>Ga0302325_10001743_pt1 | contig 54678 bp, 47 predicted proteins | sample Palsa_T0_2_FD_201948 | JGI IMG/M metagenome (GOLD analysis project Ga0302325, IMG submission 201948) | Peat permafrost microbial communities from Stordalen Mire near Abisko, Sweden - Palsa_T0_2 | ecosystem: Environmental > Terrestrial > Soil > Palsa > Peat permafrost | place: Sweden: Abisko... | reverse complement strand
CGACGATCTCCTTTTGGTCCTTGTAGTGCGCGCGGGCGATGTCGAGGTCGGGGTCACCCGAGAAGATGAGCTCGGCCCAGCGAGCGGCGAAGTCGCGTCCCCGACCCGACGAACCGGCCTGCAGCAGGACCGGTCTGCCCTGCGGCGACCTGGGCACGGTGAGCGGGCCGCGCACGCTGAACCACTTGCCCTCGTAGTCGAGCTCGTGGACCTTGTCCGGGTCGGCGAAGTAACCGCTGGTCCGATCGAGCACCAGGGCATCGTCCTCCCATGTGTCCCACAGGCCCGTCGTCGCCTCGAGGAACTCGTCGGCCCTGTCGTACCGGGCATCGTGGTCGAGATGCTCCTTGAGCCCGTAGTTCTGGGCCTCGCTGTCGTTGACCGATGTGACCACGTTCCATGCCGCCCGACCGCCCGACAGGTGGTCCAGCGTGGCGAAGGTACGAGCGACGTGGAACGGCGCGTAGTAGGTGGTCGAGTAGGTCGCGCCGAGGCCGATCCTCTCGGTCGACGCGGCCAGGACACCGAGCACGATGCTCAGGTCCAGCTTCACCGGCCTGGCCCCCAGACGCACCGCATCGGCCACGGATCCACCGTAGATTCCGGGCATCGCCAGACGATCGTCGAAGAACATCATGTCGAAACAACCCTCTTCGAGCGTCCTCCCCAACTTGGCGTAGTAGCTCGCCTTGAGGAATCCGTGCTCGGTGGCCGGGTGGCGCCAGGACCCGGCGTACACGGTCGTGCTCCCTGCTTGCATGAAGCCCACCAACGACATCTGCCGTTTCTGCATCGCTCTCGAAGCTCCTTTTGCTGGCGCTGGTCGCCGTCTGCAATATAATATGTGATATGTCAGATTTCAAGCCGATCGGAGGGACCGTCCGGGCCCGGGCCGCGAACGAACTACGCGACCGGATTCTCACCGGTCGTCTGCGACCCGGTGCCCGACTCGACCTCGACGAGATCACGCGTGAGTTCGGCACGAGCCGCACTCCCGTCCGCGAGGCGCTGCTCGAGCTCTCCTACGAAGGCCTCGTGAACGTCACGCCCCGCAGCGGGATCACCGTTGTCGGGATCAGTCCCGAGGATGCGGTCGACAACTTTGCCGTCCTGGCCACCCTCGCCGGCAAGGCGGCCGAGTGGGCGACGGTGCGGATCACCCCGGAGGAGCGGGAGAACCTGCACGCCCTGGCGGACGCCGTCGCCGGCGCCGACGACGTCGTGGCGGCCAACTGGCGGTTCCACCGCGCCGTCAACCTGGCTTCGGGATCCCGGCGGCTCCTGACCTACGTGCGCCAGGCGGTCCGGGTGGTGCCGACGAGCTACTTCGAGCTCTTCCCCGAGCAGCTGTGGCGCAGCCAGGCGGACCACGCGGCCCTCCTCGACGCCATGGACAGGGGCGACGGTGTCGCGGCGCGGACGCTCGCCGAGACCCACGTCATCGACGCAGGTGCCGCGCTCGGCGACTGGCTCCGGACGAGGACGACCGAGCTCTCGACCCCCGCGCCTGATCAGCTCCATGCTCGGGCGGACTCCCTTGCCCGCCGGCGGGACAGCGCGTAGGGCCCGACGGTCAGAGGTCGAAGGCCGCGAGTTGCTCCTGCAACGGGCCTCGGACCCGGCGCTTGGTCGTGGCGAAGGCCCGCGCCGGCAGTGCTGCGGTCGATGCAGCGAACTCGCAGGCGCGGGGGAGGGGATCGTCCACGACCTCATCGAGGTACCCCATGGCCATGGCGTCCTCGGGCGAGGCGAGCCGTGCGAACATCGTCGCCGCCGTCAGGTACCGGCTCTCCAGGCGGTGTGTTGCGATGGCCACGACGAGTGAGGGCAACGCCATTCCGAACGTCACCTCGTTGAAGCCGAGTCGATACGTCCCGGCCCGACCGATCCGGTAGTCCGCGCACAACAGGAGCAGTGCTCCACCGGCAATGGCATGACCGGTGCACGACGCCACGACAGGAACCGGTGCCTCGACGACTTCTCTGTACAGATGACCCCCATCGGACAGGAGCGCCGAGGCGAGGGCCTTGTCCTCACCGTGTATCACGGCGAGGTCGAAACCGGCGGAGTAGTAGCCGTCCCTTCCGGTGACGACCAGGGGTTGACCGCGCTCCGAGGCGAGGGCGAGCGCCGCCCTGAGACCGTCGATGACCTCGGTCGAGAGGGCGTTCACCTTTCCGTCGTCGATCGTCGCCACAAGAACCCCGTCGACGTCCGCGGTACGGACCGTCATGCAGTCGCCGCGCCGCGCCGCGCCGCTCGGAACGTCATCGGTCACACACGATACTTTGGAATCCCGACGTGATCCTCATTGCGGCATTCCTGCGGGAGGAGAGGGAGAAGGAGTCGCTCAGGGCCGCGGCGATGCGCTGCGGGGGACGTCGCGGAACGCGACGTCCCGATCCAGCGCCCGCTCCCGGGGCATTCCGAGCACGCGCTCGCTGATGACGTTGCGTGCCATCTCGGTGGTGCCGCCGCCGATGCACGACACCTGCCGCATGAGGAAATCGCCGCCGCGCTGGGCCAACTCCCCGTCATCGTCGCTCCACGCCGCTCCGGCGGAACCGGAGATCTCGAACCCGATGGTGGTGATCCGCGCCGAGGTGATCCCGGAGAACAGCCGGCCGATCGCTGCCGACTGGTCCGGCATGGCACCACTCGACGTCCCTTCGCCGATCCTGCGCCGGAGCTCGTTGCCCACGAGCCTCAGCATTCGCTCCTCGCCGATGAGGTCTCGGATGTAGGGATCGTGAAGCCGGCCCGAGTCACGGGCGATGCCATGCACAGAGGAAGCTCCGCCGCCGCCGTGAGAGTTCCCGGCGGGGAGCGTCACCAGGGGTGAGTTGGTCAACATGCGCTCGTGGAACATCCAGCGTGTTCCCACCGTCCAGCCCTCGTCCACCTGCCCGATCCGGTCGGTGTCGTGCACCCGTACGTCGGTCAAGAACTCCTGGCAGAACTCCTTTGATCCGTTCAGCATCTCGATGCGGTGGACCTCGATACCCTCTCGGCGGAGGGGCAGTACGAACACCGTCAGGCCACGGTGCTTGGGGACGTCCCAGTTGGTCCGGGCCAGACAGAGAGCCCAGTCGGACCACCAGGCGCCGGTCGTCCAGATCTTCGACCCGTTCAGGACCCACTCGTCACCATCGCGAACCGCACTGGTCAGCGCGCCGGCGACATCCGAGCCGCCTCCCGGTTCGGAAAGGAACTGCATCCAGATCTCGTCGCCCTTCAGAATCGCCGGGATGTGTCGCTGCTTCTGATCCTCAGTTCCAAAGTCGAGGAGGACGGCGGCACAGGGCGAGAACGTCGGGGCCTGGATGCGCGCCGGGTACTCGTAGCCCGACAGCTCTTCGTTCAGCACGCGCTGATGCGCATGAGTGAGCCCCTGGCCGCCGTAGTCCCGAGGGAAGCAGATGCCGGCCAAGCCCGCGTCGAACAGCTTCCGCTGCACCTCTCGTTCACGGGCGACTGCAGCGAGCTCCTCCTGGTCGGTCAGGTCTGGCCGCAGAATGCCGCCCGACCCGTGGGGTGCCACGGGTCGGAGCTCGCTGCGGACGAAGGTCCGAGCCCGCTGCCGAAAGCTCTCGAGATCTTCCTCGTCACTCATGCGGCCCCCTTGTCTCGGTCGGTGGCGTCGGCCAGCCGCTGGCGATGTTCTGCCGGTGTGCCGTAGAGCGCACGGTTCACGGTCTGGCGCCGAAAGTACAGATGGAGATCGTGCTCGAAGGTCAACCCGATGCCACCGTGAAGCTGGACGCAGTCCTGCATCAGCTCGGTGCCGTAGTCTCCGATGAAAGCCTTGGCGGCACTCAGGAGCTCTTCGGCATCGGGGGAGCGGGTTGCCGCGGCGATGGTGGCGGCGTCGCTGATCGCGTGACTCGCCTCGAGCCACGTCTTCATATCGGCAAAGCGGTGCTTGAGCGCCTGATACGACGCCAGGGGGCGCCCGAACGAATGACGGTCGAACGCCCATTCGACGGTCATGTCGAACGCCGCCTGCATGGCTCCCACCGACTCCGCGCAGAGGATTGCCACGGCAATGTCGACTTGCCACTTCACCTGTCCGATCGCACCGCCGACCTCACCGATCACGGCGGAGGCGGGTAGCCGGACGTCGTCGAACGACACGATCGAGAACCGACGGGTCAGATCAACCGTGTGCAGTGCTGTGACGGACACGCCGGCCGTTCCTGCGGGTACGAGCACCTGCGTGTGACCTTCGCCGGTGCGCCCGGTGACGAGCAGGTAGTCGGCGCGCTGCCCCGACTCCACCGGGCGTTTGACGCCATTCAGCACCACGTCGTCACCGTCGACTCGAACGTCGAGACTGACGCTGGCCAGCTGGTCATTGGGCTGCGGCTCGCCGAAACACCACGTGGCGATCGACTCGCCCGACATCAGTTGATGGAGGACCGGCTCGTTCTTCGGGTCGCCGTGGTCGCTGAGGGTTGCGGCGACCACGTTGCTCACGGCCAACGGCCCAGGTGCGGCGTGACGACCGAACTCATAGGCTACGAGAGAGAGATCGACGAGGCCCTGACCGCTGATGGAGCCGCCGCCGTGTGCGTCGCTGACGAGAAGCGAGGTCCACCCGAGGTCCGCTCCCCGTCGCCAGTACTCGTCGTCGAAACCGACGGGATCATCGCGCAGGCGACGAAGCTCCCCAACGGGGACGTGCTCGTTCAGGAGCTTCGCGGTCGTCTCTCGAAAGAGCTCCTGGTCGGAGTCCGGCGTCAGCAACATCAATCCCCCTCTCGCTCGTCGTCCACCGCTGGTCTGATCAGCCGGCGGGCCAGGCGAGTGACTTGGTCTCGAGGTACTGATCGAACCCTGCCGTGCCGTTCTGCCGCCCGATGCCGCTGTCCTTGTAACCGCCGAAGGGAACGTCGGGCCCGAACGCCGCGCCGCCATTTATGCTCAGCGAGCCGGCCCGGACACGTCTGGCCACCGCGAGCGAGCGGTCGAGCGACCCGGAGAACACCATCCCGCCCAGCCCGTAGTTGCTGTCGTTGGCGATCATCACGGCATCATCGTCGTCGTCGAACGGGATGACGACGAGCACGGGGCCGAAGATCTCTTCTCGGGCGATCGTCATGGAGTTGTCGACATCGGTGAACAGGGTCGGCTCGATGTACCAGCCCTTGGTCATGTCCTTCGGGCGATGTCCGCCCAGCGCCAGCGTGGCGCCCTCGTCGATTCCCCGTTGGATGTAGCCCAGGACGCGGGTGCGCTGTTTCTCCGAGATCAGGGGTCCCATCATCACGTCGGGGCTCTGAGGGTCACCATAGGGCGCCGCCGCCAGATTCGCCCGCAGGAGTTCTACGCCTTCGTCGTAGCGGGATCGGGGAAGGAGCATGCGTGTCGGCACGGCGCAGCCCTGGCCGGCGTGGGAGCAGACGGCGAGGCCTATCAGCATGGCCGAAGGGAAGTCCGCATCGTCGAGCACGATGGTGGCCGACTTGCCCCCGAGTTCGAGGAAGAGGCGCTTGAGCGTGGCCGCGCCCTTCTCCATGATCCGTTTTCCGACCGCCGTCGAGCCCGTGAAGGAGATGAGGTCGACCTCCGGGGAGAGCGTGAGTTGCTCGCCGACCAGGTGATCCGACGAGGTGATCACGTTCAAGACGCCGGGGGGGATGTCGGTGTGCTCGGCGGCGAGGCGGCCGATGAACGTGGCGTTCCAGGGCGTGTCGGGCGCCGCCTTGAGTACCACGGTGTTCCCGGTGGCCAGGGCCTGGCCGAGTTTGTTGTAGGAGACCTCGAACGGATAGTTCCACGGCACGATCGCCCCGACCACTCCGATCGGTTCCTTGGCGATGCGTCGCGTGTTCATGATCCCCTGTAGCCCGGGGGCGTCGGGCAGCTCGGTCTCCCAGGCGTACTCGTCCATCAGCTGCAGGGGGTAGCGGACGGCACTGGCGAGCGGGCCCTCGAGCTGTGGCCCGTAGGTGAGGCTACGGGGGCAGCCGACCTCCAAGATGAGCTGTTCCCTCAGCTCTTCCTTCTCGGCCTCGACGGCCTCTTGCAGTTGCCCGAGGCAGCGCTGGCGGAACGAGCGGTCCGTCGACCAGTCCGTTTCGTCGAACGCGCGCCGAGCGGCGGAGATGGCACGCTGCATGTCCTCGCTCGATGCGTCGGCGACGTGGCCGAGCAACTCCTCGGTCGCGGGGTTCACGTTCGCGAAGGTCTCACCGTCGGTCGCATCGACGAGCTTTCCGTCAATGAGCAGCCTCGACTCCGGGTTGACCTCTGGTATCGCAGTCACAGCCAGGACAATAGCGTTTCACCCGGAGACATGCGGCCGGCTGAGCCCTGAGAGAGTCATGTTGCGTCGGGAGGAGACTGTCGTTCTCCTTCCATCCGGAGCCTCCTCGTGTTCCATCCGGAACCTCCTCGTGGAGTCGATGATCCTGACGTCCTGGCGCCGGTCCCGCACTGTGACATCGCGAAAACGAGGTATGTTCACCTCTCGCCATCCTCGGTGTCGGAAAGAACCTGCGGCATGCGCGTCGGCGTACTGATCATGGAAGGAGCTCATGGGAGGGAGCGTGACGGTGCAGAGCGTTGGGGTCGTCGGTCTCGGTCATATGGGCAGCGTCCTGGCGGCCAACCTCGTGCGGTGCGGGCTTCCCACCCTGACGCACGATGCCCTCGGCCCCGAGCGATCGCCCGAGGGAGCCTCCTATGTGAGCGACGTGGCCGGGGTGGCGCAGCGCGCCGACGTCGTCGTCTTCAGCCTTCCCGACGGCACCGCCTCGGAGCAGGTCGCGGGCCAGATTCTCGCCGCCGCCGATCGCCGCACCACACACGTGGTCGACACCTCGACCATCGGGCCGGCAGCGGCCTCGGCCGTCAACGAACTGCTGGCGCGCGGGGGCGTCGCCTATGTCGACGCCCCCGTCTCCGGTGGCGTTGCCGGAGCTCGAGCCCGCACGCTCGCGGTGATGTTCGCCGGATCGGAGGACGCCTGTGCCCACGTGCAGCCGGTGCTCGCCGGGCTGAGCGACCGGCGATATCGGGTGGGCGATCGTCCCGGCATGGGCCAGGCACTGAAACTGGCCAACAACTTCCTGTCGGCCACGGCGCTCGCGGCGACCAGCGAGGCGATCGCATTCGGCCGTTCGCTCGGGCTCGACATGGCGACGATGCTCGAGGTGCTGAACGGGTCGAGTGGGCAGAGTGCCGCCACGAGTGACAAATTCCCCGTTCAGATACTGACCGAGCGCTACGCAGCGGGCTTCACCAACTCGCTGATGATGAAGGATGTGCGGCTCTACCTGAAGGCCGTCGAGGATGAGGGCGGGACCGCGACCATCGGCCGGGTCACTGCTTCGGTGTGGGAGCGGTTCGCTACGAGCGAGCCGGGTGCGGATTTCACCCGTATCTTCCCCTTCGTCGAGGGGTCACAACCCTAGCGATCCGCTCCGAGGTCGAGAAGCCGGCGGGCGATGATATTCCGCTGAATCTCCGCAGTGCCGCCGTAGATCGTCGCGGCCCTCGAGTAGAGGAACTGACGACGCCACCGATCGCTGGCAACGTCGTCAGCGGTCGTCAACTCGGCGCCCATACCGTCGGAGACGAGGTCGAATATCGCCTGCTCGGTGGTAGCGACCAGGACCTTGTCGATGGAGGTCTCGGGCCCGAGGCGTTCGCCGGCGGCCATCCGGTGCTGCGTGGCCCTCGAGCGGGCCCGCAGTGCGTAGAGGAGCAGTGTCACGTCACCGACGTCGGCGGGGTCGAGCGTGTCGGCTGGGGCGTCGCGGAGGAGATCCTGGAAACGGCGGTGCAGGTAGGCGGCGCGGTGCCAGAACGACGTGCTCCTCTCGTAGGGGAGGAGGTCCATCGCCACCGACCAGCCCTGGCCCTCCGCGCCGAGGGTGCGGTCGAACGGCACGGCGACGTCGTCGTAGAAGACCTCGGAGAACTCCGGCGCACCGTGCATCGTCTCGATCGGGCGCACGACGATGCCAGGGCTGTCCATGTCGACGAAGAGGGCGGTAATGCCCTTATGGGCGGAGTCCGGCGAGCCGGTGCGGGTGAGGAGCACGCAGCGATCGGCGTACTGGGCAAAGCTGGTCCACACCTTTTGCCCGTTGACGAGCCAACCGTCGTCGGTCCGGGTGGCGCGACATGACAGCGCAGCGAGGTTGCTCCCGGTGCCGGGCTCGGAGAACCCCTGGCACCAGGTCTCGTCGCCCCGCAAGAGTCGGGGCACCATGTCGGCGGCGAGCTCCGGTGTCGCGAAGTTGATCATGGTGGGCGCGAGGACCTCGGTCATGGAGTAGACGCCGGGCTCGACGAGGCCACGGGTGGTCAGAGCCTCACCGAGATAGGCGCGCAGGAGCGGGGAGCCTCCGAGCCCGCCCACCCGCTCGGGCCAACCCCAGCGCATGTAGCCGGCTTCGTACGCGAGACGCTTGACCTTGGCCAGCTGTGCCATCTGGTCGTCCAGACTCTCGCTGTCCGGGTGATCGGGTGCCAGGACCCCTTCGTTCTGCTGGAGCCAGGCGTCCACTGACGCCTGGAACTCGTCGATCTCCATCAGGGAGTCGTTCCCTCACTCATAGACAACGTGCACCGTCGGGCTGGTCGGCAGGGCCTGGCAGGTGAGCACCCACCCTTCAGCCACCTCTTCGGGCGTGAGGGCGTTGTTGACATGCATGGACGCCGTGCCCTCGGTCAGTCTAGCCATGCAGGTGGCGCAACTCCCCGACTCGCAGGAGAACGGTGGGGACATGCCCATTTGGCGCGCTGTCTGGAGGATCGTCGTGCCCGGGTGATAGTCGGTCGTCTCGGTGCGAGCGCCTATCTGGATCGTCACGCGGGTGGGTGCGTCGGTGACACCGGCCGGCTCCGGCTCCGGCAGCGGCAGCCACTCCTCGGGGGTGAACCGCTCTATGTGGATCCGCGCCTCCTCGACACCTCCCGCCAGCAACGTGTGCTCCACGACGTCCATGAAGGGGCCTGGACCGCACACGTAGAACTCGGCGCCCCCCGCCGGGGCCATGAAGGCGTCGATCGCGTCCCGATCGACGAATCCCTTTTCGACGTCCAGGTGGTGCGAGACCGTGAACCGTGGGTGCGCGGCAAGGGCGTCGATCTCGGATCGGAGGATGATGGCATCTTCATCCCGGTTGGCGTAGAGCAAGCGCACCCGCTGCGACGTCGTCGCCACCGCCGTCTTGACCAGCGACAGAACAGGCGTGATGCCGCTTCCCGCGCTGAACGCCACAATGTCGCCCTCGCCCTGGCACTCGACGAGGCGGAAGAAGCCGGCGGGGCGGCTGACCTCGACGACGTCGCCCGGCGAGAGATGGTCGTTCATCCAGTTCGACACCACCCCGTCGGGTACCCGCTTGACCGTCACCCGAAGATCGGGGTCGACACCGGGCGCGGACGACATGGAGTAGCACCTGACGAACGGTTGGCCGTCCACCCAGACCCTGAAGTTGCAGAACTGGCCCGACTCGTAGGCGAACGCCTCCCGCATATCCGCCGGCACGTCGAGCACGAACGAGTTGGCCTCGGCTGTCTCACGCACCACATCCTTGATGCGCAGCGCGTGGAACCCGTGGTCGACGGGGGCGCTCGATGTCATGACCTCTGAGAGTGCCATATTGACATATGATAACGGAGTTCTCCTCTACCGGCAACGGGGTTGCCACACGTCCATGCAGCTGTACGTCGCAGCCGGGGGGTTCTCCGGGCGAACCTACACCAGAATACCCTGCTCAAGGGCGTCTCAACGCAGACAGCGCCAGAGAGATCGGCACCCCCGGTGTGCCTTCCGTTCTCGGGTACGCTTGCTCCAGTGAAGAAGGACGAACTGGCGGCCGACCCCCTCCAGGTCGGCGGGCTCAGTTGGCGGGAGCACGCGGTGGCGCGGTCGCTGGATTCGGCTCGTCTGCGGGCCGAGAGTCGGGTGCAACGTTTCCTCGACGCCGCCAGTGAACTGTTCAATTCGGGCTCCGGCCGGGAGTTCACGGTCCAGGACGTGGTGGAGCGATCCGGGCAGTCCCTGCGTAGCTTCTACCAGTACTTCGGCGGCAAGCACGAACTCCTGTTGGCCTTGTTCGAGGAGTCGGTCCGCAGCACGGCGGAGGATCTCCGCCAGCGGATCGCCCGGGAAGACGACGCGTTCGAGCGCCTCCACTGCTTCGTCGTGGAGTACTACCGCATTTGCCGGCCGAACGGGAAAGGCGAGGCTGATGGCAGAACTCGAGCGCCCTTCATGGCGGAGTTCGCCCAGCAGCTGCTGATCGCACATCCCAAGGAAGCGGCACGGGTCTTCGCTCCCCTGGTGGCGCTGTTCGAGGAGGTCCTCGAGGAGGCCACGGAGGCGGGGGCCGTCCGGAGCGGACTCCGTCGCGGCCCCGTCGTCGGAGCGGTTCTCGAAGCGATCATGTTCAACACGTTCTCATCGACGATCGCCGGCGTGTCCGTTGGGCCCACCGACGACGGCTCCGCGGAGGAGCTGTGGGACCTGCTCCTGCACGGTCTGGGGGCTCGTTCCGCCTTCTAACACCGCCGGATCGTCACCTCGGTTCCGTCCTCGGGTACCGGCGGAGATGGGCGTAAAGGGCCGTGCTCGAACTTGAGAATGAGAGTCTCGCGACGCTAGAGTGAGCGGGCTTCACCAGCGTGCCCGACTCGTGAGCCTGATCCGCTGGTCCGATGCAAATTTTCGGGGGGCCGCGGTAGTGCTGTGCCCTGCCGGACGGAGATCTGGGAGGTTTGGTGTGACGGCAATTCTGCGGGGCGTTCGGATCCTTGAGGTGGCCGAGCACACGTTCGTTCCGGCGGCGTCGGCCCTTCTCTCTGATTGGGGTGCCGAGGTCATCAAGATCGAGCACGTCGAACGTGGCGATGCCATGCGCGGCCTCGCGTCAACGGGTATCACCGCAGTGGCCGGCGACGTGCACGCGCTCATGGAGCACTCCAATCGGGGGAAACAGAGCCTTGCCCTCGACCTCTCGTCGCCGGATGGTCTCGAGATTCTCTACAAGCTGGCGGCGACCTCCGACGTGTTCCTCACCAACAAACTCCCGGGCGTCCGCCGGAAGTTGAAGATCGGGGTGGAGGAGATCCGCGCCCACAGTCCCCGCATCATCTACGTGCGTGGCACCGGTCAGGGCGAGCGCGGTCCGGATGCAGACAAGGGTTCGTACGACTCTCTTGCCTTCTGGGCCCGTGCCGGGGTGGCGATGGGGGCAAAGCGTCCCGAGTACGACCTCATCCCGGTCCCCCCCGGTCCGGGGTTCGGGGACTCCATCGGAGCCATGACCATCGCGGGTGGGATCCTTGGAGCTCTGTTTTACCGCGAGAGGACCGGGGAGGCTTCGACCGTGGACGTGTCGCTGTTCGGCACGGGCCTGTGGGCCATGGGACAGGCCGTTGCGCTGTCGCTCGCACTGGGGATCCCCATGGCCCCCCCGCCGGCGGAACGCCTCACGTCGAACCCGATCTCGCGCAACTACGAGACAAAGGATGGTCACCTTCTGGCGTTCACCTGCCTTCAGGCGGGCAAGTACTGGCCCCTCCTCTGCCAGGCCGTCGGTCGTCCGGAGCTGGCGACGGATCCCCGCTTCGCGGACTTCGAGTCGCTCACGGCGAACACCCCGACCGCGGTGGAGATCCTGACGGAGGTGTTCGCCTCGGCGCCCCTCGACGAGTGGCGCGCGCGGTTGGCCACATTCACCGGACAGTGGGCGGTCGTGCAGGACACACTCGAGGCGGCGTCCGACCCTCAAGCCGTCGCCAACGGCTACGTGCAGGAGTGCCACACCGCGACGGGGACGCCGTTCCGGCTCGTCGCGGCACCCGTCCAGTTCGACGAGGAGCCCGCCGTGCCGACGCGAGCTCCCGAGTTCAACGAGCACGGTGACGCCATCCTCGCCGGCATCGGCCTGGGGCAGGACGAGATCGTCGACCTCAAGATTCGCGGCATCGTCGCCTGAGCACCGCCGGCACCGACTGGCCGGGAGCGCGCCTCAACCCGGGCGGCGAGGCGTCACCGCCACGGTGGGGATGCTGGCGCTGGCACCGCAACGCAGGACGGTGTCGATGACGCGCACCAGCTCGTCCACTTCCATGAGGGAGCCGGCGAGGAGGTTGCTCGCCTGCCAGACGGGAAAGAGCTCGGCGGCCAGCCCCATGTCCCAGCCTGCGGAGAACTCCGTGGCGGACGCCCCCTCGCCCCCGGCACAGTCGCCCACGACCACTCGAGTGAAGCCGATCCCCGGGTGTTCGACCTGCCAGGCCTGCACCAGGGTGTCGAGCGCCGCCTTGCTCGTGGCGTACGCCCCGAGACCGGGCCACGGAGGGGTCAACGACCCGGCCACGGACGAGAGGTACACCGCGACGCCGCTCGACTCGGTGAGAAACGGGACGGCCGCGGCGGTCGCCAGCGCCGCCCCGATGACGTTGGTGTCGAATGTCCGGCGCCACGTCTCGGCGTCGAGGTCGACCAGACGGCCGAGGGTTCCCACGCCGGGCGTGTACACGAAGGCGTCGATCCCACCGAGTCCGCGGGCCGCTTCTCCGATCGCCGCTCGGCACGAGGACGCATCTGTGACATCGCACGCTATCGCCAGCGATCCCGGTCCCGCCTCCTTGGCCGCGTCGACCAGTCGGTCGTGCCGCCTCGCCAGCAGCGCGACGGTCGCGCCCCTCTGGCCCAGTCCTATCGCGATGGTTCGGCCGAGGCCGCTCGAGGCCCCGACGACGACTGTTTTCATGGAATCGACCTCCATCCGAGGGGTTTCGGCACAAGCATCGCACACCCTTGGCCACGGCCTGGCGGAGCTCGAGGGGGTCGGCCGCAGGAACAGTACTCTCCTATACTCGGACGGTGCCTCTCATTCGTGGAGGCGCGGGAAAGGGACAGAAGGCATGTCGAACGGTGCCGGCGTAGCGGCTCCATGAGCGAGACCGGCGGCGAGTGGAGGAGCATCCCGGCGATGATCGCGGCCTCCGCCCAGCGGTTTGGTGATCACCTCGCCGTCGACGACGGCGTGCGACGGTTCTCGTACGCCGAGCTTCACCAAGCGGCCCGTTCGTTCGGTGCGGCTCTTGTGGCCTCAGGCATCGAACCGGGTGATCGGGTCGCCCTCTGGGCCTTCAACAGTGCCCAGTGGGTGGTGGCCCTACTCGGGCTCTTTCAGGCCGGAGCCGTCCTCGTTCCCATCAACACGCGCTTCAAAGGCGGAGAGGCCGCCGAGATCCTGGCGCGGAGTCGCGCGCGCGCCCTGGTGACCGTCACCGACTTCCTCGACACGGACTACGTCGAGATGCTGCGCTCCACGGGGGTGGAGCTTCCCGATCTCACGACAGTCGTCGTGGCCAGCGGCCCGGTGTCGGCAGGGGCCGAATCCTGGGATGCATTCATAGGACGGGCCACCGATGCCGACCGCAGACGTGTCGATGAGCGGTCTGCCGCACTGGGCCCGGAGGACCCCTCGGACATCCTCTTCACCTCGGGGACGACCGGGACACCGAAGGGTGTCGTCATGACCCACGGTCGGACACTGTGCACCGCGACCGATTGGGTGCGCATGACGGGGCTCAGCGCGGACGACCGCTACCTGATGGTCAATCCCTACTTCCACATGTTCGGGTTCAAGGGTGGCATCCTCGCGTGCGTGGCGGGCGGGGCGACGATGCTTCCTCAAGCCGTGTTTGACGTCGATCGGGTGCTCGCCCGCATCGATCGTGATCGGGTGACCGTCCTCCCCGGGCCGCCGACGATCTATCAGGCGATACTGGACCATCCCGCACGGGGCAGCCACGAATTGACAAGCCTGCGCGTGGCGGTGACCGGTGCCGCCGACATCCCCGTGGAGCTCATTCGCCGCGTCTTCGACGAACTTCCCTTCTCCGTCGTCATCGCCGGCTACGGGCTCACCGAGGGGGGCACCGCCGCAGGGACCTCTCCCGGGGATGCCGTCGAGACCATCGCGACCACGGTCGGTCGGGCGCGTCCCGGCTTCGAGCTCCGGATCGTCGACGAGAACGGCGTGGACGTCGCCACCGGTGTGGCGGGCGAGCTCCTCATCCGTGGGGGCAGCGTCATGAAGGGCTACCTCGACGACCCCGAGGCGACGCAGTACGCGCTCTCGCCCGATGGGTGGTTGCGGACGGGTGACATCGGAGTGCTCGACGATGCCGGCTACCTCCGGATTGTCGGGCGCATCAAGGACATGTTCATCGTCGGCGGATTCAACGCGTATCCCGCCGAGATCGAGAATGTCCTCCTCCGCCATCCCGACATCCGGCAGGCCGCCGTGATCGGAGTTCCCGATGAGCGTCTCGGTGAGGTCGGTATGGCGTTCGTCGTCACCGGATCGGGAGCCGGCTCGGGCCCCGAGATCATCCAGTGGTGTCGTGACCAGATGGCGAACTACAAGGTCCCCAGGGTCGTGGAGATCGTGGACGAACTGCCCCTCAATGCAGCCGGGAAGGTGGTGAAGGACGCGCTGAGGGAGCAGGCTGTTCGCGGTCGTTCAGGCGTGGCGCCGTGACCCCCGACGTCGGGCGTGGGGGGCTGTCGGCCCTCGCCAACCTGCGCGTGGTCGAGCTGGGTGTCTGGGTCGCCGCTCCGGCGGCGGCCGGACTGCTGGCGGATTGGGGCGCGGACGTGATCAAGGTCGAAGCGCCGGCGGGCGACCCCATGCGGAACGTATTTGGATCACTCGGCATCGGCAGCGACATGCCCAACCCGGCCTTCGCGCTCGAGAACCGAGGGAAGCGCAGCGTCTCGCTCAACCTGCGCGAGCCGGCTGACCGAAAGCACTTCGAGGACCTCCTCGCCACTGCCGACGTTTTCATCAGCAATCTCCGGCCTGACGCCCTGGACGCCTTCGATCTGGAGCCCGCAGCCACCGTCGCGCGCCATCCTCGACTCGTGTACTGCAGCATCAGTGGCTACGGGCTGCGCGGCGAGGAGCGCAACCGGCCCACCTACGACATCGGTGCCTTCTGGGCACGGTCGGGACTGTCGATGCAGATGGCCGACCAGGAAGGAAATCCACTGAATGCCCGAGGGGGAATCGGTGACCACATCACCGGTCTGGCGGCGCTGGCCGGCCTCCTCGGGGCCGTGCTGGAGCAGCGCGAGACCGGCCGGGGGCAGGTCGTCGAGGTGTCGCTCCTTCGAACCGGCACCTACATCCTCGGGTGGGACCTGGGGCTGCAGATGACGCTCGGCAAGGTCGCTCGGGCCGAATCGAGGCACCGGAATCAGGCGCCCCTCATGAATCCCTACTGCGCGGCCGACGGACGCTGGTTCTTCTTCACCGGCCTCGAAGCGGGTCGACATATTGGCGCGGTCTGTCGCGCCCTGGGTCGTCCTGATCTCCTCGATGACCCCCGCTTCGCTGACGCCTCCGCCATTCGCCGCCACCGGAGTGAGGTCATCGCCATTCTGGACGAGATCGTGGCCGAACGACCGCTGGCGGAGTGGGCGGAGCGGTTCGACCGCGAGGGAGTCTGGTGGGCGCCGGCGCAGACGCCGGCAGAGGTTGTCGACGATCCGCAGCTGTTGGTCAACGATGGCATCGTGGAGATCGACGGTGGGGGCGCGAACAGCACACAGCGTTCCGTGAACGGGCCGGTGAGCTTTTCCGATCTTGCCGGCACTCGCCGCGCGCCGGTCCCGGCGCTCGGCCAGCACAACGACGAGGTGCTCGGCGAGCTCGCCGGCGATGCCGATGACCCTCGGTCGGCGCGTCCCTAGTGCCGGGCGCGGGCCAGGAGACCCCGCGCGATCACCAGCCTCTGAATCTCGTTGGTCCCTTCCCCTATCACCATGAGCGGGGCGTCGCGGTAGTAGCGCTCCACGGGAAGATCGGTGGTGTACCCGATGCCGCCGTGGATCCGCATCGCCTCGGTGGCGAGCTCCAGAGCCGTCTCGCTCGCAAAGAGCTTGGCCATGCCTGCTTCCACGTCGCAGCGCAGACCGGCCATCTTCCGTTCCGCTGCGTTGCGCGTCAACAGGCGCGCCGCCTCAAGGTGGGTCGCCATGTCGGCGAGCTTCAGCTGAATGGCCTGGTGCTCGGCGATGGGCTTGCCAAACGTGACTCGTTGCTGGGCGTAGGTGAGGGCGGCGTCGAACGCAGCGCGGGCCACGCCCACGGCCCGAGAGGCGATGTTGATCCGGCCAAGCTCGAGCACGCTAAGGATCTGTGCGAGGCCCCGTCCCGGCTCGCCGATGAGGTTGGCGGCAGGCACGCGGTGGTCGGTGTAGGCCATCTCGACGGTCTCCACACCCTTGTAGCCGAGCTTCCCCACATGCTTGCTGATGGAGATCCCCTCGAATCGCGGCCCAGGCTCTTTTTCCACGATGAAGGCCGAGATGCCCTCCTCGGTCCGCGCGGCCAAGGCGACTAACCCGGCACGTTCGCCGTTGGTGACCCACGCCTTGGTGCCGTTGAGGACGTACTCCTCCCCGTCGCGTTGCGCGCGGCAGGCGATATTGCGGGTGTCACTGCCGGCATCCGGCTCGGACAGAGACAGTGCGCCACGCCGCTCCCCGGCCGCGAGCAGGGGCAACCACCGTTCCTTCTGTTCCTCGTTTCCGTGGTGAAGGAGCAATGTCGCGACCATGGTGTGCGTGTTGACAATGCCGGTCAGGCTCATCCACCCGTAGGCCAATTCTTCGATGACGCCGATATAGGTCAACAGGTCGAGGCCCAGCCCGCCGTAGGCTTCGGGAATCGTGACACCGAACAGGCCCAGCTCGCGCATCTGCTCGACGATGTCGGCCGGAAAGCGGTCTTCGCGCTCCAGTTGGGATGCGACCGGTACCACCTCGCGAGCGACGAACCGGCGGACGGTCTCGATGATCTCGCGACGTACCTCGTCCTGCTCGCTCTTGTCGTCGGCCGTCATCGGAGGGCGAAGTGGATCTGCATGAGGAGAAGTCTACATCTGTCTGTTGTTGACGCTCGATCTCATAAAAGAGAATAATGTTTCCGATGCCAGCGGTCCTCATGCACGAACGGCTCGAGCGGACCGCGGACCGGTATGGAGAGCACGATGCCATTCGGGCCGGCGACGATCGCTGGTCGTTCCGCGACCTCAATGAGCTGAGCAACGCGTTCGCGCGCCACCTGTTGGCACAGGATGTCGGGCCCGGTGATCGGGTGGCCGTCATGATGGCCAACCGTGTGGAGTTCGTCATCGCGGTATATGGGATCAGCAAAATTGGAGCGGCAGCCGTACTGGTGAGCCCGGCGTGGAAGGCTGCCGAGGTCGGCCATGCCATCGACCTGACCGGACCGGTCCACGCCGTCGCCGACGGCGATGCCGCCCCGTTGCTCGCTGGGGCTCTCGACGAGGAGAACGTCACGGATCTCGACGATCGCTCGAAGGACCCCTACGCCTACAGCCGGGCCCGGCTGCCGCTGGACAGGGCCCACGGCCTGACCGACGCGGTCCTGGTGTTCAGTTCGGGCACGACCGGCCTCCCCAAGGCGGTGCGCCACACCCATCAGTCGATCGGCCACGCGACGGTGGACTGGTGCACGGTGCTCGGCCTCGGTCACACGGACCGGTTCCAGGTGACGACGCCTCCGTCGCACATCCTCGGCTTGCTCAACCTGCTGGCGGCAACGTCGTCGGGAGCGACCGTCCGTCTGCACAAGAGATTCGACCTCGACGAGGTCCTCCGTCGCATCGCGAGCGAACGGATGACGCTCGAGATGGCGGTCGCACCCATCGCGCTGGCCATGGCCAACCACCCTCGCCTCGAGGAGTACGACCTTTCCTCGCTCCGCTACATCATGTGGGGAGCGACACCCGTGAGCAAGAGCGTCGCCGAGATCGTGACCGAACGCACGGGGGTGAGATGGCTTGCGGGCTACGGCGCCAGCGAGGTACCGGTGATCGCCGTCAACCCGGTTGAACGCCCTGACCTGTGGCGCCTCGACTCGGCGGGATTGCCACCACGGGGTGTCACGCTGCGGATCGCAGACCTTGACTCCGGGGAGGTCGTGACCGGAACGGACATCGGTGAGATCCAGGTCCTCAGCCCGTCGGTCATGGCCGGCTACCTGCCCGACGAGGCCACGGCGGACGCGTTCGTCGACGGGTGGTATCGCACGGGCGATGTAGGGTGGCTCGAGTCGGAGGGCTGGGTCCACCTGACCGACCGGTCGAAGGAGATGATCAAGGTGAACGGCTTCCAGGTGGCGCCGGCAGAGCTGGAGGGGGTGCTCCACGGTCATCCCGGCGTTCTCGACTGTGCCGTGTTCGGCGTCGCCGACGAGCGAGCCGGCGAAGTGCCCGTGGCCGCCGTGAAGCTCGACCCGAACCACCCCGTTGCCGAAGGCGAACTTCAGCAGCTGGTCGCCGACTCGTTGGCGACCTACAAACGTCTGCACCATGTGGTGGTCGTCGACGAGATCCCACGTCTGCCATCCGGCAAGGTGCTGCGCCGGACGCTCCGCGACGAGTGGACGGCGTCACACCTTGCCGCGCAGAAGGCCAGTTGATGGACGTCCGCCCATCGCCCGAGCAGCAGGCCCTGCGCGACTCCGCAGCCCAGGTCGTCGACCGGCTTGGTCCACAGGCCGTCGGCCAGCTCGACGACCAAGAGCGGGCGTCCAAGCTCGACGCTGCAGTCGCCGCCTCGGGGTGGCGCGAGTTACGGGTGGAGATGGAGGATGGCGCTCCCCTGGCATCCGGCGTGGAAACCATGATCGTCGCCGAGGAGCTCGGCAGGGGACTTGGTGACGTGTCCTTCCTCGGACCGACTCTGGCCGCCGAGCTCCGGAGGTTGGCCGGCGCTCCGCCGAGCCCGACCGTCGAGACCGTCGCACTGGCGGTCGACCTCTCCTCGTTGGCGTGCAGCGTCAGTGGCGACCGGCAGCCGGCCGTGGCGATTGACGTGCAGGGCTCGTCCCGGGCGCTTCTCCTCGTGCCCGGTCCAGATGGCCACGTCCTGGCTCAGACCGACCTGCACTCCGCCGGGGCGGGGCTGGATCTCACCCGCCCGTCAGCGGTGCTCGGTCCGCCGCTGGCCGTCGCCCCCGTCGAGGCGGCGGTCCGGACTCTTGCGCCCGACGATCTCACGCGCTGGACAGCGCTTGGCCTCTCGTTGACGTGTGCCGATCTGGTCGGCACTATGCGCGGCGCCGTGGAATTGGGACGGACCTATGCCACACAACGCCGGCAGTATGAGGCGTCCATCGGTTCCTTCCAGGCCGTTCAGCACATGCTGGCGGACGCCTTGGTGCTGACGGAGGGAGCCCGCAGCGCCACCCTGCACGCAGCGTGGGCGGTGGACGCGCGTGCCCCGGGTGAGGCGCTGGCGGCAGCTGCGGCGGCCAAGGCGTACAGCGCCCGTGCGGCGCGCGACGTGTGCGAGACGGTGATTCAGGTGCACGGGGGCATCGGGAACACGTGGGAGTGCTTGGCGCATGTCTACCTCCGACGTGCGCTGCTGTCGTCGGGCATCCTCGGCGATGTGGGCGTCAACCTGGCCCGCGTGCTCAGCCACCGAGGCATCGGGGGCGATGATGGACTTCGGTGATTCACCCGAGGAGTCGGAGTTCCGGTCGCGACTACGGGCGTGGCTGCAAGAGAACAACCCCGGACTGCACTCATCGACGGGTGACGAGTACAGGGCAGGAGCGGCGGCCTGGCATCAGTCGCTCTACGACGCCGGCTTCTTCGGGATGTCGTGGTCGAAGGAGATAGGAGGCCAGGGACTGCCGACCGTCTACGAGGTGATCGTCGACGAGGAGCTCGCCGCCGCAGGTGCGCCGGCGCGGCCCAGTCTCGGCTACCTGGTGCAGGGAATCCTTGCCCACGGCAACGACGACATACAGAGGCGATTTCTCCCGGGCATCGTCAACGGGCGCGACCGGTGGTGTCAGGGCTTCAGCGAGCCCGACGCCGGCTCCGACCTCGCCTCGCTGCGCACGCGGGCCGACCGCCAGGGCGACGAGTACGTCATCACGGGACACAAGGTCTGGACGAGCTACTCCGACGATGCCGAGTGGTGCCTCGTTCTGGCCCGCACGGACCACGAGGTCGCCAAACACCGAGGGATTTCCGCGTTCGCTGTGCCCATGCATCAGCCGGGGATCGAGCAGCGGCCGCTGCGCATGATCAACGGAATGACCAAGGAGTTCGGTGAGGTTCTGTTCGACGGTGCCCGGGTACCGGTCAGCAACATGATCGGCGAGCCGGGGGAGGGATGGCGTTTGGCGATGACCGTCGTGAGTCACGAGCGGGAGCCGGGCGAGCTCGGCTTCGTCGCCCGTTACGGCAAGATTGTCAACGACCTGACCCGCAAGGTGAGGGACGATCCGGCCGCATTCGGGGCGGAGCAGGTTCGCGACCTCGGGTGGGCGATGGTGGAGGTCGAAATGCTGCGTCTGCACGTGAGCCGTCGGTTGTCCGATCGGCTCAACGGGATCACGCACGGCCCCGAAGGCTCAATCGACAAGCTGCTGATGACGTGGGTGGAGCAGGCCGTCGGGCACGCCGCCCTGGCCATCGGTGGGATCGACAACGTCGGGGGCGACGACACCTGGTTGAACACGTACCTCTACAGCCGGGCGCAGAGCGTCATGGGTGGGACGTCGCAGATCCAGAGGAATCTGGTGGCCAGTAGGATCTTGGGCCTGCCGTCCTCTTGATGGGTCAGTTGGGAGCGCAGTCGTCCATCAGCCGGTCGATGCACGCCGCCATGCGCTGAGCAAGGTCCACTCGCCCGGGACTCATACGACGCCCGCTGCGGCCGCCGTGACGGTGGCGACCACCTCCTCGTTCGATACACCCGGTCCGAGGACGGCGGCGATGCCTGCTGCCTTTAGACGGGGGATGTCAGCGGGGGGGATGATGCCCCCGACCACCACGGGCGTGTCGAGTCCGGCTGCGCGCAGAGAGTCGACCACGGCCGGGGCCAGTGTGAGGTGGGCCCCGTTGTGCATGGAAACTCCGACGATGTCCACATCCTCTTGGATGGTCATGGCGGTGATGGCGTCGGTGGTCTGGCGAAGTCCGGCGTAAATGACCTCGCACCCGGCGTCGCGTAAGAGGCGAGCCACGACCCGCAGCCCCCGGTCATGCCCGTCGAGCCCTACCTTGGCCACCAGCACCCGCAGTGGCCGCCCCCCGCTCATGGTCTTAGACCACGCTCCGTTCGAACCAGATTCCGAAGACCGACTCGAGCGCCCGCATGGACTCGCCCACGGTGACATGGGCCGCCGCCGCTTCGATCAATGCTGGCATCAGATTGACGGTCGGGTCGCCCGCTTCGGTCGTGAGCCGGGCCAACGCCGCTCGCACGGCCTCGTCGTCGCGGGACTGCTTCACGGCGGCCAGCGACGCCAATTGCTGGGTCTCCACGGCGGGGTCGATGTAGAGCGTCGGCGGGACGGCGTCGTCACCCTCCACGTAGCCGTTGACCCCCACTTGGATCCACTCGCCCTTGGCCAAGGTGGACTGGAAGCGGTACGAGGCCTCGGCGATCTCGGAGAGGAACCAGCCGTCTTCAATGCAGGCATACGCCCCCTCGAGCATGGAGCCCGATCCGGCCGCGTCAATGTGGGTGAAGATCTCCTCTGCCTGGCGCTCCATCTCGTCGGTCAGCTCTTCGACGAACCACGAACCGCCCAGGGGGTCGGCCACGTGGACCACTCCCGTCTCTTCGGCGATGACCTGCTGGGTGCGCAGTGCCAGGCGCACGGCGTGCTCGGTCGGAAGGGCCAGCGCCTCGTCGAAGGAGTCGGTGTGCAGGCTCTGCGTGCCCCCGAGCACTCCGGCCAGGGCTTCAATGGCGACACGCACCAAGTTGACCTCTGGTTGTTGGGCGGTGAGCGATACCCCGGCGGTCTGGGTGTGGAAGCGCAGCTGCAGGGATCGGCCGTCCGTTGCGCCGTAGCGATCACGCATCCAGTGGGCCCAGATGCGCCGGGCCGCCCTGTACTTGGCGATCTCCTCGAAGAAGTCCATGTGGGCGTTGAAGAAGAACGAGAGGCGGGGTGCGAACTGGTCCACCGCCATCCCCGCCGCCAGGGCGGCCTCCACGTAGGCGAACCCGTTGGCCAGGGTGAAGGCCAGCTCCTGGGCCGCCGTGGAACCTGCCTCCCGTATGTGGTACCCCGAGATCGACACCGGGTGCCAGCGGGGGAGCTCTGCCTCGGTGAAGCGCATGAGGTCGGTCACGAGTCGGACGCTCGGGCGGGGCGGAAAGACGAACTCCTTCTGGGCCTGGTACTCCTTCAAGATGTCGTTTTGGATCGTCCCGGACAGGTCGGCCCGGTCCACCCCGGTGGCATCGGCCACACCCACGTACATGGCCATGATCACGGCGGCGGGGGAGTTGATCGTCATCGACGTGCTGACCTTGCCCAGGTCGATGCCCGAAAAGAGCGTCTCCATGTCGGCCAAGGTGTCCACCGCGACTCCGGCCCGTCCCACCTCGCCCTTGGCCAGAGGATCGTCTGAGTCCCTGCCGAGCAGCGTCGGCATGTCGAAGGCGGTCGACAGGCCGTCGCCGCCGGAACGGAGCAGCTCCTTGAAGCGCTCGTTCGTGTCGGTGGCCGTTCCGAAGCCGGCGAACTGCCGCATGGTCCACAGGCGAGAGCGGTACATGGACGCATAGGGTCCACGGGTGTAGGGGAACTGACCCGGCAGCTCCGCCCCCTCGGGCCCGTACACCGGCTCGAGGGGCACGCCCGACATGGTCTCGAACGTCGCCCGTCGCTTGGGCGAGGCGTCAAAGGATTTCTGCCAGATTGCCCGGTCAGCCATCAGCCCATCTTAGTTCAACATCAAAGTACATACAATCGCCTATTCGAAGTCGCCGGCAGCCGAGCGTAGCTTGGCCAGGGTCCCGAAGAGGGTGCGGACCTCGGGTTCTTCCAAACCCAGGTCGGAGAAGACCTGATCGTTCATGACGACGGTCGCCCGACGGGCCAGGCGGCGACCTGCGGCGGTGAGGGACGCCAGCGTTCCCCTGCCGTCATGCGGGTTGCGCCGCTTGGCCACCAGGCCCTGAGACTCGAGGCGGTCAACCGCATTGGTGACGCTGGCCGGGTTGACCTGCAGGCGCTCCCCGATCTTGCCCAGCGGCAACAGTCCCCTCTTCGAGAACGAGAGGAGCATCAGGACTTCGTAGCGCGCGAAGGTGAGGCCGAAGGGACGTAACACGGCGTCGGCTCTGGACAAGAAGATCTGATGGAGTCGCATGAAGGAGGTCACCACGGCCATGTTCGGCGCTTCCGCGGTCCATGCGTGGGCTTCCCATTGGCGCTGGGCCTCCGCGATCGGGTCGAAGGACAACTGGTGTCGCTCGGGCATGTGGTCACGCTACCGTGGGGTGCAATCGCGGTGAGGTCCGTTCGGGGCGCAGTGCCTCCCGCTCGCTGGCCCCTGACCAGGCCCAGGCATGAAGCTTTCGCCGCCCCCGCGTGGCACACTTTGCGTGGCAGCACAATCGACACCGATCAGCACTGGAGATCCAGACATGGCAGACAGCGCCGTTGACCGCACCCCGCCACCCGTCACCTTGAGGATTGGCGACCAGCGACTCACCTCGGGCTCGGGGGGCGAGCACGGCCATGTGAACCCGTGCACCGGCAAGGTCGACGCGACGGTTCCCCTGGCCGGTAAGTCAGAGGTCGATCGCGCCGTCGAGGTGGCCCATGAGGCGTTCCAGTCTTGGCGCAAGACGCGCCCGGCGGCCCGTCGCCAGCTTCTCCTTCGCTTGGGGGAGTTGATCGAAGCCAATGCCGCGGAACTGGGTCGGCTCGGGACACTCGACAACGGCATGCCGAACGGCAGCGGGGCGATGCCGGCGTTCGCCGCAGAGTGGACCCGCTACTACGCCGGGTGGTGCGACAAGCTCTCCAGCGATGTGGTCGGCTCCCTGGCCGACGGCGGAGCGCTCAGCTACACGCTCGCCCAACCGTACGGGGTGATCGGCGCCGTCATCACGTGGAACGCCCCACTCCTCTCGATCGCCATGAAGGTGCCGGCGATCGTGGCGGCCGGCAATACGGTCGTCGTGAAGCCTTCAGAGCTGACTCCGTTCACCGGCGAGCTGTTCATGAACCTGGTGGACGAGGCGGGCTTTCCTCCCGGCGTCATCAACATGTTGCCCGGAGACTCCTCCGCCGGTGAGGCCCTCGTCACACATCCTCTCATCAAGAAGGTGAGCTTCACCGGTGGCCCGGTGACGGCCAGGCGCATCTTGCAGTCGTGTGCCGATTCGATGAAGCCGGTCGTGCTCGAACTTGGCGGGAAGTCAGCCAACCTCATCTTCGAGGATGCCGACCTGGACTCGGCCGCGACCATGGGAACCATCCTGTCGTGCGGCGTGATGTCCGGGCAGAGCTGCAACTTCGGGACCCGTATGCTCGTGCAGCGCAGCATCTACGACGAGGTCGTGGTCCGGGTGAAGGGCGTAGCGGAGTCGATGAAGTTCGGTGATCCGTTCGAGCCCGGCGTGGTGGCCGGTCCGGTCATCAACGAGGCGGCTCTGCAACGGATTCTGGGGCTGATCGAGCGAGCCGAAGCTGGCGGTGCCCGTCTGGTCACGGGCGGGCGTCGTCTCGGAGGCGACCTGTCCGACGGGTACTTCATCGCACCGACGGTCTTCGCCGATGTGGATCCCGACTCCGAGCTGGCGCAGACGGAGGTCTTCGGCCCGGTCCTGGCGATCACCCCGTTCGACACGGAGCAAGACGCCATCGACATCGCCAACAACAGCCAGTTCGGACTGTCCGGGTACGTCCAGACCGCAGACCTGCGTCGAGCGCTGCGGGTGGTCGAGGAGATGGTCACCGGTGAAGTCATGGTCAACGGGGCGGCCAATCTGATGGTGAATCGCCCCTACGGTGGCATCGGCCTCAGCGGAGTCGGCAAAGAGGGCGGCCGCTACGGCATCGAGGAGTTCCTACGGGTGAAGGGCGTGGGCATCGCCGTCTGATCCTGACGGCCGCAACGCCCCTAACGGGGGATGCGGGTGTACTTGAACTCGTTGAGCTCCGACCACTCCTGCATCAGGTCGAGGACTCGGTCGATCGTCGGGATCGCCACATCGGCGTTACCCGCGGGGCGGTTCATGAGGCGCACGAACACGGCGCGGTCATCCGAGATGAAGGTGGGGACGCCGAACACGTCGTAGGTAGCCACGGCGTTGGAATGCTCCGCTTTCAGTATCTCCAGGGGCCATCCCTCCTCGACCTCCGAGAGAACGCCGGCCCCATCGACACCCGCCGAGTCGAGGACTTTGCCGACGACGGACGGGTCCCGCAGATCCAAGGCCTGGTCGTGCCGGGCGGCGAACAGCGCGGCATGGACGGCCAGAAATCTCTCCGGTGCGCGGTCGCGAACCACCACGCCGGCCAGGTTGGCCACGAGGCCGGGGTGACGGTCCGGCTCTTCCCAGACCGGCGTCCCTCCCTCTTCGACGTGCGTCTGCTCGAGTGAGAAGACGAGGAACCGCACGTCCCAGTCGGCGCCGTGTTGCAACCCGGTCACCAGATGTTCGTGGGCGTTGCGAGCGAACGGGCAACGGTAGTCCCAGGTGACGCCGAATGAACTGCTCATGGTCGCAAAACCCCCCTGCGCCTGTCGAGTGGCTGTGTGGAGGGCCCACTGTATCTGCGCCGTGGCTCCGTCCCGGGGCGGCGGGGAGAGGCCGATGGTTCGTCCCACGAGTCCACCGACTCGGCCGCCGGGGCATTGGACACCCATCGGGTAACCACATAGTATCAAGTACTAGATAGAGGACCCGGCACCGACCTGGCCTGGACCAACGGTGGTGAGTGCGCAGACTGAAGGGGAGGGTCGGTGATCGACGTCATCAAGACCAAGCAGTTGGGTGAGACCGTGGGAGCGGAAGTGGTCGATGTCGACCGCGACCGGCTCCTCCACGACGAGGACTTTCCGGCGGCGTGCCTGGAGGCGTTGGACGCCAGCGGTGTCCTGCTCTTTCGGGAGCTGCACATGGATGACGACGCGCAGGTCGCGTTCTGCCGGAGACTCGGAGAGGTGGTGGCTGTGCCGGGCCACCCGATTCCCGAGATCACCGTGGTCAGCCTCAATCCCGAGAACAGTCTGGCCCAGTACCTCCAGGGCGCCTTCCTGTGGCATCTCGACGGCACCATGGACGCGATCCCTTCGAAGGCCTCGGTGATGACCGCCCACGCCACCGCCGAGAGTGGGGGGGACACCGAGTTCGCCAGCACCTATGCCGCCTACGACGACCTCTCCGCCGATGAGAGGGAGCGGTACGCAGACCTCCGGGTGGTACACACCTTCGAGGCCACCCAGCGTCGGATCTACCCCGATCCGACGCCCGTGCAGTTGGCCGATTGGGACACACGGCCGCCGAGGACGCACCCCCTGGTGTGGGAGCACCTGTCGAGGCGGCGATCGCTCGTCATCGGGGCAACGGCATCGCACGTCGACGGGATGGACCGCGAGGAGGGCGGCGCCTTGCTCGACCACCTCCTGGCGCGGGCGACCGCACCCGGACGGGTGTTCCGTCACTCCTGGTCGGTGGGTGACACCGTGATCTGGGACAACCGTGGCGTGATCCACCGTGCCTGCCTGTACGATTCGGGCTCACCACGCGAGATGCACCGCACGACGCTGGTGGGGGAGGAGCCGATCAAGTGAGCGGGCCGGCCTTGGTGGGTTGAGCTCTCGGGTGCGTGTGGTTCAGACCCGTGGCGTGGAGGGCACGATAGTGTCGTTATCCCTACAGCCCAACCATTGAGGATATGCACGCTCTAGAAGGAATTCGCATTCTCGACCTCGGCACGTACATTGCCGGTCCCTACTGTGCCACCGTGCTGGGGGAGTTCGGCGCCGACGTCATCAAGGTCGAGCGTCCCGGGACGGGGGACAACCTCCGCCGCTTCGGAACCGACACCGAATGCGGTGACACGCTTGTCTGGCTCAGCGAGAGCCGCAACAAGCGCTCGGTGACCATCGATTTCGCCCAGCCAAAAGGTCGGCAGCTCCTCCTCGACCTGGTGGGCACCGCCGACGTGGTGGTTGAGAACTTCCGGCCCGGGGTCCTCGAGAGATGGGGCCTCGGGCCCGAGGACCTCAACGAGGTCAACCCGGGCATCATCCTTCTCCGGGTGTCGGCCTACGGCCAGTCCGGGCCGAACCGGGATCTGCCCGGGTTCGCCCGCATCGCCCATGCCTTCTCCGGTCTGGCCTACCTCGCCGGCGAACCAGGAAGGACCCCGGTGACCCCCGGCTCCACCTCGCTGGCGGACTATGTGACGGGCCTGTACGGCGCCCTCGGGGTCATGCTGGCCCTCCGAGCCCGTGATGCCACGGGAACCGGCCAGTGCATCGACCTGGCGTTGTACGAGACCATCTTCCGGATGCTCGACGAGCTGGCGCCGGCCTACCAGCAGTTCGGCTTCGTCCGGGAGCGGATGGGTGCGGACACCGTCAACGTCATCCCGCACAGCCACTATCGGACCAAGGACGACCGGTTCATCGCCATCGCCTGCTCCAACGACGACATGTTCGCCCGCTTGGCCCAGGCCATGGGGCGCCCCGAGCTGGCCGCGGCGGACGCGTTCGGCCCGAAGCTGGCTCGGCTCGCCGCCCGGGACGAGGTGAATGAGATCGTCACCGAGTGGGTCGGCTCTCTCACCTGCGAGGAGGCCCTGACCAAGTGTCGGGAGGAGAAAGTCCCGGCAGGGCCGCTCTACTCCATCGCCGAGATCTGGGAGGACGAGCAGTACGCCCACCGCCAGAACATCGTGATGAAGGAGTCGAGGATTGGGGAGTTGGCCGTGCCCGGTGCCCTACCGTCGCTCTCGGACACGCCCGGGGAGATCCGGTGGCTGGGGCCGTCGCTCGGCGCTCATACCGATGAGGTACTCGAGGAGCTCCTCGACCTCACGGCAGAGGAGATTGGGACCCTGCGCGCCGAAGGCGTGATCTAGCCGGTGCCGCCGTTCCGCTTCGCCGTCCAGGCGGTGAATGCCACGTCGGCCCGGGAGTGGTGCGAACTGGCCCGCAAGGTCGAGGACCTGGGTTACTCCACCCTCTTCGTGGCCGACCACTACCTCGGGCCCGGGCCGGCCGGTGAAGGCTCGTTGATGCCGCCGCAGCAGCTGGCGCCGATAGCCGCGATGGCGACGGCCGCCGCGGTTACGCAGACGCTTCGGATCGGCTGTCGCGTGTTCTGCATCGATTACCACGTGCCCGCGGTGCTGGCCAAGGAGGCGGCGACCATCGACGTGCTCTCAGACGGCCGGTTGGAGTTCGGCATCGGAGCGGGATGGCACGCCGCCGAGTTCCGGGCGATGGGTCTCGTCTTCGAGGACGCCCCGCGGCGGGTAACCCGACTCGAAGAGGTGATCGCCTTGGTCAAGGCCCACTGGGCCGGAGACCAGCTGCACTGCAACGGCGAGTTCGTGAGCGTGAACGGCTACGCCGGACTGCCCCGCCCGGTGCAGCAGCCGCATCCTCCGATCATGGTCGGGGGATCGCGCAAGCGTGTCCTCTCCCTCGCCGCACGGGAGGCCGACATCGTCAGCCTGGCGAACGTCCCCTGGATGCCGTTGAACGACGCCGGTCGCACGCCCCACGAAGAGGCGGTGCATCGGGTCGAACTCGTACGGGAGGCCGCCGGCGCTCGGTTCGGCGCTCTCGAGATCGAGAGCTCCCCCTACTTCTCCCGTGTCACCGAACGGCCCGATGAGGCCCTCGAGACCCTGGCCGTCGAGATGCGGGGGGCTGATCCGGAGGTCCTCCGCGATCACCCCAACGTGCTCGTGGGCACGGCCGAGCACGTCAGCGAACGGCTCCGGGCTCGCCGTGAGACGATCGGGGTCAACTACATTACGATCCCTCAGGAGCTGATCGACAGCTTTGCGCCCGTCTGCGCCCGCCTCACCGGCACGTAGCACTGCGCCCGATCACCGGCGGTCAGAGCCGCCGACAGAGACTGGAATCTACATGGTGCACGTTCCGTCAGGAGACCAACACACGGTTGGGAGCGGCTCCTCGTTGAACGATGGGCGAATCCGGCATGAACCCTGTGGCTACATGGCCATAGCCCGATGGGGAGATCGGGTCGTCGCTGAATCGGTCAAGGCCGTGCGAGTCGACGAGCCGGGCCAGCCGCCCGCGCTCTACTTCCCGCTCGCCGACGTACGCCTCGAACTGTTCCACGACGAGGGACACCGACGCACCGTGCCCGGGAAGGGCACAGCCAGTCTGTGGAGCATCGATCCACTGCCAGACAATGCGTCGACTGCACCGGGACGGACATGGGGTGATGGCCATCCGTCCGGTGTCGACGGGAATGACGTGTTGTGGAGATTCGCGGACCCCTCGCCGGAGCTGAGCTGGCTGTCGGATCTTGCCACGTTCGACCAGGACCGCGTGCGGGTCGAGTTGGTGGATCGGGTGGACACCGACGACGACCGCGACGTCACGCGAAAGCGATTCCCGATATGGGGTGACGCCGACGATCTGCTCGACGTGCTGGACGTGCGGCCCGACGGTGCGGGTTCCTATACGAGCGTCGCCGTCGGCGACCACCGACGGCCGGTCGTCGAGGGCAGCCAGATGCTCGGGCAGGCCATCGTCGCTGCCGGACGGCACTATCCGGGTCGCCGCACGGTATCGGCGCACATGGTGTTCACCCGGGCCGCCGACGCGCACCTCCCGCTCCGCTTCGAGCTCGAGGAGCTGAGTGGTGGCCGGACATTTGCCTCGGTCGAGGTGACGGTGAGCCAAGGTGGCCGGCGCTGCGCAACGGGCATCCTGTTACTCGACGTCGTCGCGCCCGACGTGATCCGCCATGCCGCACCTCCACCCGTGATCCCCGGACCCTACGAGAGCGAGCCGTGCGACATGTCCGTCATGGGCCGTGACATCCGGGTGGTGGATGGGGTCTACACCGACGACCCGGACGCCCCGGTTGGGCCGCCCGTGATCGACGCGTGGGTCCGTTTCCGCCACGTACCCGACGATCCGTATCTGCACGCCGCTCTGCTGGCACAGTTCACCGGCCACATGTCGATCGCCGCCGCTCTCCGGCCGCATGCCGGCATCGGCCAGTTTGCGGCACACCGCACGCTGTCGACCGCCATCAACGCCATCGGCATCTCGCTCCATGGTGATGTTCGTGCCGATGAATGGATGCTCTACCGTCACGAGTCGACCTTCGCCGGCGACGGCATGACGCACTCGTCTTGCCGTGTGCACGATCAGAACGGCCATGTGCTGGCCTCGTTCGTCGTCGATGCCATGGTCCGCAAGTTCCCGGACAACTCCGCTGCGGTCGACGACCGCACCGCCCTGTGAGCCTCACCACCGGCCGGGGGCCACTGAGCGCCAGACCGGCCGGTCGGTTCAGCGCTCCCGTGCCACGCGAACTCGTCTATGTCGAGCCGTTCCGCCGCCGTGTCCGCGGGCTCCTCGGCGATCGGACCGTCGTCGACAGCGAGCGGGTTCTCCTGGTGCACCAGCAAGGCGAGCCGCCCCGTTTCGCCTTCCCGTCCGCGGACATCGAGGGCGTCGCCGCGGAAGCCGAACCGGCTGCCGCGGGGTACGTGCGGATCCAATGGAACGACGTCGATGCGTGGTTCGAGGAGGACGAGCAGATTTTCATGCACCCGCGTAATCCGTACCATCGAGTCGACTGCGTCCGGACGAACCGCCGTCTCCGTGTCGAGATCGGTGAGGTCGTGCTCGTCGATACCACCGAGACCATCGGGGTGTACGAGACATCATTGGAACCAAGGCTCTATGTGGCGCGCGAGCACGTCCAATTCGATCTTCTCCACGCGAGCACGACGACCACCTACTGCCCGTACAAGGGAACCGCCTCGTACTGGAACGCCGTCATCGGCGATACGGTCGTTCACGATGTTGCCTGGTCCTATGAGGACCCCCTCCCCGAGAGTAGTGCGATTGCGGGACGGCTCGGCTTCGACCAGGAGCGGGCATCGGTGCGACAGGATCTGCCTCCGGCCGGCTGAGGCCCTGACGAGAAGGGAGCATCATGGAGGAGACCGAAGAGCTGCGTGCTGCTCGCGCCATGCGCCGGGCCATGCTCGGCGACGCCTACGTCGACAGCATGACCGCCGACGCGGACCCGGTGGCCAATGAGTTCCAGGACTACCTCACGTCCATGGCCTGGGGAGTCTGGGCCCGCGGCGGAGCCCTCAGCCCGCGTGATCGAAGCCTCTTGGTCATGGCCATGACCGCGGCGCTCGGCCGGATGGAGGAGTTCGCCCTGCACGCAGGCAGCTCACCGCAGACGGGCGTCAGCGATGAGGAGATGGACGAGTTGCTGTTCCAGATCGCCGCGTACTGCGGGGCACCGGCGGCACTGTCGGCGCGCCGGGCCATCCGTGCCGTCCGGGCAGCGCGAACGACGCCATGAACGCGCGAACGACGCCATGAAAAGGCGCCCCGAGTGGGAGTTGTCGACGATCCACACGGACCCTGGACCAGACCCGTCGTTTACTCCGCGTTCGGTCGGGAGCCGCTGTTCGCCAGCCGCCGGAGCAACTCGATCAGCGTGTGCCGCTCTTCGGGATCGAGAACGCCCAGGAACTCGTCCTCTGCGTCGAGTGAGATGACCCGGCAAACCTCCCAGACGCGGCGACCTTCCTCCGTCAAGTGGGTTCGAACGATCCGTCCATGCTTCGCGTCCGGCGTGCGCTCGACGAGGCCCCTTTTCTCGAGGGCGGTCAGGGAGAGCTGCGCCGCCTGTGGGGTCACCAGCATTCTGCGAGCGAGCTCCGCACCGGAGAGCCCCGGCTCGTCGACGAGCCGGTTGAGCGCGCCCATCTCGGTGGGAGTGACACCGTAGGGTCGCACCGCCTCGCTCACCGTTCGGTGGCCCTGATGGAAGACTCGCTTGAGTAGCCACAGGGCATGCTCGGGCACATCGTGCGTGTGTGCCGTGTTGCTGTGAGCGTGGGCCGGGCTGAGGGCGATGCCGTGAACGATATCACCGAGGAGCTCCGGCATGTATCCTGCCTTGCTGGTCCTTGTCGAAGAGCGTGACGCGTGCTCGACGGGCGTCCCACCTGGGCGGGCTTCGGCATGAATCTCGGTCATTCCAGGCGCTAGGGTGGGCGCTCAGAACCCACAATTGTTGGAGGACAGATGCGGATCGGCCTCATGATCGGCTCGGACACGGACAGGCAGAGAGCGGAGAGGCTGACCGGGCTCGTCGACGATGCTCGGGCCGCAGAGGAGCAAGGGTTCGTGTCCATGTGGATCCCGCAGATCCCGGGCTACATCGACGCGATGACGGCCATCTCTCTCATGGGCCACGGTACTGAGCGCATCGAACTCGGCACGGCGGTTGTGCCGGTCCAGACGCGTCATCCCATCACCATGGCTCAGCAGGCGCTCACCACGGAGGTCGCCTGTCGGGGCCGTTTCACGCTCGGGCTCGGTGCGTCCCATCACTGGATCGTCGAGGACCAGATGGGTCTCGACTATGACCGGCCGGCGCGCCTCGTGCGCGACTACCTCCAGGTGATGAACGCCGCGCTGGCCGGCCCGGGTCCGATCGATGTGGAGAACGAGCTCTTTCGTGTGCACAGTCCCTTCGACGTGGCCGACGCCATACCGATGCCCATCCTGGTTGCTGCCCTTGCCCCTGTGATGCTGCGGATCGCCGGCGAGTGCGCGTCGGGAACCATCCTTTGGATGGCGGACGAGCGGGCCATCGGCGATCACGTCGTCCCCCGCATCACCAAGGCCGCCGCAGGCGCCGGACGACCATCCCCGAGGATCGTCGCCGGGGTACCGATCACGCTGTGCGCCAACAGTGAGGTCGGCGCGGCGCGCGAGTACGCCAGCAAGATGCTCGGCCACGCCGAGCTCTCCCCGAACTACCTGCGGCTCCTCGAGCACGGGGACGCCACTGATGTGGGCGACACCATGGCCGCGGGTGACGAGGCCGCAGTGGTGGAGCGCCTGCAGCGGTTCCGTGACGCGGGGGTCACCGACCTGGCGGCGCGCGTCGTCCCGTTCGGCCCGGACCGTGACGGTCGCATTGCGTCGCGTCGGCGGACGCAGGCATTCCTCGCCACCCTCTGCCCGGAGCTGTAGAGTCCCAGCCCGGTCTCGGCGCACGCTCGCGACGTGGGCCGCCTCACCACACGAAGGAGAAGGCACTGACATGGGTATCTGTGACGGGCGGGTCGTCGTCATCACTGGCGCTGGTCGGGGTATCGGGCGGGAGCACGCCATCGAGTTCGCCAGGCAAGGCGCCAAGGTGGTCGTCAACGACCTGGGTGCCGAGATAGACGGATCCGGGAGCTCAGCGGACCCGGCGGGCCAGGTCGTCGACGAAATCCGCGGCATGGGTGGTGAGGCCGTGGCCAACGGCGACGACGTGTCCGACTACGAAGGCGCCGGTCGGCTCATAGGGGCAGCGATCGAAACCTTTGGGACCATCGATGTCCTGGTCAACAACGCCGGCATCTTGCGTGACCGCATGTTGGTCAACATGAGCATCGAGGAGTGGGACGCGGTGATCCGCGTGCACCTGAGGGGCACGTTCGCTCCCACGCGCCACGCGGTCGAATACTGGCGCAATCGAGTCAAGGTGGGCGAGACCAATGACGCCCGCATCATCAACACGACATCGCCGTCGGGGATTTACGGCAACGTCGGCCAGACGAACTACGGGGCAGCCAAGGCGGGCATCGCCTCGTTCACCATCATCGCCGCCATGGAGCTCGCCCGCTACGGGGTCACCGTCAATGCCGTCGCGCCGGCTGCGTTGACCCGCATGACCGAGAACCTGGGTTTGGGCGACCCTTCGGTCGTCCGCAAGCCCGAGGATTTCGACCCCCTCGACCCGGGCAACATCGCTCCCCTGGTCGTGTGGTTGGGGAGCTCCGAATCGGCGGAGATCACCGGTCGCGTCTTCAACGTTCAGGGCGACCACATCAGCGTGGCCGAGGGCTGGGTGGCGGGACCGGGTGCCGACAAGGGCGACCGCTGGGACCCCGCCGAGCTGGGCGGGATCGTGCCCGACCTGGTGGCCAAGGCGGCGCGGAACGCCAACATGGCGGGACGGAGGAAGTGAGCCGTCCATCTCGACCCGGACCAGGCCCACGACGTGTGTGTGAACGGCAAGTGAACTCGCTGGCATGACCCACGGTCAACCTCCTGGTCACGACCGGAGCGGGCAGACTTCGAGGATTTTCGCCGCCCGCTGCTACGGCAGACTCTGACCGTGACCATCGCATACTTCTCCATGGAGATCGCCATCGGCGACCAGATCCCCGGCTTCAGCGGCGGTCTGGGCGTGCTGGCCGGCGACTTTCTCCGGGCTGCGTCGGACCTGTCGCTTCCCGTTGTCGGCGTGACCCTGGTGTACCACGAAGGGTTTTTTCGCCAGGAGATCGACCCTTCGGGCCGTCAGGTGGAGCAGGGCGTCGGCTGGGAGGTGAGTGAGGAACTCGAACGACTCGACGCCCATGTGGAGGTCCTCGTCGGCGGCCGTCCGGTGACCGTCGGAGTGTGGCGTCGCGACCTGGTCGGTGTGGACCGCGCCACGGTCCCGGTGTACTTCCTCGATACACGAGTTGCCGGCAACGATCCCGATGCGCGGGCGATTACCGACCGCCTCTACACCGGTGAGCCCCTCCAGCGGCTCTCTCAAGAAGCGGTCCTCGGGTTGGCCGGTCCGACGATGTTGCGCCGACTCGGTCACGCAGACGTCGCCAAGTACCATCTCAACGAGGGTCACGCCTCGCTGGTGCCCGTGGCACTGCTGGCTGAACGGCTGGGCGGGTCCGTGGGCGACGCGTCGGAGGCCGATGTCGAGTCGGTGCGCGAGCGCTGTGTCTTCACCACGCACACACCAGTTCCCGCCGGCCACGATCGCTTCACCCCCCGGGTAGTGACCAAGGTCCTCGGCAAAGAACTGGCCGAGGGGTTGGCCGCGCTCGGGTGCCTCGAGAAAAAGGGCAGTCTCAACATGACGTTGCTCGGGATGTACTTCTCGGGGTTCATCAATGCGGTGTCCCGGCGCCATGGCGAGGTATCACAGGAAATGTTCCCCGAATTTCACATTGAGTCCATCACGAACGGCGTGCATGTTCCCACCTGGGTGGGACCCAGTACCGCTGCGATGTTCGACCGGCACCTGCCCCGATGGCGACACGACAGCGCCATGTTGCATTACGCCACGTCCATCCCGCTCGACGAGATCCGGGAGGCGCACGCCGAAGCGAAGCAGATCATGATGGATGAGGTGGCGCGCCGGACCGGGCTCACACTCCATGCGGGGTCCCTCACTCTCGGTGTCGTTCGAAGAGCAACCCCCTACAAGCGCAACGATCTTCTCCTCTCCCAGCCCGGGCGGCTACGCGCCTTGGCCGAAAAGGTGGGGCCGCTGCAGGTGATCTACGCCGGCAAGGCCCATCCCCAAGACGAGTCCGGCAAGCTGCTCATCCAGCGGATCAACACCGCCGCTCGCCAGCTGGCCGGCGCCGTGACCGTCGTGTACCTCGAAAACTACGGGATGGAGCTCGCCTCAATGTTGGTGGCTGGGGTCGACGTCTGGGTGAACACCCCGGTCGCACCCCACGAGGCGTCGGGAACGAGCGGCATGAAGGCGGCCCTCAACGGTGTCCCCAGCGTCAGCGTTCTCGACGGCTGGTGGCTGGAGGGACATGTCGAGGGGATTACCGGCTGGGCCATCGGCGCGGACCTCGGTGCCGGTGCCGTTCTGCCCATCGGGGATCCGGAGGTGGACTCGCAAGACGCAGGTTTCCTCTACGAGGTGCTGGAGGAGACGGTGGCACCGCTGTACTACCAGGATCCGGAGGGGTTCCTCGGCGTGCGACGCTTCGCCATCGCCCTGAACGGCCCCTTTTTCTCGGCCCAACGAATGGCTTCGGAGTACGCCGGGCGGGCCTACCGTGACGCCGGCGAGACCGAAGACCTCTTGTGGTGAGCCGGAATTAGTTCTTTGCCGCGGGAAGTATGAACTTCTCAACGGCGCGCGCGAAGCCCTCGTCTTCGTTGGTGGTGGTGACCGCACGGGCGGATCGTTGTACCTCGGTAGAGGCGTTCCCCATGGCGATGCTCAACCCGGAGTGGGCAAACATCAGTACGTCGTTCGGCATGTCGCCGATCGTGGCGATCTGTGCGGTCGGTATGCCGAAACGGGCCGAGAGGAACTTGACCACGCTGCCCTTGTTGGCGTCGGGGTGGGTGACGTCGAGGTAGTACGGCTGTGAGAGGGCGGCCGTGACGTGGTCACCGAACGTGTCCCGAGCGGCGTTGGCGGCACGACGCATCGTCTCGGGATCGTCGCACACGCCCACGATCTTGGCCACTCCGTCGGTGAGGCCAGCATAGGTGGTGGTCAGCGTGGGCTGGAATTGAACCGTGGCCGCCTCCTGCGCCACGTGTGGTCCCGCAGGGTCCTGCACATACCACTCGGCTCCCCGGTAGATCCACGCCGTCAGGCCGAACGACTCCATGAGCTCGACCATAGGATGCACGAGCTCCTCGGGTAGCACCCTCTGTTCGATCACGGTCATGTCGGGCTGGACGATGATTCCGCCATTGAAGGCGGCGATGGGGGTCGAGATCTTCAGCGGCTCTATCAGCATCGACATGCCACGGGGAGGTCGGCCGCTGGTCACCGCGAACAACACGCCGGCCGCAGCGAGTGCCTGTACCGCATGCACGGCTCGCTCCGTGAGGACCTTCTCCTGTGTGACCAGGGTGCCGTCGACGTCGGCGAGGACGAGCCGGATGGAGTACGGGGGCATCCGGCCATCTTGTCATGCCGCCCGGTCCCCCTGGGATCCGCCGGGGACCGCAACGTGGAGAGGTGCACGAAACGGGCGATGTCGCTCGGTGCTGCCGGCGGCCGTACGATTCCTCCCGTGCACCATGCATTGGAGAAGCTCGCGGCCGACCTGCCTCCCGGCGCGCTCGTCACCGATCCCGACCTCGTGGAGAGCTATCGCTTCGACCGTTCCAACAGCCCAGATGCCGGTTACCCGGCGGCGGTTCTGCGAGCGACGTGCACGGCTGACGTGCAGACCACGTTGCGCTGGGCGAGTGCCCATGGGGTGCCGGTTGTGACCCGCGGGGCGGGTACGGGACTCTCGGGAGGTTCGACTGCGGTCGAGGGATGCATCACCCTGTCGACCGAGCGCATGCGGAAGATCGACGTCGACGTGCCCGCCCGGTTGGCCGTCGTCCAGCCAGGCGCCTTGAACGCCGAGGTCAAGGGGGCTGCTCGAGCGCACGGACTCTGGTATCCACCCGACCCGTCGAGCTTCGAGATCTGTAGCATCGGCGGGAATGTGGCGACCAATGCCGGCGGTCTGTGCTGCGCCAAGTACGGCGTCACGACCGACTACGTCCTGGGTATGGAAGTGGTCCTGGCCGACGGACGGGCGCTCCGACTGGGTGGACGCACCATCAAGGATGTCGCCGGCTACGACTTGAAGCGTCTCTTCACCGGCAGCGAGGGCACCTTGGGGGTCATCACCGAGGTCATCCTGCGGCTGCGGCCACCACCACCCACCTCGACCACCATGGTGGCGGTCTTCCCCGAAGCCGAAGGGGCGGGCCGTGCCATCTCGTCGATTGCCGCGAGAGGATGCCCCGCGGTGTTGGAGTTGATGGACCGCACGTCAGTCTCCGCCGTGGATCAACAGTTCCACCTGGGACTGGGCGACTGTCAGGCCCTCTTGCTGGGACAGTCCGATGCCGGGGGTGAGCAGGGACTGGCGGAGGTGAACGCCATGATCGGCGCCTGCCGGGCGGCCGGGGCCGACGAGGCGTACTCGACTGACGATGAGGACGAAGGCGCCCAGCTGATGGCGGCTCGCCGTATGGCTATTCCCGCCGTCGAGAGATTGGGAACCGTGCTCATCGAGGATGTAGGGGTGCCACTTCCCCGTGTGGCCGAGCTGATCCTGGGTATCGAACGGGTGGCCGAGCGGCGTGGGACCCTCATCGCCACCATCGGCCATGCCGGTGACGGCAACTTCCACCCGCTCGTCGTCTTTGACCGCAACGACGCCGAGGCAGTGACCCGGGCCGAACTGGCATTCGGTGAGGTGATGGATCTGGCCATAGCCCTCGGCGGTACGATCACCGGCGAGCACGGCATCGGGACCTTGAAGCGACCGTGGCTGAAGGAGCAGGTGGGTGACGACGTGCTGGAGGCCATGCGGCGCGTGAAGCACGCCTTCGATCCTCTCGGTATCCTCAATCCGGGCAGGGCGATCTGAATCCACGCAGATCAGAGCCGGGACGGTTTGGATATCGGGTCACGCCGGCTCGGGGGTGATTCCGGCGCCGCGCAGCATCCGGCGCAGGTCGACTATCTGCTGCTCGTCGAGATCATGATGCCGCGGTACGTCGAAGGTCTGGGTCTCGGGACCCAGGGTCACCTTGTACCTCCCGTCATGATCCTCGGTGACGGTCGCCACCTTGTTCAGAAGCGACAGGACGTCGTGCCACTGGATGTTGTGACTGGTCGGATGATTGAAGATCTTCGCCACCGTGGCCCGGTGGTGCCCGTCGAGCTCCATGCTGTCGTCCTCTTTTCCGGCCTTCGCGGCGGCTGATCCCGCCGGGTGGACCCAGCGTAGGGGGTCGACGACGCCCCGTTCTCCTGGCCCGTGGGCCGGGGATCGTGGCGCCGGTCGATGGGGCCATGACCGTCAGCGCTGTCCGCTACTCGGCGCCTGCAATGGCCATTGTCGAAAATGAGCTGCCGCGTTGCCGCGCCTCCTACCATTTTCCCGTACGAGCCGTTAGCCTTGTGGCCAGCCCAACGATGCTGGGGAGATTATCGGTGGACCGCAGTCAGGCCGCCGCGACAGTGGCCACTCTCACTCCGACGGAACGGCACTTGTTCAAACAGTGCCGTCGAGCGTGGGATCTCGAGGCAGTGGGACGGCGCAACCTCGAGCCAATCGTGTCGTCCGACCCCTTCGACGTGGACCGCTGTCTGCGCGACGCGTTGGCCGTGTACTACTACCCGGGCATGTGGGACTGGACCCGGTCGGTGGTCATCCCGCTGGTGGGTCAGGCGCTCGAACGGGCCATCGCCCGGGAGAGTGATCGGCTGGGACCTGAACTGCCTCGGGGTTTCGATGCGCGCACCGCCGCCGCTCGGCGGCTACTCGAGCACTATGTCGAGTGGGCTCCCACCGTCGAACGCCTGGCCCCGGTTCTGGTCGAGGTGGACTTCTCGGCCGACCTTCCCGACCCGGCAGGTGTCGACTCGGCCTTGCCCATGGCGCGAGGCCAGCACATCCGTTATCAGGGTCGTCTGGACCTTTTGGGTCTGGACGAGCACGACGCCTACTGGGTCACACGCCACCGGGTGGTGCGGGAGTGGACACCACTCGACGCACTGGTGCGCGACGAAGAGACGGTTGCGGCCTGCTGGGCCTGGGAGCAGTACTACATCGGCATGGAGATCACCGGGACCATCTACAACGAGATGCGCCTACCCACCGGAGCCCAGCTGGTTGCGGACGCGGACCGACCTCCCGCCGGCGAAGCGAGACGGGAGCGAGGCGGCGTGCCGCAGCACGAAGGCAGTGGCGGCGGACGCTCCATCCCCCAGCACCGCCGGCTGTATGCACGATCCACCGAGCCCGTTGACTCCTCGCGCGTGGTGCAGGACACCGCCCCGCTGTTTCGTCGTACGTGGATCCGCCGCTCCCGGGACGAGATCGTTCAGGCAGGCGGTCAACTGGCTGCGGAGGCCCGGGAGATGTTCAACCGCGAGGTCTTCGTGTATCCCTCTCCCTCGGAGTCAGCGTGCCGTCGTTGCTCGTTTGCCGCCCCCTGCATGGCTCTCTACGAGGGGAGGGGAGCCGAAGCGGAGACGATCCTGGACTCGAGCTATCGGTCACGCCCCCTCGAGGAGGTGGTCGAGGGGCGTCTCGGGGGGGTGACATGGAGCACGGGGAGGGGTGCGGCCCCTCCCCGCTTCGCCCGGTGAGCAGGGACGACCCGGCTCGTTCCCGGAAGTCGATCACCCACAGGGCGATCGCTCCTAGTGCCGCGCCGAAGGCGAAGGTCACCACGACCGCAAGGAGGCTCTTCATGATAGACAGCGATCCGCTCTTCCCACAGTGACCATTGTGGGCAGCTGGGTTGTAAACAGAGAGTGAACAGATCCTCGTTTCAGCACAAAAGAAGGTAAATGCGCGACCCGGGCAACCGTCATGCCCGAGTCCTGCCCGGGCCGAAAGCCGAGGTATACGCCTATGTATGTTCGGGGGTCTCGGCGAGCGAGGCCGCCACCGAGTCGTCTCGCCTGGCGATGATGTGCACGTCGATGCCGAGCGGCGCGGCCAGCTGGGAGATCTTCCTTACGATGGAGCCCCCACTCCGCAACTCCTGCCACCGACTGCGGGCGCTCGAACCGACCACGATCTGGGTGATTTGATGAGTTCGGGCGAACTCAATGAGCGCGTGCGCCGGGTCATCACCTCGCACCTCGTTCCAGCGCGCGCCCACGTCGATCGCCAACTGATGGAGAAGCGCCAGCTCGGTCTCGTGTGGTCGGACCGTACCCTCTCCGGAGACGACGTGGAGAACGTGCAACTCGGCCTTTATCCGAGCGGCCATTCTCGACGCTCTTCGGACAATGGTGTCGGTGCCGGGGGCCGCTGTGACGCCCACCAGAATGCGCTCGCCGGTCTCCCACACGACGTCGGGTTGACGGCTCCTCAGGTGTGCCAGGAGCTCCTCTTCGGTCTCGTCGGCCAGAAATCGAAGCGCCAACTCGCGCAGGGCCATCAAGTTGTCCTCGCGGAAGAAGTGCGTCAGAGCCTGAGGGACCTTTTCAGGTGGATAGATGTTGCCATGGAGCATCCGCCGCCGAAGTTGCTCCGGAGAGGAATCGACCAGTTCGATCTGGTCCGCCTGGCGAAGCACCCAGTCGGGAACCCGCTCGCGGATGGGTAGTCCCGCAATCTGCTCGACGGCGTCGGCGATGCTCTCGAGATGCTGGATGTTCACCGTTGTGATGACGTCGATCCCCGCCGCCAGAATCTCCATGACATCCTGCCAACGCTTCTCGTTGTGGCTCGATCCCGGGACGTTGGTGTGAGCCAGCTCGTCGACGAGCGCCAGTTCAGGGTGCCGCTGGAGGACGGCGTCGAGATCCATCTCCTCGAAGTTGGTTCCCCTGTAGTCGACCGTCTTCCGCGGGACAACCTCAAGGTCAGCGATCAGGTCCTCGGTAAGGTGTCGGCCGTGACACTCGACGAAGGCGATGACGACATCGGTGCCGCGCCGCTTACGTCGGTGGCCCTCATTGAGCATGGCATAGGTCTTCCCGACGCCGGCGGCGGCGCCCAGGTAGATGCGGAAGTGCCCGGTCGGCTCGACGCCCTCGGTGTGCTCCGTGGGGACGGCCGGCATGGCGTTCACTCTTGCACCGCTTCGCGGTTCTGTCATCAGCGTCCTTCAGCTCCACGTCAAGGTAGTCCGAACGACTTCACGCTGGTGAGCGCCTACCCTTCGGCTCCATCGGGAGACTCCTGGAGCGCCATCAATCGGCGGTACCGGATGCGGATGTCGTCGCGGTCGCTTTCCTCCGGCACCGACTCCTCCGCGCTACGGAGGATCATCCCGGCCTGTCGTGTGAGGACGCGCAACTGCTCGGGAGAGGTGACGTCCGAGGCGATGGAGGTGAGTGCGTCAAGTAGGCGGATGATGACCGCCGGCATCCCGCGTGATGATTGGCGGATCTTGTCGAAGGCTCGGTTGACCATCCGTGAGTAGGAGGGATCGGTCCCGATGAGCCGCACCCGATGGAACCGGTCTCGATAGACGCCCTCCGCCAGGGTCCGGCCAGATACTCGGCTGAGACCCGCCGAGAGCCAGTCGATGCAGGTGAGGGCAGTGAAGGTGTCGTTCACGGCCGGGGAGAGGGCCCGGATGGCTATCTCGACGAGTTGATCGATGGCAAACACGGGGTCCTGCATGAGGGTCCGATGGGGACCGGTCACATGCGCCTTGGAGAGAGCCAGGGCAACTTGGCCGGCGGCCCCACCGGGCCAGACGGTGGCCAGCGGCCGGCCCGTGGCGATGAAGTGTCCAGGCCGGTGGTCGAGGCGAATCACCGAGTCGGTGCGCGAAGCGATGTCGATCAACTGGGCGTAGCCCACGAACTGCAGGTAGCCACTGGCGTTCGAGGTCACGACCGCCCCCCGTTCGTCAATGAGCTTCAAAAGCTCCGGTACCGATCGACCGACAACCTCGAGCGGCGCCGCACCTTCACCGGCTTGGTCCGCGGGGAACTCGGCATCAATGGCGTGCGTGAGATCGCGGGCGATCCCCGCGATCACCTCCGGGAGCTGGATCGACTTGGCGATGTGATGGATGAAGTAGATGAGTACTCCGATATCGACGACCAGCAGAGCCTCGGCGACGGTGATCGACAGATGCGGGACGAAATCGCCATGAGGGTTGCTGGTGATCGTCACGAGTGCGAGCACGGAGTAGACGAACGTGCCGACGAAGACCCCCAGGGTCAACTGATTTCCGATGTCACGAACGAAGTTCCGCATCATGCGGGGGCCGAACTGCTGTGATGCCAGGGTCAGGGCAAGGATGGTGATGGAGAACACGACGCCGACGACGGTGATCACGGCCGCTGCGATGGCGATGAGCACCTGACGACCGGCGTCGGCACTACCGGTGCGGATCCAGAAGGGCAGAGTCAGTCGATGGTGGTAGGCCGCGAGGTCGATCTCGAAGGTGACAAAGAACAGCAGTGCGGCCACCACAACCAGGACGGTTGGCATCATCCAGAAGGTCGTGCGCAGCGCCTCCCAGCGCCAGCTGGGCAGCTTCTTCTGCTCAAGGCGTACGTGCCTGCTCGAGGTGCCCAGTTGGGTGCTCTCAGTCATGGGCCGAGTTCAGCCATGTGTGCCGAACCGTCCGGACCCCGGGCACACACGTTCGTCTGGTGTTCGGCCAGCGAGATCGCGCATCTGGGAAAATGGGGTCGATCAGGGGCACGGTCCTCCGCTCGCCGACCAGACTTCCCGGCACGCCCCTCCGCCACAGGATAGTCGATCAGCGGGGACGCTGCGTCTGGCCGGTGCAGCCGGCTCTATGGCCGCGACCGCCGACGAGTGGGCGAACCTACGGCAGTGCCGGTGGTTCCCCTGCCGGCTCCTCTCCGTTGGGTGGGAGGGGGCCGGCTGCCGTGGCGAGCATGACGGAGTTGGGTATCTTGAGGATCCCATCCTCGGTGCGCACCGTCACGTACGTGAGACTGATGCCCAACACGGTCGCGTCGAAGATGCCACCCAGAGCGCCAGATCGGATCCGTATCGTCTCACCCACCGTGAACGGCTTGGCGAGAAGGAGAACGAGGGAGGCGAACACGTTCCCGAGGCTCTGCTGCGCGGCGATGCCGAGAACGATTCCAGCCAGGCCGGCGCCCACGAGGAGGTGGTCGATCGGGACGTCGAGCAATCCGAGCTCGGCGCAGATGATGATCACGTACCCCACGCCCGTTGTCACCAGCCGAACGGCCGCACCGGCCGAAGGTATGGTGCGAGTCGACATGAGCTGTCCGAGGCCGGCGGCCGTTCGGCGAACGGCGATGACCCCGAAGACCAAGAGAACTAGCGCCGAACTCCAGACGATGACCCTCGGGCGTATGGCCGGGCCATGGACGCTTCCGAGACTACTGCCGATGGCCAGCGCCGCTATGGCGATGGCTCCGGTCACCACCGCAACGCTCCAGTCATGCTTGCGGGCGCGTGCGACGACTTCCATTGTTTTCTGTCGAGGTAGCAATGCCATCCTCCTCTTGGGCGAAGAGAGCCGAGCCGGACCACGAGAGGCGGCCGCCGCCACAGTCCATTCTGATGTAGCGCAAGAGGTTACCGCTCGGCCGGAGAGCCCAGCCCACGCCGGCAGGCGGACAAAGGCAGCGGCTGGGTCGTGCGTCTCAAACCGGTGCAGGGTGATGTGGTCGTCTAGCTGGGATCACGCGAGGCCGCGTGATTCCTCCAGCCGGTACTTCCACAGGAGCGCCAAGCCGAGCACGCCGGTGTACCCAGCAAGCACGAGCCAGTTGACCGCCCCGAGGGTCTGGCCCGAGAGGAACTCGAGTCCAAGGAAGGCGTGATGGAAACTCGGGAGCGCCTTGGCCGCGGACTGGAGCGCTTGGGGCATCTGGTTCACCGGATTGAAGAGGCCGCCGAAGTAGCCGAGCACGAACATGAGAGCCGTGACGACCGGGTAGGCGGTCTCGGCGTTGACCATGAACCCCACGAAGACGCCGAGCACGGCGAAGGGCAGCGCCGTCGTCCAGAGCAGTCCGGTCAGGGCGAACCACTGGATGACTGCGAGTCGCACCCCGCCGAAGGTGAATCCCACCAACTCGACCAGCACCAGCACGGGGAGTACCACCAGCATGGAGGCGGTGACCTTGGTGACCACGTAGGACCACGCGGGCATCGGTGTGATGCGAAGTTGGCGTGCCCAACCGGTCGCGCGTTCGGTCGCCAGCCGACTTCCTCCGGCGTTGAGAGCGGCGACGAGAGCGCCGAAGGTGCACATCGAGACCATCAGGTAGACGCGCCAGGGCACCGTCCCATCGATGATCGCGCCCGAGCGGCGCTCTCCCAGGAACAGCATGTAGAAGATGACCGGAAAGCCCACCGTTATGGCGAGGAATTTCCAACTGCGGAGCAGGCGAACCAGCTCGAAGCGGGCAAACGCGCTCAGGGCACTCACAGCGGGCGGCCGGGCTCGTCGCGGCATGCGCGCCCGGTGAGGGCAACGAAGGCGTCTTCCAGGCAGGCGCCGGTCACCTCCAGATCCTTGAAGGGAATGCCGCTACGGACCAGGTCACGAGCAGTCGCGTCGGCATCGAGCGAAATGAGGGTCACTCCGGCGCCGCAGACCTCGACGTCGGTCACCCCCTCCAAGCGGTCGTAGCGATCCGGATCGGGATCCGCAGCGACGAATCGCACATGGCGGGCCGCCACGGCTGCCTTGAGCGTGGCACCCGGGCCGTCCGCCACGACCCGGCCATGGTTGATCACGACGACCCGGTCGGCCGACTGGTCGGCCTCCTCGAGGTGGTGGGTGGCGAACACGATCGTCCGGCCCTCTTCTCCGAACTGGCGCATCATCCGCCAGAACGTCCTCCGCCCGTCGACGTCCATGGCGACTGTCGGCTCGTCGAGGAAGACCAGCTTGGGGTCGCCGGCGATGGCCAGGGCGAACCGGACCCGTTGGGCTTCTCCTCCCGAGAGTGCGTTGGTTCGACTGCCGAGGAGCGGCCCGATGCCCGCCCGCTCGACCGTCGCCTCGAATGAGGCGGGCTGGCGATACAGCCGCCGGACCAAGGCCAGCGCCTCCGAGACCTTCACGCCGGGCGGAAGTCCACTTCCTGACCCGGTCTGCAGCATGGCACCGACGCTGCCCTGAGCGACCGCCTGGCGGGCAGTCGTGCCCAGTACCTCAATAGTGCCTTCGTGAGGTCGCAGGAGCCCCAGCAACAAGGCGATGGCGGTCGACTTGCCGGCGCCATTCGGCCCGAGGAGGGCCACCATCTCTCCCGTTCGGACCTCGAGGTCGAGATGGTCGAGGGCCAGATGCCGACCGTAGCGGCGCACGACCCCGCCGAAGCGCAGTGCCAGGTCTCCGCCGCGGGAGTCGGTGACGTCCCAGTCGGCATCGACCACGGGGACAGGGGAACCGTGCCGGACCGGCCTGAGCGCGTTTGTCAGCTGCGCGGTCGACAAGGCGGAGGGCCGGGGGATGGGAGTGGCCCGATCACTTCATCAGGTTACGACAATCCCTCCAGCCGGGTATGGCGCCCTACGCCCGAGTCACGGCCGTTGGTGTGCCGTCCCGTGACGGGCGACGGTGCGCAACGGTTACCACCTGGGACTGTGGAGCGAAAAGCCCATTCTGGTCTCGTACGTCCGCCCGGAGTTGTCAGATCGTTGCGCGAGAGTTGACGGCCTGGCAGATCACATCCGTGGCTCGTTCATCCGCTGTTCAGAGAGCCGTGTGTGGGTGGCGGGGAGATTGGATGAGCTCGATGTTTGGGGGAAGCCCACTCACATCGACGACGCCATGATCTACCTGGACATTGACCCTCGCACCGGCGAGCGGAATACCTTCGACCCGCAACGATCCGATCTCATCGGGGATCATCGGCGCGAGCCAGGTCTTGCCGTACGGAACCCGGGGATCTAGGCGCAGCAGGGTCCGCAGGCACAAGAGCGGTGATGCCGCTGCCCACGCCTGGGGCGAGCACGAGGTCGGATAGCCGACGGGGATGCCGACTATCTTTCGTTCGAGGCCGCTGAAGAGCTCAGGGAGTCGTCCGCCCTGGGCCATTGCGGCATCGATGAGCGAAAGCACCAGTCGTTGGGCGCCCTCCTCGAAGCCGTACCGTGCAAGCCCGGCGGCGACGATCGCCGTGTCATGCGGCCACACGGACCCGCAGTGGTAGCTGACCGGGTTGTACCCTCCCATCGACGCCGCCAGGGTGCGGGTACCCCAGCCACTGAACATCTCATCGCTGAGCAGGTGCCGCGCCACGGCCTGCGCCTTGTCGTCGTCGACGATGCCCGTCCACAGGCAGTGGCCCATGTTGGAGGTCAATGAGTCGATGGGCGCTTTGTCGCGGTCGAGGCCGATGGCAAACCACTGGCGGTCCTCCAGCCAGAAGTCGCGGTTGAACGCCACCTTGAGAGCCGCGGCCTTGGCCCGATACCTGTCGCACTGCGCGCTCTGCCCCGCTTCAAAGGCGAAGTGGGCCCGGGCCAGGTAGGCGGCGTAGACGTAACCCTGAACCTCACAGAGCGCAATTGGAGCCTGGGCGATCCGACCGTCGGCGTAGCGCACGCCGTCCCAGCTGTCCTTCCAGCCCTGATTGGCCAGGCCACGGTCGGTGGTGCGGTGATACTCGACATAGCCATCTCCGTCAATATCTCCAAAATCTTCGATCCACTCCATCGCCCGATCGGCGTTGGGCATCAACTCCTCCACCTGTTCTCCCCCGATGCCCCATCGGCGGAGCTCGCCCAGCAGCATCACGAACAAGGGCGTGGCATCGGCAGTGCCGTAGTAGATGCTGCCTCCGCCGAGGGAGAGCGACGGCGCGTCGCCGAACCGCATCTCGTGCAGGATGCGACCCGGTTCCTCTTCGTGGGCAGGGTCGATGTCCTTGCCCTGGAAGCGGGCCAGGGTCTGGAGCACCCCGAGAGCGAGGTCGGGGTCGACGATCAGCGCCGACCAGGCGGTGAGGAGCGAGTCGCGCCCGAACACCGTCATGAACCACGGCGCGCCTGCCGCCACGACCACGCGCTCGGGGAACTCGGGATCGAAGATTCGCAACGCACCGAGATCCTCGGCGCTCTGGGCGACGACCGTGCGCAATCCATCGTGTTCGGTCACGACGTGGGGCACCATTTGGCGCCAGTGGGCCAACCGCTCGGTCGGCGCAGCTTGCTCTACAGGCTGGCCGCAGCGAAAGCGCGGCACGATCGGGTGGGATTCGATCACCGGCATGACCTCCACGCAGCCCGACCACGCACCCCTGGCCGGAACCACCACCTCGACGCGCACGTGGTTCTCGGTCAACGTGAGTACAGCGGGGTTCCGGGCTCCCCGCCGTGCCCGATCGTTCGGTCCGCTCGGCGTCCACGTCTCGTCTCGATGCTCCCGGAACGCGAGCCGTACCCCTCGATTGACCGCGCCACGGTGGTAGGAGATGTCAAGCACGTTGGCGTTGACCGTCCGGGTGAAGTCGCCTTCTGGTGGACCGACCCTACCCTCCTTCACGGCGAAGAGGTCGGCGAAATCGGCCTCAATGAAACCCTCGAGCACGCACACCGTGGCCTCTTCGCCAAAGTTGTGGATTACAATGTCCTCGCGCATGCCTTGACCGACGTAGCGGCTCCGAAAGATCATCAAGTTAGAGTCGGCTCTGCCGGGAGAGGGTTTGGTCCGGGCAACGAAGGTTGCTGAATAGGGCTCGGCGTTGATGGCCGCCAGCGGTTCGAGCGGTCCGCCATCAATCATGAGCTCGAATCTCGAGATCACGCGCTTGTCTCGCACGAAAAGACCCTGGGCTGATCCCGCGAAGATGTCGCCGGTGCGATTCGATATGGCGAACGTGGACTCGTCGACGAGCGTGATGACACCGCCGGTAGTGTTCAATGTCGCGACCCTGCCCGCATATGTCCAAGGAGAAGTCACTGGCCGGAGCGTATAGGAAGTGCGGGCGCACCTGGTATTCCCCACACCGGAGGATGAGGACTCGCGCCGCTCCGGGCGGCGTCGGTACCACCTCCGCCGCTCGGAATGCGCCGATCTGGTAGTCTTGACCTCGTAACGAGACACCTCGGCCGGATGCGAGAGGTGCTCGGAGCCTCGGCACTTCCAGTCCTGCTGCTGCCGATCAGGCCTCTTGGGCCGTAGGGCGAGACGAGGGACCGATGGTCCTCTCGTCCTCCCGCCACCCGGACCATCGTGGTGCAACAGCCACGCGAAAGGCCGCAGAGATGGAAACGATGACCATGGCGCGCAACCACGTTGTACCGATACTCGCTCAGGCACCGCCCTCGAGAGGAGCACGGCTGCGCATCGGCATGGTGGCGCCGGCGTGGCTGGCCGTGCCTCCCAGCGGGTATGGCGGCATTGAGCGGGTGGTGTCGGTCCTCACGGAGGGATTGGTGGCGGCGGGCCACGACGTGACCCTGTTTGCCGCCGCGGGGTCGCGGACAGACGCCCGGTTGGTCGTACCACTCCCGAACCCACCGCCGCTCGGCGATCTCGCGTCCATGACGGACGATCTCAATCACTGCACCGCTGCGTTCCTCCGTGCCGAAGAGTTCGACATCCTCCATGATCACACCGGAATGGGACCGGCGCTCGGGGCCCTCCTCAATGGTCGAACCCCCGTGGTCCACACCCTGCACGGCCCGTGGACGGAGCCCGGACGGCGCCTCCTGGCTCTGGTGGACGATCGGGTACGCCTCGTCGCCATCAGCCGAGCCCAGCGGGCCGCCAACCCTCGGTTGCGATATGCCGGCACGGTGCACAACGGCATCGACCTCGCCGCCCACCCATTTCGCCCGGTCAAAGAGGACTTTCTGGTCTTCGTGGGTCGAATCAGTCCGGAGAAGCGCCCAGAGGTCGCCGTCGAGGTGGCTCGCCAGGCGAAGCTCCCCCTCGTGATGCTGATCAAGCGGAGCGAGCCGGCCGAGCGTGCCTACTTCGATCAGTTCGTCGCCCCCCTCCTGGGTGACGATGTGGTGGTCATCGATCAGCCTCCGCACGAGGTGAAGGTCGATCTCATGGGCCGTGCCCGAGCACTCGTGTTTCCCATCGACTGGCCCGAGCCATTCGGTCTGGTCATGACCGAAGCCATGGCGTGCGGGACCCCGGTCATCACCCGCCCCCTCGGCGCCGCCCCGGAGATCGTGACCGATGGAGTCACCGGGTTCTTGTGCTCCACGCAGCGTCAGATGGTGGACGCCGTGGCGGCCGCGGCCGAGCTCAGGCCCGAGGACTGCCGTTCGCGCGTCGAGAAGCTCTTCTCGGCCCAGGCCATGGTGACCGGCTACGAGGCGGTGTACCGCGCGGCGTTGGCGAGGACGGGCCCGCTCGGTGACCACGCGGTGCTGCAACGTATCGCCGAGCCCGCCTGACCTCGAGTATCGTGACCGAACGCGTCATCGTCGGCGCGTCGGCAGACCAGACCCGACGACGACCACAGTGCACGCCGTTCGGCGGATGGCGAGGGAGCATGGCCCAGGGTCATACTCTCGGGGTAGTGCTCGAGCAAGCGAGACAGGGAGACGTGCCATGGGCAACGGGGACGACTGGTCACCGGACGAGCCGCTGGGGACCGAGACGTTCGAGCAGGGTGACGACGCGCGTGACGAGTCGAGTCGTGTCGATCCGACCTTTGACGAGGAGGTCGAAGAGGACCCCTCATTGGACCCCGCACTCGAGGTGGACCATCGCGAGCTCGAGGAGGTTGGGGCCGAGCTCGACGATCCTGAGGTACTGGCGGTTCTCGACGGCGGTATCGATGACCCCGATGGGATTGGGGAGCCCGCCGGCCTCACGCGAGCTCGCCCTGCCGAGGACGGCGGCTGGGATCTCGATGCTCCCCTGATCAGTGAGGACCGGCTACCCGTCGATCCCACCGAGTAGGGTCGCGTCTTCCCTGGCAAGCGGTGCGGTGACAGGCGGTGCGGGCCTCCGTTCTAGACGCTGCTCTTGGGGTGAACGATCTCGCCCGCGACCGGTGTTGCCACTGCGCCCAGTTCGAGAACCAACCAGACGAGCAAGTCGTCGAAGGTGATGATCCCTGCAATTTCGCCCTCCTCGAGGACCGGGAGCCGACGGACGCCCGAGTCCCTCAGGAGCTTGACCGCTTCGAAGATGTCAGCCGACCCGTCGATCACAATGGGTTGCTCCGTCATGAGCGCTTTCACGTGGGTGTCCAACGATTGTCCAGCAGCCACCCCCCGGACCACGAGGTCCCGGTCGGTGATGATCCCCAGGAGCTGACCCCCACTGGCCACGAGCAGGGATCCGACGTCCTGGCTTCCCATGAGGGCCGCGGCCTCCTCGAGTGTGCATTCGGGTGGCACCGTGACCGGTGCCTTTCGTAGGCATTCCCTCACCATCATGACGGTCGTTCCTTTCTGAAGTGACCGGCGTTACGTCACCAATGTTCGAAGGGTCGCGTTGTCGAGAGGTCGGGCGACTCAGTCCTGATCTGCCGTGGATTCGTGGATGATGACACGACCGGTAATCTCGTCGGGCTTGATCGCCACCAGCGAGTGGCGATCGCCCCCTGCCCACTCGACGAGGTCGAGTGACGCCAGGCGTTGCCGGTCCACGGGATCAGTGATCTGGCGTGCGTGACCGGTCACGATCACGCTCCACCCCTCGCTCATGGCCTCGTCGACCCGATCTACCTCAAAGCCGACGACATTCCCCGCTTCTACTGTCGCCGCCTTGGCTTCGTCCGTGCTGAACACCACTTCGCCCTGCGTGTACTCGAAATTCACCGGCAGGGCCACGGGTCCGCGCCCGCTCAAGTACACGATGCGCCCTACCCCTCCGACCGCTAATTGGGTCTCGCACTGCTCCGTGGTCAATGGTTGTAGCACGGGGTGACGCCCGGCGCGCCCATGTCCCGGAGGGCGATCCACCTCTCCGCCCAGGAGTGCGAGAGGGGTCGTGTCGAGGGCGAGCGCGATCAACTGGAGGGTGCCGGCGCTCAGTGCCGCCTGGGGGTTTGCTTCGAAATATCGCAGATAGCCCGGATCGATCCCCGCCCGTTCGGCCAGCTCTTCGACGCTCAGTCCGAGCTCGGCTCGGCGATGAGCGACGCGGCGAGCCAAGTCGCCGGCGAGAGCTCCCGAGGTATGTTCGCGTGCACGTTCTGCCATGGTTTCCATTGTATTTCGCTCGCTCCTCTGATCGCAGGGCCGAAGGTCCCTAGTCAGCTTTCGGCGCCGACGGGTGGCGCGTCGAATCGGCGGCCCGTCCACGTCCATTCTGAGATTTCCGGGGGGTCCTCACCGTGCTGACGGGTGTAGAGCCGGGCGTTCAGTCGGGCGTCGACCATCTCCTGTCGCCACGAAGCACAGCGCTCGCCCAGTGCGGGCACCCGGTCCATGACGTCCATCACGAGGCGGAAACGATCGAGGTCGTTGAGCATGACCATGTCGAAAGGCGTCGTTGTCGTTCCCTCCTCCCGGTATCCGTGGACGTGGAAGTTCCCATGGTTGGTGCGTCTGTACGTAAGTCGGTGGATCAGGGCCGGGTAGCCGTGGAACGCGAAGATCACCGGCCGGTCGGTCGTGAAGATCGTGTCGAATTCGGGGTCGGTGAGACCGTGAGGATGCTCGGAAGATGACTCGAGCCGCATGAGATCGACGATGTTGACCACCCGGATCTTCAGGCCGGGCAGACGCTCGGTCAGGATCTCCACCGCGGCCATGGTTTCGAGTGTGGGGATATCGCCGCAGCACGCCATCACGACGTCCGGCTCCTCGCCGTCGTCGGTCGACGCAAAGGTCCAGATGCCCAGCCCCCGTGTGCAGTGATCGATGGCGTCTTTCATGCTCAGCCAGTCGTGCTGAGGCTGCTTTCCCGCCACGATCACGTTGACGTAGTGGCGACTGGCCAGGCAGTGTGCGGCAACCGACAGCAGACAGTTGGTGTCCGGCGGCAGATAGACGCGCGCAACAGCCGCCTTCTTCGTCACGACGTGGTCGAGGAAGCCTGGGTCCTGATGGGAGAATCCGTTGTGGTCCTGGCGCCACACGTGGCTGGTGAGGAGGTAGTTCAAGGACGCGATGGGGGGGCGCCAGCTGACCTCTCGGGAGACCTTGAGCCACTTGGCATGCTGATTCAACATGGAGTCGACAATGTGGATGAACGCCTCGTAGCAGCTGAAGAGTCCGTGTCGACCGGTCAAGAGGTATCCCTCGAGCCATCCCTGGCACTGGTGCTCAGAGAGCATCTCGAGGACCCGCCCATCCGTCGCCAGATGATCGTCGCCCGGTGTGATCTCGGCCTCCCAGGCGCGGTCGGTTACCGCAAAGACATCCTGGAGCCGGTTGGAGGCGGTCTCGTCGGGGCCGAAAATCCGGAAATTGGCGGGATTCGCCGCGATGACGTCGCGTAGCCACGAGCCGAGGACCTTTGTGGCCTCTCGCAGCACCGTTCCCGGCCGGGGGACGTCGACCCCGTAGTCGGAGAAGTTCGGGAGGTCGAGATCGACGAGTTGGGATCCGCCGTTGGCGTGAGGGTTGGCCGTCACCCGCCGATCGCCCGCGGGAACGAAGTCGTCGATTTCGCTCACCGGGTGACCCTGATCGTCAAAGAGCTCACTGGGACGGTAGCTTCGCATCCACTCCTCGAGCTGGGCGAGGTGCTCAGGATTGGTGCGCACCTCGGCGAGAGGTAGCTGATGGCAGCGGAACGTTCCCTCCATCTGCAGCCCGTCGACGGACTTGGGGCCGGTCCAGCCTTTGGGCGTTCGCAGGATCACCATCGGCCACTCGGGGCGGTGGCCGTGGGGTCGCGCCCGCGCGGTTGTCTGAATCTCGGCGATCCGGTCGAAGGCGAAGTCGAGAGCGACCGCCATGCGCTGGTGGACTTCCATCGGATCCTCGCCGTCGAAACCGCCTTCGACGATGAGCGGGTGATAGCCGTAACCGGCGAACAACGACATCAGCTCATCGGTCGGAATCCGGGCCAGTATCGCTGGTGCCGAGATCTTGTACCCGTTCAGATGCAGGACAGGCAGCACCGCTCCGTCGTGGACCGGGTCCAAGAACTTGTTGGAGTGCCAGCCGGTGGCCGCCGGGCCGGTCTCGGCTTCCCCGTCGCCCACGACGCACGCCACGACGAGGTCGGGACTGTCGAAGGCCGCCCCGAAGGCGTGGGAGAGCGAGTAGCCGAGCTCACCCCCCTCGTGGACGGACCCCGGGGTTTGGGGCGAGCAGTGGCTCGGGATGCCCCCCGGGAAGGAGAACTGTCGAAAGAGCCGGTTCATGCCCACGGCGTCCCTCGAGATGTGCGGATAGAGCTCGGAGTAGGTGCCCTCGAGCCACGCGTTGGCCACGACGGCGGGACCGCCGTGCCCGGGACCACACACGAACAGCGTCTCGACGTCGCGTTCGGTGACCACTCGGGTCAGGTGGGCATGGACGAAGTTGAGACCTGGACTCGTGCCCCAGTGGCCGAGGAGTCGGGGCTTGATGTGCTCCGGCCGGAGCGGCTCGCGGAGCAAGGCATTGTCGAGCAGATAGATCTGACCGGCCGCGAGATAGTTGGCCGCCCTCCAGTAGGTGTTGAGCCGGGTCAGTTCGAGGTCCCGAGCCCCGGTTGGGCGGAAACTCGAGAATGGTGGCGGGAGTGGTGAGGACATAATGCTCAATGATGAGGCGCAACCAGTTCCGCTGAACAGGGCCTAGAGTCCCTAAACGTCGGTCCCGAGGACCCGTGGGAGTTGTCGGTCCGAGGACCGGGGACCCTACCCTTCTTGGATGTTCACCAGCACGGCGGCACCGGTGAACCGGTCATGGGCCAGGTCGCTCAGTGCCCGGTCCGCCCGGTCGAACGGGTACGGGGTGGCCGAGACGCGGAGACCGATGCGAGCGGCACGCTCGAGGAACTCCTCCCCATCGCGGCGGGTGTTCGCTGTCACGCTTTGTAACGCCCGTTCCTCGAAGAGGTGCTCTTGGTAGTTCAGCGTCGGAATGTCGCTGAGGTAGATACCGGCAATGGCGAGGGTGCCCCCGCGATCGAGGGCAGCCAGGGCGGGTGGCACCAGGGTGCCGACGGGGGCGAAGAGGATGGCGGCGTCGAGCGGCTCGGGTGGTCCGGCATCGTCCCCGCCCACGCTGGCGACACCGAGCTCGAGAGCGAGATCGCGAGCTTCGGGTGATCGGGTCAGCACGTGGACCCGGGCCCCTTCTGCGATGGCGATCTGGGCCGTCAGATGCGCCGATCCACCGAACCCGTAGATCCCGAGTCGACCACCGGGGGGCAGGTTCGCCCGTCGCAGCGCCCTGTATCCGATGATCCCTGCGCAGAGCAGGGGCGCCGATTCTTCGTCACTGAACTCCGGCGGGAGCCGATAGGCGTATGACTCGTCGACCA
>Ga0302325_10001741_pt1 | contig 54683 bp, 45 predicted proteins | sample Palsa_T0_2_FD_201948 | JGI IMG/M metagenome (GOLD analysis project Ga0302325, IMG submission 201948) | Peat permafrost microbial communities from Stordalen Mire near Abisko, Sweden - Palsa_T0_2 | ecosystem: Environmental > Terrestrial > Soil > Palsa > Peat permafrost | place: Sweden: Abisko... | reverse complement strand
AAGCCAAAGCGCGGCGCAAGATCCTTCTTGTCGATATTGATGAGCGACCGGTTGTACTGCGATCCGCCGGACGCCTGCACGAGGGTATCGGTCGAAGGATCGAAGTTCGCCAGGTGATTATTCTTTTCCCACGGCGGCGTCACGAGTTCGTAGCGCGCTCCCATGTTGAAAGTCAGCTTGTTGTTGAATTTGTAGTCGTCTTGAAAGTAGCCCATGTACCAGCGGCGCTCGTACTCGATAGAGGCGAGGTTGTTCAACTGATAGCTGTTCCGAGCTCCGAAGATAAAGTCGGCAAGGTTGTTGGCTTGCAGGTGCGCCTCGTCGGTGGCGCAAACTGTTGTGCCGGCGGGGCAACTGCCATTGGCTGAAGCTCCGGCGCGGCTGAATTGACTGGCGTAGAAATCTTCGCCATCCTGGGGATGAAAGTCGGAGATGGACATGTTGAAATAGCCGTATTCGCCGCCCATCTTGAAGCTGTTGCGGCCTTTCAGAATGCTGTAGTTCACCTTGGGATTGGCATCGTAGGGATCGGTGTATTGTGGATTGGTTGCCTGCCGTCCGAACTGCGAGAACCCAGTGACGACCTGAGTGTTAAGTCCGCCGTTGATGGTGGCATCGGTGGGGATGTTGGGAATGTTGAAATCCGCAAGCAGACTTTCCGCGCCGATGTTGACCGGAGATTTTCCGCTTTGCGTCCACGTAAGGCCCAAGCGAAGCTGCAAAATGGAATTCGAAGTTGGAGAGAAGTTATATCCACCGACGATCTGCCGCGTGTAGGCATAGAGGGTTCCGTTGCTGTTTCCCCCTGCCAGCCCAGGAATGTTCGGCGCCAGGAAAAAGACCAGAGAACTCTGGCTGTAGCGCCCAAATGCCGTCGACCGCGGATTGATGTACGCATCTACGCGGGCATCGCCCTTGTTCCCGGTTACCGTGTTGGCGGGAGTCGAGACGTAATTGTTTCCGCCTGGCGCGACGTTCTGGTTGGGCGGCGCGTCCGCTTGCAGGATGCTCAGCACCTTGGCAGCAAACGGGCTCTGATCGGAGACGGGGATTACGCCGTTTGAGTACTGTGTGCCGGTAATTGGGTTTTGCAGGGGAATCGGGCTCCCGTCTGTATCCACAAAGATGCCCTGCGCCTGCGCTGCGGTCGGCACCACCGCTGTGGTGATGGCGCGGTTCACATTCCGCAACCCTTCAAAGTCCGCAAAGTAGAAGAGCTTGTCCCGCTTGATTGGGCCGCCGAATGTTCCGCCAAACTGGTTTTGCACCAGGGTAGGTTTAACCCCCGTGCCGATAAAAGGGCCGAAGGCATTCAGCACCGTGTTGCGAAGATAATCGTAGGCGACGCCATGAATCTGGTTGGTTCCGCTGCGGATGGTCGCGTTGATAATCGCGCCGCCGGCCCGTCCGTACTCGGCGCTGTAGTTGTCTGTCTCAACCTTGAACTCCTGCACGGCGTCGGGCGAAGGAATCACCGCCTCATTCGAGAATCCCTGGTTGGCGGTCTGGTAAGCATTGTTGTCGATACCGTCGAGCTGAAAGTTGTTGGCCATTGAATTCAGCCCGTTGACATTGTACGAAGCGTCGCGACTGGGAGCGGAGAGGCCCGTCCCGAGCAGCGATTGCCGCACGCCCGGCACCAGCACCGAGAGATCGGCGTAGGCGCGACCGTTCAGCGGCAGATTGACTGCTTCCTCTGTCTGTACCGTTTCACCGCGGTCGCTTGAATCGGTCTCCAGCAAGCTGGCCACTCCGGCGACCGTCACGCTCTGGGACGTGGCGCCGATTTTGAGCGTGAGCTCGACACGCTGCCGGGCGCCGACTGTCACCGTGAAGTGGTCTGTTTGCGCCTTGTCAAATCCGGTAGCCGCGATCGTAATCATGTATTCGCCGGGCTGCACGTTGGTGAACTCATAGTCGCCGTTTCCGTCGGTCAGCCGGGTTACTTTGATTCCCTGGGCGATGTTCAACAGATCGACGGTCGCGGAAGGCACTGCGGCGCCGCTCGGGTCTTTGATGGTTCCGAGGACGGATGCAGAATCGAACTGCCCCCACAATGACACCGGCGCAAAGACGCCGACGCACAACAAGAACATAAGAATAAAACAAAGCAATTGGGGCGTCCTGTCGAACCGGTGAACTCCCGATGCCGCAGCGGCTGGTTGCGCGTCGGACGCAACGCCATTCCTGGTTTCTACGATCATGGCCTAACTCCTATCGATTCTCTTCGGGGAAAATAATTTGCTATCTTGGCGATCAGCACACATAGGACTACCACCGCTTCCAGCGGACACCAAAGCAATTCACAGAGACGACGCCGATACACCCATTAAGCTATTTGCAGTCTTCCATTTACCTTGCTTTAACAGTAGCCCGATACAGTGAATACCGCGTGAAAATTCTCTTCACATCCGAGTAACATCGCTTTGGTTTACTAAGAGTGATCAGCTCGTCATGCCCCCTACCCGTTTCAAACCCGGCCCCACCTCTTCCGCTGAGGCAATTACCATAGCGGCCGATCCTCGACGCGAATTGTTGGATCGCATTCTTGCCTCCTCCGTCTTCACAAAGAGCGAACGACTGTCGAGCCTTCTCAAGTACATTTGCGACCGAACTTTTGCCGGCCGAGCGAAGGAACTCAATGAGCAGGCGATTGGCGAGGCTGTTTTCGATCGGCGGCTTGATTACGACTCATCGATCGACGGCATCGTGCGTACCCAGGCCAGCCGCCTGCGCAAGCGGCTCGACCTCTACTTCATTGGAGAAGGCGCGGATGAACCGATTCGGATCGTAATCCCCAGAGGAGGCTACACTCCGCTTTTTGAGTCGAGAGCTTCAGTCGCGATTCCTCTCGCCACTTCGGGATCGGGCGTCACCGCGGAGGCAGTCTCAAGCAACGAGCCGAGAATTGGACGCGCATCGAGATCGTTGGCCGCCGTCGTTGGGTGGGCCCTTGTTGCGATTCTTGGTATTGGAGTTCTGACCATGCTCGTCCATGACCGGGGCGTGCTTGCCAACGGCGCCCCGAACTCAGTGCCGGCTCATTCCTTCCCGATCCCGATCTTCTCCACGGGCGAGCCAACTTTGATCGTTCCTTCCGATACCGGGCTGGTGATATCGGAGGCATCCATGAACCGCGATGTGGGTTTGGCTGAATATCTCAAAGGCGACTACCTGGAATTAAGTTCTAAGACGCCCACCGCTCACGAGAAATTGGCGAGCGAAATGGGTCGGCGGCGATACACCTCGATTGTCGATCTCGAAGTCGTCCGGTCTCTCTCCGTGATCGCGCAGTCTGAGAAAAGCAAGTTCGGGGTGCGCTACGCGCGCGATGTGAGGCCGAACGACCTCAAACAAGGCAACGTCATTCTACTTGGGGCTGCGGAGGGCAATCCCTGGGTTGAGCTGTTCGAGCGCAATATGAATTTTGTAATTTCAAAGAACTGGAAAAACGGAGTATTCACCGTCTTTAATCGGTCGCCTCAAGGGAACGAATCCCGTCAGTGGGACTCCTCCTACGAAGATTCCCAGCATCGCGTCTACGGTGTCGTCGCCTATCTGCCAAATCTGGGTGGAGATCGAAATGCGCTGATTCTTGAAGGTACTTCAATGGCAGGCACCGAATGCGCCTGGGACTTCGTTTCAGACGATACACAACTGTTGCCATTCCTCGAGCGCATTCGAAGGCCGAATGGTACTATTCCGCACTTTGAACTTCTGCTCGAAACAAACAACCTGAGCGGAAGCGCAGTGAAAGGAAACGTCCTTGGTTGGCGGGTTAGGCGCTAGAGCGGAACCGGAGTAACCGTTCCCTTGATATTGTCTTCAAAGGTGGCTTTTTCTTGAGGAAAAAGCCACTCTGCGGGCGTGCTTCCTGGGTACTCCTCCTCAGGTCCGCTATGGCGGGCTGGGCAGTCTGTGCCGCATTTGATTCGTAATATCCGTGGCTGGATCAGCTATTACAGTCATTTCTATCAGCGTGCGCCCTATCCGACGCTGCGCTCGATAGACGCAGCTCTGGTCGACTCGCCCATGCGCACCACGTTGAGCCCCGCCACCTTCATCAGAGCCACGTCTTTGTCCAGATGCTCATACGGCATCTACTCGTGATAGTAGGCGGCGCCATAGGGCACGGTCGAAAAATCAAGGTTCGCGCCCGCAGATGCTGCGCTCGTGCTTTGACTGCCCTGCTGAGCGCCAGCCGCGACGCCCCCAGCCAGGAGCGCGTTTCCTAACAGGACGTCAAAACATTTGCGGCATAACCGCATCGATGTTTCCGTTTCAGCAGGATTGCGTGGCTCGTGTTAGTTCACGCCGAAGAGAACGATAGCTGCTCCTGATTCCATTTCACTCTCAATCACTGCATGCCCGCCTGCGTCGAAGCTTACCTTGGTTCCTTCAGTCGCCCATATCTTCTGCACGGGAATGTGTTCGGTAACATAGACCATTCTGCCGCGCGTAGTGGAGAAGAGAACGGCGGCTCCTTTACCGTTTTCCTCATTGATCTTTTCGTGAGTTTCATAGCTCGATGAAACAGCGCCGCTGGTAATCGGATAACTCACCAAGACATCCTGCCTCACCTGCTTATAGCGACTCAGGAATTGACTTATCCACTCGATGCCCGCATCGGAGACCGTGGAGAGATTACCCCAGATTCCGTTCTGGCCCAGTACCAGGCTGGCCATATTCACTAGCTGCGAGGGCCTTGGATCATCGGGATAATAGTGAGTTAGAAAGAGATTTGACGGAATCCATTCATCGTAGTTCATCGGCTTGCGGCAAATCCATGTTCGCGCCGGCCCGGGAAAGAAGAACATGTTATCGTTTTGCGCCCCGTCCTTGTGCGGCTGATCGTAGTCCGCAAGATAGGGGCCGTTGTTGGCAAGAAAGAATCTTCCCGCGGAGAGAAACGCGAGTCCCACGGCGCGTCCGTTTTCTGTAATGTCGAAATCAAAAATAAATTCCGGATAAACGCTGCGCACCTTTTCCACGATGCGCACCATCTGCAAGGGAAGCTGAAACGCATACGATTCGGAACGCTCCTCCTGCGTATTGACGGAACTTCCGTGCCAGTGATCTGGAGAGTCGCATCCGTACGCGGAAAGAGCGTCCCATATGAAGTAACGCGCCCCTGTCTCCCGCGCCACGCGAATCAAGGTGTCCGCGTAAGTGTCGCTATAATCGCTGACCAGGCACATGGGATAGCTGGCTTCAGATCCCCACACGTCGCCGGGAGGCGCGATCGTTCCCTGCCACGTGCATCGATCGTCGGGATGCGCAGCCAATACTTTGCTGGAAACTGCCGCCATGGTCGGATTGAACCACAGCCCCAGCCGCATTCCGTACTGATCCAGCCTCGCCTTTATCGGATCCAGGCCTTCGGGAAAGCGCTCCCGGTTTACGTGCCAATCGCCGGTCTGTGAATGCCATCCTGTATCCATCACAAAGATTTCGATCCCCAGGCGATGGGCAAGGTCGATCTCCATCAGCACCCTTTCAGTGGTGTAGTTGGTGAGGTAGTCATTGTGATTCCACCACTTGTCGCGCTCCTGAAGATTCCAGATGTTGTAGTAAAGATCAGGATGCCTGCTGCCTCCCTTGGTATCCATGGCTTCGCAGACAAACTTCCGAAACTGCCTGGCGAGGCCGTCGTAGCCGGCGTTGGAGACCGATGCTTCCATCCACACTGTGTCGAAGCGGTGCATCACCTGGCCACGAACATAATTGGCCTTGACCGCGACTAACTTCACGCTGCGGTCCGGTTGCAGATCGTAGCGCAGAAAAGTGTTGGGCATTTGCGAACCATGCTCATAGGCCAGCAAAAGCGCGCTTTTGTTGTCCGCCGCGGCGAGAATAGGCCCGGCGACGCCCATCCGGTCCTGAAAAAACCTCTCCGGAACATCGAGCACACCGAGCGTGTCGCTATGCAGCAAGGCGTTCCAATTGGAAAGTTGAACCTCAGTGCCACGGCTCAAATTTGCCAGCGAGGTGCTGAGGTAGGTAATGGTTCCAATTTTCGGATCGAAGGTGAATCCAGTCGTCTCGCTGCTCTGCAACGAATATCGAAAACGGACCACGGCATTGTCCGGAGCCAATTGAAAGACTATGCCGAGCTTCCATTGGGCGTGTGCGGCAAGCGTTCCTTCAAACGAATATTCAATCACTCCATTGCCCAGTTTTTTGGGCGCGCGATCAGCCCGCACTTCCGTGAGAACCGTCTCGACTATTCCTCCTGCAACGGGGAACGACGGCGGAGCAAAGTGGTACGTCTGGCCGCTCTTGAGATGTTCGATGGACCAGAGATTGGATTTCGAACCTGGAATGGAAATGCGAATGACGGGATTGCCACAACCGAGGGCAGCCTCGCCTGACGGGTCCTCGTCTCGTGATGCAGACATAGTGTCCGCGGGAAACGTCTCTGCGCCAACCGGCAGTGCTGGAACCACTAGGGTTGAAACGGAGAGTGCGGAAATACCGCCGAGAAAATTCCTTCTGCTCGTCATTTATCCTCGCAAGCCCAAGTTGGCGAAATTGCATTTCTACAACAGCCCAGGAATGGGAAAGTAATTCTGCGTGGGGCGGTCATTGCTTCCAGCGCAGTTCAAAGTGGTGCGGTTTTGGATTGAGGTCTTTTCGAATCGCCGCTGCGAGTTGGTCCTGCGCATCCAGCAGTACTGCCTCCCCAGCGGTTGAGTTTGTGCGCTGTTTTACATCGGCTGTCATGATAAAGCGCGCAAGATCCAGTGTCGCGCGATGCTCCTCAGTCCCGTCGATTCCACGCGCCTGTTGCTGCATCGGCGTCTTTAAGAGGGCAAGATTTGCCCCCTGCTGCAACTTTTCGCGCGAGAAACTTGCAATAACCTTGCCGTCGATGAAAAGCTGGTACTTTCCTGCATCCAGCGACTCGACGCGCAGCATCATTCGATCGAGTCGTTCTATGTCCGAGATCTCCAGCAGCATGGGAGTCATGGCGTTGTTGAAGTCCAGGGGCAGCGGAAGCGCATCGTCGAGCTGCGTCCACTCCAGTCCGTTCGCAGATTTCACCACGTTAGTTACTGTGGTGCGGTCCTTGTCGATCACCTGGGCGCCGGCTGCATTCAGCACCACGCTGCTCACGATGGGGTTCACATGCCACGCGGACATGAGGGCCGCAGCCATGATCCAATGTCCGGTTTCGGATGGATGAATGCGGTCAGGAACGATGAGGGGGGCGAGTTGCGGAAAGCTGGTCTTTGCCCGCTGCAGCGCGTCTGTCAAAGGCCAATGAAAATCCGCAACCATGATCTGCTTATCCCCCGATGCCTGCAACTGAATGCCAATCCGGGACACATCGTCGGAAAACCGGTCGATCACGCGGGAGTACCCAGGAAACTCTGTATCATGGGTAAGCTCATCGTACGGCGTTGGGCAAATCAGCGTGATAACCGCATGGGGAGAAGCCTCATGCAACGCATCAACGACAGCGCGATATCCTTTTTGGAAGTTGGGATCGATCTCAGGGCCGCCAAATCCCCAGCCCCCGTCGTTCATGCCCAGCATCAGGGTAATCATTGCAGGATGAAACGGCGCAACATCTCGCTTAACGCGCTCCGCCATCGTTCCCGCGTAGCCGCCGCTCACCGAATCCCCTGGCACGCCCGCGTTCACAAAGTGGATATGCAACTCAGGATAGCGAGTCAGTAAGAAGTCTTCTACAAATCTGGTGTAGAAGCGCTGCGCCGTGATGCTGTCGCCGTAGAACACAACGGTATCGCCGTCCTTCAACGCGAACTGCTGAGCGGAGGCTGTGGCCGCGAATGCGAGAGCCGCGCATGCCGCCCACTTCATCCAACGCGTTTGTGCCGTGAATCGAATCATCCTTTTCATCTCAGTCGTCAAACCACTGCCGTGGCGCGGGCAGAGTATCCCTTCACAATTCCGCGGACCGGTATCAGTACACAACCTGATAAGCTGTTCCATCCAACTTCACGGGATCCTTTTCCGCCGAGTGGAAGCGGACCAGTACCGGCTTGTCCGGTGCAAGGTCGGCAGCATTGATTTCACCCACTGCCCACGAGAGTCCGCTCCAGATAATCTTGTCGTAATCGATGTGCACCGGAACAGCGCGGCCCTCTTGTGTGGCCTCGACGGTAAAGACCTTCCCCATGTTCTCTCCGTTGGGCGGACCCCCTGCCCATGTACGGCGAATGTAACCGTCGGGAGTGCCCTCGCGCATGATTATGCGAAGCACGCCTTTGGTCGGCGGCTGGATGCCGGCCTCGATGGTGCTCGGCACCGTGGTGTGAAAGTCGGCCGCCACAGGCTGAATGGAACGTGGTATGAGCACATCCTCCTGAATGCCGAAGTCGAACGAGGGCGCAGCATACGCGCCATAGCCGACCATAGCCATTTGGCCCGGGCCGAGGGTGATTCGGTTGCCGCTCAATAGCGGCACGAACCCGGCATCGCGAAACTGAACCCTGCCAGTACCCAGAGCCGGCTGGCCGGGCGCAAGCGGTGGCAAAGTGACGGTGGCAATCGTCTGCATTGGGTTCATGGCCACGTAGACCGCTCCGCGTGTTGTAACTCCGCCAAAGCCGTAACTCCGAATGTCACCAGGTATACCGCCGAAGCTGTGGATACGCCCCAGTCCTTGCAACTCGAAGAAGAGCGACTGTGCGCGCGCCATCCACTGTGCATCTTTGCCCTGGATCAACTCCAGGTTGCCATGCACGGTGTTCACCCACCCGCCGCGCGCCATCATCAGCAGGAAGGCCCCTTTCCAGGCGTTCATGCCGCGGTAGTAAATGGTGCCCGTCTTGCCCACCATGAATCCAGTTGAGTCGATTCGCTCCAGAGGAAAGCCCAGTTGCTCGAAGCGCCGCACCATGTGATCGCTGTAAATATCCATCGACCGCCAGAAGTTGGCTTCGGGAACATCGGAGGGCCGCGGGTCGCCGGTGTACTCCATCTGAAAGACCGACATCCAGCGCAGATCGGTGGGATCGTGGAAGGGAAGTTGATCGGTGGTATTGTCCAATGAGCCGCCAAAGCCGTTGAAGGCGATCAGTACGGCTTCGGGATTCCTTGCCCTGAAGACGCGCAAGGCTTCGCGAAAGGCATCGGCGTTGCGCTCGATGATCTCCGCCTTGGTGAGTTTGGCCGCTGTGGCCGGAGTAGCCGCAGTCAGATCGACAAAGTCGAATTTGAACATGCGGATGCCGTGCTCGTACCAGTACTGCAGCACATTCATGAAATCTGGAAGGAAGCCTCCCTCAGAGAACGACATGGCGCCGCCATCCTTGTTGAGCGAGTCTTTCCATGCGGGAGCAGGCTGAATCTTCACCAGAGTGTTGGTACTGAACCACATGCCCGGGAGCACGCCGTTGTCCTTGCACTTCCTGATCCACGCATCGGGACCATTGGGCCAGTTGGCCGCGCGCCAGGTGCGATAACCACCGTCGGGCGCGAACCAGAAGGCGTCCATCATGTAGTAGTCGAATCGGACGCCCGCTTTTTTCAAGCGCAGCAGCTCGTCCAGTTCGCGCATGGCCAGCGTTTCAGTGAGTGGAATGTTATCGGAGAGTTCGTCGTACGAGGACCAGTTGTTGTAGACCGAGATGGGCGCCTGAAGCGCGGGCGGAGGCGGTTCGGTTTGGGCGCATGCCGTGATTGCGATGCCGGCGTAAGCAGCCATCGATCCGGCAATCCGCAAGACGTGTGGAGCAATCAATCTCCGAATCATTGCTTTGCCATTCTGATCGCTGGGTCTTGCATGGTTGCGAACCGCGGAGCGCCAAGCCGCGCGCGCACCGCTCCGCCCAGGGTTGCCGCATTCTGGAATCCGTTCCATTTTTCCAGGACACGTCCAGCGGTCGAAAGCATGCGAATTTCGCCCACTTGATTAGGTTCGCGGTCAAAGTCAATTGCTCCCGCATCCAGGTCAAGCAAAGCGTTCGCCTCTGCCGCATCCTGTTCTGGTGGAGAATGCGGGGCGGTGTGAAGATGCACTGTCACAGTCAGTGCGGCACCGTATTGCGCGGCCAGACTTCGCAACACCATCAATTGCGCGCGTGGGCCGGAAGCAAGCAGGCCATCAGCGTCCAGCGCAAAATCCACTGTGCCCTCCATGCGCAGCTTAGTCGCGGTCTCAGCCGGCTTTGGTCCTTCATCCAGCGTTGTGCCTTTTTCAATGCCCGCAGCCTGCAGCGCGGCCAGCGTGTTATTCTGCCGGTCACCGAGTGTGAAGCGCGCGCCGTCGGAGCCCGAGAGCTGGTAGGTGTTTGCCGAGGGCGCAAACTGCGCGTTGGTGCGATAGGAGAGGGGCGCAGTAGATTCGATCCGATTGCCGGTGAACATGACCGGCGCGCCGCCGGAACCCGCGTCATCCACGATGGACGCGGCCGTCGATACGGGCGGATCCCAGACGAACGTATTGTGTTCAATGCGCAAGCCGCGTATGACGCCGTCGTTCCATGTGTGCAGATAGACCGCGCCCTGCAGAGCAGCGAGCCGCGGACTGAGACCATTGTTGACGCAGAGGTTGTCGCGCACCACGCTCTCGCTTGTCACATAGCCGGCCGCGAACACTGCGAAGCAGCAGCCCTGCGTGTCATGGGCATAGTTGCGCTCTACAATGTTGCGCGTGTTCTGCCAGTCGATGTCGTATGCGCCGCCGTCTATGCCGGGGCTGTCAGTTAGGAACGCTTCATTATCTCGAACCGTGCAATCGGTGCAGGTCCAAGTCCAAATGGCGTTGGGGGTACCAGTGGTCTCGGTGGGCTGCATCCCGGTTTGCCAGGCGGTGCTGGTCTCGATCAGTCCGTCGGAATCGCGGAAGAGAACGATGCCGTCGCCATACACGTCCTGCACACTTGAGTTGCGAACCACGGTGTGGCTGTTGAGCGGAGCATTTGGCGGAAAAGGGATTGGGCCTCCACCAATCAAGATACCGGCCCACTGGTTGGTATGCGCGGCCATCACTCCATCCACCAAGATGTCGTTGAAGAACACCTCGCGGCTGCTTGGTCCCACCACCACCAGGCCGTTGTCCTTGTTCGTCATATCCGCGCCTTGCACATCGTGAACGGATAGATTCTTGAGATAGATGTGGTGCAGCGTTCCCTTGTCGCCGCTCACGAAGACGCCATATTTGTTGGCCGCCAGAGATGTCGAGCGAGTCGACCTGCCAATATTCCTGGTTGTACAGCAGCAACCCCTGACGATCGTTGTCCGTCGCAACGATGCGCGGTCGGGGACCCTGCCCATAAGCAGTCAGGCGAATTGGCTTTCCCTCGGCGCCCGACCCATGCGGAGAAAAGTTACCCTGGCACACCGTGCCGCGAGCCAGCGCAATGCGGTCGCCGGCTGCGAATGTGTGCGCCTGCGCGGCGGCCAGAGTGCCCCAAGGATGAGCGATCGAGCCGTCACCTGCGACGGAAGAAGCGCAATTAATGTAGAACGCGGGCAACGGCGTAGAAAAGCCGTTCTGCGCGGCGGAGACTATGGAGAAAGGAATGAAAGAAAAAAGAGATAGCCTGAACGCCAAACCGCGGAAGTACCACGAAGATCCGCTTCGCGAGCAAATCATGAATCAGGCTCCCGGGTAAAATGGACTCTCAAGTGAAATCCAGCAGAAAAGGCTGCCGGAGACGGCGGCCAGACTTAAGGCCATCTCTCCGGCGAGGATAAACGAGCTACGAATGCAACCTAGAAATAGAATTTGGCCGCCAACTGAACCACACGGCTGCTTCCACCGATGTCGCTGGTGATCTGGCCAAACGTCCCATCGGACATGTTGCCGTCCGGGCCATTGAAGTGCTCGGAGTTAAGGGTGTTGAAGGCTTCCAGACGAACCTGCATCTTCCAGCGGTCTTGATACACGAAGTCCTTCGCCAGGGAAGAGTCGAAGCCGATGAAACCTGGCCCGGTGACCAGGTTTCGGCCTGCTGTGCCAACGACAAGGGCGCCTGTTGGAGTGGGCGTTGGAGCTTGGAATGCTGACTTGTTGAACCACTCGTCGATGGTCCGGGCGCCGTGAGGTAGAACCGGATTGCCAACGAGATTGGGCCGTTGACCAGGGAAACTGCCTGCCGGGTCATTGCCGGTAATCACATTCACCGGGCTCCCGCTGCGCGCTGTGGCAATGGGACTATAGCGCCATCCACCCGCAATGGCATTGAGCACCGAGCCCCAGTGGGAACCGAAAGCCTGCCCCTTGCCGAATGGGAGGTTGTAGGAGCCACTGAAGACGAAGTTTTGGCGGATATCGGCGTCGGAGGTGGCATATTCGCGTTTCAGATCGTTGGGATTCTGCGGTTGGTCGTTGTTTAGGCCGGTATCGAATGGCGCGGGGCCATTGTCCAAGCTGTGCCCCCAGGTATAGCTCGCCAAGAAGGCCGTGTTCCGGGAGGATTGTTTGGTGACCTTCACCTGCAGCGAGTTGTAGTTGCTGAGCCCCTCGTCGGTGAGGTATTGAACCTGGCCCACGGAAGGATTAAGAAGGCCATCCTTTCCGGTGGCAGGATTCACATTGATGTCGCCCACCTTGTAAGAGAGGTGCTTGGATATGGAACCCACCCAGGCCATTTCCATAGAGATGCTATTGGTCAACTGGTGCTGCCCGGATAGATTGAATGACCCGGTCGTTCCAGTCTTGATGGCGGGGTTCACAGCATCGACAACTATTGAGGTCGCGTCAGCCACGGTCGCAGGGTTGAGGACACCAGCCCCGTTGGCGGGGAAGGCAATGGTGGTGCTGCGTGGGACTCCGAGATCGTCCTGGTACAGGTAGGGAGATGCTGGATTCGTGGTCTGAGGCCCGTTGGTAAACGAGTTCAGGTAAAGCGACTTGTCGGCAAAAGGAACATTCGAGGTAAGCAGGTCTTCGCGTCCGTCATTCTCCGGCGAATAGAAGATAGCGCCACCGAAGCGCAGCACGGTCTTGGGATCAAGCGACAGGGCAAAGCCGAAGCGAGGTGAGACTTCGTCTTTGCGTGGCTGCACCAGGCCACGAGAATTGCCCCCCAGTCCCGCCAGCAGCAGATTGCCGGTGGCCACATCGTAGTTGGACATATCGTTGTTCGCCTCGGTCCAGGGATCCTGGAACTCGTAGCGAAGCCCATAGTTGAGCGTCAGCGTGGGAGTGATCTTGTACGAGTCCTGAGCATAGAAATCAAGATTCCAGCTTTGCGTGTGCGGGTGCGACAGTTGCAGCCCAAAGGCCGCTTCGAAGGGGAGTCCCAGCAGCATGTCGGCAATATCCGCCCCTCCCGTGTAATTGTCTGCGCCCGCAATGAAGGTTGGCGTGCCAACCGGATTAGCACCACCGTAGAAGAGACGCGGATCAGAGGTATTGGCAATGCCGAAGCCTTCAAAGAATACAAAGCCGGTTGGAAAGATGGTGAAATCGGGATGAGAATTGAGCAGCCGAAGATCGCCGCCGACCTTCAGCTCGTGCCTCTTCAGGCCGCTCCAGGTGAAGGCGTCGGTAAACTGAGTGTTCTGGTCGAGAATCTGAAAGGGCTTGTAGGAAGAACCGCCGGCAAAATAGCCATCGACCAGATCGACATAGGGATATGAATCGGTCACTGGAAATCCAGTTTCGGCGATGTTGCCCCAGCCATACTTGGTGGAGTAATCGGTTCCGTCGAGCGGGTTGAGCTGAACCTGATGATAGTTCAGGTAGCCGAAGCGGACCTCATTCAGCGCGGTGGGGCTGAAGATGTGGTCGTAGGTCAGAGAGAGCGACTGTGCACCATCGAATTCTTCGTTGTCGAAGTCGACGCCGCCCGCGCCAGGCACAACGGATTTCCCGAAGTATGGGTCGGTAACCAGGGAGTGATCCTGATACCAGTGATACACGGCATACAGGCGGTCTTTGCTGGTAAGAACGACGTCCGACCGGCTGTCTACCTTATAGTTCTGGTCGTTGACGGGCGAGAAGACCTGGAAATTTTTGAACCAGCCGTTGCCCGTGCCCGGCAGGTTGGGCTGCGGAAAGAAGTTCAGAAGGGTATTCAGGCCTGATTGGCTGACTCGCGCAGCAGGAATAATGTTGCCTGGGAACTGCTGGGCAACCGGGCAGACGCCATTGCTGCAATTCTCGATTGTGACATTGGGATCGAAGATTGGAATGGTCGTTCCGGCCGCAGGATCCAGGAGGCCGGAAAGATCGACATCCCCGTTGGGCAACACATTGATCTGGCCTTTAGGAATCACCGAATCGAGTTCGGTATCGGCGGATGTATTCCGCAGGCCTTCAAAAGCGGCAAATAGGAAGGCACGATCTTTCTTGATGGGGCCGCCCACGGTACCGCCGAAGTTGTGCTGCTTGAGGATGGAGGCTGGCTGCGGCGCGCCGTCGCCGGGAATCGGCGACCTCGCGGTCGTGAAGTTAGGGCGGAAGAACTCGAAGGCATCGCCGTGAATACTGTTAGTTCCGGCCTTGGTCTGCACTTCAAGAACGCCGCCGGCCGCATTGCCGAACTCGGCGTTGTACGAGGCGGTAATCACTTTGAACTCTTCAATCGAGTCAACATTGGGAGTAATGGTCACGTCCTGGGTACGATTGGTGGTGGACTCGACGCCATCGAGTTGGACGGAGTTGGAGAACTCGCGCTGGCCGCTGACAGAAAGGTTCAGGGCGTTGGTTTGTCCATACGTGGCCACCCCCGGCACCAGCGTGACCAGTCCATAAAAATTGCGGCCGTCCAGCGGCAGGTCCACGATGGCATTGCCGCTCATGGTTGTACCCACCTCGGCGGACTGAGTCTGCATCACCGGCGGCGCATCTGTTACTTCCACTGAAGCCGAGGTGGCGCCCACCTTGAGCTTGAAGTTGAGCGCATTCGATTGGTCGATCGCAACGACGGAATGAGCATACTTTGCCTCGCCAAATCCGGGCGCGGACGCCGTGACCGAATAGATGCCCGGAGGGACGTTGAGGACGTTGTAGGTCCCGGCCCCATCCGATTTGCCGGTAAACGTGACGCCCTTTTCTTCATCGATAGCGGTGATGACAGCCCCAGGGACAACGGCTCCCGTTGAGTCGCTAACCTGGCCTACAAACTGGCCGGTCGTTGCCTGCGCTTGACAATAATTGGCCGCAAACACCAGCACCGCCGCCAGCAACGTTGTTTTGGCCAAGAGACAAATACGAGGGGAAATTTTGTGCTTCACGAAAAGCCTCCAGAAGGTGCAACTCAGATATTCGACTCGGCGGAACCCGCGCTTGCTGTCCCGGCTGGTGACCGGAATTTGCGCATACAAAAGAACGAGACCCGCCGTAAGAACGCGGTTCAAAAGGAACAATGATTTGCCAACACTCTACAAAACCGGCGATGCGAGTTTTTATTCCCTACAGTCGGTATAATTTGATGGAATAATCTGCGTGCAATTCGGTTGAACAGAGTGATGTTCGACCGCCAATCGCTGCCGCGGCATCCGCAGTGTCGCTCAAGACAAACAACCCAGGCCCGCGAAACTCCGCATTTTCGATACCCTCCACACGGAGGAAAACAGGACGGCACATGTGGCTGGTGAAATTGCCAAGGCTCTGTTTGGCCCATCGGTGCTTGGCCGCATTGCACCTAATGTCTCCGCGCGCGTGCATTTCCCCAGAGTTCGCGTGCCGAACTGGGTGTGCTAAGCACCGTGGGGCGTGTTTTTTTCTTCTTTCAAATTCGAAGCGAACTCGATTACGAACATCTTCGTCAGGAACGAACCACGACTGCGCTCTCAAGCCTTGTGAGCGTTGTCCATCCTTTTTCTTGGCGGTTCTGACCACGCCAATTCTTCGGGAGCGATTCTCGCCAACCGGCATTGGACCGATGCCGTTCACACTATTCTCGGCGCATCGATGAGCATCAATGCATTTCCAGTGCTTGCAGACATTCTGGAGGAGCTGGGCATCGAGCCGAGTTTTCTTGGCGCGACTGTGCTGATCTGCGTTGCGGTGGGCGATGTGGCGGCGTAACTCCTCCCGGCCGTCGCGAGACCACTGATCCCTTCTGGAAGTCCTACTGCGCCCGGACTGTCCACCTATGCGGCGTAGGGAATTCGGTGTTCTTTTTTCAAGAATGCACTTACTCGCTGGAATAAAAGCCGCAGACGCCGGTTCTCATAGGTGTGGAGGTTGCGCTGCGCCTTGTCGATACCGGCCGGTCAAAGAAGCTATGCGGCAGGTAAAGTCGCTAACAGAGTCGTGTTTTGCAACTTCTAAAGCAAACTTCGGTCTTCCGTTTTATAGCGGAAAGCGAACAGTCGGTTTTTTCTCGAGGAAAAAGCCCATTGAACTCATTAACTCAACGCTGCGGCAACCCTGAAATTGGTTTTGACCAATCCAGTGATTGGACATCCCAAGAGCTAACCGCATGGCAGCGCGCGCGCATGAAAACTGCTTATTGAACCGCATTCGGTCCGCTCCCGATGGCGCATGTAATTGTCATGAAAATGATTCGTGCAAAGCGATCCTTGGTTCTCGTCCGACGCTGGCTCATGCGCGCCAGGCTGGACCTCGAACTTGTGCCCGCGGTTCATTTCCTGATTCGACGGGTTATCGGATCCCATGCGGCTTAAGCGCTCGGCAGAATACGCCGGCGGGAAATGTCCGCTCGGCACAACTGAGGCTGTTGCACTTCACTCCAGCCGTCTCATTGGCCATAGATCAGGCGAAATATCGATCACTAAGGGCGACGATTGTGGAAGCTGCTGATGCAGATTTGTTCCAAGGGTTGCCTGCTCTTGCCAGGCCAATCCCGCCTGCAACTCCGTTGCCTTTCTTCCAATACATTTCGACGGTACGCGACAATGCCATCGCGGCTTTCCACGATGACACCTTTCACCAACCGCTCACCGAGATCAAATATTTCAAGCTCCACACCTTCCTCGTGAACGATCCTGCGGGCATCAAGCATGTGCTAATCGATAATGCAGCCAATTACATTCGGGGCGGTGTCGAGCAGCGCACTCTGCGTGCTTGGCCGATCAAGGGCTTTGCAGTGCAAGACGGAGAAGAGTGGCGCCAACGGCGCCGAACGATGTCGTCTTCTTTCGATTACCCTTCTATCCTTGAGAACTCGGCCTCCATTATGGACGCCGCTGGGAGAATTCTCAGTAGATGGACAGCGTTACCGCCTCAGACGGTCATCGATGTACATGCGGAAATGGCCTCGCTGACGCTGGAGATCATCTCCCGAATCGTGTTTTCCGTCGAAAGCGCGGAGTTTGCTCGTATCATGGAACTCACATCCAGGCGCTACCAGGGAGACCGGATAGTCCACCTGCTTGATTTTGCGCCGCTACTCGATAGGGCGTGGAAGTTCTACAAGGGCTATCGGCAACGACACATCTTCAAAGATCTCAGTGCATCCGTGGATCGCCTCATCGTGAGGCGAAACGGGCGCGCGACCCGCTCAGAGAACGATTTCCTAGGACGGCTGTTGGAGAAGAAGGATACGCAAACCGGCAGCGGCTTGAGCACTCAAGAGTTGCATAACCAGATCATTACCATCCTCGGGACAGGCCACGAGACCGCGGCGCTGGCACTCATGTGGACATGGTATTTACTTTCGCAACGTCCACTGCAGGAAGCCAAGCTCCATGCGGAACTTGATGAAGTACTAGGCGGTCGCGCACCCGCGTTCGGGGATCTCGCCCGCCTCCCCTACACGCGCATGGTCGTCGAGGAAGCACTGCGGCTGTATCCCCCGATCCATACCATGCCATGGCGCGGCGCCCTGCGGAATGATGAAGTCTGCGGCGTGAAGATTCCCAAGGGTGCTATTGTCTCGATCGTTCCATGGGTGCTGCACAGGCATTCAAAGCTGTGGGACCATCCCGAACAATTCGATCCGGAAAGATTCTCGCCTGATCGCAGTGGCTGCCGTTCGCGTTTCGCATATTTACCCTTTGGGGTTGGGCCCCGGGTATGTATTGGCGCATCTTTTGCGATGACGGAGATAATGTTGATCCTTGCAACCGTCGCCCAGCGCTATCGGCTGCGCCTCGTGCCAGGTCATAAAGTAGAACCCCGGGGTCTTGTCTCATTGAAAGCGCGATATGGGATGGAGATGACCCTGCAAAGTCGTCCTTCAACTCTTCCGATTTGATCAGTTAAGTCTCTCGATAGAGGTCCACTAATGTAACATGACGCCCATTGCAGGAGAGGAACACCGGCGCTTAGACACTGGACACCAACTCAAATCAAGATTTCTGGAATAAAAATCGCCCGCGCCGGGTTATATGGGTGTGCGTGTCGTTGGGAAAACCAGACTACATGGATTTGGAGCTGCTGATGATCATTCCTCCCCTTGTGACCCGGATATTGCCAGCGCCAAGTCGAGGTGCGGTGAGGCGCGCCTCCACGTCGACCACAAGAAGGAAAGTCGTATTGTTTTATCCCGCGTACGACGGGCCGGCGCTCGGGCCGCCACTGTGCATTCTTGCATTGGCGGCGCCGCTGCTTGACAACGGCTTCCAGGTTGTCATCATCGACGCAGCGATAAGCGCAGACGTGCCGCAGAGCATTCTTCGCGAGTGCAGGGATGCGCTCTGTCTCGGGATTTCAGTGCTGACTGGTCCGATGATTACAGCCGCACTGAGCATCGCTCGGATGGTGAAGGCTGCGATTCCCGATCTTCCGGTCGTCTTCGGAGGATGGCACCCGACGCTGACCCCAGAGCAGACTCTGGAAAACGATCTGGTCGATGTGGTGGTACGCGGGCCCGGGGAGATTACTTTACTTGAGATTGTTCAGCGTTACCAGATGGGAGAAGGTCTGAATGGGGTGGCCGGTCTTTCCTACAAGCGGAATGGGGAGATCATCCACAACCTGGACCGCTCCGTCGCACACTTGATGGACCTTCCGGCTCCGGCCTTCCACCTGGCGGACTTCGACGCATACGAGCGTGTCTCGGGCATCCGGACGCTGACCTATGCGACCAGCGTGGGGTGTCCGTATGCCTGCAACTACTGCACGGATACGGTCTTTTATAACCGGCGGTTCAATGCTTATTCCGCCGAGCATGTCGTGGAAGAGTTGATCGGCCTTGTCAAGAAATACCGGATCAAAGAGGTTGCGCTGCTCGATTCAAACTTCCCGGTAGATGTGAAGCGCGCGGTGGCGATCGCGCGAGGCATTTACGAGTCGGGAGTTCGCTTTACCTGGACTTTCCAGGCTTCGACCGATTTCCTGTCCAGGATGTCCGACGATGAGGTCCGGATGATGGGCGCAAGCGGCGTCCGATTCATGGGGTTCGGAACCGAGTCTACGTCTGAATCGGTTCTGAAGCTGATGAACAAACGTCATCAGCGTGTCGGAGAGATGTATGAAACCGCGCGCAAGGCCGAGCTGGGAGGGATCCGCGTAAGTTTCAACCTGATCTTCGGTTATCCGGGCGAGAAGGAGAATGACCGTATCGAGACGCTCCAGACAATGAATGACATTGCGCGGAAGCACAGAAACGTCAGCTTTTCACCCAACATCTTCACGCCCTATCCGGGTATTCCCATTTGGCCGCAATTGAAGGAGATGGGCGTGAGAGAGCCGGCATCGCTGGAGGAGTGGGCGGGACTTCCGCTGGGAAAAAACGTCCTGCCGTGGCTTCGCGGGGCTGAATTGCGGCGCCTCGAACGCATGCTGGATTACTTCTTGGTGAATAACAACATCCGCAATACTATGCAGCGGACAAAGCTCGCAGGACGATTCCTGAATGCGCTGCTGAGCACACCGATGAAGTGGCGAATGCGGTCGAAGGTCTTCTTCTTTCCGTGGGAGGTGTGGTTGGCCCGGGCAACCGATCGCGTTGTTTCTCGGCGGTCATTGATTACGGGAGCTCCCCTTCCTACAAAGTCGCAGCACGTTTGCTGAATGGCTACCGACATGACGCCACAATAGGGATCCGCACGCCGGACAACCTGGGATACTTCGGATATAACCCATCCCTCTCCGCATATGTAGAGGTCATCTCCTATACCAAACTCCTGCGCGATGCGAAGAAGCGCAACAAAATTCTCTTCGACAAGCTCAACCTCCCAATGGCTGGCTTCTCCGGCCAGTAGGCGAAGCGGAAATCTCATCCGACACGTGGAGATTTCATCGTTAAACTCACTCACTCGACCGCGAAGCGAGGCCAGGGCGGACATCTGTCGGAAGCTAGCTGCAAACAAACATCGCCAATTGGTTGAGTGCCAATCCGATTAATCGGTCATTGAACAATCGCAGTTTGCGCTCAGCAGCGGCAGGTCCCGCCGGCCATTCTTGCAGACCGGCGCGAATCCCTGCGACAGTCGCTTCCCGATGCTCTTTCTCGATCAGCCAATCAACTGTTGCAAGCAGTTCCATCCCCATTGGCGATTCGAATCCATCGATTCGCTTCGCCGTCAGGTCCAGGACCTTTCTTAGCGGCTCAGAGGTTTCCTGTTGGAGATACAGGTCCAAACGTCTACGCCGCTCTTCGTCGAACCAGATCGTGTCCGACGGTCCAGCGTCGCTAAGTCGCTTGTCACAGTGAAGATATGTCCCATCAAGAGCATTGAGCATGTGGCGGAGGCGATCCGAGAATGGGCCGTATTTGTCGGCCTTGAATTGAAAATCAAGCGGGTCGGCGATCCCGAGAGAATGGATCGTCCGCTCGAGAAACCATCCCAGTTTCTGAACCTCGAGATAGGTACACTCAATTCCGAGGACCCAATAGCGTCGAATCATCTCCGCCATGAGCGCCCTCGCGGGAGTGAGCTGTTCCACGCCAGTTCGCTTGGCGACATTCTGATATTTCGCAGTCGGTTCGAAGACAAGGATTTCGACTCCTTCGAGATCGCCCAGAATGCGCTCCACCTCGGGTCGCACCTCGCTCCAATCGAGCCCGCCGTTTCACGCCCCAAGCGGAGGCAATGCAATGGAATGAATCTGATGTTCCTGGATGACCCTTCGAAGGTCTCCCAGACCTTCAATGATCCACTCCAGTTTCGAGGGTTGGCGCCAGTGTTTTTTCGTGGGAAAGTTGATAATCCAGCGCGGGCCGGAGAAGGTTCCGCTCTCCGTCACGAACATCTTGCCGATCTTGACTTGCCTGTGCTCGCAGGCATTCTCATACGCGAGGAAGTTTTTCGGGAACGCCTCTTTGAACATCAGAGCGATCCCTTTCCCCATCACGCCAACCGTATTGACGGTATTTACAAGCGCCTCGGCAGAGGCGTCGAGCAGATTCCCTTGGGTGAATTTCATCATCAGAAGTACCAAATCCTCTGCACACTCGATTATACGTCCAGGTTTATGCTGCCGCGGCATCACCGATTTGGACCTCGGCCACAGCCCCATCGGCTTTCTGGAGATACGCAACCAATTCGAGCAGATTGCGCGCATGAGGATTCCCTTCCTGGCTCAGCATTCGCATGAGGCTTTTCGGAGAACGTCCAAGAGCCTCACCGAGATTCACAAAGCCAACTGTCCCATTGACGTACTCGCGCAGGACCATCTTCGCCGAATCCAGGTCCCCGGCCAGCATATCGTTGATGGCTTCGCGGAGAAAGGCGCGACGATAGTCTTTGTCGCGTAGTTCTTCCATAACCGACTCTCTGAAACTCCGTGTAAGCGGCATCTTCATTTCTCCCTCTTGTTCTCTCGCTTGCGCTTTTTGTATTCGGACCACAACGACCTGGCTAATTGAATATCGTTCTCCTGCCGCCGTTTGGTACCACCCGCAAGCAGAATCACGAACTGATCCCCGTCTTGCCCGAAGTAAACCCGGTATCCCGAACCAAAATCGACCCGCAACGCCGACACGCCTTCACCTTCCGGTTTCACCCCAGAGAGGTTTCCGTAGCCCACCCGGAACACCGATTTATCGATTCTGGCTCTCACACTCGGGTCCAGCTTCGACAACCATTCGCGGTCGTGATTATGTCCTCGCGCATCGATGTATTCACGTATTTCGATATTCATACCGCTTCCATAATAGTAACGCGGGTGTTACCATTCATCAAGATCGATATGTGCGGCGAAGACCAAAGACTCGGAATTGATGCGTTGGCCTTCAATGAAGAAGAAGCGGTCGGCTCTGGCTGAGCCGCTTGGCTGCTGCAGACGCTAAGTACAGACACTGTGCCGATGAACTCGGCAGTCAATATCCTAGGCGGCCTCATCGAAGTCGTCGGGCTCAACCTTTGTCATCACCGGGTCAATGAAGTACCCGGTTGCCTTCAGTCGATTCATCAGGTCGTCGAATGACTCAAACATGCGGCCCCCAGTTCACCGGCGACAGCATCGTTCAGGTTGGCAACTCGGTCAAATTCGTTTGTCATGCCCCCCTGGCAAGGACCCTTGCCAAGTTGGAATGTCTCTTAGATGGCGTCCCGAAACACTCATCCTCTTCCCACTAGTGCGGGGTCATTTGACCGAATCGATGACCTGTTTTACACATATGTCTGCTGAAGGCCGATCCCTGAAGAAGATTCACCCTTGATTCTGCTCGGACCGGGCACTGTTTGAAAATGGAGAGCAGCTATGACTCCCAACGGCGAAGAAGGGTCGGACAATGCGTCTCCGATAGGCCCGAGGTGGAATTCGGCATTCCTGACGTTTATTGGTTCTTGAACGATGCCACTTCCGGACGATCTCAATTGAATGGGGTCAACATGCCCAGCGCCACCCAAAAACATCACGATCTAGTGCATGACGTTCAACGCGACCGGAGGCCTCCGTCATCGGAATCCAAGCCACAACCAATGATGGACGACAACGACGTGATAACGCTGAACGAGGCAGCCGCGCTTTTGCGGGTCCATCCAGTGACCCTGCGTAAGAGAGCCGTCGCTTGGGGTGTGCCGCATCGACGGCTAGGCTCGGAGTGGCGATTCTCTCGCAAGGTACTGACCGCCTGGATTCAGCGTCGGGAAGAGGACGCCGCCTAGAGTAGCTGTCCCGCCACCACAGCGTTTGCGGCCCGCATCTCCGGCGTCAGAGTCCTTCCGTAGACGTTCATTGTGGTTTCAATGTCGCTGTGCCGCATCAAATCCTTCATCTGTGCAGGGCCGATCTTTGCGGCGGCCATCCAAGATTTGTACGAGTGCCGGAATGTATGCCAACCCACGCCCTTAATGCCGAGCTTCACCGCGGCCGGCTTGATGTAGTTGTTCAAGATGGTGGCGTCACTGTAGGGGCTTCCCGTCTTGGCGCTAGCGAACACCCACGCATGGTCATGTCTCTGCTTAGTGTGCCACCCCTGGAGAGCCTTACAAAGTTTGGCGTGCACCGGGATCTCGTTGCCCGATGCATCGGTCTTGGGCACGTTCTGGATTTGTCCATGCGTGAACACCTGGCCAATCGACAGGGTGCAATCATCGAAGTTGAAATCGTGCCACTTCAACGCAAGCGTTTCGCTCACGCGGAGGCCGAGACACCCGCAAACAAGCACCATGAGGTTGTAAGGCTCGGGGAGCGCCTCAATCAACGCCTTGAACTCTGTCGGCGTGAGTATGACGATTGCTTTTTGCCGCTTGGTGCTCCCCTTGACGCGGACAAGCTCCATTGGGTTGCGGCCAACCGGGATGTACTCCCACAGCATTGCGAGTTCGAGCAGTTTGGACACCATGTTGCGGGTCCGCGCCTTTGACGCTGCGCCGAACGGCAACTTATCCAGCCATTGCTTGACGGCCATTGCGGTGACATCGGCCAACCGGACGTGCTCCCACCTGGGTCTGATGTGGAGGTCTATGAGGCTCTTGTTTGTCGTCTGTGTGGAGTGGCGGAGAGTGAGGAAATCCTCAGCCATGTAGCGGCCTATTATGGTGCCGAGCGTGGCAGCCAACTTGCCGCCGAGCGTGCCCGCGTTGAGCGCGGAGAGTTGTCCCTCCACGGCTTTGCGGACATCACGCTCCGTGGGGTACTTCGCAGCGTCGAACGTTTGGACCTTGAGTTTACGTTTGCCGTCCGGAGCCGTAATATAGAACCTGAATTCCCAAGCAAACCCTTGGGCGCGGGGAACTCTACGGACACTGCCATGCTGATACCGCTCACGATTGACTCTCATCTGGGCACCCTTCCAGGTGTTGAAGATGTGGCCATTCTATCAAGCGTGGTGTTATATGGTGTTTACGAATGCAGTGATACGCTCCAAGTCATTGAATTTAAATAAGTTGCGGGAGTAGTTCAGTGGCAGAACGTCAGCTTCCCAAGCTGAATGTCGCCGGTTCGATCCCGGTCTCCCGCTCCATGTTTCTCCGCCGCAGTCCCGAGCTCGATTCGAACCCGCGTGAGTGGGATCTGCTGGAACCGGAAAACCCGTCTGCGGTCTTCTCAAGTAGTGCCATGGAATCGAAACTCTAAGTCCGCTGCTCGACCTTTACCACAAAGCTGGTGAAGGTCTTGTCGCCCGAGACCAGCGTCTGGTGCGCTACGCCTGCCGGCACGTGAACCACATCGCCCGCACGCAATTCCTGACGCACGCCGCCCACGATGGATGCACCGCGAATTTCGCCCGGACCAATCTCGGTTGCATCCGCCAGCGTTCCGCCGGTCACCAGCGTTGCTCGCCCGTCCAGAACATAGAACAGATCGGCGAAGTTCATGTGCAATTCGGCAACGCCATCGCGGGAGCGGAACGAAAGCATCGTCGCGTGTTGCGGATACTCTTTCAGTGTTTCGCTCGCCTGGCCGTCTCCGGCCCTGGCAAGCCGGCGCAGATACGAGGCGCGCTCCAGCAGAATCGCCGCGGGCCAATGATCGGCGTGAGGCGGATCGTCCTTGCGTCCGCGCGCCCTTGGAGCCCGTGGATTCACTTCGTTCTCCGCCGGCAACAGTTTCTTCCAGATCTCCTGCTCAAAACCGTCCATTTCTCAGCTCTCCCAGTGATTGTGGTCCGAAGTTTTGCCACGACACTTGGTCACTCCAAGTCCGCCAATTGGCGCGCCCGCTTGAAAACATCCAGGAACATTGTCCGCGTCAGCTTGCCGGTGTTGGTGTTTTGCAGCGAGGGATGGTAACTCGCGATCAGGTTGATCTCTCCCGGCAGCGAGTACTCGACGCCGTGGCGGAATTGGAATTTGGCCCGCGAGGCGATGCGGCCCGCGCGTTGTTGATAATTGAGGAATCCGTCGAACGCGATCTTGCCTAAGCACACAACCACGCGCAGGCTGCTCAGCAGCCGAATCTCTTCATCCAGCCAGGGCGCGCAGTTGCGCTGCTCCTCCGGCGTGGGTTTGTTTCCCGGTGGAGCGCAGCGTACCACCGCGCTGATCCACAAATCCTTAAGCTTCATCGCGTCGTCGCGCGAGACGGCCTTGGGCTGAGACGCAAAGCCTGCTTCATGTAGAACCGGGTACAGAAAATCTCCTGACCCATCACCGGTAAAAGGGCGGCCGGTGCGATTGGACCCATGGGCTCCCGGAGCCAGACCCAGCACCAGCACGCGCGCCTTCGGGTCGCCAAAAGACGGCACCGGCCGCCCCCAGTAATCCTGGTCGAGATATGCACGCCGCTTGACGCGTGCGATCTCAGCGCAGTAAGTCCGCAGCCGGCTGCACCGCTCGCAATCGATAATGCGCGCGCTCAGCATCGAAAGCGGATCGGCGGAAGCGTCCATCGACCCATTCTAGCTGTCGCGTCCTGCTCACCTTTCCCCCGCTATCGTGGCGTAGAATAATCCCGCTGCTGGAATACGCTTTCTTGCGACGCGAAAGCCTCTCGCGCCTCGGCGGTTCCGCAAGACTTCAATTGCACCTCCAGGGATGGATTGAAATGAAGCTATTGATTCACGCTGTTGCAATGCTCTCCGTCGCTATGCCCTTTTTGCTGGCGGTTGCCTACATGCCCGCAGCTCGCGCGCAGGAAGTAACCGAGATCGGCGGCCAGAAGGTTATTACGATCAGCCGCGCTCCGGTCAGCACCACCAATCCAGAGTTCACCAGCATCACTATCGCCCCCGGCCGGGGCATGGAAGTGATCCAGATTACGGCCAACTTTCCCGGCAAAGGCAACATCAACGTGCTGGCCTCGCCTGACCTGGCGGCCGCAAAAAAGATGCTCGACGTGGATGACACGCCCAACGGCGACCTGGGCTATCGGCTGGGCTCGGCCTTCCTGGTTCCCTACCCCAATCGCATTCGCGGCAAGCTCTCGGCCGATGGCAAAACACTCACGACGGAGTGGCAGGGGCACACGCTCACTCTCCCCGCCAACAACATTGGCAAGCTGCCCACCGCGGAGCGCCACGCCATGCACGGCCTGATTCTCAAGGCCAAGACCGACGACGTGAAGGTACAGAATGGCACAGGCGGCGGAGCGGTGACGGGAACCATCCATGCCGGCGATTTTGGCGGCCACTGGCTTTCGAAGACTGACCTGACGATTAATATCCGGCTCACCGCGGATAACGTGGACGCGACCGTCGAGGCCAAGAACGTGGGCACCGAGGACGAGCCCTTGTCGATCGCCTGGCACCCGTACTTCAACCTTCCCTCAGGGGACCGAAGCCAGGTGAAAGTGCATATTCCCGCCGAGACCATCGCGGAGGTGGACGGCTACGACAACGTCTTCCCCACCGGCAAGATTTCGCCCGTCAAGGGAACCCGTTTCGACTTGCGTGCTCCTGGCGGAGTCGCGCTGGGAACCAACTTCTTCGACGACAACTGGAACCACATCGAATGGCAGAACAAGAACCAGCAAAAGGAGGCGACCGTTACCATTGTCGACCCGGCCGCGCATTACGGCATCGACATCGTCGGACTGTCGCCGGACATCAAGTCCATTCAGATGTACGCTCCGCCTACCGCGCAGTTCGTTGCCATCGAGCACCAGTACAACTTCGGCGATCCTTTCGGCAAGGAGTGGGGATCGACCAACACTGGCATGGTCACACTGAAGCCCGGCCAGACTACTCGGTGGCACGTCCGTCTGAAGGTTTTTGTGCCGTAAGAGGAAGATTCGTGACTCCCGGTTCTCAATAAAAAGAAAAACCCTCGCGCCGGATGTCCGGCACGAGGGTTTTGTCTTTTTCTGCAGCCTGATGCAGGCTTATCCGGCTTTCTCCAGCAAGCAGAGCGACAGGTCGCGCCGCTCGACCATTTCGCGGGTGATTTCGAGATCGCGGACGCGTTTGTTTGAGGGCAGGTGATACATCAGGTCGAGCATCAGCTCTTCCAGAATCATGCGCAACCCACGCGCGCCAACCTTGCGAGCCAGCGCTTCGCGCGCCACGGCACACGTCGCCTCCTGCGTAAAGTGCAGACGGACATTCTCGTATTCGAGGAGCCGCTGGTACTGCTTGAGGATGGCGTTGCGAGGCTTGGTGAGGATCTCGATCAGAGCCGCTTCGTCGAGCTCATCCAGAATGCCCATCACCGGCAGGCGACCTACAAACTCCGGAATAAGGCCGTACTTGATCAGGTCTTGCGGTTCGGTCTTGCGCAGCAATTCCGTATCGCGATGCGAGCGTGCCGCCGACTCGGCTTCAGTGTCGGTAGCCTTGAAGCCCAGAGCCTTCTTGCCTACACGCCGGCCCACTACGCGCTCCAGGCCTACGAACGCTCCGCCGCAGATGAACAGTATGTTGGTGGTGTCGACAGCCGTGAACTCCTGATGAGGATGCTTTCTGCCGCCTTGCGGAGGCACGTTGGCCACGGTGCCTTCGAGAATCTTCAGGAGCGCCTGCTGCACGCCCTCGCCGGAAACGTCTCGTGTTATAGACGGATTTTCGTCCTTGCGGCCGATCTTGTCGATCTCGTCGATGTAGATGATGCCCTGCTGGGCGCGGGTCACATCGCCTTCAGCCGCTTGCAGCAGCTTGAGGATGATGTTTTCAACGTCCTCGCCAACGTAGCCTGCTTCGGTGAGCGTTGTCGCGTCGACGATGGCAAAGGGCACATCGAGCATCTTGGCCAGGGTGTGCGCCAGCAGCGTCTTGCCCGATCCAGTGGGGCCGATGAGCAGAATGTTGCTCTTGGCCAGCTCCACTTCGTTGTTGCGCATGCGGTTCATCTGGATGCGCTTGTAGTGGTTGTAGACGGCGACGGCCAGCTTTTTCTTGGTCTGATCCTGGCCAATCACGTAGTCGTCGAGAAAGCTTTTCACTTCCTGCGGCTTGGGCAGGTGGCCGGCGGTGGTGGCTGGGTGCGCGGCGTCGCCGCGGTCGTCCTCAAGGATCGAGTTGCAGACGGCTACGCACTCGTCGCAGATGTAAGCGCGAGGGTAGTCGCTGGGCGACGAGATCAGCTTGGCCACGGCGTCCTGTGACTTGTGACAGAACGAGCAGCGCAGCGCTTCTTCAGGTCCCGTGCGCGTTTTCATTTTCTTGCTCCCTTTGGACGACGAGTTAGCTGGGTTCGGTTGCGCGAATGGAGCTACGCAACATGTTGAAGTTTAGTTTCCAGGCGTGCCATACGCTGAAGAACGTCGTTCCGGCGTGAGTTTTCCATCCTCGCCAGCACGGCCATGATTTCGTCGTGATTCCTGTCAATGGCGTTTCCCGGAGCGTTCGCCACGGCTGCCCTTTTTCCCAGGATCTTATCTACTTTCTCTTCGGCGGCAGCGATCCTCTCTTCGATCGCAGGAATCGCGGAAGCTTCGGAGTATTGGCTTGGGTGCCGCATCTCGTCGATAAATGCCATGCTCGATCGCTCCTTTCCGCTTAAGTTCCGCTCCGTGCGGGTCCGGTCACTTGGCGATGGTTGGTGGCCGGTCGATGATTTCGTCTACGATGCCATATTCCTTGGCCTGCTGCGAGTTCATGATAAAGTCGCGCTCCACATCGCGCTCGATGCGATCCAGAGGTTGGCCCGTATGTTTGGCCATCAGCGTGTTGGTAATCTCGCGAATACGCAAAATCTCCCGGGCGTGAATGTCGATGTCCGTTGCCTGTCCGCTCAGTCCACCCATCGACGGTTGATGGATGAGAATGCGCGAATTGGGCAGCGCAAACCGCTTGCCCTTGGTCCCTGCCAGCAGCAGAAAAGCGCCCATGCTGGCAGCCTGGCCAATGCAGTACGTCACTACGTTGTTCTTGATGAACTGCATAGTATCGTAAATGGCCAGACCCGCGGTAATCGATCCCCCGGGCGAATTGATGTAAAGCTGCACGTCCTTTTCCGGGTCTTCGCCGGAAAGAAACAGCATCTGGGCCACAATCAGGTTGGCCACCTGGTCGTCGATGGGTGTACCAAGAAAGATAATGTTGTCGCGAAGCAGACGGGAGTAAATATCGTAGGCACGCTCGCCTCGACTCGTCTGCTCAACCACCATGGGAACCAATGCCATTGAGTGTTCTTCTCGCTCTCCCGTTTGGGGACTGTTGGTCCCCGATTCACTACATTACCGCCCGGAACCTGCTTAGATTCAGGTCCGTGCGGCACCCTCTGCCCCGATGCCGGGTCTAATTCCTCGTGCTACGCGGGCAGCCGTTCATACAAGATGCTGGCAGTTTTTTCCCTTCGCAACTGTTCCCGGATTCTAGCGAGGCCCCCGTCCTGCGTCAATCGCACTTTCAGGGCATCCACCGGTTCGCGCGACTGGAGCGCCGCCAACTGCAACTCGTGGTCCAGTTCATCATCGCTTACTGTGATGTTTTCCTCCTGAGCAATCCGGTCCAGAAGGATGAACGTCCTCACCTCGGCCTGAGCGCTGTCCCGCTGCGCTGCCCTCAGCCGGGCGAAGTCCAGCTTGCGCATCTGCTCGGTGTCCATGCCCTGGGCTGCCAGAGCGCGAAGTCCACGCTCGAGGCGGGCGTCGATCTGCTCCTGCACCAGCGATTCCGGTACCGGGAACGGAAAACGCTCGGTCAGCGCGGCAAAGAGGCGGTCTTTGGTCTCGCCCTCAACGCTGCGGCGCTTGCGGGCGGCCAGGTGCTCACGAACACGCTCTTCCAGGTCGGCGAAGCTTTCGTATGCGCCGAGTTCCCTGGCGAAATCGTCGTCCAGCTCGGGCAAAGTCCGCTTCTTGATGGCCTTGACTTCCACGTCGTAGGCAACGGTCTTGCCGGCCAGCTTGGCTTCAGCGTAATCGGCGGGATAGATGACCTCGGCCTTCAGTTCCTGGCCGGGCTTGGCGCCTTTCAAAGCCGTCGAAAAAGCCTCAACGGTGTCTTTACCGCCAATTTCCACCAGCGTGTCTTCGCCGGCCACCGGGGCTGCGCTTTCGTCGCCTTCAATCAGTCCCTTGTAGGTAATCTGCGCCCAGTCGCCGTCCCGGAGCGGCCGGTCTTCTTCTACCGGCTCAATGGTGGCTCGCGACTCGCGCAACTGCGCCAGCTCCGCCTGAAACTCCTCTTCCGTAATCTCCACGGGGGGCTTGGGCACCGTGACATCCTTATAGCCCTCAATGGAAAACGCCGGGACAAACTCAAAGACTGCCTTCACATGAAGCGGTGCGCCATCTTCAACATTGAGCTCGGTCACCTGGGGCTGGCCAACCGGCCTTACACCCAGCTCGGATACAGCCTTGTTGAACCGCTCCGGCAGCAGGGCGTCAATCACGTCTTTGCGTATCTCCGCCGCATAGCGCCGCTTTACCACCGACTCCGGAACTTTGCCGGCGCGGAATCCTGGAATCTTCGCATACTTGCGGTAGTTCCCCGTGACGGACCGGTAGGCCTTCGCCACCTCTTCGACAGGGATGTCCAGCACCAGTTCCTGGGTGCAATCAGGGTTCAAAACCGGGCCGTGCTGATGAGCGTGATCGTGGTCGTGCCCGTCGTGTTCATGGGGATGGCCTTCATGGCCATCGTTGACTTCAGGGGTAGCGGTCTCAGCCGCCTCAGGGTGGGGGTTCTTTTCGAGGGTGTCGGTAGAGCTCAACGTTGTGCCTTCCGGGCGCAAAGTCCGCGCCAACAATCTGCAGTTCTGGCTGCTGCCAAATGCCGAAGTCCTGGCTGCAGTCCATTCATTCCCAGGGTGCAGGCCGCCGGCTCGTTTCCCGTTCGGACGCAATAGGCCACCGTGCGGTCTGATACGCAGACACGTACAGCCGGGGATATACCTCATCTCATGGTAAGAGGGTTTGCCGCAAGGGTCAAACCGGCTGCCTCCCATTGGGGGCTGAAGAGCATCGCCAAAGGCACGTTACTGGTCGGTGACCTGGGGCTTACGAACGTAAGGGAGAAAGCGGGGGTGGGACGCTCCACATTGGGAAAAGTGCTCGCGGGCCTGTTTCAGGCTCAACTGGCCGTTCACCGTCAGCCGGACATCCTCCGCGTCCCCGTCCTCCTGCCCATCGTCTTCCCACCAGCACACTGGACAAAGCGCGAGCGCGCCCACCGTCTCCAGCGTCCTGTATCCGCAACATGGGCAGCGATAGCGAGCCTCCACGACCACCTCGCTTCGATGGACGAGGTTTGGGGAAGGTGGGTTTACGGCAGGCACAGTTTGAGCTGGGGTCTCATCGAAAGCAACAGACGAACCCGAAATGGTCCATGCAGCTTAGGTTTCCCGCGAAAAGCTTTATTTTCATCGCAATCGCAAAATTGCTACGCGGACCGGCCTGGAGATAAGCCTTCGCCCGAGTTGCAACGTCGTGCCCTTCGTGGTTACGGCGTAGAATTGCCGCCGAGGAGATTCCTAAATCCATGCCACGCTTCCTTCCGTTGCCGCGCACTTACTGCACGCCAGCCCTCCGTCGCCTGCTGGTTGCCCTGGTGTTCACCGTCTCTTGCTGTTGCGTGGCCCAGCAACCACCGCCGCTACGCGTAGCCGTTGTGGGTCTGGAGCACGGCCATGTGGAAGGCTTTTTGTCTGCGCTGCCGCAACACTCTGACGTGCAACTGGTCGGCATCGCCGATTCCGACCCCGCACTCTTCGCCAAATATCAGAAGAGATTCGCGCTGGCTGACACGTTGTTCTATCGCAGCGAAGCCAACATGATTGAGAAGACGCATCCCCAGGCGGTACTGGTGTACACGTCCATCGCCGAGCACCGGCCGGCAATCGAGATCGCCGCGCAGTACGGCGTTTCCGTGATGGTGGAGAAGCCTCTGACCATCTCGCTCGACGATGCACTCGCCATCCGCCGTACGGCGCGCCATTACAACATCCACGTGCTGGTGAACTACGAGACGACGTGGTACGCGAGCAACAAGGCCGCGTTCGGTGAAGCTTGGGGGGGACAGATTGGCGAGGTTCGCCGCGTGGAGATTCACGATGGGCACCAGGGACCGAAGGAGATCGGCGTGCCGCCGGAGTTTTTCAATTGGCTCACCGATCCGGCCAAGAACGGCGCCGGCGCGCTCTATGACTTCGGCTGCTACGGCGCGGACCTGATGACGACACTGATGCGGGGCGAGACTCCGTTGACCGTGACGGCGGTCGTCAACCACGACAAGCCGCAAATCTATCCCCGAGTGGACGACGATGCGACCATCGTGCTGACCTACCCGCACACCCAGGCCGTGATCATGGCTTCATGGAACTGGCCTTTCGGGCGCAAGGACATGGAGGTGTACGGCGCCACAGGGTATGCGATCACCGTCGGACCGGACAAACTTCGCCGGCGCCACGAGCATGACACAGCGGAGGAGTCGGTCACCGTGCCCCCGGAACAGGGATTCGGACGCGATTCGCTCACCTATCTCAAGGCCGTGATCGCGAACGAATTGGTCCCACATGGAGATTTAACCAGCGGGGGAACCAACGGAGCAATGATCATAAAGGAATTGAAGGGCGACCAGAGCTCTCTCGACACCAACGTGATCGTGATGCAGATTTTGGATGCGGCGCGTGAATCGGCGCGGACGGGCAAGAGCGTGAACCTGACAAAGCTGGGAGATTAACCCCTCGCTGGCGCCTCACAGCTTGTTTTGACAAGATGCATTGCTTCGCAGGATCATCGTCTGACACACCATTGTCCTGAAATGGCAACTCAATGCAACAACTGTGCGTCTGTCCTGGAGCCTGGCGCGGTCGTTTGTGTTCACTGCGGCAGCGCGGTCGATACAGGTATCTCGACGATACCTGTGCCGACGCAGGTATCGTCTCCGCAAATGGCTTCGGCCTCCGTCGAGTCGCCGGCGCCGCAGCCTGTCGAGTCCACGCCCGCCTTTGTGATGAACAACGATCTCACCGGGATCGGAGGCTGGCTCATTCTGGTGGCTATTGGTCTCGCGATTGGCCCGCTCTTTCGGCTGCACGGAATTTATCTGGATTCACGATTACTGTTTGGCAGCCGCTTCCAGGCCGCGATGAATTCGAAGCCCGGTCTCGAAGCCATCATCTTCTTTGAGCTGGTCACGAACAGTTTTTTCTTGGCTTACAATGTCCTGCTGAACTTTCTGTTTTACAGCAAGAGGCGCAGCTTTCCCATGTTCATGATCTTCAATTTGGCAGCCCAGTTTGTGGCGATATTGATTGACCACCTGTGGGCCATGCACTTCGGTCCTGCGAATCAGGGGTTTTTCGTGTTCCAGGCGCTGGTTGCGGCCTTGATCTGGATTCCCTACATGCTGAATTCGATTCGCGTGGAACAAACCTTCGTCAACTGACTCCGCGGCTGCACTACAAGGAGCGCCGATGGCGACATCGCAGGTTCGACTCGAACCGGTCTCAGGCTTTCACTCTCTGCATCAGTTGCGCGTCGGTCAGAACTTCGATGCCGCGGCTTTCAAGGAAGATCGAGGCAGGAGGCTCGAAGAAATCCCTGTCCATTGTGCACAGGATGTTTGCCTCTCCAATCAATGCGGTTTGGAGAACGATTACATCCTGCGCGTCACGGATCGGCGCAACAGTGAAAGGGTCCCCAGGGACCCACTCTGCGGACTGACGCAGCCAGCCAATAAATTCATAAATTGCTTCTTCGTTCTCACCGTGATCCATTGCCAGGCGCGGATAGCGCAGGACTCTTGTCACTTCCGAAAGCATTTCGTTGGAGAGAAGCAGCTTGTGGGAATCCCGGAGAACCGCCAACAGAAGCTTGTAGGCGAATCCATTCGAGTTTGCAAATGCGCGGACCAGAATATTGCTGTCGAGAACAATCCTCACGGCATCGGCGTGTAGTGCGGTCGTTCGCTGCGCAGCGCCTCGAGGATTGCCGCTTCAAGTTCCTCGTCAGAGACGCCTGGTCTCGGACGTTCCCTCGCTGCCAGAAACTTGCACAGATTCTCGGCGGCGGCCTTCTGTTCAGCTGATTTCTCAGCCGGCAGAGCGCGCAGGCTGATTGCGTCCTTTTCTAAGAGGGGCCGACCGAGCAACTCCTCAATGGCCGCCTTCTGATGGGGCGCGAGTTCCGTGGTCTCGATAATCACCCTGTTGCCTCCTAGCGCATGTAGCCGCTCAGCGCTTGCAATTATTCTACCCTCAATGCGGCTGGAATCGCAGATCAAGGTCTAATCCGCTAGTAGCCCGCACCCACTCCAGAATCGACCGCACTGCTACGCCGCTTGGCCCTTTGGCGATGAATGGGCGCGAGTCTTCTATCCACGCGAGACCGGCAATGTCGAGGTGAATCCATGGCGTGTCTTCGGCAAAGACGTGCAGGAACTCGGCCGCGGTGCTGGCGCCGCCGTGGCGTCCGCCGGTGTTCTTGATGTCGGCTATGTCGCTCTTGATTTGGTCCGCATACTCTTCGCCCAGAGGCAGCCTCCAGAATTTTTCGCCGGAAACGGCCAGCACCGCCTGGAACTTGGCAAGCGTCTCATCGTCGTTGGAAAATGCGCCCGCATTGGACGTACCCAGCGCAACTACACAGGCGCCGGTGAGCGTTGCCGCGTCGATCAGGTGAGTCGCCCCGAGTTGCTTTGCGTAAGTGAGTCCATCGGCTAGCACCAGGCGGCCTTCGGCGTCGGTGTTGATTACGTCGATGGTCTTGCCGGACATGGCGGTAACCACGTCGCCGGGCTTGTAGGCTTTGCCGTCGGGCATGTTCTCCGCGGCACACACGATTGAGATGACGCGCACCTTCGGCTTGAGCAGTGCAATGGCGCGCATGGCGCCCAGCATGGCCGCGCCACCGGCCATGTCGTATTTCATCAGCTCCATTTTTTCCGAAGGCTTGATGGAGATGCCGCCGGTGTCGAAGGTAATCCCCTTGCCGACGAGGCCGAGCACCGGGCCATCTGTCAGGCCTTCGGGGTTGTATCGGAGCACGATGAGCGCAGGGGGCTCGGCTGAACCCTGCGCCACGGCAAGGAACGCTCCCATCTTCAGTTCCTGGAGCTTCTTGGTCGAATGAACTTCGCATTTCAGGCCGACTTCAGCGGCCATCTCCGCTGCGCGCGCCCCAAGGATCGTCGGCGTCAGCTTATTGCCCGGTTCGTTGACCAGGGTTCGGGTGAAGTTCTGGCTCTCGCCGACAATGACCCCCTCGGCAAAGGCGGCCTTTAGGGCGGCCTTGGCGGCGGGATCATCTCCTTCGCCCGGAGCTGCGAGCGTGAAGGATTGCACGCTCAAATCTTTGCGGTCGCTGCGATAGGTATCGGGGTCGTAGTCGCCGAGGAAAGCGCCCTCAACCGCGGCCCGCGCACAAGGCCCGGGCGGCAGCAGACTCGATTCAGGCAGCGCGAGAACCAGCCTGCGCAGGCCGCGAGGCTTGGCGAAGCGGACAGCAGTGCCGGCAGCATTGCGCACGCTGTGGACGGTGACTTTGGCTTGTTTGCCGAGGCCAACGATGAGAAGACGCTTCGCCGCCAGGCCTTCTGGCGCGTGCAGCAGCAGGGTTTCATTCGCTCCGGCCTTGTATTCGCCGCTGCGCAGCACTGAGGCCGCGGCTGCCTTCACGTCTGCATCCGCGGTGAGCAGGACAGGTCTTGGCCTGGCGTCTGGTTCTTTGGAGGTTTGTGCATCGGCGGCCAGCACTACGAGCAGGGCGGTGTTGATCTCGGCAAGACTTGAGAAGGACAGGTGGGTTGTCATTGTTTCCTCAGGATTATTTTAGTGTGGTGTCCCCGATGTGCGCGTCCCTTTTGTTTGAAGTTAAGGCGCGGCTATCCGATGAAAAGCAGGTACTTCGGCTCCGCTGAGGTACGCTTCGCTCGGGATGACAGCATTCGAGGTTGGGAAAGAACGAAGAGCAACCGCAGGTCCTTCGACTCCGCTGCAGTACGCTTCGCTCAGGATGACAAGCCAATTATTGGTATGAAGCTTAGAGACAAGACACAAGGCGTCTCTGCCCCGTTACCGTCCCCGGCGGTGTTTGCTGGCGTTGACGGCGGCGCGGGCTTCGCGGTCGGCTTCGCGGCGCTTTTCGGTCTCCCGCTTGTCCCAATCCTGCTTGCCTTTGGCGACGGCCAGCTCGCACTTGACCCGTCCATTACGAAAATAGAGGCGCGTGGGGATGAGCGTGTGGCCCTTGATCTGCGTCTTCTGGAGTAACTTGCGGACCTCTTCCCGATGCAGCAGCAGTTTGCGCGTACGGGTTTCGTCGTGGTTGGCCAGGTTGCCGTGGGAGTAAGGACCGATATGCAGGTTCAGCAAAAAAGCCTCGCCGTCCTTGATGAGGCCGTAGGAATCCTTGAGATTGGCGTTGCCCTGGCGGATGGACTTGACTTCCGTGCCGCGCAGCGCTACGCCCGCCTCAAACTTCTCCAGCAGAAAGTAGTTATGGCTGGCCATGCGGTTGTGCGCGGCGTCCCGCTCGCCGCTGGCCACCGGGTCGCGCGGCCGCACCGGCTTTTTGGGACCGGAGTCGTCGTGCTGCACGATTACGTGGCTGGTTTGGCGGGCCATGGGGATGCAACCTCGAATCTTCATCGTAGCATCGGAACTGGTGTTTCCCGCCGTGTGAGGATCCGTTGCGAATCTCACATCGCCCCCCCGGGGCGAACCGTCTCCGCCGGGGCGTTTCCCAGGGTTTCGCTGCGCTCCACCCTGGGCTATTTTCACTCCTCCCTATGGGAGGGGAATCGAGGCCGGGACGAGTTCGAGGCTAATGAAGTGGCGGCACCGGCCTCGACCGGCGTCTGCGCGATTGGTCCGGGCCTTGCCCGCGCTGCAATGGGGCTTTGCTAAAATGAGGCAACGTTGGATGGGCTCAATCGTCAAAAAGGATTGCGTCAGAGAGAGCATCAGATTGTGCGTTCGGGGCGGCCAAGGCAGCCCGAAGAAGCCTGGTCCGGAAGCAGGGCTGGTCACGACGCCTGGGAGTTCGATGAATCGCCGTGTTTTTTCACCGGCTGCCTCAGCGGCGGCCTGCGCCCCAGCTGTTCGTTCCGCGAGACGAACCCGGGTGATCCAATCCCGCGCCCGCCAATTTTGGCCTTCGCTGCTCGGCGCCCTCCTGCTCTGCGGCTTGTCGAACGCGCCCTTACATGCCGAGTCGGCGAACTCGATGTTCAAGCATGGAGAGGCGGCTGAGGCCAGGGAAGACTACGACACCGCCTTCGACCTCTATCAGAAGGCTGTGGCCAAAGCGCCCAACGACATTACCTACAAGACCGCCCTTTATCGCGTGCGCGTGACTGCCTCCGCCGCGCACATGAGCAAGGGCCACAAGCTGCTCGACGGCGGCGACGAGCAAGGCGCGCTGGCCGAGTTTCTTCATGCCGCTGAGATCGACCCCGGAAACGAAGCCGCGCAGCAGGAGATCGCCAAGGTACGCAAGCGCCACGGCGAAGCGCCGGCGCTGGGAGAAACCAGCGTCCCCATGGATCCGGCGCAGCAGCGGGATCTCGACACTATCGGCGCTCCCGTGGTGCTCAAGCCGATGTCCAACGAGCCTCTCACCTTGCATTATTCCGAAGACGCGAAGGTGGTCTACCAGGCCATTGGCAAAGCGGCCGGCATCAATGTCCTGTTTGACCCCGACTATACCGCCAAGCGCATTACCGTCGATTTGAATAACGAATCCCTGCTGGACGCGCTGCGCATTGTCGGCACCATGTCCAACACTTTCTGGCGCCCTATCACCGACAACACCATCTTCGTGGCCCAGAACACCCGCCAGAAACGCACGGACCTGGACGAGTCCGCGGTGCAAACCTTCTACCTGACCAACGCCTGGCAGCCGAACGACCTGACCGATGTGAGCACAGCCGTCCGGAACGTTCTTACCGGCGTCAAAATCTACGGCGTCCCCAGCCAGAACGCCATCGTCATCCGCGGCACACCGGACGAGTTGCTGCTGGCGCAGCAGCTTATCAACGATCTGGACAAGGCGCGTTCTGAAGTCGTGGTCGACATCGCGGTGCTCGAAGTGAGCAAGAACTGGGAACGGACCCTGGGCATCTCCTGGCCCAGCAGCATAGGCATTGCCCTGCAGCCGCCCAACTCCAGCAACAGCTCAAGCAGCACGACCACGACCACCACGGGTTCCACCGATACCGGCACTTCGCCTTCGCTCTACGATCTGTCTCACCTCAAGGCAACCGACTTCGCCGTCACCATCGGCGGGGCAACGGCCAACCTGCTGCTTACCGACTCGAATACCAAGATTCTGCAGAATCCGCGCATTCGCGCCACCGACGCCCAAAAGGCGGTAATGAAGATCGGCGAGCGAATCCCCATCGCCACCGGTTCCTACCAGACGGGCGCGGCCACAGCCGTGGTCAGTTCGCTGGTGAATACACAGTTCACTTACCAGGACGTCGGCGTGAACATCGAGATGACGCCGACCGTCCACTACGACCACGATGTGACGCTGAAGATCAAGATCGAAGTCACCTCGCAGAGCGGCTCCGTGACCATCAGCGGCGTCACCGAGCCCATTCTGAGCCAGCGCGTTGTTGACCAGGTGATCCGGCTGCGCGAAGGAGAGGCCAGCATCCTGGGAGGAATTCAGGACAAGCAGGACATGGTGAGTTGGACGGGCATTCCGGGGTTGAGCTCCATTCCCGTCCTCAAATACCTGTTCGGCTCCAAAGACCACACCATCTCCGACGATGAACTGGTGTTTCTGGTAGTGCCGCACATTGTTCGCAGCCAGACCCTGGACCGCGCCAACCTGCGCACCATCGATACCGGCGTGGGCACCACGGTGGAGTTGCGGCACGTCTCCGCCAACATCCCAGACGGTTCCAGCCCGGCGCCGGCTCCTCTGGCTCCCCCAGTGCGTCAGGCGGAGCCGCGTTCCACTGTGGGTGTGGTTCCCGGCCAAAGCGCTTTAGCGGCGGCACCGGCGGCGTTGGCGCAGATGAGCGCATCGGCGGACGCGAATGGACTGACCGCGGCGAAGGCCGTCGCCAATCCCGCAGCAGCGCCACCGGGAGTTGCTGCGGGGCCGGTTGCTCCAGCCGCTGCTGCACCGGGCGCGGCGCCGGCAGCCGTGAACGTGATGTTCAGCCCGCCGGGCAGCCCGGTGGCTGTCGGCTCCACATTCCAGGTTCCAGTGGTGCTGACCGGGGCCAAAGACGTCGTCTCGGTTCCCTTGCAGGTTCAGTATGACCCGACGAAGCTTTCCCTGGTCAATGTCACCCAAGGAGATCTACTGGGTCGCGATAACCAGGCCGTGGCACTCGTTCACCGCGACGACGGCCCCGGTTCCATTACGATCAACGCTGCCCGTCCGCCGGGCGTGGCAGGCGTAAGCGGGGCCGGTGTGGTCTGCGTGCTCAGTTTTCAGGCCAAGCAGGCGGGAGACAGCCAGCTTTCCATGACGCGCGCTGTCGCCGTTACCAGCGCCCAGCAGCAGGTGCCCGCCAAGAATTCGCAGGTCACAATTGTGGTCCATTGAAGCCATGAGAGCAGCGAAGCCAATCCGGACCTTAGCAGAGCACGAGAGGGGACTCACGCTCATTGAATTGATCGTGACTGTCACCATTCTCTCCATTCTCGCTTCGGCCGCCGTTCCGGTCACTGTATTCGTCGTCAAGCGCGAAAAGGAGCGCGAGTTGCGCCGCGATCTTTGGGAGATGCGCGACGCCATCGATCACTACAAGGACGCTGCCGACATGCACGCATTCCAGACCAAAGTCGACAGCCAGAATTATCCACCCGATCTGGACACGCTGGTCAATGGTGTCGAGGTACAGACCAAGAAAGTGAAATTCCTGCGCAAGGTTCCCATCGACCCCATGACCGGAAAGGCCGAGTGGGGCATGCGCTCGATGCAGGACGATCCGACTTCTGACTCCTATGGCGGGCAGAGCGTTTTCGACGTGTATTCCAAATCCACGGGGACGGCGCTGGACGGCACCAAGTATTCCACCTGGTAGACATTCTTTTCTCCGGGCGCAAGCCAGCCTGGGACGAGGGCAACAGTGGGCAGAACCAGAAAACACGACGCGGGCTTTACGCTGATCGAGCTGATGATCGTCATGGCGATCATCGGCATTCTGGCGGTGGTAGCGATCCCTGGCTTCAAGGCCGCCATCAAGAATGCCCGCGAGGCCGCGCTGAAGGAAGACCTGCACATCCTGCGAGCAGCCATCGACTCCTACACCATGGATAAGCAAAAGGCTCCGCAGTCGCTGGACGATCTGACCCAGGATGGATACATCAAGACCATTCCCGAGGACCCCATGACTCACAGCAACACCACCTGGGTCACCGACACCAGCGACTCGATGCACTCGCTCGACCAAACCGACCCCGGCATCGACGACATTCACTCGGGATCCGATGAGACGGGCGCCGACGGAACTGCGTACAATACGTGGTGAGCGCCCAGCGGTTAGTTCTCCGCGTGCAGGCGCGGAGGCAGCCATGGATCAGCGAACCCGCCGCGCTTTCTTCTTTCTGGTTTGCCTGGCGGCAGCTTGCGGCACAGGCTGCGCTCAAGCGCAGAACACGATTACCGTTCGCATGATCGATATCCGCACAGGCATGCTGATTCCGACTTCGAACTTCCTGATCCGCATCAATCACCTGCAAACCGAGCACGGCGACTGGGTAAAGCAGAACGAAGATGGGACCGGCATTCTGACCCTCCCCGCCGACACCGAAGTCGTTTCGATTCACGCTACCTACGACAGCGCAACCCTCGTCTACGCGAATTGCGACGCCGACAAAGATCATGGCTCGTCTGAGAAGGCGCCCGCGCAGGATCACTGGTATCCGGTTGCAGAGATTCTTGCCAAAGGCATTGTTGCGCCCAATGACTGCATCGGGAAGAAGGTACCGGAAAAGCTTCAAATGGTGGCCAAGCCGGGAGAGTTCGTATTCTTTGTCCGTCTCCTCACCGCGCGGGAGCGGTTCCGGGAGTAGCGCCCTGTCTCTGAAGTTCCTTGTGAAAATCGCGAAAGGATGAATGCAGATCCCCTTCGACTACGCTCAGGGCAGGCTTTCGACTCACCACCCCCAAACTGAAAAGCGTTTGGGGCCCCTTTCGCTCAGGATGACAGGTCGTTTTATGTTATGGACTTTAGAGACAGGACACTGGGGCTGAGCAGCCAACACCTATCGCAATAATCCGAAGAGAATCCTCCGTTGACGCCTGAGTTCATTGCACCCGACGCGCTCGATTTCACCTTGGAAGTGGAACGGCTGTATGCCGGCCTCATGTGCATTGTCGCGTCGGTGGCGGAGCCGAGTCTTGGCGGAAGGCTGCTTTACGCAGGAGAGCTTGACGCGCCGGCCCGCGCGCTGCTGGTAGCCGCAAACATCGCTGGAGCCGCTTCGCTGGCCGCAACCGCCGAGCTTGGAGCACAGAAGCAGGCCGTGCACGATGGTGTGGCCGACTTCCTGGTGAACTCTCTCGACGAGGCCTTGCGTATCCTCAAGAATGAAATCCGAAAGCGTGAAACAGTGGCAGTCTGCATTGCTGCGGTTCCCGAGGCCGTTGAGCGGGAGATGCTGGAGCGCGGCGTAATTCCGGATATCCGTCAGCCCATCGAACATGCAGCGAAGGCGGAGGGGGACGTGCTGCTTTGCTGGAGCGTAGCCGCGGCGCCAGCCCAATGGCTGCCCAAACTCGACGCCATTGCCCTCGAATGCCTGGAGAAGACTAGCGATTCCAACATCGGCGCTGCACGCCGATGGCTTCGGCTGGCTCCACGTTACCTGGGCCGGCTGGGGCAAGGCGTGCGGGTGATGCGCTGCGAAGCGAATGTCGCCAATGAATTCGAATCGCGTGTCAAGGAGGCGGTCGATCGCGGTGAGATCTCAGTTGCGGTCGACTTCCATCGGGTTCCTTGATCCCGGTTCGCTTCCCGCCGCTTCAATTCGGCTCCAAAGCTCCTTCATCCCATAGTCCGTCTTTGCCGAAACAGGAAGGATCTCATCCAGTTCCAAACCTTTTTTCAGAGCCAGCAGATTCCGCGTGCGCTCGTTGCCGCTGAGACGGTCAATCTTCGTCGCCACTACGGCAAATTCGCGACCCGCGGCGCGCAGCCAGTCGATCAGCTGCCGGTCGCTCTGCTGCGCGGGCACATTGGAATCGACCAAACAGACGCAGAGCTTGAGGGTGGAACGAATGGCCAGGTAGGGTTCGATGAACGCAGGCCAGCCCGCGGAAATCGACTTTGAAATTTTGGCGTATCCATACCCTGGCAGGTCGGCGAAGATCAGCTTTCGGCGCTGGCTCTGGTCAAGAAGCGCAAAAAAATTAATGGCGCGCGTGCGCCCCGGCGTGGACGAAACCCTGGCTGCCTTCTCGCCCGCGAGCGCGTTCAGCAGGCTCGATTTGCCCACGTTGGAACGGCCCAGAAAGGCGATCTCCGGCACATCTGGCGGAGGAAACTGATCCGCAGACAGTGCGGAAAGCAAGAATTGTGTCGTATAACGCATAGGGTTTCTTGGAAAGCGAGTCAGCGAGTCGGCAAGTCAGAGGGAGAAGTGGGTCTCCGAAGGCCCGTCCAGAGCTTCGGCTGAGCCGGCCGAAGGGAGGGCCTCAAATCTGAGACCTGGGACTTCGCAAAGCTAAATCACTGCGGCGCGGGAAGATTGGCGGTCAACTCCGCCGGAGACACCGCGGCCAGCACATCGCCCTCGCTTGCCGTCAAAGCGGTCAACGGCCCTTCCAATGCCAGCGCCAGTACCTCGTCCATCTGGTCGACAAAGTGCATCTTCATGGACTTCTTGATGTTGTCCGGCAATTCGGCTACGTCCTTTTCATTGGCGCGCGGCAGGATGACTTCGAAGATGCCGGCGCGCAGCGCGGCCAGCAGCTTTTCTTTCAATCCGCCAATGGCCAGCACCTTGCCGCGCAGTGTGATTTCGCCCGTCATGGCGATGTCGCGGCGCACGGGAATCTTGGCCAGCGCACTGGCGAGAGCTGTGGCCATGGTGATTCCCGCCGACGGGCCGTCTTTGGGAATTGCGCCCTCCGGCACGTGCAGGTGCAGGTCAACGTTGCGATAGAACTCGCGCGTCAGGCCCAGCGCCTGCGCCTTGCCGCGAATATAGCTCAGCGCGGCCTGCGCCGACTCCTGCATCACGTCGCCGAGCTGGCCGGTGATGGTGAGCTTGCCCTTTCCGTCGAGTACCTGCACTTCAGTGGTGAGAATGCTGCCGCCCACTTCAGTCCACGCCAAGCCGGTGACGAGGCCGATCTCACTCTTCTCATGCACTTCGGAGTCGCGATAACGAGCCACGCCCAGGAACTCGGCGATATTCGCCGCGGTCAGCTCTTCCTTGTGCTTGGCGCCGGCCTTGACAACCTTGCGCGCTACCTTGCGGCACACATTGCCGATCTCGCGCTCCAGGTTGCGCACGCCGGCTTCGCGAGTGTAGTAGCGAATGATTTCGAGAATCGCGTCATCGGCGAAGACAACATTCTTCTCGCTCAAGCCGGTCTGGGTGCGCTGCTTCTTGACCAGGTATTGGCGCGCGATCTCGAGCTTTTCCTGCTCGGTGTAGCCTTGCAGACGCAGCACTTCCATGCGGTCTTGAAGCGCCGGCGGAATGGTGTGCATTACATTGGCCGTCGCGACGAAGAGCACCTGCGAGAGGTCGTAATCCACGTCGAGATAATGGTCCTGGAAGGTGGTGTTCTGTTCGGGATCAAGGACCTCAAGCAGCGCCGATGCAGGATCGCCGCGGAAGTCGGAAGCCATCTTGTCGACTTCGTCGAGCAGGAAGACCGGGTTCTTGGTGCCGGCTTTCTTCATGTGCTGGATGATTTGCCCCGGCAGCGCGCCGATGTAAGTGCGGCGATGGCCGCGAATCTCCGCTTCGTCGCGCACGCCGCCCAGGGACAGCCGCACAAATTTGCGGCCGGTGGCTTTGGCGATGGACATGCCCAGCGAAGTCTTGCCCACTCCGGGCGGCCCGGCGAAGCAAAGGATGGAGCCTTTGGGATTCTTGACCAACTGGCGCACGGCGAGAAACTCGAGAATGCGCTCCTTGATTTTTTCCAGGCCGTAATGGTCGGCATTGAGCACTTTCTCGGCATAGTCGATGGAGCGCGTTTCCTTGGAGCGCTTCTTCCAGGGCACGGCGAGCAGCCAGTCAATATAATTGCGGCTCACGGTCGACTCGGCCGACATGGGCGGCATGGCTTCGAGCTTTTTGAGCTCCTGGATGGCCTTGTCGAGGACTTCCTTGGGCATGCCGGCAGACTCGATCTTCTTGCGCAATTCGTCGTACTCGCTTTTTTCGCCGCGGCCCAGTTCCTTCTGGATGGCCTTGATCTTTTCGTTGAGGTAATACTCTTTTTGCGCCCGCTCCATTTGCCGCTTCACGCGCGATTGAATGTTGCGATCGAGATCGAGCTTTTCAATTTCAATATCGAGCACATCGGCGATGCGCGCCAGGCGCGCTGCGGGGTCAAAGATGGCCAGCAGTTCCTGTTTCTCCTCAATTCCCAACTGCAGCTTGTCGGCGATAATGTCACTCAGCTTGGCCGCCTCGTCCATCTTCACGGTGGCGATAATGGTCTCGTAATTCAATGACTGCTGCAGCTTGACATACTGCTCGAAGAGCCCGGTCACTCGCTGCATCAACTGCTCCACGGCCGGCGTCATTTCGAATTGCGATTTGCCCACGCGCACCGTAGCCACAAAAAAGCCGTCGCGGTCGTTTACCTCAATGGATTTGGCGCGCTCCACGCCCTCGACCAGCACCTTGATGTTGCCATCGGGCATCTTGACGCTCTGCACGATATTGCAGATGGAGCCAACCTGGTAGATGTCCTTGGCCTTGGGCTCGTCGATCGAGGCGTCGTGCTGCGTGGCGAGAAATATCTTGCGGTCGCCGGTGAGCGCCTCTTCAAGAGCACGCACGCTCGACTCGCGCCCCACCACGAACGGCGTCATCATGTAAGGAAAAATCACCATGTCCCGGATGGGCATCATGGGCAGCTTGCGCGGTTCGTTCTTGTCGCGGGATGCGGTCATCGAGCCCCCTGGGGTGTTGGACGTTTCAAACGGTCTCCGGCATCGAAGCCGGCAATGCTCCACCTGTTCGGATTGTATATCAAAGCAAATGTAAGCTCTTGAAGAGAGGGTGGATAAGACGTAGGCTGTTCATTTCAAATAAACATTTGCATGGGATTAGTATGTGGGTCGCGAGAAATGGGAGTCTTACATCGCTTCCGGGCTTTCAATCCCAAGCCAGCTCAGCGCCTCGATCAACTCGCGCAGTGCGATGGCTGCTGTCGCCAGGAGGAATGTCTTGCGCGCCGGGTCCTCTTCGGTCAAGATGTGGTGCTTGTGATAGAAGTTGTTGAACTCCTGGGCCAGCTGAAATGCATGCTTGGCGAGATAGGCGGGCTCGGAAGTGCTGATGCATTGTTCCAGCACCAGCGTGCGGCGGCCGGCGCGCAGCCAAAGAGCCCAGATGTCTTCCGCGTCGTCGCCGGTGAGATATCTCGACGAATCAATTCCAGCTAACTCTGCGATGACTGCTTGCGGCGACGTGCCGGCCTTGCGAAAAATATTTCGCGCGCGAACCACGGCGTATTGAATGTAGGGTCCGGTCTCGCCTTCGAAGCTCAGTGCGTCTTTGAAGTCGAAGGCGATCACGGAATTGCGCGTGAACTTGAGCATGAAGTAGCGCAGAGCCCCAATCGCGATTTGCTCCGCGATCCTCTGCCGCTCTGCTTCGTCACGGCCAGTCTGGCGCGCATCCACCTCGGCGCGCGTGGCGACAATCAGCTTGTCGATCAAGTCGTCGGCCTTGACGCCGAAGCCTTTGCGGCCGCTGACAAGGATATAGGGACTATCGAGGTCTTCCTGTGCAACCTCGTAGCCCATCTCGAGTGCGCAGCGTGGCGTGAGAGCAACCTTTTCATAGCCGAAGTGAATGCAGTGATCGGCCTGATCGACGTATCCCATTCCTCGCAAGGCCTGAACCATATTTGCCTGTGGATCGTTCTGCCGCACGTCAATGACGTTGTAAATGGCTTGTGCGCCGCCGAACTGCGGGTGCGGCTCGATTCCCTGCTCTGTCGATATCCAGCACTCGTGGCTTGGATAAGTAAAGAATGGTTTGTAACCGAAGTCCTTGCCGAGGAGCCCGAACTTCCATAAGTGATAGGCGATATCTTTGCCCACATACGTTACCGTCCCATTGGAGCGGACGATAACTTTGGCGTCCTCATTGGTTTCGCCTTCAGTGACATCGGCGCCTGGCCGCGTCATCACCCAGCAGCCTTTGTTCTTGCCTTCGGTCTCAAAGTACAGCACGCCGGTCTGCTTCAATTGCTCAAAGGCGGCGTCCCAGAACTTGAGGTGGAGAATTTCGCTCTCGCGGGGCAGAAAGTCGTACTCAATGTCGAGGCGCAGCATGGTTTCAAGATGGCGACGCAACACTGCAGTCGATATCAGCTCCGCAATCTCGGCGATCTCATTGTCGCCTCGCTCAATGGCGTGCAGCGTCTCGTAGCGGAGCTTTTTCCGGGCCGCATTTTCTTCATCACTTCCCTGCTCATACCATTGCGACGTCTTCGCATAGAGGTCCCAGCAGTAGTAATCGATGCGTTCTCCCTTAGCTTTCAATTCATGGAGAAGCAACCGGACTGCAGCGACTGATTTTGCTTCCAGATGCAGAAAGCCCACCACTACGTCAGCGACCTGGACGCCGGTGTTGTCGATGTAATTCTGCACGTCGACTTTCTGGCCGGCGGCGCGGAGCAGACGTACAAACGTATCGCCAAGGATCGCGTTGCGCAGATGGCCAATGTGGGCCGCCTTGTTGGGATTGATGCTGGTGTGTTCGACGAGTGAATGAATCCCGGACGATGCGAGCGGCCCTGTTCCCGTGGCGGCAACGATGCGCACACCAGCGGCGCGATCCAGACGCGCATTGATGTACCCGGCGCCGGCGACTTCAAAGCCGGCGAAACCCTCGAGTGTTCCCAGCGCAGAGACGATTTCCTGCGCGATTATTTTGGGCGCTTTGCGGAGTTTGCGGGCAAGTTCGAAGGCGGTCGGCGTAGACAATTCGCCGAATTTCAGATCCGGCGGAATCTCCAGCGGAATCGATTCCAACTCGAGATCGTACCTTTCTTTCAAGACCGCGCGGAGATGCGCGCCGAGTCGCTTTTGTAATTCCAGATACACGTTGAGAAGCCTCAGAAATCCTTGATTTTCAAGCTGATTTTATCACTTGCAGCGCGCTGCGCCTGTGGCTGCTACACGGTGGGCGATCGGGGTTCGTGGCCTCCCACCCTTGGCACACAAACAAGAACGTGCCAAGGATGGGGCACCCGGTCGTGCGGATGAGCCGGATAATTACCGTAAGATGGGTAGTAGATTGCCGCTCAATTCCCGCCAGCCAATCGGCGAAACTGAAACGCAAGACCCTGCCCATGACCCACGAATCCAGCTCAGCCCGCTATTACCTGACCACGCCGATCTACTACGTGAATGCACGTCCGCACCTGGGCCATGCCTACTCAACCATCGTGTGTGATGCCATTGCGCGGCGCAAGCGGGCGCTGGGCATTGCCACGTGGTTCCTCACCGGCACGGATGAACATGGGCTGAAGATTGAGAGGTCGGCGGCGCTGGCGGGGCGCACGCCTATGGAATTTGCGACCGCCATCTCGGCGGAATTTCGCGGGCTGTGGGATCAGCTCGGGCTTACTTACGACGACTTTATTCGCACCACCGAAGAGCGCCACAAGCGCGGAGTACAAAAGCTGTTTGCTACGCTCCGCGACAAGGGTTTCATCTACAAGGGTCATTACACGGGGCAGTATTGTGTCTCCGACGAAGCCTATGTGGATGGGCCTCCGGGCACGTTTTGCCCGGATTGCGGACGGCTTACGGAGACGGTGAGCGAAGAGAATTATTTCTTCAAACTTTCGGCATTCGAGCGCAAGCTGCTGGGGTTTTACGAGGCCAATCCGGGATTCATGGGACCTGAGTCGACGCGGCGCGAGGTCATCTCGTTTGTGCGCTCGGGGCTGAAAGACCTTTCTGTAAGCCGAACCACTCTTACGTGGGGCATTCCTGTGCCGGGCGATGAGAAGCATGTGGTTTACGTGTGGCTGGACGCGCTGGCTAACTACATTACGGCGCTGGGGTATGGGTCAGACGATGCGGCGGATCAGGCGCGCTTTGCCAAATTCTGGCCGGCGGACATGCACCTGATCGGCAAGGAGATCAGCCGCTTCCATTGCGTTTACTGGCCGGCGTTTTTGATGGCTGCGGGGCTGCCGACGCCGCGATCGGTGAAGGCCAACGGCTGGCTGCTCTTTGACCAGGGCAAGATGTCCAAATCGCGGGGCAACATTATTCGCGCTGAGACGGTGCAGGCGGTGCTGGGCGCCGATGCGCTGCGCTACTTTTTGCTGCGCGAGATTCCCTTTGGGCAGGATGGGAATTTCAGCTTCGATGCGCTGGTGCAGCGATATAACGGCGACCTGGCCAACGGCTACGGCAATCTGCTGAGCCGCGTCGTGAGCATGGTGCACAAGTACTTTGGCGGCGTGGTGCCGGAGGTTGGCGAGGAGACCGACGGAGAAGCCACGCTGCGCCAATCCGCCGTGAGCGCGATAGCCGCATTCGGACCGGCATTTGACGATCTCAATTTTTCTGAAGCTCTGAAGGCGCTGTGGATCGTAGTCGCTGAAACCGATGGCTACCTGACCGCGAACGCGCCGTGGAAAAAGCCGCCGGAGCGATCCGAGGCCGAGCACACTGCGTTGCAGGCACGCGTGCTGGCAACAGCGGCCGAGGCCATCCGCATGATCACGGCGCTGGTTTATCCAGTCTTGCCCGAGGCCGCGGCCAAGGTCTGGATTCAGCTTGGGCAGGGCGAGATCGCTGACGCGGCAAAGAAATCATTTTTGACCGAACTCGCATGGGGCGGGTTGAAGGCTGGAACGAAATTTGGCGAGCCCGCGCCGCTGTTTCCCCGCGCGGAGAAGGACGCAGTGGAACGTATGCAGAATCTTGAAGACGAGAACAATCGCAGCGCCGTTGAGGCGGCCAGTGGGCAAGAGGGTGCGGTCAAGTCCGCGCCGGAAGCAGCACCGTCAGCTCTCTCGATAAGCCCTGTGCCCGAGCCGCCAACACCGACCGTGGCTCCGGCTCCGGCTGAACCTTCGGCGGTCCCACCCACGTTGCTGGCAGCAGAAACGCCGGCCCCGGCTGCCCCAGCGGCGGCAGAGCCGCCGGCTGCGGCACCGCAGGCGCCTGAGCACATCACGATTGACGACTTCGTCAAAGTCGACCTGCGCGTTGCGCAGATTCTTGTCGCCGAACGCGTTCCCAAGGCTGACAAGCTGCTCCGCCTTGAGGTCGACCTGGGCTACGAGAAGCGGCAGATTCTGGCTGGGATCGCGCAATATTACGAGCCGGAAAGGCTCGTTGGGCGGAAGATCGTGATCGTTGCCAACCTGGCGCCGCGAAAGATGCGGGGGTTGGAATCGAACGGGATGTTGCTGGCGGCGTCGCTGCCGGATGGCGCGCCGGTGCTGGCCGGATTTCTGGAAGACGTTCCGCTGGGCGCGCGGCTGAAGTGAATTTTGTGGGGTTTAGATGCGCGAAGAAAATCACGCAGCGGCTAAAGCCCACATTCATTTTGCGGCACTATCGGCACGACTGAAGTCGTGCCCTGACACTCCGTGGTTCCGCGAGAGGCCCGATTGCTGATCGATTCCCACGCACATCTGGACAGCGAGCGTTACGCAGAGGATCGCGCGGCTATGCTGTCGCGGGCCTGGGAGGCGGGAGTGGGCACGGTGCTGGCCATTGGCATTGGCGAGCACGCGGCGGGGATGGATGGCGTGCTGGCGATTTGCCGCGAGTTCAATGGACGGCCTAATTTGCCCCGCCTCTACGCGAGTGCGGGCGTTTATCCGCACAACACGCCCGAAGTTGACGACACTGTCCTGGCCAAACTGGACCGCTTGCTGGCCGAGCGGGAAGTGATTGCTTGCGGTGAGATCGGCCTGGACTACTACCACGAGGGCGCGCCACATTCGATTCAACGCGAGGGCCTGATCAAGCAGCTTGAGATTGCCGCGGCGCGCAAGCGGCCGATCTTGATCCACTGCCGAGGGACGAATGAGTCGACTGACGCTTGGGACGATCTGTTTTCCGTTTTGGAAGAACATTGGCGATCGACAGGGTTGGGCGGCGTGAAGCATTGCTTTGGCGGCGGTTGGGAGCAGGCGCGGCGCTCGCTTGATCTGGGATTTCTGGTCTCCTTTGCCGGGAATCTCACCTATCCCAAGGCGCAACCGCTGCGCGAAGTGGCTGCCCGTATGCCGCTGGATGGGATTCTGGTGGAAACGGACGCTCCCTGGCTCACGCCGGCTCCTGACCGGGGGAAGCGCAATGAGCCGGCCTTTGTAACCCGCACCGCCCATACATTGGCCGGGCTGCTGGGCGTTTCCGACGAAGAAATCACCTCCGCCACCACGAAAAACTTCCTTAGGCTGTTTCGACTTGGGGCGGACGTGGGAAACTGATAGATGAACGTGGAACAACTTCCGGCAACTGGCATTGATGCGAACGCGGGAGCTTACAAGCCTCAGGGGCTAAAGCCCAAGTTTGGTACTGCAGTTTGTGGCACGACTGAAGTCGTGCCCTGACACTTCTTGCCATTCGATAGACTTTTCATCAAGCCTTACATTCGAGGACCGAAAACAGAGGACAGGAAGAAATGGCTCAAGGGAATTCGTTCGACATCGTCAGTAAGGTGGACATCCAGGAAGTGCGCAACGCCATCGATCAGGCGTTCAAGGAGGTTCGCCAGCGCTTTGACCTGAAGGATTCACACTCCGAGATCAAGCTTGCCGAGGGCGACAAGGAGATTCAGCTGGCCTCAGATGGGGAATACCATTTGGAGGCGGTTAAGGAAATCCTCGGACAAAAACTGGTGAAGCGCGGCGTTTCGCTCAAGAATCTAACCTACGAGAAGGTTGAACAGGCCTCGGGGAAGAGCGTCCGCCAGAAGATCAACTTGCAGCAGGGCATTCCGATTGAAAAGGCTAAGGAAATCGTTCGCCTGGTGAAGGACTCAAAAAGGAAGGCGCAGGCGAGCATCCAGGGCGATACTGTCAGAATATCCAGCAAGGACCGCGACGAGTTGCAAGGCATCATCGCTTTGTTGCGGGGAAAAGATCTGGGCGTGGAGTTGCAGTTCACCAACTATCGCACGAACTGACCACCTGTGGCGGGGCAGCTTTCCCCAGGGTCTAGGGGCAGGAACAGCGGTCGCACTGTAGGATAAAGCAGAGGAACCGGAGAGCCTTGAGCACACTGGCGATAGCGACGGCGAGGGAGGTCTTCGATCTGCTGCGGGACGACCTCGTGGCCATCGAGCAGGAGTTGGGCCGCGACGCTGCTTCCAGCGTCAGCACCATCACTGAGATCGCCGAATATCTGCGCGAGGGCGGCGGCAAGCGCATTCGCCCCTCTTTGCTGCTGCTGTCGGCCCACATGCTGGGGTATTCCGGCCAGGGCTCGGTACGACTGGGCGCTGTTGTGGAGATGGTGCATACGGCAACGCTGGTGCACGACGACATTATTGACGGCGCCGATACGCGGCGCGGGCGGCCCTCAGCCAATACAACATGGGGCAACGAGAAATGCGTGCTGGCCGGCGACTGGCTTTACATGCAGGCATTCAGGGTGGCTCTGGAAGAGAAGAACCTGCGCGTGCTGGACCTGCTGATCGGCCTCACCCAGCAGATGGTCGAAGGCGAGCTGCTGCAGATTCAGAAGCTGGGCAAGGCCGTCTCTGAGGCTGAGTACTACGACCTCATCTTCCGCAAGACCGCATGTCTGTTTGCCGTCTCCATGCGGCTGGGCGCGGTGCTGGCCGGCGCCACGGAGACGGACGAGACGAGGCTGGCTGCTTACGGGCGGGCCGTTGGGTTGGCGTTTCAGATTGTCGATGACGTGCTCGACCTGACGGCTACCGAAGAAGTGCTGGGCAAGCCGGTGGCCAGCGACCTGCGCGAAGGCAAGGCTACGCTGTCTGTGATTCATTCCTTCGACCACGGCACGGCGGCGGACCGGCAGATTATTCAGCGCGTGCTTGACGATCGAAGCTTTGAGAATGTCAGCCGGCAGCAGATTCAGGAAATCCTGAAGCGCCACGGATCTGTCGAATACGCGATGGGCGTGGCTGACCGCTATGCCGAGCAAAGCCGCAATGCGCTCTCGCCGCTGCCTGAATCCGAGTTCAAGCGGGCCCTATTGTGGGTGCCTGACTTCGTCGTGGCGCGGGACAAGTAGGATTGCACCCATGAAACGCACCGGCCAAGCTGTTTGGACCAAGGTAGACCGGTACTTCGGCGACCTGCTGGTTCCATCCGACGACAAGCTGGATGCGGCTCTCAAAGCCAACAAGCTTGGCGGCCTTCCCGGCATCGATATCACCAGGCTGCAGGGAAGATTTCTTGAATTCCTGGTGCGGGTCTCCGGCGCGCGGCGCATTCTTGAGATCGGAACTCTGGGCGGATACAGCACCATCTGGCTGGCCCGCGCCTTGCCCGAAGGCGGAAGCATCGTCACCCTCGAACTTGATCCGCATCATGCTCGCGTAGCTCAAGGCAATCTGCGCAACGCAGGCGTTGAGGAGCTGGTAGAACTGCGCGTGGGTCCAGCGACCGACAGCCTGGCGGAAATGGTGGAGAGCGGCGCAGAGCCGTTCGATCTGGTCTTTATCGACGCAGACAAGCAGGGCTATTCAGAATATCTTCGCTGGCGCTAAAGCTTTCGCGCGTAGGGACGATGATTGTTGCAGACAACGTGGTCCGCGAGGGCAAGGTCACGGAGCCGGAGAGCGACGATGAGAACGTGCAGGGGGTGCGCCGCTTTACAGAAATGCTGGCCGCCGAATCCCGACTCAGCGCAACGGTTCTGCAAACCGTCGGCGTTAAGGGCTACGACGGATTTGCGCTGGCTGTCGTTGTTGCCTGAGGGGCTTGCGTTGCTGGCGGACGCTGGTGACTCCGATCACATTCCTTGAGTTCGATTGGCCTTAGGATTTTGTTGGTTCGCACTTTTGTGGGATGCCAATTGGCACCCTCGCGGCCCGGCCGAGATTTAAGTTGTATTTCCAATTTCGGGAAATATGGCCAATCTTGCTGTTACACACAGTCATCAGAGACTGGCACAAGGAGAAAGACCTATGCAAGCTACGGCTTCCATCTCTTCAGACAGTTATAGCGATTCTCTCGAGGCTTCTTCCATCTACGAAGCGCGGGCGTACGCAGAACAAATGAAGCATTCGCTGGAATACGATGAGTCGGACGGAAGCTGCATGAAAGGGATGGTCGTGGCGCTCGGCATCGAAGTTTTTGCTGCGACGGTGATCTGCTTCGTCTGGCAAGCATTGCATTTCGCGCGGTAATTTCTTTGAAGCTGGCGGGCGACAGCACGCCCTCATGCGTCCTGAACTACCGTTCCCTGGTGGTACAGAATCTTCCAGCCCTCGAGAGTCTTTTTCCAGATGGTAGTCCTCCGGGTCAGGCGCACGCGGTCCTGTAAAAGTGTATAGGTAAGCAGGTAGGTGTCTTCGCCCAACTTGCGGCATTGAAATTCGCTCGTCTCCCAGACATCTTCGTGCGGCGCCGCAAATCGCTTCTCCAATTCATCCAGCACAAATTGCCGCGAGTAACGGCGACCGGATGCGCCGATCTCCCAAAAGTCCTCCGCGGTCATCTTTTCGAAATCGGCCCTGGTGGTTCCGAATTCCGGGCGATGAAAGATGGGCTCGCGACTGGAGAGTTCGGCGAGAATGCCCTGCAATTCAGGAGGCGTGGTCAGGATCGGCTCCATCTCCGGGAGCTGCGGCGCAAGCGCGTTCATTGGATCAGTTTAGTTTCGACGCGGCCTTACGGGACGCGGGTTCGAGGGTCACGATTACCCAGGGCTTGGTCCGCTCTGCGGATTGCGGCCTGGGCTATTCTCGACGGCTCCCTGCGGGAGCAATACAGGTGAGTGCGCCTGTGCGGGAACAAAACGGCCTGGCCGGATTAGCGTCAATCCCTTTTTATTCCGTCATGAGTGCGCGGAGAGCTGCTGCATGCTCCGGGGGCAGCGGCTTCTTGTTCAGCTGGTCGTCGCAGACTACGTGGACGGTTTCGCCTTCGGCCAGTAGTGTTGGCTCTTCGCTTTCAGGGCCTTTGCGGAGAACGCGATAGGAAAATTTAATGACCGAATTGCGCAGGAGCGAGGGCCAGGTTTCAATCAGAATTCGATCATCGTAGCGCGCTGGCGATTTGTAGCGGCACGTGGCCTCGATCACCGGCAGAATGCACTGGTGATCCTTCTCCAACTGGCTATAGGCGAGACCCAGGGAGCGAAGCAGTTCCACACGGCCAATCTCGAACCAAACAAGGTAGTTGGCATAGTACACGATGCCCATCTGGTCGGTTTCGGCGTAGCGGACGCGGATTTCAGTGGTTACGGGCATAGGACAGTGAACAGTGGGCAGTGAACAGTGGACAGCTAACCTTTGAGAGATCGGAGAATCGCGTGAATCATCTTCCCTACTTCGTGAGACAAGCCCTC
>Ga0302325_10001740_pt1 | contig 54703 bp, 44 predicted proteins | sample Palsa_T0_2_FD_201948 | JGI IMG/M metagenome (GOLD analysis project Ga0302325, IMG submission 201948) | Peat permafrost microbial communities from Stordalen Mire near Abisko, Sweden - Palsa_T0_2 | ecosystem: Environmental > Terrestrial > Soil > Palsa > Peat permafrost | place: Sweden: Abisko... | reverse complement strand
CTCGGCGCGCTTGCGTCGCTTGCGCCGAAGGCGCCGCTGCATCTGCACATCGCCGAGCAGGTGAAGGAGGTCAACGACTGCATTGCCTGGTGCGGCAGGCGCCCGGTTGAATGGCTGCTCGATCAGCAGCGCGTTGATGGCCGCTGGTGCCTGGTGCATGCCACGCATGTCAATGCCGAGGAGGTGCATCGCCTGGCCGCGAGTGCTGCGGTTGCGGGTCTGTGTCCGATCACGGAGGCGAACCTGGGCGATGGGATCTTCCCGGCGACAGAGTACCTGGGCGCAGATGGGGCGTGCGCAATCGGTACCGACTCCAACGTGCGCATCGATGCCGCCGAGGAGCTGCGCACGCTCGAATATACCCAGCGCCTCACTCACCGCCGGCGCAACGTGCTCGCGCACGGACGCGAGCGCTCGACGGGCCGGCGTCTGCTGGAAGCGGCGGTCGCAGGGGGAGCGCAGGCGCTCGGCTGCGATCGGCGCGGGCTCATTGCGGGCGCCGACGCGGATATCGTCAGCCTCGACACCACGCACGATTCGCTGCTGTGCCGCCGGGGGGATGCAATTCTGGATAGCTGGATTTTCGCCGCGCGCGTCCCGGCGATCGATTGTGTATGGCGCTATGGGCGCAAGGTCGTGTCGGCCGGCAGGCACATCCGGCGTGATGCCATCACGGCCCGCTACCGCCGCGCGCTCGCGAGCCTGCTCGGCTGAGCATCAGTCGATGGTGATGCTGGTCGTGCCCGATGCCGCGCCGCTGCTCAGATTGACACTCGTGGCGCCCGGTTCGCGGGCCAGGGTTCCAGAAGGATTGCTGGCATTCCACACCCACGCCGACAGATCGTAGACCCCGGTGCTTGAGGTGGCACTCGACGTACCGGCGGGCACGCCGCTGAAAGTGACGGAGCCGGCGCTCTGATTGAGAGCCGTGCCGAGCGGAGCTACTGCGATGATCACGCCGTTCTGGCTGAGAACGAGATCGCCGTTCGTGTACTTGCCCGGGGCAGCCACGGCAGTGGCGACTTCCAGCGTAGCGCTCGTCAACCCGGTGGCGACGCTGAGCGGCGCGAGCGTCGCGACCACCGCCGGCGTCGTCGTCGTAAGGTCAGCTGGCGCGGTCACCTTGGTACCGAGCGCGCCGTCGTTGAAATTAGGAGCGACCGCCGCGACCTGGTAGGTGCTACTGCCTTCGGTAGGCGCTTCGCTCACCGGCGCCGTTGCCGTGCCACTGCTGTACACGAGTACGGCGATCGGACCCACCGTGAGTGCGGCGTCGCCGGCGAAATCATTATTGAAGGGATCGAGAGGCTGCTGTGCGACGACGTACGGCACTTCGCCGCTGACCGGAATGGTTTGGTAGAACTGCACCAGGGCGCCGGCGCTCGCGAAGCCCGTTCGGGTTGCAACATTGACCAGGAAATCCGAAGTTGCGACCAGGGAGAAACTGCTGAGCGTGATGCTGGTCGCAGCCGCGGGAGCGGCGACGCTCGGCGGGACCGCTTGGATGATGGTCGTCTGGATGTTGGGGCCGTGGACCACGAGGTCGTAGGTGGTCGTGGTGGTGAGGTTCGATGCGCTCGCGTTGGTCGCCAGCGGATACAGCACAAAGCTGCCGTCGGACAGCACCGGGGCGCTCTTCACGATCACGTGGCGCGTGCCGTCACTGCTCAAAGTCTCGGCGCTCACCTCGATTTCCGGGTTACCGCTGGCGGTTGCGTAGGTGCTCGTCGTTGTCGTCGTCGTCGTCGTGGTTGTGCTTGCACCCGGTAACGTGAGCGTGCCTTGGATCGTCCCGGCCGTGGAGAGGTCGTAGGCGACGAGCTGTGGATTCAGGAGAAAGCCCGGCTGGCCGCTGTAGGTGAACGGCACCAGATCCTTCTCGGCGTCGAAGTCGATGCCGACGGTGAAGGTCGCAGTCGCGACGCCGTTCGTGCAGTTATCGGTCGTGGTGGTGATCGGCGTCGTGGTCGCCGTATCTGTCGTGGTCGTCGCACAGGTGGTCGTGGCGGCCGCCTCAGTCGTCGCCAAGCCGGTCGACGTCGTTCCGGTCGTCGTTGTTCCGAGTCCGGTTTCGGTTCCGGTTTCACTCTCATCCGCGTCCGTACCACCGTCGTTCAGGGCTTGCAGTTCTGCCTTGAGGTTGCTCGGGATACTGAGCGAGACCGACAGCACGATGCCATTTTCCGGATGCACCAGATCAAGCGGCGCGGTCAGGGCAGCGCCGGCGCTATCGAGGTACCCCACCTGGTCGTTGTAAACGAGTCCCGCTGCCTGCGCGGACGTGGCGAGCGGTGCGGCCGTATCGGTCAGCACCAGTTCCATCTGCTGATAGTTCCCGGTCGGGATCTTCAGCGAGCTGCCGAATACAGCGAGCCCGCCGTTGGTCACCGTTGCCAGATCCAGGGTCACCGGAGTTGTGAGCGGAAAGTCCAGCCAGCTGCTGTCGCCGGGCGCGGCCGTTGCGCTGGTGTTGAACTTAACGTCCTGAATGGTCACCCACACGTGGGAATATTGTGATGTGACGTTTGAAGTCGCCGACACGTTCGTCAGGGCGCCGCACGCGGCAAGCGAACACGCTGCCAAGAGCAAGCTGACGTGCGGAACTAAGCGACTGCGCATGACACGCTCCGTGTAGATGGCTGAAGGTTACCGAGAAACCCCCGTCGGCGCCATCAAGAATCATGAAGCTGTGATGAAGTGTTTGTGCGACTGAGAACTGTCGCCATTTTCCGACGGAAATACGCTAATTTGACCCTGCCAACGATAGACGAGCCGTGCCGGGTTCAAGCGCTCGCTGGCGCCTGCGCCGCACGTGCGTTGACCCTCGCGAACGCGACGGGAAGGATGAGCAGTGTCAGCAGCGTCGTTGACAACATGCCGCCGAAAATCACCAGCGCGAGCGGCCGCTGCGCCTGTGAGCCGATGGCATGGGAGAAGGCCGCCGGCGCAAGACCGAGCGCAGCCAACAGGGCGGTCATCAGGACCGCGCGGAAGCGTCTGGATGCACCCTCGATTACGGCCTCATGCAGCGTCCTTCCCGGCTCGCTTGCCAGCTCGCGGATACTCGTAATCAGTATCACGAGATTTTGGATGGCAATGCCGAAGAGCGACAGAAAGCCGATGCCGGCGGAAATGCTCAAGTCCTCGCCGGCAAAATACAGTGCCACTATGCCGCCGATCGCCGCGTATGGCACGTTGATCAGCACCAGGGTGGCATCCTTGATACCGTGGAACGCGAGGCACAGGAGCACAAAGATCGCGACCAGCGCCAAGGGAATGATCACCATAAGCTTCCGCTGGGCGAGCTTCATCTCGTTGAACTGCCCGTCCCAGCGCAGCGTGTAGCCGCGATCCAGATGCACGTCGCGATTGACGCGCTCCTGAGCCGCAGCGACCGCACCGCCAAGATCGCGGCCGCGCACGCCGAATTTGATCGCAATGTAGCGTTGACCACTTTCGCGATAGATGAAGAACGGTCCATTCGTCAACTTAACGTCGGCGACCAGGCTTACGGGGACGCGGCTGCCGTCGGGGGCGTCAATCAGCAGACGGCGCAGCTCCTCGGGATCGCTGCGCGCGCTCTCCGGCAGACGCAGGAACAGGTCGAACACGCGCTCGCCCTCCAGAACCTGGCTTTGGGCGTTACCACCGACGGCGTTCAGCACGACATTCTCCACGTCGGCGACATTCAGACCGAAACGCTGTGCCGCGACCCGGTCGACCGTGACATTGAGCGTCGGCTGGCCGAGCTCGGTAAAGACTCCAACATCGGCAATGCCTGGGATCTGCTCCAGGGCGTGCTTGATCTGTGCGGCGCGCGCCTCCAGCACGTGCAGATCGGTGCCGAAGAGCTTCACCGAATTCTCGCCCTTCACCCCCGAGAGCGCCTCGTCAACATTGTCCTGGATGTACTGGGAGAAGTTGACGTCGATCCCGGGAATGCCCGCGAAGTATTTTTGCAGCCGTTCGATCACCTGCTGGCGGTCGACCACGTAGCCCAGCTCCTGCGGGGATTTGAAATACGCGCCGTACTCCTGATTGAAGATGCCGGTCGAATCGGTGCCATCGTCGGGCCGGCCGATTTGTACGGCGACGTCGCGGATCTGGGGTTGCCGCATGAGTTCCTGCCGGATCTGCGTCGCCAGGCGTGCCGAATATTCGAAGCCGACGGTGTTCGGCAGCGTGACGCGGATCCACAGATTGTTCTCCTCCAGCGTCGGCAGGAAGCTCGAGCCCAGGCGCATCGCGAGCCACACCGACAGCACGAGCAGGACCAGCGAGGCAAGCCCGAGCCGGATCGGATAGTGGATGAGAAAGGCGAGCAGCCGCCGGTAGCCCTGTTGCAGCCAGTCGACGAATTTAGGCGGTCGCAGCGCAACTTTGCCGGCGAACAGCATCGCCGCGGCGCCCGGGATGAAGGTGATGCTGAGAAGGATCGAGGCGAGCAATGCAATGCCCATCGTAAAGGCCATCGGCTCGAAGATCTTGCCCTCGACGCCGCCCAGCAGAAACAGCGGCGCATAGGCGACGATGATGATGGCCGTTGAGAAGATCATCGCGCGCGCAACCTCCGCCGTCGCTTGGCGAAATGCTTCGAGCGACTGGCGGTGCTCGCGCTCCAGATATTGCATGATGTTTTCGGTGACGATCACCGCGGCATTGGCAATCAGCCCGAAGTCGATGGCACCGAGGGAAATGAGGTTTGCAGGCACGCCGAACCAGTTCATGCCGGTGAACGACACGCACAGTCCCAGCGGGATGATGGCGGCGACGATGAGCGCCATGCGCAGATTGCCGAGGAACAGCCACAGCACGACGAGCACCAGCGTTATGCCCACGAGCAGCGTGTGCGTGACGGTATGCACCGTCAGATCGAGCAGTTCCTGGCGATCGTAGAAGGGGACGATCTTGACGCCGGGCGGCAGCCGTCCGCTCGCATTGATGTCAGCCACCCGCGCGCGCACGCGCGCCAGCACGACGCTCGCGTTCTCGCCGCGGCGCATGAGGACGATGCCCTCGACAGTCTCCGTGTCCTGGTCGAACTGCACCTGCCCCAGGCGCTCGGCATTGCCGAATTGCACGGTCGCGACGTCGCCGACCCGGACCGGCGCCTTCAGGCCGACCGGACTTCCCGCGCCGCCCGTGCCGGCGGAGGTCGAAATGACGATGTGGCGGATATCATCGAGGCTCCTCACGAGGCCCACGCCGCGCACCACGAGCTGCTGTTCGCCGCTTGGCATGAGGCCGCCGCCGACATTGGCGTTGCCGTTAGTGAGGGCCTGCGCGAGCTGTGCCAGCGTGATGTTGTAGAAGAGGAGCTTCTGCGGGTCGACCAGCACCTGATACTGCTTGACCATGCCGCCGAAGCCATTGATGTCGGCAACTCCACGCACGCTCTTCAGGCTTTTGAAGATCTCCCAGTCCTGCAGGCTCTTCAAGTCGATGACGTCAATTGCCGGATTGTCGCTCATGATCCGGTAGCGCATGATTTCCCCGGTCGCATCGGCGTCCGGGCTGATCGTGGGCGTGACACCCGTGGGAACAGTCACCATGGCGAGATACATCTGCGTGTTCTGGCGCGCGCTGAAATCATCCGCGCCCTCGCGGAACATGATCGTCACCACCGACAGCCCAAACAGCGATACCGAGCGCACCGAGTCCACGTCCGGGACACCGGCGACGGCGGTCTCGATGGGGATCGTCAGCTGACGCTCGATCTCAAGCGTGCTGCGACCCGCCCACTGGGTGATGATCTGAATATTGAGAGGCGCGATATTGGGATAGGCCTCGATCGGCAGTGCGCGGAATGAGTAGCCACCCAACGCCAGCAAGATCACACACAGCAGCAGCACCAAGCCGCGACTTGCGATCGCATGGTCGATGAACCGTGACGTCATGCCGGGCGCCGTCATCTTCAATCCTCGTTGGTCGTCTCGTTCAGCAGCAGCGTGCCGTCGGTGACGACCGGGACGTTCGCTTGCAGACCGGCAGTAATGGCGTAGCGATCCGCCTCGAAGGCGTGCCCCTGTACGGGCACGCGGTGATACTGCTTGCCGCTGGCAGCGACGATCACGTAATCCGAATCGCGGATGTGGATGACTGCGGTTTTGGGCACGATGAGCGCCATGCGCTCGCCGACCTTGAGCTCGCCGCGCACGAACATCTCCGGGCGCAGGCGAAAATCGCGATTCGGCACATCGCAGCGTATGGGCAGCGTGTGCGTGTTGGGATCGACGCTTGGCGCGATGAAGGCGATCCGGCCGGTGAAGCGCTCCCCGGGCAGTGACGGGGTCTCGAATGCGAGCAGCTCGCCGAGCTTCAGATACTGATAGTCCGCATCGTAGGTATTGGCAAACAGCCACAGCGTATCGAGGTTTGCGAGCGACATCAGCGCATCGCCAACATTGAGATAACCGCCCGGATCGACGTTACGCTGGGTGACCACGCCGCTGATCGGCGCGCGCACCAGCAGATACTCCGCGACCGTCCCGTGCCGCCCGAGCGCGGCGATGTCCGCCGCCGAGGCGCCGAGCACTTTGAGCTTGTTGGCGGCGGAGCGCAGCGTCAGGTCCGCATCGGTGCGCAGTTCGGCATCGGCGCTCGCCGCGCTGAGAGTGTCGTGGAAGCGTTTGGCCAGTAGATATTCGTTCTCGCCGGAGATGTAGTCGGGGCTGTAGATCTCCGCCAGGGTGTCCCCCGCATGCACCGACTGGCCTTCGAAGACGAAGATGCGGCCCAAGCGACCGGCCACGCGCGCCGCGGCGATCCGCGTCTGCTGCTTGTCGAGCGCAAGCTTGCCGGTGATGGGAATGGTGTCTGCCACCAGCTGCTGCTGGGGCATTCCGGTTTTAACGAAGTTCTCGCTGAAGCCCTTATCGGCCTTGTCGGCGGGCCCCGCGCTCGCCGCCTGGACACGCCCAGCGCCACCGGCACAGGCGATTACGGCGGTCACGAACGCCGCGATCCGGAGCGGCACCGATTTGCACATGACTTATCCTTTAGTCCGGTTCGCGGCCGATGGCGCCGGCGAGGCTGACGTAGGCCTGGCTCGCGGCGTTTTGCGCCTGCAGCAGGCTCAGCTCCGCCCCGCGCAGGCTGCTCTGCGCCGTCAAGAGATCCGAGAATGCCGTGCCGCCGTTGCTGCTGTAGCCGGTGAGCGCGAGGCGGTAGGCCATCTGCGCCTGGGGCAGGAGGCGTTCGCGGTTGAACTTGACCTGCTGCAGGGCCGTCTCCAGGGCGTGGTAGGCATTGGCAACGGCGAGGTCGAGCTGTTGCAGATCGGAAGTTTGCCCGGCCTGCGCCGCTTTCAATTGGACGCGGGCCTGGCCGACTCCCGCGCGTTCTTTTTGGTACCCCCAGGTCGGCAGATTGACGCTCACGCCCACCGAGTAGAGGCGCGTCGAATCGGGGCGATCGAGCGCCGGGTCCGTGTAGGCGCCGACGCTCAATGCAAAGTCCGGATAGAAAGCCTTCTCTGCAAGAGCGAGGCTCTTGTTGGCCGCTTCCATCTGCGCCGCATCGCCGGCGATGCGCGGATTGGTCTGCTGCGCAAGCGCAATGAGTTCCGCGAGCGGCTGCGCGGGCAGGTGCGGGGCGCTTGCGGTATCACGCACCACGAGCGCAGTCTGCGAGGCGTGGCCGACGAGAGTGTTGATCTGTTCCGCTGCTGACTGAATCTGTTTGTCGATGCCGAAACGCTCGTTGTAAAGAGTGCCCACGGCGACCTGCGCGTTTAAGAAGTCGACGAAAGCGGCGGCGTTGTTGGCGTAGCGCACCTTCGCCACATCCTTGATCTGCTCGAGGCGCTGCAGATCCTCGTCCATGAAATGGCGCTGACTCTGCAGCGCGATCAGCTGGTAGAAATTGAGCTGCAACTGCGCGACCAGCTGGATCACGAGGCTGTCGTACTGACGCCCGATGACCTCGGCCTGTGCGCCGGCGACCTCGCCTGCAAGGCCGCGTTTACCGGGCCACAGGAACGGCTGGGTGAAGCTCGGATAGGCGAAGAAGTCCGCGGAGCTTTTGAAGTCGAATGGACCGCCGGTGTTGGCCTGTTCCGCGAGCGACACCTGCGGCGCGGGGAGCGAGGACACCTGCGGCACTTGCAGTTGTGCGGCGAGATAGGCCTCATGCGCCTGCTCGAGCTGCGGGTTGCCGCTTTTGAGCTCGGCAATGAGTTCCGGCAGCGTCCAGGTCTGATCCGCGGCGTGCGCGGCTGCGGCGCCGGTACTGGCTCCTCCCAGGTCCTGCGCGCTGGCGCGCGCGGCGCAGCCCGCGGCCAGTGCCGCGAACAGATACGACAGTAAGCGTCGGCCGTCGCGAAAAGGCGGCATGCCGCCGAGTTTAACTTCCATGTACCGTTCTCGCACGTTGCACGCGTTTGCTCAATGTTGGAAATGACAGTGAGTTGCGTGACCGATCTGTAGCGCCAATCAGGCTCACGCCTGCTGCGATGGCGATCAGGCGTTTGCGGCGCTCTTGCGCGTCCGCAGTGGGCGGCGGGGGCGGACGCTTATTTTGTCATGCGTTGCGATCTTCAGGAATTGGCGGCGTCCTAGACAGCGACCGGCGTGTGCATGCAGCGGCTGCGGCGCCGATTGAGTCTCACGGTCGCGCGCGAAATTGCGGCATTGCACGCAGCGCAGGCGTAGCTGACGAGTTCTGCGGGATTGCGCGGGCGGATTTTTTCCGGCACCGCATTCTCGTCGGGGCCACGCATCAGGAATTCAAGCATGCGGTTGCTGAAGCCCTTGCCCTCGCGCGCAGTCCCGCAGCGCGCGCCCTGCCGGGGTATCGGGGCGCGAGTGCTTAGCGGCGCCGGGTGAACTCCGTCAGGCCGCGGCGTAGGCCTCGGCCGCGGTGGTCGCTTTGAGGATCATGACGGGCCAATCGGAACTGAGGGCGTAGCAATGCCACAGCTGCGTGCGATTCTGATAATGGGCGAAGAGCTGGTGGCCGACATGCAGCGCGCCGCGCGTAACGACGATGCCGGCAAACGGGCCGCAGCCATAGGAGCGCCGCCCGGTCGAGTCCTCGAAGTAGATGCGGCTCGGGCGGCTGCACTGGAATCCGCTGAACAAGCTGCCCTCGATTTCCCATTGATCGCTGCGGTAAGTCGCCAGCACGTGTCCGCGGGACTCGTCGCACACGACACCACGGGAAAACTTGAACGTCTGGGCGGGGCCTAAGCTTGCCGAGTGATCGGACACCGCGTCCTTGAAGTCGAGCTGCAGCATGGCGTGTCTGCGCGAAAGGCCGGGACGTAGTATCCCAGATTCGATGACGGGACTTCAGTGTTTCGGACGCTCGCGCGCATGCGGCCGCACCCGCGCGGCTGCGTGCCGCGCTTCGGTCAGCGCTCCTTAAGTCTGCAGCGTGAAGGGCGTGAAGCGCGTATTCCGGTCGTAATGGTCTTCGTCTTCCGCGCGCTTAAGAAAACCGACGATCTTGTAGGTCAAGGGCGTCGCGACGATTTCCCAGGCGGACTTGAGTACGTACTGCGTCATCATGATCGCCAGGAGTTTGTCGGTACTCCACAGGCCGGCAAAGGCAATGGTGTAGAACAATGCCGAGTCGATGAGCTCGCCGCAGATCGTCGAGCCGACCGTGCGCGTCCACAGCCAGCGGCCACGCGTCCACAGTTTCATTTTCGCCAGCACGTAGCTATTGACGAAGGAGCCGCACCAGAACGCGATGATCGACGCGGCGACGATACGTGGTGTGTTCCCGAAGATCACTTCGACGGCGGAATTCTTGTCGCGTGGCGGCAGGTGCACGATCACTGTTGCCATCAGGGCGGCGAACACGAGGGCGCCGAAACCGCTCCACACCACGCGCCGGTCGCGCGCATAACCGTAGACCTCGGTGAGGATGTCGCCGAACAGATAGGAAATCGGGAAGAACAAAACGCCGGCGAGAAATGTCACCGCGCCGATGATCGGCAGATGCACCGTGGATACTTTCGCCGGTCCGATCAGATTGGCGCACAGGAGCACGCAGACATAGGCGCCGAGGATGAGGTCGTAGTATTTGAAGCTCTTGTTCATATATTTTTATAAGACTATTCAACGGCTTATGAAATATATCTCGACAGCTCATGCATCCGAAGCCGCAGCTGCTGCGTATGTCGAGATTCAAGCGGTGCCACAGGGCGCCAGTATCTACCGCAGCCGGTGTCATCATGCAGCGATTTCTCTATGTGGCGGCGTTACTTGCCTGCGCGCTCGCAGGCGCGCGCAGCGCGACGGCGGCTGCGGCGCCCGCGATCAGCTGGCACGGCTGGAGCGATGATGTTTTCGCACAGGCACGCGCACAACGGCGCTTCGTGCTGCTGGATCTCGAAGCGGTGTGGTGCCACTGGTGCCACGTCATGGATCAAACAACCTATCAGGATCCCAAGGTGAGCGAGCTCATCGCTCATCAATACATTGCAGTGCGCGTCGATCAGGATGCCGATCCCGCCTTGGCGGCGCGCTACCAGGACTACGGCTGGCCGGCGACGATCGTGCTCGCCGCCGATGGTTCGGAGATTGTCAAACGTCGCGGCTACCTTGCACCCGCGGCGATGGCATCGCTGCTTGCGGCCATCATCAAAGATCCCTCGCCAGGACCCTCGGTGGTTGCCGAGGAGCGGGTTGAGCCCGCGCGCTCCGCGCTCCTGAGTGCGCAGGCGCACCAGGCGTTGAGCGCGGCGTATTTTGCGTCCTATGACGCGCAGTACGCAGGCTGGGGTAGCGAGCAGAAGTTCATCGATGCCGACAGTCTCGAGTACGCGCTGACCCACGCCCAGAGCGCGCCGCGCGAGGCGGCGATGGCGCGCGATACGCTTGCTGCCGCGGAAGCCCTCATCGATCCGCTCTGGGGTGGCGTCTTTCAATACTCCGAGGAGCGCGATTGGCATGCACCACACTTCGAGAAAATCATGTCCTTCCAGACGCAGTACATGCGCGTGTACGCGGATGGCTACCGCATGTTGGGCGATGCAACCTTCCTCAAGGCCGCACAGAGCATCGATCGCTATGTGGAGAATTTTCTCACCAGTCCCGAGGGTGCCGTCTACGTAAGTCAAGATGCTGACGTTGATGCAAAGCTGACGGGCCATGTGTTCTACGCCATGAGCGACGCTGAGCGGCGCCGGCATCCCAATCCGCGCATCGACACGCACGTGTACGCACGCGAGAACGGCTGGGAAGTGAGCGCCCTGTGCGCGCTCTACGACGCGACCGGGGATGAGCGCTATGTTGCGCGGGCGCGCCGCGCGGCGGACTGGGTCAGCGCCCATCGCGCCCTCGGCGCCGGTGGCTTCAGCCACGACGGCGGCGTTGCCGCGCCTGCCGCGCTCGGCGACACACTCGCCATGGGACAGGGGTATCTTGCCCTCTACGTCGCAACGGGCGAGCGCGCCTACCTTGCGCACGCGCGGCAGGCGCTCGACTTCATTGACGCGCATTTCGCCGTGGCATCTGCCGGCTATGCGACGGTCGCCGTTGCCGCCGGCGCGCACGGGGTATTTCGCGAGTCGGTGCGCGACGTCGATGAGAATATTGGCGTCGCGCGCTTTGCCAATGCGCTCTACCGCTATGACGGCGACGCGCGCGCACGCGCGCACGCGCGGCACGCAATGCGTTATCTCGCAGCCGCGCAGATTGCCGCGGCAGGACGCCTGCGCGGCGGCATCTTGCTCGCTGGCGATGAGCTTGCGAACGATCCGACGCACGTGACGATCGTGGGACATAAGGATGATGCTGGCGCGCAGAGTCTGCATGCGGCGGCGCTGCGCTATCCGGTCATCTACCGCCGCATCGACTGGTGGGATAAGCGTGAAGGCGCCATGCCAAATCCGGATGTCCGCTATCCGGAGCTCGCGCGGGCGGCGGCCTTCATCTGCAGCGGTAGCGCCTGCTCACAGCCGGTGTTCAGCGCTCTTGAGCTGCAGCAGGCGCTGCAGGCGGCAGCCTCACCGGATTGAGGTCGTCGGGCGTTAGTTGGCCCGCTCGCCTTCGAGCGCCTCCCAGCGTGTGAATTTCTCCTTAAGCTGCGCTTCGATCTCCTGCATGCGCTGCCGGTCGCTGCGCAGTTGCGCGGGTGCGCCGCGGTGGTAGTTCGGCACACTCATGCGCGCGGTGACCTCCGCCTGCTCGCGCTCCAAAGCCTCGATGGCCTGGGGCAAAGCGGCAAGTTCGCGCTCAGCCTTGTAGCTGAGCTTGGTGCGCACCTTGAGGCGCGCCGCCGCAGGCTTGGATGCGCGCTTGGGTGCGGATGCGGGCGCCGCGGCGGGTGCGGGCCGCTGCTGCAGCCAATCGCTGTAGCCGCCGACGTACTCGCGCCACACTCCGTCGGGCTCCGCCGCGAGCGTCTGCGTCACGACGTTGTCGAGAAACTTGCGATCATGGCTCACCAGGATGAGCGTGCCGTCATAGTCCTGCAGGCGCTGTTCCAAGAGCTCCAGTGATTCGATGTCGAGGTCATTGGTGGGCTCATCGAGCACCAACAGATTCGCCGGCCGCGCGAACAGGCGCGCAAGCAGCAGGCGATTGCGCTCGCCGCCGGAGAGCATGCGCACGGGCGACTGCGCGCGCTGCGTGGGGAAGAGGAAGTCGGCGAGATAGCTCATGATGTGCTTGCGCACCCCGTCGACCTCGACCCAGTCGGACCCGGGGCTGATGGTCTCGGCGATGCTGCGGTCGGGATCGAGCTGCTCGCGCAGCTGATCGAAGTAGGCAACCTGCAGGTTCGTGCCGCGGCGCACCGTGCCGCTGTCGGGCGCGAGCGTGCCCAGGATGAGACGGATGAGGGTGGACTTGCCGGCGCCATTCTTGCCGATGAGACCGATGCGGTCCTGGCGCATGATGCGCATGGACAGGCCCTTGATGAGAGTGCGCTCGCCATAGCTCTTGCTGACGTCCGACAGTTCGGCAACGAGCTGCCCGGAGGGCGCGCCAGCACCGAGGCTCAGGCGCAGCGAGCCCACGCGCTCGCGCCGTGCGGCGCGCTCGCGCCGCAGCCTCTCCAGGCGCTGCACGCGGCCCATATCGCGCGTGCGGCGCGCTTCGATTCCTTTGCGGATCCAAACCTCTTCTTGCTGCCAGAACTTTTCGAAGCGTCGGTTGGCGAGCGCTTCGCTCGCAAGGTCAGCCTCCTTGCGCGCCTCGTAGGCCGCAAAGTTCCCTGGATAGGAACGCAGTACGCCGCGGTCGAGCTCGACGATGCGAGTCGCGACCGCATCGAGAAAGGCTCGATCATGGGTGATGAAGATCGCGCTCGGCATCTTCACCAGGAGCTCCTCGAGGCGCTCGATGCCGCTGATGTCGAGATGATTGGTGGGCTCATCCAGCAACAAGAGCTCCGGCTGCAGCGCGAATGCGAGTGCCAGCGCCGCGCGCTTGCACTCGCCACCGGAGCTCACGTCTGGCGGCTGATTGGCCTCGAGATCAAAGCGCTGCAAATACTCCGTCAGGCGCGACTCCCAGCGCCAAAGTTCGCGCTCGTCGTGGGAGTGCGCGTGCGCCGGCCCGCCCTGCAAGTGCGCCATGGCGCGCGCGCGCGCCTGTAGACTCTCGCGCAATGTCGCGCCGCTCGGCAATGCGGGTTCCTGCTCGACCCAGGCGCGCTTGAGTCCGCTCCTGTGCTGCAGCTGGCCGACGTCGAGCGCGCCAATGCCCGCCAACACGCGCAGCAGCGAGGACTTGCCGCTGCCGTTGCGGCCAATGAGGCCGATGCGCTCGCCGCTCTCGATGCTCAGTTGCGCCCGGTCAAGCAGGGGGTGATCGCCGAAGGCGAGTTCCCCGTCAAGGAGTGTGATGACGGACATAGTGTGGATTGTCCAGGTTGCGCCCGTCACGTCAAAGCCTGTAGAGTGCTCGACGCATTCTCTCCCTTCCGCCGCCGCGCCTGTGCGCTGCCGGCAAGTATTTCAAAGGATTTCCATTCATGTCATTTGCTGATCTCGGGTTGACACCCGAGTTGTTGCGCGCCGTGGCCGAACAGGGCTACACGACGCCGACGCCCATTCAACGCCAGGCGATTCCCGCCGTGCTCGACGATCGCGACGTGCTCGCCGGGGCACAAACGGGCACGGGCAAGACCGCCGCTTTCATCCTGCCGATTCTGCAGATGTTGGGCGCGCCGCCCGCGCGCACGCCGCGCGCGCTCGTGTTGACGCCGACGCGTGAACTTGCCGCGCAGATTGCCGAGAGCGCCCGCCGCTACGGCAAGTATCTGGAGTTTCGCACCCAGGTCATCTTCGGCGGCGTCAATATCAAGCCGCAGATCTTAAACCTGCGCGGCGGCTGCGATCTGCTGATCGCAACTCCCGGGCGCCTGCTCGATCTTGCGGGTCAGGGGGCGGTGGATCTGCGCGCGGTGCGCTGTCTGGTGCTCGACGAGGCGGATCGGATGCTCGATATGGGCTTCATGCCGGCCATCAAACGGGTGTTGAAGCTGCTGCCGCGCGAGCGTCAGAATCTCATGTTCTCGGCGACCTACACGGCCGAGATCCGTGAGCTTGCGAGCCGCATCCTGCGCAATCCGGCGAGCATCGAGGTCGCCGCGCCGAATGCCACTGCCGAGCGCGTCGATCACCAGGTGTACCGAGTTCCCAAAGACCACAAGCGTCATCTGCTCGCGCATCTCATCGGCGCGGGCAACTGGCATCAGGTGCTCGTCTTCACGCGCACCAAACACGGCGCCAATCGCCTGACGAAGCAGTTGCAGTCCACGGGCATTCTCGCGACCGCGATTCATGGCAACAAGAGCCAGGCTGCGCGCACCAAGGCGCTGCATGATTTCAAGACGAACAAAGTGACGGCGCTGGTCGCAACCGAAGTCGCCGCGCGCGGCCTTGATATCAAGGAGCTGCCGCACGTAGTGAACTATGAGCTGCCTAATGTGCCCGAGAATTACATACACCGCATTGGGCGCACCGCGCGCGCTGGCGGCTCGGGGCAGGCGGTGTCGCTGGTTTCACCGGATGAGGCGCCGCTACTGAAGGACATCGAGGCGTTACTGCGCCGCAAGCTCCCGGTCACGGCCCTGCCAGTCTTTAAATGCTGAGCTGCCTCGCGGAGCAGAGTAGACCGCGGCCGCGGCGTTAAGTTCCAGGCATTTGCAGCGCCGCTGCCACCTGCAATATCGTGCGCCATTGACCGGTCAGTACTTGCGAGGAGTGCTCATCATGGTCATCAAGATCACCCGCGTCGCGATTGCCTGTGCCGCTTTATCCATCGGTGCGGCCGCCTGCCATCTGGCGAGCGCCGCCGATACCGTCCTGCCGCAACCGGCCACGGATGAAACCGTTGAGCCTGGCGCGAAGGTGCGCACAGTCGTCGTGGCCGGCGGTTGCTTCTGGGGAATCCAGGACGTGTTTCAGCACGTGAAGGGCGTGGTGAGCGCAACCTCCGGCTACTCCGGCGGCACGGCGGCGAGCGCACACTACGAAGTGGTCAGCAGCGGCACCACCGGGCACGCCGAATCGGTCGAGATCATCTACGACCCCAAACAGATCACCTATGGGCAATTACTGCGGGTGTTCTTCGCGGTCGGGCATGATCCGACGCAGCTTGACCGGCAGGGGCCCGATAGCGGCGTGCAGTATCGATCGGTCATCTTCTACCGCGATGCCGAGCAGCAGCGCATCGCCGAGGCGTACATCGCGCAGCTGCGCGATGCCAAGGTCTTTCCGCGTCCGATTGTCACCCGAGTGACGCCGCTCAAGGCGTTTTACGAAGCCGAGGTCTACCACCAGGACTATGCGCGGCGCCATCCGCACGACCTGTACATCGTCTACAACGATGCGCCCAAGGTTGAGCACCTGCAGCGCGAGTTTCCGGAGCTGTACCGATGATCGCCCGGCGTGGGGTCCTGGTCGCCTGCCTGTCGACGGCCGGATATCTCGTGTTGCGCACGGGCAAGGGCAGCCTTGTGAGTCCTGCCGAGGCGAAGGCCGACGAGGGCATGGTCACCGTCACGCTATTTGATGATGCGGGCAAGACGCTGCGTACCGCGCAGGTGCCGAAGGTTGTGAAGAGCGAGCAGGAATGGCGGGCGCAGCTGACCGCGCTTCAATTCAGCGTGACGCGCCAGCAGGGAACCGAACGGGCCTTCAGCGGCGAGTACGATCCGCTGTTCGCGCCCGGCCTCTACCGCTGCATCTGCTGTGGCAATGCCTTGTTCAGCTCGACCACGAAATATGATTCGCGCACCGGCTGGCCGAGTTTCTGGGCGCCGATTGCGAAAACGAACGTCAAAGTCTCAAACGACAACAGCCTCGGCATGACGCGCAGCGAAGTCGCCTGCGTTGAGTGCGACGGGCATTTGGGACACGTGTTCGACGACGGTCCGCCGCCGACGCATCTGCGCTATTGCATGAACTCGGCGTCGCTGAAGTTCATCAAGAAGACCTGAGCGCGGTTTCTCATGGTGCGGCGCTCATAAGCGCATAGCGCCGCCCCTGCGGCAGCTCGTAGCGCGTGCTGATGCGCGCGCCGCCGCCGGCCGCGAGCACCCCTGCGACGCCGTCATCGCTCGCCGCAAGCGGGAGCCAGCGGCCGATCACCCGGCTGACATCACCCGGCGCGTGCCCGGGCAGCATGACGAGCACGTGCGCCTGCGCGCCATGGCCACGCAGCCAGTCGACGACGGCGGCTCCACGGTCACCGGGGCTTCCGGCGAGCGCGGTGAAGGCCGTGCGCGAGCGGTGATCGAGCATGGCAATCGTCGTTTCATCAGGGTCGAGTACGGCCAGTTCCCCGCCCGCGGAGTCGCGCTCGATGCGGCGTGCAAGTGCGCCCAGATCCTGCCAGCGGTCGATGACGGGCAGAATCAGAAGTCCGGCGAGCGTGAAGGCGAGAGCATAGGCCGCGTAGGTTGCGGCGATGCTGGCGGCATACTTCTTTGAGCGCTGCAGGGTCGCGGCAAAGCGCAGCGCCATGAGCGCAACGACCGGTACGACGAGCGCGACGCTGACGTCGGCGATGGCGATGATGAGCTGCCGTTCGGCGGCCGCGAGGATGGCGAGCAGCACTGCGAGCAGGCAGGCGATGATGGCAACAAGGACACGCGTGAGCGCAAGGCAGCGCTCATCAAGGCGCGAAGCGCCGCGCCGCAGCGAGTTCGCCCAGAGCGCGACGAGCAGTGCGAAGCCGAGAATGGCGGGGGCGGCGTACACATCGCGCGCGGTGGCGGCAAGCGACAGCAGGATGAGAAAGGGCAGGAAGGCGCACACGGCAAAGCGCCAGGGCGTTGCTGCCGTGAGGGAATCGAGCGCCGTGGCGCGCAGGCGCACTGCGGTGCGCGCGCGCGCGAGCGCTGCGGCAACGAGGACGGTCCATGGCAGAAGATACACGGGCAGCTCGAGGAGATACTTGCCCCACCAGTTCATGTGGCCCTGCGCGTAGGCGTGTCCGGGAGTTTGGGCAAGCGCGGTGAAACGCCCCACCACATTGTCCCAGAGGAAAACCCGTAACGACTCGGCGCCGCCCGGTGTAGCGCTGACGGCGAGGATCCACGGGCCGATCATCAGCAGCTGCAGCGCCGCGCCCGCGTACAGTTCCCAGCGGCGCAGCTCCGACCAGCGCCTCTCCCAGAGGATGAGCGTACCGAGCGCAAGGGCGGGCACGAGCCATCCGGGGGCACTCTTCGCCATGAATCCAAATGCCGCGCCCGCATGCATGAGCGTGTAGCCCCAGAATTTTCGCGAGCCGGCGGGGGAGGCGTAGCCGGTGTATGCGCCGAGGAGCGCGACCGCACACCCGGCCAGGAGCGCTGCATCCGGCGCAAGCCACACCGACACGCGATACGCAATGAGCGCGGATCCTGCGAGGAGCGCGGCCACGAGCGCAGGCTCCCGGCCCGCCGTGCGCGCCGCGAGCGTGCCGGTGGCGAGCACCACGATGAGGGCGTACAGCAGGTTCGGCAGACGCGCGGGGCCGGCGGAGTCGCCGAAGGCGGCGATCGAGGTCGCGGCGAGCCAGTAGGTGAGCGGTGGCTTCTCGAGAAATGGCGTGCCCGCGAGGTGCGGTATGGCGCGCTCGCTCTGCTGGCTCATGCGCCAGGAAATGTCCGCCTCGCGCGGCTCATCCGGAGTCCACAGCCCGCGGTCAAACATGCCAAGAAGCCACAGCGGCGCGAGCGCGAGAATGACCACACCGGGCCAGGAGTATTGGCGCGGCATGCGGCGTGCCGGCTGCGCAGGATCCGAGGGGCTTGTCGACATCGCGCTTTAGCTTCGTGACTGCATTTCATTGTAGCGGCAGCGGCCGGCGGCGCGCGGATGGGATTGCATGGGCGACGTTAAGGTGCGCGACAATGCGTATCCGAGAACGAGGGTAGGGTCAGGCGATGGCAGTGGTGCGGCGCATTTCCCGCCGGGTTTTTGTGCATGGCATCGGCGGCGGCGCGCTGGTGCTCGCCGCCGGCGCGCGCGCGGCGCCGGGCTATGCGGCGTCGCCGCCGGCGGTGCTGCGCGGCACGCAGTTCGACCTTGAGATCGGCAGCATGGCGGTCAACTTCACCGGTCGGCCGAGGAGCGCGACCGCAGTCAACGGGCAGCTTCCCGCGCCGCTCCTCCTGTGGCGCGAGGGTGATCTCATCCGCGTGCGCGTGCGCAATCGCTTGAGCGTGCGCACCTCGATCCATTGGCACGGCCTGCTGCTGCCGGCCAACATGGACGGCGTGCCCGGCTTGAGTTTCGACGGCATCGATCCCGGGGCGACTTTCACCTACGAATTCCGCGCGCAGCAGTCGGGCACTTACTGGTACCACAGCCACTCGCGCTTCCAGGAACAGACGGGTCTCTATGGTGCGATCATCATCGAGCCCGCCGGCGGCGAGCGCCACGTGGTCGAGCGCGACTATGTGGTGCTGCTGTCGGACTGGACGGACGAGGATCCGGAACACATCTATGCAACGCTCAAGCGCGACAGCGAATATTTCAATTTTTCCAAGCGCACGGTCGGGGATTTCTTCGCCGCTGCGCGCGCGCGCGGCTGGCGCGCGGCGCTCGCGGAGCGGCGCGTGTGGGGTGCCGCGCGCATGGACCCGACGGATCTGGTGGATGTTTCGGGTTACACCTACACCTATCTGATGAATGGCGTCACGCCCGCGGGCAACTGGAGCGCGGAGTTTCGGCGCGGCGAGCGGATCAAACTGCGCTTCATCAACGGCTCCTCGATGAGCTTCTTTGACGTGCGCATTCCGGGGCTGGCGCTCACCGTGGTGGCCGCGGACGGACAGGATGTCGCGCCGGTTGCCGTCGAGGAGTTTCGCATCGGGGCAGGCGAGGTCTACGACGTGCTGGTGCAGCCCCCCGAGGATGCGCCCTACACCATATTTGCGCAGTCGATGGATGGCTCGGGCTACGCGCGCGGGACCCTGGCGCCGCACACCGGCATGCGTGCGCCCGTGCCGCCCGTGGATCCGCCGGCGCAGCTGTCGATGGCTGACATGGGCATGAGCGCTGCCATGGCAGACATGCCGGCGATGGCGCGTGCCGAACCGGCGCATGAGAGGAATGCCGCCGTCGACATGCGCGTGAGCGCACCCGATGACAGTCTCGCGGATCCGGGTGTGTGCCTGCGCGGCAATGGACGGCGTGTGTTGAGCTATGCGGATCTGCATACCCTCGGTGGAGCGCTCGATGCACGCGCGCCCCAGCGCGAGATCGAGCTGCATCTCACGGGGCACATGCAGCGCTTCATCTGGTCGTTCGACGGGCGCAAATTCTCCGAGGCGCCGCCGATTGAATTCCAGCACGGTGAGCGGCTGCGGATCGTGCTGGTGAACGACAGCATGATGACGCATCCCATCCATCTGCACGGCATGTGGAGCGAAATCGAGTCTGCCGCGGGCGAATTTCAGGTGCGCAAACACACGGTGCTCGTGCGTCCCGCACAAATTCTGCGCTATCGCGTGAGCGCCATGGCAGCGGGGCGCTGGGCATTTCACTGTCACCTTCTCTATCACATGGAAGCGGGAATGTTTCGCGAGGTGACGGTTCGGCCTGCCGACGCGCTCGCCCGCGCGGCTCGCTCGTGAGGCTTGCCGCGCGCGTCACGCTGCTCATGCCCCTCGCGCTGGCGCTGGCGCGCAGCGCGGCAGCCGCGAGCACCATGGCGCAGAGCATGGACATGAATGACGCGGCGCCCCTGGGCATGTTCTGGCTCGATCAGCTCGAATGGCGCGGCCTTGATGAGCCAAACGGCGCGGCCTGGCAGGGGGAGGGTTGGTACGGGGGCGATTACGATAAGGCCTGGATCCGCACCGAAGGCGAGTCGTACTCGGGCCGGGGCGAGGATGCGCGCGTGGAGCTCTTTTGGGACCACGCGGTCGCGCGCTGGTGGAATCTGGAGGTCGGCGGCCGGCAGGATTTTGGCACCGGGCCCGCGCGCAGCTGGGCGGCGCTCGGCGTGCGCGGCCTTGCTCCGCAGGGCGTCGATGTGGAAGCTACCCTCTACGCGGGCGACGCGGGCCGCACCGCCGCGCGTCTCAAAATAGAATATGAATTATTGTTCACACAGCGCCTGGTGCTGCAGCCCGAATTGGAGATGAATGTCTATGGCCGCGCCGATCCGGCGCGCGACATAGGCGCGGGAGTTGCCGACCTTGAGGTCGGACTGCGGCTGCGCTATGAGCTGCGCCGGGAGTTTGCCCCGTACGCGGGACTCGTGTGGGTGCGGCATTACGGCGCGACGGGCAATTCGTTGGGGGCCGCCGGCGCCGATCAGAATGAGTTCAGTCTCGCGATTGGCTTGCGAATGTGGCTGTAAGGATGCAGTACTTGAACAAATTGATTACGGTATTGGCGACGCTCGTGGGAGTAACACTACTCCTCGTACTGGGGGCTTTTTCCGGCCTCTATGACGTCGGCGCGGACCGGCCGCATACGGCGGTCGTGCACACTCTACTCACGGTGCTGCGCGATCGATCCATCGAGCATCGCGCGGCGGGGATTGCCGTGCCGAAACTCGATGATCCAGCACGGTTGCGCGAGGGAGCCGAGCACTACCGCGCCATGTGCGTCGACTGTCATCTTGCCCCGGGGATTACGGTGAGCGAGATCCGCGCGGGCCTTATGCCGCAACCGCCGAATCTGGCACAGGAGCCCATCGATCCGCGCACTGCATTCTGGGTCATCAAACACGGCATCAAGGCCTCAGGGATGCCGGCCTGGGGACAGACCCATGACGACGAGAAAATCTGGGACATCGTCGCGTTTGTGCAGCAGTTGCCGCACATGACCCCGGATGACTACCGCGCCATCACGGCGCTCGCGGAAACCGCGGAGCACGAGGACGACAAAGGCGCACCGGGTCATGACCACGAGCATGCGCACGCGCATGACTGAGGCCGGGTCCTGCGTGATTCTGCGGCGCAGCGGGCCCTAATTTGGCATCAGGCGGAGCGCGGCTGGCAGAAGAAAACCTGCGCCGGAAGGATGTTGAGGGGCTCGAAGCGCCGCTCCACGAGGCGGAAGATCCGCTGCAGGTCGGGCAGCACTCGGGTGGTGAACTGATACACGAGAAAGCTGCCGCGCGGATCGAGCACCGAATGCGTCGTGTTGAGGATGCCGCGGCGCAGCTCAGGCTGCATCGATCCCAGCGGCACGCCGGAGATGACGTAGTCGGCTTTGACGTGACCCAGGTCGCGCAGCACCTTGTCCGTGTTCTCGGCGGATTCGAGCACCACCTGCAGGCGCGGATCGGCGATCGAACTCTTCAGGAAGCGCACGAAATCGGTGTTGGTCTCGATAGCGATCAAGCTCGCATCCGGACGCATCCGCCGCAGCACCTCGGCGGTAAAGGTCCCCACACCGGGGCCGTATTCGACGATGACCCGGGCATTGGCCCAGTCGACCGCCTGCAGCACCTCGTCAATCAGGAAGCGTGAGCTCGGGATGAGGGAGCCCAGCATCCGGGGGTGCTTCAGGAAATTGCGCGCGAAGAGCAGCAGTTCACCGCGATGGGTAGGGGCGCTTTGAGACACGTCTCGCCTCTTTGTATTCGGGTCCGGATTAGGCACTGTACCAGCACTTAAGGGTTTGTGCGGTCCCGTTGCGGAAAGACGCAGTTTGCGCGCCGTGCGGGTTTCGCTGGAAGCCCGGTTTGGTTAGAATAGGCGGCCCCCTAGAGGGGGTATTGGAGCGAGTCCCCGGGATTGGGGGGACGTACGGGGATCCTCGGGCAGCCGCGCAATGTGTGCGGGGCGGTGCGGGCTGGGTACCTCCAAGTGGTCGAGCGGCAAGCCCCCCGTGGGGCTTTTATTTTTTGTGCGCGGCTTTTGGGCCCAGGACGGGGGGGATGACCGGGACCTTGCGCGAGCGGCTCATTGCCCTCATTGAGCCTGTCGTGGCCGATCTTGGCTGCGAGCTCGTGGACATCGACTTGAACCCGGGTCTGGTGCGTATTTTCGTGGACCGCGCGGCCGGTGTACGGATCGAGGACTGCGAGCGGGTGAGTCGCGAAGTATCGGCGCTCCTTGATGTCGAGGACCCGATCCCGACCGCCTATAGGCTCGAGGTGTCCTCGCCGGGCTTCGATCGGGTGCTGCGCACGAACGCGCACTTCGAGCGTTTCCTCGGAGCGCGCGTTTGGATTGAGCTGAAGGTGCCGCGCGCGGGCGGGCGCCGCCGGTATACGGGGCGACTGGCCGCGGTCGAGGATGAAGGTATCACGCTGGAAGTCGACGATGAGGCCATCAGCGTGCAGTTTGGTGAAATCGGCAAGGCGAAGCTTGCCCCGCAGCCCTGATGGGTGTGCGTCGGAGGTAAAAGGTTGTGAACAAGGAAATATTGATGGTGGTCGATGCCGTCTCGAACGAGAAGGGCGTCGATAAAGAGATCATCTTTGAAGCGCTCGAAGCAGCGCTCGCCTCGGCTACGCGCAAGAAGTACGGCGAGGAGTTCGATGCGCGCGTGGCGATTGACCGCAAGACGGGTGATTACGACACCTTCCGCCGCTGGAAGGTATTCGCCGACGATTCCACGGAACTCGAGGTCCCGGAGCGCGAGCTGCGGCTCGAGGATGGCCGCGATATTGACCCCGCGGTCGAGCCGGGCGGATACGTCGAGCAGCCGATGGAGTCGGTCGCCTTTGGCCGCATCGCCGCGCAACAGGCAAAGCAGGTCATCGTGCAGAAGGTGCGCGAGGCTGAGCGCGCGCAGGTGGTTGAGCAGTACAAGGACCGCGTCGGGCAGCTCGTGAGCGGCGTCGTCAAGCGCGTCGATCGCAATGGCATCTACGTTGACCTCGGCAGCAACGCCGAAGGCTTCGTGCCGCGCACGGATATGATCCCGCGCGAACAGGCGAAGCCCCAGGACCGCGTCAAGGCGTACCTTAAGGACGTGCGCTCCGAGCCGCGCGGTCCGCAGCTCTTTCTGACGCGCACGGCGCCGGAATTTCTGGTCGAGCTCTTCAAGCTCGAGGTGCCGGAGGTCGGCCAGGGCCTGATCCAGATCCTGGGCGCGGCGCGCGACCCGGGCGTGCGCGCCAAGATCGCCGTACGCAGCAATGATCCGCGCATCGATCCGGTCGGAGCGTGCGTCGGCATGCGCGGATCACGGGTGCAGGCGGTGTCCAATGAAATCGCCGGCGAGCGCGTCGACATCATTCCCCATGATGCGAACCCGGCGCAGTTTGTCATCAATGCGATGTCGCCCGCCGAAGTACTCTCGATCGTCGTTGACGAGGAGTCGCACAGCATGGACATCGCGGTTGCGGAGGAGAAGCTGTCGCAGGCGATCGGCCGCGGCGGCCAGAATATCCGGCTCGCAAGCCAGCTCTCCGGCTGGGATCTGAACATCATGACCGAGTCTGACGCCGAGGCTAAGAGCGAGAGCGAGGCGCGCGGGCTCGTCGAGCTGTTCATGAAGCAGCTCGACGTCGATGAGGACGTGGCGACGATTCTCGCCCAGGAGGGCTTCTCGACCATCGAAGAGGTGGCCTATGTTCCGCAGGCTGAGCTCATCGCCATTCAGGAGTTCGACGCCAACATCGTGAAGGAGCTGCGCAATCGCGCGCGCGATGTGCTCTTGACGCAGGCGATCGCGAGTGAGGAGAGCCTCGATCAGTCGATGCCGGCGGACGATCTGTTGCTGCTCGAGGGAATGAGCCCGGATCTTGCGCTCGCACTGGCGCGCCGCGGGGTGCGCACGCGCGAGGATCTCGCGGATCAGTCGGTGGATGATCTCGCTGATATCGACGGACTGGCGGCTGAAGAGGCCGGCAAGCTAATCATGACCGCACGTGCACCCTGGTTCGAAGCGAGCCATTGAAGGGGCCGAGGATTTTAAGTTCATGGCCGAAGTTACAGTTTCGCAATTTGCCGAAGTCCTGAAGGTGCCCGTGGATCGGCTGCTGGTGCAGCTTGATCAGGCGGGCATCAAGGTCGGCGGGCCGGATGATCGTATCAGCGACGATGCGAAGCTTGAGCTGCTCACGCATCTGCGCCGCAGCCACGGCAGCGAGGAGGATGGCGGCGCGCCGCGCAAGATCACTTTGAAGAGAAAGACGCAGAGCGAACTGAAGCTCGCAAGCGTCCAGGGACGTGCGCGCACCGTCAACGTCGAGGTGCGCCGCAAGCGCACCTACATCAAACGCGACGTGCTCGAAGAGCAGGCGCGCCACCAGCAGGAAGAGATCGACGTGAAGCGCCGCGAGGCGCTCGAAGCCGAACGCCGCGAAATCGACCGCCTCGAGAACGAGCGCCGCGAGCGCGAACGCGTCGACATGGAGAACCGCCGCCGCGCCGAAGAGGAGCTGACGCGCAAGAAGTCACAGGATGAGGCGCGGCGCCTGGCGGAGGTGCGCACGCGCGAAGAGGCCGAGCGCCGCGAGCGCGAGCAGCGCCGTGCACCGCCCGAGCCTGCGCGGCCGCGCGTGGTGGAGGCGGTGGTCGCCGCCGAAGAAGTCGACGACAAGCAGACTCGCTACGGACGTCAGGAGCTGCACGTGGCGGGCGACGTCAGCTCGCGCTACAAGAAGAAGCGCCGCCTGAAGACGCGCACCGTGGGCGTGGGCACCGACGCCCCGCATGGCTTTGAGATGCCGACCGCGCCCGTGCGCCGTGAAGTGGCGATCGGCGAGACGATCACCGTCGCGGAGCTTGCGCAGAAGATGGCGGTCAAGGCGACCGAGGTCATCAAGGTGCTCATGAATTTGGGGGTCATGGCGACCATCAACCAGCCGATCGAGCCGGAGACGGCGGTCCTCGTCGCCGAGGAAATGGGCCATACGGCCAAAGTGCTGCGCGAGAATCAGATCGAACACGAATTGCAGGGCGTGCCGAGCGAGGCCGGAGAGGAGGAGCCACGTCCGCCGGTCGTCACGGTGATGGGCCACGTGGATCACGGCAAGACCTCACTCCTCGACTTCATTCGCACGACGAAGGTCGCCGCCGGCGAGGCGGGTGGCATCACCCAGCACATCGGCGCCTACCACGTCGAGACCCCCAAGGGCGTCATCACCTTTCTCGACACCCCGGGGCATGCGGCATTCACGGCCATGCGCGCCCGCGGCGCGAAGGCGACCGACGTCGTCGTGCTCGTGGTGGCAGCGGACGATGGAGTCATGCCGCAGACGATCGAGGCCATTCAGCACGCGCGCGCCGCCGGCGTGCCGATCGTCGTGGCCGTCAACAAGATCGACAAGAGCGACGCGGATCCGGACCGCGTGCGCACCGAGCTTGCCAAACACGAGGTCATTCCGGAGGAGTGGGGCGGCCAGAACATCTTCGTAAAGGTCTCGGCACGCACCGGCGAGGGCATCGATCAGCTGCTCGAGGCGATCCTGCTGCAGGCCGAGGTGCTTGAGCTGCAGGCGCCGCGCGCCGGGCTCGCATCGGGCGTCGTGATCGAGTCGAGCATGGAGAAGGGCCGCGGCGCGGTAGTCACCGTGCTCGTGAAGCGCGGCACGCTGCGCATGGGCGATGTGATTCTCGCCGGCGCCGAGCAGGGCCGGGTGCGCGCCTTGTTTGATGAGAATGGCCGGCCGCTCACGGAGGCGCTGCCGTCGATGCCGGTCGTGGTACTCGGCCTGTCGGGCGCGCCGAACGCGGGGGATGATCTGCTGGTGGTGGAAAACGAGCGCAAGGCGCGCGAAGTCGCGGTGTATCGGCAGAGCAAGTCCCGTGATGTGAAGCTCGCGCGCCAGACGACGCGCAGCGAGGATGTGTTCTCGCAGATCGACGGCGATAAGACGAGCCTCATTGCGATCGTGCTGAAGGCCGACGTGCAAGGCAGCGCCGAGGCACTGCGCGATGCGCTCACCAACCTGTCGATCGATGAGATCCAGGTCAAGGTGATCGCGAGCGGTGTCGGCGGCATCACCGTCTCCGACGTGCAGCTCGCAGCCGCCTCCAAGGCGCGCGTCATCGGCTTCAACGTGCGCGCCGATGCCGGCGCGCGCGAGGCGCTGAAGGAAACCGGCGTCGAACTGCGCTACTACAGCATCATCTATGAGGCCATCGATGATGTGAAGCAGATGATGAGCGGCATGCTGCAGCCGGAGATCAAGGAGACGATCCTCGGCATCGCGCAGGTGCGCGACGTGTTCCGTTCCAGCAAGTTCGGCGTGGTCGCCGGCTGCCTCGTGACCGAGGGCACCGTACGGCGCAACAATCCGATCCGCGTGCTGCGCGACAACGTCGTCATCTTTGAAGGCGCACTCGAATCGCTGCGCCGCTTCAAGGACGACGTCACCGAGGTGCGCGCCGGCACGGAGTGCGGCATCGGCGTCAAGAATTACCAGGACGTGCGCGTGGGCGATCAGATCGAGTGCTTTGCGCGCGTCGAGGTTGCCCGCACGCTGCAGTAGGAAGCCCATGCAGCGCGATCCATCTTTAAATGCCCCGCGCCCGCGCAACCGCAAGATCGAGGCCGAGTTGCAGCGTGCGCTCGCCGAGATCATTGCGCGCGAACTGAAGGATCCGCGCGTCGGCAATGTCACGATCTCGGCGGTGGATATGGCGCCGGACATGCGCACGGCGCGGGTGTATTTCACACCGTTTGCCTCGCCCCATCCCGTGGAGGAAGTGCGCGCGGGCCTGACGCGCGCCGCCGGCTTCCTGCGCGGTGCGGTGACGCGGCGCCTCGGCCTGCGGTACGCGCCGCGCCTGCAGTTCGTGTTCGACGACGCCTTTGACAAAGCGGCCGCGCTCACCGGTCTCATCAATCAGGCGGTGGCCCGCGATCGCGGCGACGGCGAGTCCTGAACAACGACCCCGTGCGCACGGGCATCCTGCTCCTCGATAAGCCGCTGGGGATCTCCTCGAACGCCGCGCTGCAGCGCGTGCGGCGCCTCCTCGGAGCGGCGAAGGCAGGCCACGTCGGAAGTCTGGATCCGCTCGCCACGGGCATGCTGCCGATCTGCCTGGAAGAGGCGACCAAGATCGCGGGCGAGATTCTCGCCGGGCGCAAGTGCTATCGCTTCAGCATCGGCCTGGGAGAGCGCACCGCCACCGGCGATGCGGAGGGCGCAGTCATTCAGAGCCTGCCCGTGCCGGCTTTGGCGCCTGCGGATATCGGGCGCGTGCTCGCGCTGTTTCGCGGGCGCCAGCGGCAGATCCCGCCCATGTACTCCGCCTTGAAGCGCGCTGGTGAGCCCCTCTACCGCCTAGCGCGCGCCGGGCAGGTGGTCGAGCGCGCGGCGCGTGCGATCGACATCAGCGAAATTAAGCTCCAGTCCTTTGACAGTGCTCGATTGGAACTCGAGGTCATTTGTTCCAAGGGCACCTATGTGCGCACGCTGGCGGAGGATATCGCGCAGGCCTTGGGCACCTGCGGCTACGTCACCCGTCTGCACCGCGTGTACGTCGAGCCCTTTATGTCCGAAGCCATGCACACGCTGGAATCCATCGAAAGCGCGCGCGCCGGCGGGGAGTTTCCGGCGCTCTTGCCAGCGGACTATCCCGTCGGCCACCTGGCCGCGCTGCATCTGGATGCTGCGCGCGCGCTGCGCCTGCGGCAGGGCCAGACGGTCGGCGCGGACGCCGCTGCGAGCGGCAGCGTGCGCCTGTATGACGAGTCGGGACGGTTTTTTGGCCTGGGGGTTGCGGACGGACAAGGCCAAGTGCGCCCGCGACGGCTGTTTGTCTTGTAGCCGGACCACCACCACAGGTAGAATTCCGCGGTTGCAATGGCCCTAAAGATCAAGTTCCAGGATTAGTTAATGACCTTAACCAGTGAGAAGAAGGATGGGATCCTCGAGCAGTTCCGCAGAGGTCCGCGGGACACCGGCTCGCCCGAAGTCCAAGTTGCGCTGCTCTCCGAGCGCATCAACGGATTGAGCGATCACTTCTCGGCGCACAAGGCCGACCATTCTTCGCGCCGCGGCTTGGTGAAGCTCGTCAACCAGCGCCGCAAACACCTCGACTATCTAAAAGCCACGCAACCTCAGAAGTACCAGGAGCTCGTCGAGCGCCTGGGGCTGCGACGCTGATCTACATCCGGGCTGTGCAGCCGTTGGCGGCGCGTTCCCGTGCTTTCCCTACATGGTTTTCATTTTGAGGATTGAAGCGTGAGCGCTGTTAGCAAATCATTCGCATACGGGCCCCATAGCGTCAGCATTGAAACCGGCGAGCTCGCCCGCCAGGCGGATGCCGCGGTTCGCGTTTCGATGGGCGACACGATCGTGCTCGTCACGGTCTGCGCTCAGCAAACGGCGAAGCCCGGACGGGACTTCTTTCCGCTCACCGTCAATTACGTCGAGAAGACCTACGCGGCGGGCCGCATTCCCGGCGGCTTCTTCAAGCGCGAGGGCCGGCCGACGGAGAAGGAGACGCTGACCTCGCGCCTCATCGACAGGCCCATCCGCCCGCTCTTCCCCGACGACTTTCTGAATGAAGTACAGGTGGTGGCGACCGTGCTGTCGGTGGACCCGGAGATCGATCCGGACGTGCCCGCGCTCCTGGGGGCATCGGCGGCGCTCGCGCTCTCGGGCATCCCCTTCAACGGGCCAATCGGCGCCGCCCGCGTGGGCTACAAGGACGGCAAGTACCTTTTGAATCCGCCCGCGAAGGAGCTCGTCGATTCCACTCTCAATCTGGTGGTCGCCGGAACGCAGCTCGCGGTCCTCATGGTCGAATCCGAGGCGCGCGGCCTGTCGGAGGAGGTTATGCTGGGCGCCGTCGTGTACGGCCACGAGCAGATGCAGGTCGCCATCAGCGCCATCCGTGAGCTTGCGGCGCAGGCGGGCAAGCCGCGCTGGAATTGGCAGGCGGACCCGCACAACGCGGAGCTGACGAGCGCGGTGGCGCTGCACGCGCAGGCCGCGCTCACGCAGGCCTACGCCATCACGGAGAAGCTGCAGCGGCGCAACCGCTTGGGCGAGGTAAAGACGCAGACCCAGGCGGCGCTGAGCGCCGGCGAGTCTGCGAAATGGAGCTCCGAGCAGGTCGAGGGCCATCTGTTCAAGCTCGAGAGCAACATCGTGCGGCAACGGATTTTGAATGGCGAGCCGCGTATCGATGGCCGCGATGCGGTGACCGTGCGGCCGATTACCGTGCGCGTGGGCGTACTGCCGCGCACGCACGGCTCGGCGCTCTTCACCCGCGGCGAGACGCAGGCGCTCGTCGTGACGACGCTCGGCACGGGGCGCGATTCGCAGATCATCGACGGCCTCGACGGCGAGCGCCGCGAGTCCTTCATGCTGCACTACAACTTCCCGCCGTTCTCCGTCGGTGAGACCGGCATGATGGGCTCGCCGAAGCGCCGCGAAATCGGCCACGGCAATCTCGCGCGGCGCGGCGTCAAGGCCGTGATGCCCGATATGGCGACGTTTCCCTATGTGATTCGCGTGGTGTCGGAGATCCTCGAGTCCAACGGCTCAAGCTCCATGGCGAGCGTATGCGGGACGAGCCTGTCGCTGATGGACGCCGGGGTGCCGCTCGCGGCGCCGGTCGCCGGTGTTGCCATGGGCCTCGTGCTCGAGGGCGGCCGTTTCAAGGTGCTGACGGACATCCTGGGTGACGAGGATCACCTGGGCGATATGGATTTCAAGGTGGCGGGCACCAAGGATGGCGTCACCGCCTTGCAGATGGATATCAAGGTCGAGGGCGTGACGCCGGAGATCATGCGTGTGGCGCTTGAGCAGGCGCGCGCCGGACGGCTGCACATCCTGGGCGAAATGAACAAGGTGCTGCCGAGCACGCGCGCGAAAATGTCCGACTGGGCGCCCTCGATCATCACGCTCAAGATCGATCAGGAAAAGATTCGCGATGTCATCGGCAAGGGCGGCGCGGTCATCCGCCAGATCACCGAAGAAACCGGCACGACGATTGACATCGAAAACGACGGCACGGTGAAGATCGCCTCGGTGAGCGGCGCGGCCGGGCGCGAGGCGCAACGGCGCATCGAGCTCATCACCGCCGATGTGGAAGTCGGCCGCATCTACGAGGGCAAAGTCGTGCGCCTGATGGATTTTGGCGCCTTCGTCACCATCCTGCCCGGCCGTGACGGCCTCGTGCACATCTCACAGATCTCCGACGAGCGCGTCGAGCGGGTGAGCGACAAGCTCAAGGAAGGCGACGTCGTGCGCGTGAAAGTACTCGAAGTCGACCGGCAGGGCCGCGTGCGACTCACGATGCGCAGCGTCGATGCGGCCTAGCCGCGCGGCTGCCTAAAAGTTGGCCTGAAGCTCAGGGCCGGCGCGCTTCGCCGGCACCATCCTCGGCCGCGTCGCGCCGCGAGCCATTCGCGGCGTTGACCAGAGTCCGGTAGATCTCCTCCTGCACCGAGCGCCAGCGCTGATAGTTCTTCTGCGCAAGACTCGCCGCCACCTGCAGTACGTCGCCATCGTTTTTGCCGCGCTCGCGCGCGTCACGCTGATGTGAGGCGAACAGCTTGAAGCACTGCTCCAAATAGCTGCCGATCATGTCGTGATAGTTGGCATCGTGAAATCGAATGACTTGCGAGAGAAAGTCGCGGCTCATGAGCGGCTCGCCCGCCTGTTCCAACTCAGCGATAACCTGTAACAGAATGCAGCGTGTGATGTCCTCCTGAGATTTCTTGTCAATTACGACGAAATCGATTTGCTCAACGACCAATTTGCGTACGTCCGCCAGCGTGATGTAACGGCTCTCCACCGTGTCATACAGCCGCCGGTTGGGATATTTTTTTATGACCCGCGGTTCATTCATTGCACGCCCCCTTTGGTGTTTTCGGTTCTTATTTCAGTCCTTCGGCTTCTCCAGTCCCATGGCGTCAGGTCGGCTCGAACCCCTACCTTAGTACAACGGCGGGGCAGGACCAAATTAAGGCGCGCTTGCCGGCGCCGTGGCTTTTTGGACACGTTCCAAATTGGCCGGATTCCAATGATTGAGCGCCCAGCCGAGGATGGCAGCAGGCGGTGCGTCGGCGAGCTCGACAGGCGGCGGATGCCGCAGCAGCTGCAGCGCCTCAGTGAGCTGGCCGCTGGCGCGGCGCGCGTCAACCGGCAGCGAGCGGCGCGACTTGGCGAGCTTTGCGCCATCCGGCTCCACCACGACCGGCAGATGGCCGTAGCTTGGGGTGGGCAGCGCGAGTGCCCGCTGCAATAAGAGCTGCCAAGGCGTGCTCGGCAGTAGATCCGCGCCGCGCACCACATCCGTGACGCCCTGCTGGGCGTCGTCGACCACCACGGCCAGCTGATAGGCGATGATGCCGTCGCGGCGGCGGATGATGACGTCGCCGAGCGCGCGCATGGCAAATTGAGCGGGGCCCTGGAAGCGGTCGATGAAGCTGACGCTTGCGGCGTCATCCACGCGAAAGCGCAGGGCGGCGGGACCTTGGGCTTGCGGGCGATCGCGGCAGGTGCCCGGATAGGCGCCGTCTTCGCCCGCGGCAAGCGTGCGCCGCGTGCAATGGCAGGCGTAGGTCAGTGCGCGCTCGCCCAGCGCTTGGATGGCCTCCTCATAGAGCGCGCCGCGGTGGCTTTGATATTCGACCGGACCGTCCCAGTGGAGTCCCAAATGCTCGAGCGTGCGTTGAATTTCATCGGCGCATCCGGGGTGCACGCGTGCGGCATCGAGGTCCTCGATCCGCAGCAGCCAGCGGCCGCCATGCTGACGGGCGTCGAGGTAGCTGCCGAGCGCGGCCACCAGGGAGCCCAGATGCAGTGGACCGGTCGGGGAGGGCGCGAATCGGCCGACGTAGCCCATGCTGCGCCGCGCTCGGCGAGTCAACTCTTAGCGGTAACGGTCGTCGCGGTCGCCGTACTGCCGCTCGCGCCGCTCGCGGCGCTCCTGGGCCTCGATGGTGAGAGTCGCCACCGGGCGCGCTTCCAGGCGCTTGATGCCGATTTCCTCGCCGGTCTCCAGACAGTAGCCGTAGCTGCCATCCTCCACGCGCTTCAGGGCCTCATCGATCTTGCGGATAAGCTTGCGTTCCCGGTCGCGTGTCCGCAGCTCCAGGCTGAACTCCTCCTCCTGGGTGGCGCGGTCGTTCGGGTCTGGAAAATTCGCCGCCTCATCCTTCATGTGCGACACCGTGCGATCCACTTCTTCCATGAGATCGCGCTTCCAGCTCTGCAGAATCTGGCGGAAGTGCTCGAGCTGCTCCTTGCTCATGTACGCTTCGCCGCGCTTCGATATGTACGGCTGTACGTTGCGCGGTCCTGCCAGGAGGCTGCCGGGCTCGCCGCTGTCGGCTTCTTCGGCCTCCTGGGCCACAATCGCCGGAGTCACGCGCACCGGAATCACCGGAATCGGCGCGGCAGCGGGGCCTGCGGCGCGCGGCGGGTTAGGGCGGCTGGCATGCACGGCAGCAGGCTCGGCAGATTTACGGGTGCTCGCAGGCTCGGCGGCCGCGGGCCGCTTGGCCTGCGGCGCGGCTCTGCGCAGCGCAATGACTCCCTTGGCCTTGTCCACGGACTTGCTCGCAACCTCCTTGCGGGCTGCGGGCCGGCTCACGGTTTTCCTCACCTTTGTGGGTTTCGGCGCGGGTTTCTTGGCCGACATCGGGCACTCCTCAAAAGCATGGGCCCTGTGAAGGACGCGGGATTATACCGGCCGACTCCCCTATGTACAGGGCGCTATGCAGAATGCGCTTGCGAGGCGATTTTGGGGTGCTCGACGATGACACTGGTGTGGATGCCGCCGCGGACGTTGAACCTGGCCCGCAGGCGCAGGAAACGCGGCGCGAGGGTCGCGACCAGGTGAGCGGCAATCTCATTCGTGACCGCTTCGTGGAAGGCGCCGCGCGTGCGAAACGAGACGATGTAGAGCTTCAGAGACTTCAGCTCCACGCACAGCCGATCGGGGATGTACTCAAGGAGTAGCGTTGCGAAGTCCGGCTGCCCGGTCTTCGGACACACGCAGGTGAATTCCGGAATGCGCATGCGGATCGTGTAGTCGCGCTCCGGGGCGGGATTTGCGAAGGTCTCAAGGACGCCTGCGGGGTGTGCACTCATGCGCGTTTACTTTACACTACCTCAGGCGCGCCCCGCCGCCACGCGAGAAGGTCTTTGAGATGCGGCTGACTAAGATCAAGCTCGCCGGCTTCAAGTCCTTTGTTGATCCCACCCTAGTCAGCTTTCCAAGCAATCTCACCGGCATCGTCGGCCCGAACGGCTGCGGTAAATCCAACGTCATTGACGCGGTGCGCTGGGTGATGGGCGAGCTGTCCGCGCGCCATCTGCGCGGCGACTCAATGGCGGATGTGGTGTTCAACGGCTCGAGCGCGCGCAAACCGGTCGGCACGGCCTCGGTGGAGCTCATCTTTGACAATGCGGACGGCAAGATCGGCGGCCCGTACGCCGGCTACAACGAAGTGTCGCTCAGGCGTCAGGTGGCGCGCGACGGCACCTCGAACTACTTCATCAACGGGGTGCGCTGTCGCAGGAAGGACATCACGCAGCTGTTCCTCGGCACCGGCTTAGGCTCGCGCAGCTACGCCATCATCGAGCAGGGCACGATCTCGCGCGTCATCGAGTCAAAGCCCGAGGACATGCGCTGCTTCGTCGAGGAGGCGGCCGGGATATCCCGTTACAAGGAGCGCCGCCGCGAGACCGAGAGCCGCATCGGCGAGACCCGCGAGAACCTCGAGCGCCTGCAGGACGTGCGCGACGAAATCGACAAGCAGATACGCCATCTGCAGCGCCAGGCCGCGACCGCGCGGCGCTACCGCGCGCTGAAGGAGCGCGAGCGGCTCCTGACGGCGCAGCTTTTGGCGCTGCGCTTACGCGAGCTTGATAGCGGTGCGTACGCGCACGACAGCGCGGTGCGTGCGCGCGAGCTTGCCATGCAGGCGCAGCTTGCCGAGCAGCGTGCGGCCGAGGCGGCGCTCGAGAAGCAGCGCGTCTTTCATGCCGAGCAGAGCGAATGCGTGGCGGCGGTGCAGGGGCGCTACTTCGAGGTCGGCGCGCAAATCTCGCGCACCGAGCAGAGCATCCAGCACACGCGCGAGCTGCGCGAGCGACAGCGCGCGGATCTGGCGCAGGCACGCGGCACGCTGAACGAACTTGCGCTGCACATGGAGCGCGACGAGCGCGAGCTCGGCGTCCTGCGCGCCGAACTCGCCGCGCTTGCACCGAAGCTCACTCTGGCGACGAGCGCCGAAGAGGAACACGCCGCACGGCTCGCCGCCGCCGAGCACGCCCTGCAGCAGTGGCAGGGACGCTGGGAGGATTTCAACCGCTCTTTGGGCGCCGCCCATCAGACGACGCAGGTCGAGCGCGCGCGCATCGAGCAGCTGGAGAACCAGGAGCGGCGCCTCGCAACCCATGCCGATCGGCTCGCGGTCGAGCGCGAAGCCCTTGCCCAGCAGGATCAGGATGCGCAGCTTGCCGGGCTTGCCGAGCAGGAGTCGCTCGCGCGCACAAGCGGCGAGCAGCTCGCGCAGGCCTTAAGCTCAGCCCTCGAGCGCACCCAGACGCTGCGCGCCGAGCAGCTGGCGGTGGAGGTGCGGCTCGATGCGGCGCGCGCCGAGCGTGAACAGTTGCGCGCGGAACTCGTCTCGCTCGAGGCACTGCAGCAGGCCGCCTTCAATCACGGCGTGGACGCCGTCGGCGAGTGGCTCGGCACCGCCGGACTTGCCGGCCGGCCGCGCGCCGCCGCGGCGCTCGAGGTGGCCGCGGGCTGGGAGCGGGCGGTCGAGACCGCGCTCGGGGATTATCTGGAGGCGGTGTGCGTCGAGCGACTGGATGAGGTAGGCGCTCATCTGGAAGGATTTGCCGCCGGCCGTTTGGCCTTGATCGAAGCGGGCGCGGCACCGCGCGCGGCGGGCGCGGACACGCTCGCCGCGAAGCTCACCGGGCCCTCCGCGCTGACGGAGCAGCTCGAGCGCATTCTCACCGCCGAGTCGCTCGCCGATGCGCTCGCACGGCGCGCAGCGCTGCAAGCGGGCTGGTCAATCATGACGCGCCGCGGTGAGTGGGTCGGAAGGGACTGGTTGCGCGTGACGCGCGGGGCCGACCCGCACGCCGGGGTTATCGAGCGCGAGCATCGCCTGAAGGATCTGCGCGCGCAATTTGCCGCGAGCGCCGAGCGCGCGCGCGGCATCGAGACCCACCTCCTCGCGGTGCGTGAGTCACTCGCGGAATCTGAAGTGGCGCGCAACGCCGCACAATCGGGAATTCAGGGCGCGCACCGCGCGCACGCGGATCTATTGGGGCAGCTCGAGGCGATGCGCGCGCGCTCACAGGAGGCAGGCCTCAGGCGCGCGCGGCTTGAGGAGGAGGCCGCAGGGGTTGCCGATGAGATCACGCTGACGCGCGAAGTACTGACGCGCGCCGCGCGCGAGCTGGCGCGCGGCCATGACGTTCTCAGGGAGCTCGATGCACAGCAGCCGCAGATGCACGCTGATCGCGACGAGACGCGCGAGGCGCTGGTGGCGGCGCGTGCCGCGGCGCAGGCGGCGCAGCTCGCGGCGCGCGACCTGCTCATCCGCAGCGAGTCCGTGCGCACCGCCGAGAATTCCCTCGCGGTCGGCCTGAAGCGCATGACCGAGCAGCGCGCGCAGCTCGCCGCCCGCTGTGCGGAGCTCGAGCGCGAGCTCGCAGGCGGTGATGCCCCGATTCTGGAGCTCGAGGGGCGACTCGCCGAAGCGCTGGCGCGGCGCCTGGACATTGAGGCGGAGCTCAAGGGCGCGCGCAGCGCACTCGAGGCCGCCGATGCCGAGCTGCGCACGCTCGATGAGAGGCGCGCCACCTGCGAGCAGCGCGTGTCCGAAGCACGCACGGCGATGGAAGAGGCGCGGCTCGCCGCCTCCGAAACGCGCGTGCGGCGCGAGTCGATTGCCGAGCAGTTCGCCGCGACTCAGTTTGCGCTCGCCGAGATCCAGGCAGATCTACCGGGCGATGCGCGCATCGAAGTCTGGGAGGGCGCGCTTGCCGAGACGCGCACCGATGTTGAAAAGCTGGGGCAGGTCAATCTCGCCGCGATCGATGAGTTGCAGGAGCAGACGGACCGCAAGGAATACCTTGATAGGCAGTACGCGGATCTGAGTGATGCGCTCACAACGCTCGAGCAGGCCATGCGGCGCATCGACAAGGAAACGCGTGCCCGTTTCGAAGACACCTTTGAGCGCATCAATACGGGCCTCAAGGAGAAGTTTCCGCGGCTCTTCGGCGGCGGCCACGCCTATCTTGAGCTCGTCGGCGAGGACGTGCTGTCGGCGGGGGTTGCGGTCATGGCGCGCCCGCCGGGCAAGCGCAACAGCACAATCCACCTGCTCTCCGGCGGGGAGAAGGCGCTGACGGCGGTGGCGCTCGTCTTCTCGATCTTTGACTTGAATCCTGCGCCCTTCTGCCTGCTCGATGAAGTGGACGCGCCGCTCGATGAACACAACGTCGGGCGCTTTTGCGACATCGTCCGTGACATGTCCGCGCGCATCCAATTCATCATCATCACCCACAACAAGGCGACGATGGAACTGGCATCGCAGCTCATCGGGGTGACCATGAGCGAGCCGGGCGTATCGCGCCTGGTGAGCGTGGATATCGACGCGGCGCTGCGCCTCGCTGCGGTCTGACGGCGCCGCCCCGCATGTCAGAGTTGCGCTGGATACTCCTCACGTTGGGGGCGCTCTTCATTGCAGGGCTTGCATGGTGGGAGCTGCGCCGGCCGCGCCAGGCGCCGCGCGACGGCCCCGAGCCTCGCGATCCGCCGGCTGTGCCGCCGCTGCTGCGCGCGCGCGAACCGGCGCGCGAGCTGCCGACGATGTCGATGCGCGAGGCCGCGGAGCCGGCGCCGCCCGCCGCGCCCAGTGCCTCGATCCTGCCCGCTCCGGAAATTGTCGAGCCCATCGTCGAGTGGCCTCCGGAGGGATCGCGGCGGATTCTCACCCTGCGCATCCTCGCAGCGCGCGAGCGCTTCGCCGGCCGCACGCTGCGCCAGGCGCTCGCCGCGGAGGGCTTCGTCCACGGGCGGCTGTCCATCTTCCACAAGGCGGGCACCGATGCGCGCGCGGTGCTGTCGGCCGCGAGTTTGACGCAGCCCGGCAGCTTCGACCTTGCAACCATGGATACGCAGCGCTACGGCGGGCTCAATATCTTTGCCGTGTTGCCGGGGCCGCTGCCGCCGCCCGAGGCCTTCGAGGAGTTGCTCGCAAGCGCCCGGCAGCTGAACGAGCGCTTACAGGGCACGCTGCAGGATGAGCGCGGCGATGCGCTCACCGCGGCGCGTATCGCCATCGTGCGCGCCGAGCTTGCCGGGCAGGCGGCGCCGCCTGAGGGTGCGCCGCCGTGAAGCGGGCCGACGAGCTGCGCCGGCAGCTCGCAGCTCTCAATCACAGTTACTACGTGCTCGATGATCCGCAGGTACCGGATGCGGAGTACGATCGGCTGATGCGCGAGCTTCTCGCGCTCGAGGCCAAATACCCGGAGATCGTAACGCCCGACTCGCCGACGCAGCGCGTCGGCGGGGCGGCTGCCGCGCAATTTCACCCGGTCGCGCACCGCGTGCCGATGCTGTCGCTGCGCAATGCATTCTCTGCCGAGGAGGTGGCCGATTTTGACCGCCGCGTGCGCGAGCGCCTCGGGGTGAGCTCCGACATCGACTACATGGCTGAACCGAAGCTCGATGGGCTTGCGGTCACACTCTCCTACGAGCAGGGTCGCCTGGTGCGCGCCGCGACACGCGGCGACGGCGCAACCGGTGAGGACGTCACCGCGAACGTGCGCACCATACGTTCGGTGCCGCTCTTATTGCAGGGGCGCGCGCCGCGGCTGTTTGAGGCGCGCGGCGAAGTGTTCATGCCGCTTGCGGGCTTTCGCGCCATGAACGAGGCGGCGCGGCAGCGCGGCGAAAAACTCTTCGTCAATCCGAGGAATGCCGCGGCCGGCGCACTGCGGCAGCTTGATCCGCAGGTGAGCGCGCAGCGGCCGCTGGAGGCCATTTTCTACGCCGCCGGCGCCATTGACGGCATCGAGCCGCCCGCGGGGCAGAGCGAGCTCTTGGCGCTGTTGCGCACGCTCGGCCTGCGCACGAGCCGCGAGGCTGAACGCGTGCGCGGGCTGGCCGGCTGCCTCGACTATTACGCAAGGCTCGGCGCACGGCGCGCAGAGCTTCCCTATCAAATCGACGGCGTGGTCTACAAAGTGGATCGCCGCGCCGACCAGGAGAAGCTCGGCTTCGTGTCACGCGAGCCGCGCTGGGCGCTGGCGCACAAATTTCCCGCCGAGGAGGAGTTGACACAGATACAGAACGTCGAATTCCAGGTGGGCCGCACCGGCACGCTGACGCCGGTGGCGCGCCTCACACCGGTGTTCGTCGGCGGCGCCACGGTGAGCAATGTCACGCTGCACAACATGGATGAGATCGAGCGCAACGACATTCGCATCGGCGACACGGTGGTGGTGCGCCGCGCCGGCGATGTCATTCCGGAAGTGGTGCGCGTCGTCCTCGAGCGTCGGCCCAAGAAGGGCACGCGGCGCATCACGCTGCCGACGCACTGTCCGGTGTGCGCATCGCCGGTGCTGCGGGTGCCGGGCGAGGCGGCGGCGCGCTGCACGGGCGGCTTTACCTGCCGCGCGCAGCGCCAGGAGGCGCTGCGCCATTTTGCAAGCCGCCGTGCGCTCGACATCGAGGGGCTCGGCGACAAGATTGTTGAGCAGCTCGTCGAGCAGGGGCTCGTGAGCTCGCCCGATGAGCTCTATGAGCTCACCGAGGAGCAGCTTTCCGGCCTCGAGCGCATGGGCGAAAAGTCCGCCGCGAAACTCATCGCGGCACTCAAGAAGAGCACGGCGACGACGCTGCCACGCTTTTTGTATGCGCTCGGAATCCGTGACGTCGGCGAGGCGACGGCGCTCGCGCTCGCGCGCCATTTCGGCAGCCTCGAGGCTCTGATGGCCGCGGATGTGGCAAAGATTCAGGAAGTGCCCGATGTGGGGCCGGTGGTCGCAGCATCGGTTGCGATGTTTCTCGCCGAGCCGGCACACCGCAAGGTAATTGCCAGTCTGCGTGCACACGGCGTGCATTGGGCCGACATCGAGCGCATGCCGGTCGCGGCGGCGCCGCTGGCTGGCATGACCTTCGTCGTGACTGGCACCCTTGCGAGCATGAGTCGCGAGCAGGCGCAGGAGCGGCTGCGCGCGCTCGGCGCGAAGGTTTCCGCCAGTGTCTCGGCCAAGACGAGCTATCTCGTGCACGGCGCGGAGCCCGGCTCGAAGCTTGCGAAGGCCACGCAGCTTGGCGTACGCCTCCTCGATGAGCCGGCATTTCTCGCCCTCCTCGGGGGCTGAGCGGGGTCGCGCGCGCCCTTGCGGGCGGGGTTTCCAACGCTTCGCTGCGGACGGTTGCGCGTGCAAGCGCAAGCAAACCGCAAACAATGCGGGCAGCGTGATTACCGGTCGCGCGTCTCACGCATCTCACTCTGCATCCGGGCTATGTACGGCAGCAGACAGAGCGGCGGCGTGTGCAGCGTATGCTCAATCGCCGCCACGGGGTAGCTGCGCACCGCATCGTCGCCCTACCCGCAAAGGCCTTGTATCCAGGAAGCCTCTGTTGATCTCGATCCCGACGGCCGAAGCAGCTCCTGCGATTCCCGCATCCGCGTCGACGCCGACATAACGGTGAGCCTTGGAGCACCGCTCTTCTGGCCGCCTCGGCAATGCCGCATCGCCTGCGCGCTTTAAGCCCGCAGAGACTGTCAGCACTCAGCTGCGGAGTGACAAACGCCACATGCCCATATTGCCTTACGAAGCCTGTCCGATCGAGCGTCATCGCCCACGCCAAAGTCCTTTGCCGGCGGGGCTCCGATGACGGGTGCCCGAATTGCCGGCAGCTCACGGTTCGGGTCAGCTGTTCCGCTGCGCCAACGCACGGGGCCGAGTCATTTGCACAGCTTTTCAAGAGCCTCTGTTGCGATGCTGGCCGTCGCAGCGCTCGCCGGCTGCGCGGTGGGTCCCAACTTCAAGGCGCCGCCGGCACCGGATACCAAAAGCACGTTGCCCGCGACGCTGCCGACCATCACGGGCGGTAGTGTCAGTCCCGGCGGCGCGGCGCAGCGCTTCGTCGCAGGGCTGGATATCCCGGGGCAATGGTGGAGCTTGTTTCAGTCGCCGCAACTGAACGCATTGATCGAGCGCGCGCTTGCCGAAAACCCCACCCTGGAGGCGGCGCAGGCCGCGCTCCGGGAGGCGAACGAGAACATGGCCGCCGCGCGCGGTGCATACTATCCAAGCGTCTCGGGCAGCTTCCAGGCCGAACGCGAAAAGGCTTCGGGCGCCGCGTTCGGCCTGCCGCAGTTTGGATCCTTTATCTATTCGCTCAACGACGCATCCGTCAGCATCTCCTACGCGCTCGACATCTTCGGCGGTACGCGGCGGCAGGTAGAGTCGCTGCAGGCGCAGTTGGATTATCAGCGTTTCGCACTCGAGGCGAGCTATCTCAGCCTTACCGCGAATATCGTCACCACGGCGGTCAGCGAAGCCTCAGTCCGCGAGCAGGTCCGGACGACCGAAGAGATTGCCCATTCGCAGCAGTTGCAGCTCGACATCATCCAACGCCGCGTGACGGCCGGCGCTGCTTCGCGCACCGACATCGCGCAGCAACAAGCGACGCTTGCGAACACGCTCGCAACGCTGCCGCCGCTGCGCACTCAACTTGCGCACTATCGCAATCAGCTCGCCGTCTACGTGGGTGAGCTGCCTGCGGACTACCAAGCCGGCGCGTTCACACTCGACTCCTTGACGCTGCCCGCTGAGTTGCCGGCGAGCCTGCCGTCGAAGCTCGTTGAGCAGCGCCCGGACGTACGCCAATACTCCGCCCAGCTGCATCAGGCTACCGCGCAGGTCGGTGTGGCGACCGCGAACATGCTGCCGCAGATCACGCTCTCGGGCAGCTACGGCGGCGAAGCGCCGGAATTCTCCGAGATCTTCAATCCCGCCTCCGTCGTGTGGAGCATCGCCGCAGGACTGACGCAGCCCATCTTCGAGGGCGGCAAGCTTGTGCACCAGCGCCGTTCAGCCATCGCGGCCGCGCAGGAAGCGGCCGCAAACTACAAGGCGAGCGTACTCGGCGCGTTTCAGGACGTTGCGAATACGTTCGTCGCGCTGCAGGGCGACGCCGACGCGTTCGCCGCGAGCGACTCTGCGCAGCGTGCGGCCGAGGAGAGCCTGAAGCTCATCACAGCTCAATATAAAAGCGGCGGCGTGAGCTATGTCCAGGTACTGACTTCCGAACAAACCTTTCAGAGTGCGGCGCTCGCGCTCGTGAAGGCGCGGGCGCAGCGCTACGCCGACACGGCCGCGCTGTTCCAGGCGTTGGGCGGGGGCTGGTGGAACCGCAGCGACGTCGCTTCCAATTCAGCCCCATGCTGCAACGGGTCAATGTGAGCACCGCACCAACCGGGACCGCGGGCGGCGGCAAGCAACCGCTCAAGCGCTCGGCCATGATCAAACCGGTGGTCATCATGCTGTTGATCGTGGCCGTACTCATGGGCGCTATTGCCGGCTGGCATCTGTTCGTCGCCAAAATGATCCGACAGGGGATGGCGAAGGGTGCCTCCGCGCCAGCGGCGGTGGCGACGGTGGCGGCTGCCAAGACGAGCTGGCAGGCGCATACGCGCGCCGTGGGCAGTCTGCGCGCCGTCCGCGGTGCGGATCTCGGGGCCCAGGCCTCCGGCGTCGTCGATCGGATCTCATTCGAATCGGGAAACGACGTGCAAAAAGGCGCGGTGTTGCTGCGGCTGCGCCCCAATGACGACCCGGCGAAGCTCGCGCAGCTCGAGGCGACAGCCACGCTTGCCGGACAAACCCTGAAGCGCGACCGGGAGCAATTGGCCGCTCAGGCCATCAGCCAGGCAACGGTCGACACCGATGTCGCAAATCTCAAAACTTCGCAGGCCCAGGTGGCCCAGCAGGCCGCGCTCATCGAAGAGAAAATCGTCAGGGCTCCATTCACGGGCCGGCTCGGCATCCGCCAGATCGACGAAGGCCAGTACCTGAGCGCCGGGACGAGCATCGTCACGCTGCAGGCACTGGATCCGATCTTCATCGATTTCTATCTGCCGCAGCAGGAGCTTGCCAACCTGAAGAGCGGCGAGGCCGTGACGGCGGAGGTCGATGCCTATCCGGGCGTGAGCTTCCCCGGCGTCATTGCCTCGATCAATTCGAAAGTCGACTCGGCGAGCCGCAACGTGCAGGTCCGCGGCTCCTTTGCGAATGCCGACCGCCGGCTCGTGCCCGGCATGTACGCCACGGTCGAGATCGACAGTGGCGCGGCGCACTCGCTCATCACGCTGCCGCAGGCCGCCATCTCCTATAACCCGTACGGTGACGTGGTCTATGTCGTCGAGAAGAAGCCAGTCGAGCAGCAGAGTGAGCCGCAGCTCATCGCGCAGCAGCGCTTCGTTAAACTCGGTCCCACGCGCGGCGACCAAGTTGCCATCGAAAGCGGCTTGAGCGCCGGTGATATGGTCGTCACGGCCGGCCAGATGAAGCTGCACAACGGGTCAGTCGTGGTTGTCAACAACACCGTGAAGCCGACCGACAATCCTGCCCCGACGCCGCCGAACGAATAAGCACGAGGCATATTCGTGAACTTCACTGACGTATTCATCCGCCGTCCGGTCCTTGCGAGCGTCGTCAGTCTCCTCATCCTCGTCGTCGGCGTGCGCTCCTTCAGCTCGCTGCAGGTGCTCGCCTATCCGAAGACTGAGAACGGCATCGTTACCGTGACGACACAGTTCCCCGGTGCGGATCCGGACGCGCTCGCCGGCTTCATCACCACTCCCATCGAGGCGGCGGTCGCGCAAGCCAACGGCATCGATTACATGACCTCGACGAGTGCCAATAACACCAGCACGATCTCGGTCAACCTGCGTCAGAACTACGACACCTCCAAGGCGGCGGCGGAGATCAACATCAAGGTCAATTCCGTGCTGAACCAGCTGCCCGCCGGGGCACTGCAGCCGGCGATCACGGTCAAGGTGGGTCAAACAACCGATGCGATGTACCTCGGGTTCTCGAGCAAGGCGCTCGCCCTCAATCAGATCACGGATTACATCCAGCGCGTGGTGCAGCCGCGTCTGCAGGCGGTCGCCGGAGTACAGACGGCCGAGATTCTGGGCGGAGAATATTTCTCGCTGCGTGCCTGGCTCGATCCGAAACGGCTCGCGGGCTACAACCTGACGGCGAGCGATGTTGCAAGCGCGCTCACCGCCAACGATTACATCTCGGCGGTCGGCAACACCAAGGGCCAGATGGTGCAGGTGACGCTGGTGTCGACTACAAACCTGCACAGTCTCAGCGAATTCAAGAACCTCATCGTCAAAGAGGTCGGCGGCAGCGTCATCCGCTTAAGCGACGTCGCCGTCGTCGAGCTCGGCGCCGACAGCTACGAGGCGAACGTCGCCTTCGACGGACGCACTGGCGTGTTCGTCGGCATCCAGGTCGCACCGAGCGCGAATCTGCTCACCGTCGCCAATGGCATCAAGGCCATCTTCCCCGATGTCAAGGCCCAGCTGCCGCAGGGCCTGAACTGTGAAATCGTTTACGACAGCACCGACTACGTGAACAGCTCCATCCGCGAGGTCGCGACGACCCTGGTCGAGGCCCTGGCTATCGTGGTGCTCGTCATCTTCGCGTTCTTGGGCTCGCCGCGTTCGGTGCTGATTCCGATCGTGGCCATCCCGCTCTCGATGATCGGGACGCTCGCGATCATGCTGGCGCTGGGTTTTTCGATTAATCTGCTGACCTTGCTCGCGCTCGTACTGTCCATCGGGCTCGTCGTCGATGATGCGATCATCGTCGTCGAGAGCGTCAACCGCCATCTGGAACAGGGCATGGCGCCCACACCCGCGGCCGCGCTTGCAGCGCGCGAACTTGCCAGCCCGATCATCGCCATGACGGTCGTGCTGCTCGCCGTGTTCATACCGATCGGCTTCCAGGGCGGGCTCACCGGGGCGCTGTTCGTCGAATTCGCCTTCACACTGGCGGGGGCTGTGACGGTGTCCGCCGTGATCGCGCTCACCCTGTCGCCGATGATGTGCTCGAAGCTGCTGAAACCTCGTCGAGAAGGCAGCAACGACTGGGAAACGCGGCTCGTCCGCTGGATCGATGCGCGTTTCGGCCGCGTGCGCGATGGCTATCGGCGCCGCCTGGAAAGCACACTGCGCTACACGCCCGTGACCGCGCTCTTCGTCGTCGTGGTTCTCGGCAGCATCTATTATCTCTACAGCAGCTCTCACAGCGAGCTTGCGCCGCAAGAAGACCAGGGTTTCGTGCTGATGCAGCCGACCTTCGCGCCCAACGCCGCCCTGCAGCAAAAGATCCTCAATGATCAGGCGCTGTACAGCTTGATCACGACGCTGCTGAAGCCCCAGCACGTGTTCCAGATCGACTCTCCGGCGCAAAGCATCACCGGCGCGGCGTTGCAGCCCGTCAATAAGCGCAAGATGGGTGCGAACGCGATTCAACAACTGCTGCAGCAGAAGAGCGGCAGCATCGCGGGTGCAAGAATTGCGGTCTTTCAGCCGCCCTCGCTCCCCGGTGGAGCGATCGGCTTGCCGCTACAGTTCGAGATCCAGACCACGCAGCCTGCCTCCCGCCTTTTTGAAGTATCGAGCGCCTTCCTGGACGCGGCGCGCAAGAGCGGGCTCTTCGCGTTCATCGACTCGGACCTTAAGATCGACCAGCCGCAGTCGGTCATCGAAATCGACCGCGACAAGGCCGCACAGCTCGGCTTGACGATGAATCAAATCGGCTCTGCGCTGGGTGGCCTACTCGGCGGTGGGTACGTCAACTATTTCAGCATCGACGCGCGCTCCTACAAGGTCATCCCGCAGGTGAACCGTGTGTCACGTCTGAACGTCGATGAGCTGGAGAATTATCCGATCGCAAACATCGGCGGCGTGCCCATTGCGCTCGCGGCGGTTGCGACGATCCGTTCGCAAACCGTGCCCGAATCGCTGAACCATTTCCAGCAGTTGAACGCTGCCACGATCTCAGGCGTCACGGTGCCGGGCGTGTCCCTGGATGATGGGATCAAGTACCTGCAGGGCCTTGCGAAGCGCACGCTGCCGCAGAACTATACCGTCGATTACGGCGGCCAGGCCCGCCAGTTCGTGCAGGAATCCGGCGGCATCATGGTGACCTTCGCGCTCGCGATCATCATCGTGTACCTGGCGCTCGCGGCGCTTTTCGAGAGCTTCCGCGATCCGTTCGTCATCCTGATCTCGGTGCCGCTGTCGATCGCCGGCGCTCTCATCTTCATCAGCATCGGCATCAACCACGCGACCATCAATATCTATACTGAAGTGGGCCTCGTGACGCTCATGGGCCTCATCAGCAAACACGGCATTCTCATCGTCGAGGTGGCCAACGCGCAGCAGCAGCTCGGCAAGTCCAAGTACGAGGCGATCGTCGAAGCCGCCGGCGAGCGCCTGCGCCCCATCCTCATGACGACGGCCGCCATGGTGCTCGGGGTGTTGCCGCTCGTGTTCGCAAGCGGCGCAGGGGCGGCCTCGCGCTTCGCGATCGGACTTGTGATCTCCACAGGCCTGTCGATCGGAACGCTGTTTACGCTGTTCGTGGTGCCGGGCATCTACATGCTCGTCGGCGCCAATCATTCGCAGCGCGCGCAGAACCCGACGGCGGCTCCGGCTGCGCAGCCGCAGGGTATCTAGGCCGAAAGCCACCGGGCTTGCCCCGATGGGCGGGGCGCGTTCGCCTGCCGGCGACCACCGCGAAGGGCAGGCCTCATGAGGGCCCGCCGCAACGGCCTGCCAGCAGCGAATCGCAGTCGCCGCCGGTGCGCCTTCGCTGTGCCGTTGGCTAGTTCTTCTTCTCGATCTGCGCGCTCTTCATGAGCCCATCGGTGTAGGCCTTGAACTTCTTGGCCTGCACCACCTGGTCGAGCCGTTGGTGGACTTGGTCATAGGTGGGCGGCGTCACATCGCGAATGTCGTCGACGCGAATGATGTGCCAGCCGTATTGGGTCTGCACCGGCTTGTGGGTGTACTCGCCCTTCTTGAGCGCCACCATGGCGTCGGCGAAAGGTTTCATGATGCGATCCGGCGTCAGCCAGCCGATGTCGCCGCCGTTGGTCTTGGACGGATCCATGGATTCGCGCTTGGCGACATCGGTGAAGTTGGCGCCTTTCTCCAGCTCCGCGATCAGCTTGCGGGCAAAGCCCTCGGTCGCCACCAGGATGTGGTTGACGTGGTATTCCTGGTGCGGCAGGAGGCCGACCTGGGTTTCGTACTCGGCGCGGGTTTCCTGCTCGCTCGGCTTCTTGTCCTTCAAATAGTGATCGGAGACGGCCTGCTGCAGCACGTTCAGGCGCGCAAGCTCCAGCAGCGCCGCGATTCCCGGATCCTTATCGAGCCCCTCTTTATTCGCCTCCTGCGCGATCACCTGGGCGCGAATCAGATTGTCGAGCGCCTGCTGCTTCTGCTCGGGCGTCAACTCCGCGACGGTGTTCTTGCCGGCGAGGCCTTTGGCGTAAAAATCAAAGAACTCACGGCTGATGGGGGTGCCGTTGACAATCGCAACCGGTGCGGAGTTGTCCGTGCTCGCGGCCGGTGCGCCGGCGGCGGGGGCACTTGCGCCGCCGGAGCTGCTCGCAGGCGCGGGGGCGGTTGCGCCCGGAGGCTTGCAGGCGGCGAGCGCCGCCAGCGTGCATAAAACAAGAATTCGGGTATAAAACATGTTTAGATCTCAGTGACTTATACGATAATAATCAAGTAACTTCTTCGGGGGCAAGTGCCCGGATATTCAAGGCGTGCACGTCGCCGTGCAGAAGCGGCGCCACGGCGGCGTAGACGAGGCGGTGCCGCTCGAGCTGCGGCCGGCCGCGAAACGCCGCGCTCACCAGACTGACACGAAAGTGGCCACCTTCGCGCGCGCCGGCGTGGCCCGCGTGCGCCGCGCTCTCATCGGTGATGTCGAGTCGCGTTGGCGCAAGCTCCTGCTCGAGCGCCGCGCGCAAGCGTGCCACGCGCTCGCTCGTCATGCGCGCTGCACCGGCGCGGCGATCCGCCGCGAAAGCCACGCGAGCTGCGCCCCGATGAAGAGAAAAGTCGCCACCGTCAGTCCAAACACTTTGAAGTTGACCCAGGTGCGCTCGCTCGCATTGAAGGCGATCACGAGGTTCAAGATGCCGAGGAGGCCATAGAACACGATCCATACCCAGTTGAGCCGCCGCCACACCGGAGCCTCGATGTGCACCTCGCCAGGCAGCGCCGCAGTAAGCAGGCGCTGCGCGAGGGTGCGCTCGCCAATCCAAAAGCTGCCGAGAAACGCAAGACTTGCGAGCCAGAAGAACACCGTGGGTTTCCACTGGATGAAGCGCTGATTGTGCAACACGAGGGTTGCGGTGCCGAAGGCAAACACGAGGACGGCGCTCAACGCGTGCATGGGCGGCACGCGCCGTCCGCGCAGGTAGTCGATGACGAGGAGCATGCCCATTGCCAGCATCAGGGCGGCGGTGGCGACATATAGCCCGGCCGCGTAGTACGCGACCAGAAAGACGCCCAGGGGCGCGAACTCGAGCAATGCCTGCATTGATATCGGTGCGTGAGCCGGCAGCCCCCGGCAAAGGCCGCGTATCATAGCTGATAGGCCATCTACCGTGAGTCAGTACTTTGAATTACACCCGCTCACCCCGCAAACGCGGCTCATCCGGCGTGCCGCGGACATCGTGCGCGGCGGCGGCGTCATCGCCTATCCCACCGACTCCTGCTACGCGCTCGGCTGCCACATCGGGGACAAGACGGCGCTCGAGCGCGTGCGCCGCATCCGCCACGCCGACCGCAATCATCACTTCACACTGGTGTGCCGCAACCTGGCTGATGTCGGGCGCTTCGCGAAGCTCGACACCTGGCAATTCCGGCTGATCAAGGCCTGCACACCGGGCCCGTATACCTTCCTTCTGCCCGCCACCACCGAGACGCCACGGCGCCTGCAGCACGAGCGCCGCCGCACCATCGGGGTGCGCATTCCCGATCATCCGGTGCCGCTGCTCCTGCTGGCGGAGCTCGGCGAACCCCTCATGAGCTCCACCTTGATGCTGCCCGGCGATGCGCTGCCGCTCACCGACGCGCTCGAGATCCGCACACGCCTCGAGCATGAGATCGATGCGGTGCTCGACGGCGGCAACTGCGGGGTTGAGCCGACCACGGTCATTGATTTGGCAGTGAGCCCGCCGGTGGTGGTGCGTGCGGGAAAAGGGCCGATTGCGGCAATTGCCGGGGCGCAACGCGCCTGAGGCGCCTGGGCTATAATCTGAAGCCTTCCCGCCCGCCAAATGTGATCCTTAACTTGCACGAGCCCGTTTTGACTCAGGGGTTGCCATGAGCGCCATCGCGGGAACCCGCCGAGTTCTGTCGGGCATGCGGCCGACCGGCCCGTTGCACCTTGGGAACTTCCACGGGGCGCTTGCCAACTGGGTGGAGCTGCAGTACCAGTACGAATGCTATTTCTTCATTGCGGACTGGCATGCGCTCACGACCGGCTATGAGGATACGACGCACCTGCAGGAGTACATCCGCGATGTGCTCATCGACTGGCTGGCCGCGGGCCTCAATCCCGGAGTGGCCACCTTGTTCATCCAATCGCATGTGCCTGAGCACGCCGAGCTGCACCTGCTCCTGTCGATGATCACGCCGCTCGGCTGGCTTGAGCGCGTGCCGACTTACAAGGACCAGCAGGCCGAGCTCAAGGAGAAGGATCTCGCGACCTACGGCTTTCTCGGCTATCCGGTGCTGCAGAGCTCCGACATCCTGCTCTACCGGCCGGCGTTCGTGCCGGTGGGCGAGGATCAGGCGTCACACGTGGAGGTGACACGCGAGATCGCGCGGCGCTTCAATCACATCTATGGCCGCGAGCCGGATTTTGAGGCGAAGGCGGAGCGTGCGGTGAAGAGTCTCGGCGGGCGCAATTCCGCCACCTATCGGCAGTTGCGCCGCAAGTTCCAGGAGAGCGGCGATACGGGCGCGCTCGAGCGCGCGCAGGCGCTCGTACAGGGCAACAACCGCATCACGGTTGCCGATCGGGAACGGCTCTTGGGCTACCTCGAAGGGTCCGGCGTGAGCATCCTGCCCGAGCCCCAGGTGCTCCTGACCGCGGCGCCGAAAGTGCCGGGCCTCGACGGTCGCAAGATGTCGAAGTCCTACGGCAACACCATTGGCCTGCGCGAGGACCCGGAGCAGGTGGCGCAGAAGCTGCGCGCGATGAAGACCGATCCGGCACGCGCGCGGCGCACTGATCCGGGGGATCCGGAGAAGTGCCCGGTGTGGGATCTGCACAAGATCTACTCGGACGAGGCGACCCGCAAATGGGTGAACGAGGGCTGCCGCAGCGCCAGCATCGGCTGCCTTGATTGCAAGCAGCCACTCATCGACAAGATCGTGGCGGAGGTGACGGGGATGCGCCGGCGCGGCCAGGAATTCGAGGAGCACCCGGAGCTCATTCGCGATATCGTCGCCGAGGGTGCCGAGAAGGCCCGCGAAGTGGCCCGCGAGACGTTGGGCGACGTGCGCAGGGCCATGCATTTGCGCGCCGAATGAGGAGCCGTTCATGAAACCAGAGTTGACGCTCGTGGCCTCGAACGAGCCCGTGCCGGCGGCGGCTGCGCAGCCGCAGCCGCAGCCGGAGCAGGTGGAGATGACCTTCGCCGTCGTCAACGGCGAGCCGGTGATGGAGCTGCCGCGCGATCTGTATATCCCGCCGCAGGCGCTCGAGGTGTTCCTGGAGGCCTTCGAGGGCCCGCTCGATCTGCTTCTCTACCTCATCCGGCGCCGCAATCTCGCCATCCTCGACATCCCGATCGCGGAGATCACCCGCCAGTACGTGCAGTACATCGAAGTGATGCAGGAGCTGCAGCTGGAGCTCGCGGGCGAGTACCTCGTCATGGCCGCGACCCTCGCCGAGATCAAATCGCGCATGCTGCTGCCGCGGCCGCAGCTCGCGGGCGAGGAGGATGAGGATCCGCGTGCCGAACTCGTGCGCCGCCTGCAGGAGTACGAGCGCTTCAAGAGCGCGGCGGAGAACATCGACCGCCTGCCGCGGCTCGAGCGCGACGTGTGGAACGCGAGCGCCGACGTCAAAGACCGTAAGGTCGTGCAGCTCTTGCCGCAGACCACGCTGCAGGAGATGCTGGTTGCCTTCAAGGAAGTCGTGGTGCGCGCGGAATACTTCGCACGCGTGCACGTGCAGCGCGAGCGGCTGTCGGTGCGCGAGCGCATGACGGATATTCTCACGACACTCGCGGCGCGCCGTTTCGTAGAATTCAGCGAGCTGTTCCACATCGACGAGGGGCGCATGGGCGTGACCGTCACCTTTGTCGCAATCCTCGAGCTCGTGCGCGAGGAGCTGATTGAGATCGTGCAGGCACAGGAGTTTGCCGCGCTGCACGTGCGCGCCGCCGCGCCACGCGCGTCGCTGCGGCTGGTCGAGGATTCCCCCTCCAATGAGGTCAGCTCATGAACGAGTCGTACCTGAAGAACGTCATTGAAGCTGCGCTGTTCGCCGCCGGACGGCCACTCACCATCATCCAGATTGCGCAGCTCTTCGATGAGCACGTGCGCCCGAGCGCGGCCGACGTGCGCGCGCAGCTCGCGCTGCTCGCCGCCGACTACGCCACCCGCGGCATTGAAATGAAGGAGACCGCGAGCGGCTTTCGCGTGCAGGTGCGCGGGGCGCTCGCGAGCGAGATTTCGCGCCTGTGGCCCGAACGCCCGCCGCGGTTCTCGCGCGCGCTCCTCGAGACGCTCGCGCTCATCGCCTACCGCCAGCCGATCACCCGCGCGGAAATCGAGGCGGTGCGCGGCGTGGCGGTGAATCCCAACATCGTGAAGACCCTGCTCGAGCGCAATTGGGTGCGAGTCGTCGGCCAGCGCGATGTGCCCGGGCATCCGGAGCTCTTGGGGACGACGCGTGAATTCCTCGACTACTTCGGGTTGAAGACGCTCGCCGAGCTGCCACCGTTGGCCGCGCTGACCGCGATGGCGGACGTCAATCTGCAGCTCGATCTGGGTGAGGAAGCAGCTGGCGGTGTTGCCGAGCCAGGCGCCGGCAGCGAGGCCGCGGCCATGCTGGAGGAGGACGGCGCCGAGGAGGACGAACATCCGGCCTCGGCCACCGCCGCAGGCGAACTCGTCGCGGCCGGCCCGCAGTTCGACTCCTGAGCGCGTTGCGCACGAGCGTTGCGCGGCGCACCGCGCCCGCCGAACGTCTGCAGAAGGTTTTGGCGCAGCTCGGGCTCGCCTCAAGGCGCGAGGCGGAAGCGTGGATCCGCGCCGGACGGCTGACAGTCAACGGGGATAAGGCAACGCTCGGGTTGCGCGTGACGCTCGCGGATGAGGTGCGCCTCGATGGCCGCGTGGTGCGGCGCCACGCGGCGCCCGAGGCCGCGGTGTTTCTGTGCCATCGCTCACCCGGAGAACCGCTCGCGCGTCCGCACGAGGAGCCGGATGGCGCGGCGATGGCGAGCCGGCTGCCGGGCCGCGCGGGACGGCGCTTCATCGCCGTCAGCCCCATGCCGCGCAGCGACGGCGGCCTTGAGCTTCTTACCTCCGACGGGGAACTCGCCGTGAAGCTGCAGCGTGCCGCGCGGCACCTCGAGAGCGAATTCAGCGTGCGCGTGCGCGGCGAGCTCACCGACGTGCAGCGTCAGGCCATATTGGGCGGCGTCCTCGATCGCGGTGCGGCTCTTTCCGTCGCAAGCTGCGAGAGTGCGGGCGGCGAGGGCGCGAATCGCTGGTATTCCGTCAGCGCGCGCGGCGGCAGCGGCAAGGACGTACGGCAGCTCTTCGAGCGTCAGGCGGTGCTCGTCAGCCGCGTGCTGCGCACGCGCTTCGGCCCGGTGACGCTCACGCGCAATATTGCCCGCGGGCAGTTTCGCGCGCTCACGCGCGATGAAACCCAGGCGCTCATGGCGGCGCTGGCTGGCAGTCGAAGCTTAGGCCCGTGACGCCGCGGCTGGCAGGCCCGAGAAGCGCAACATACGGCCGCGTCAGCGTCGCCGGCAACGGCAGCGACTCGAGCTCCTCCGCCGGATAGGCCTGGCGGCGCATGCGGGTGCGCGCGCGCCCGGGATTCAACGCGTTGACGCGGATCGCCGAAACATTCTCCAGCTCCGCCGCCAGCATCTGTGTCAGCCCCTCGATGCCGAATTTGGACACCGCATAGGCGCCCCAGTAGGCGCGGCCGCGCCGCCCGACAGCGCTCGTCGTGAAGAGCACCGAGGCGTCGCGCGAGGCCTTCAGGTGCGGCAGCAGGACCTGGGTCAATGCAAAGGCGGCGGTGAGATTGACGTGCAGCACCCGGCACCACGTCGGCACGTCGTAATGCTCGATCGGCGCGAGCATCCCTAAGATCGCGGCGTTGTGTACCAGGCCGTCCAAGCGTGCGTAGCGCTCGAGGATGGCAGCGGCGAGCGCGTCATAGTCGCGCGCAACCGCCGTCTCCAGATCGAGCACTGCGATGCTCGCACTGGCAGCGCCCGCGTTCTCAATCATGGCGTGCACGGCTTGAAGTTTTTCCGCCGTGCGGCCGATGAGCACGACTTCGGCGCCGTACTCGGCGCAGGCGAGCGCGACGGCGCGGCCGATGCCATCGCCCGCCCCGGTCACGGCAATCACTCGACCCGTGAGCTCCTGCGGGGCGGGTGCGACCTTGCGCGGATCAAACGCCGGGCGGACTGCGCTACTCACGAGGGCGGTGACTCGCGCGCCGCCGCGGGCGGCTCGTCCGCGCTGGGCAGACTCGTCGTGGCACGAGCGAGCTGCGTCAGCGGCTCGAGCATCGGCAGGGCACTGTCGGCCGTGACGCCAAGATCCGTGAAGCGCCGCGCCTGCGGGAGCACTTGGCGTTCGAGGGAGCCGACGGCGGCGTTGTAGGCTTCGAGCGCGCCGCCGAGTCTCTGGCCGACCTTGGCAAGGTGGCCCGTGAAGGCGCCCAAGCGGCTGTAGAGTTCCTGGCCCAAGTCACGGATGAGGGCCGCATTCTGCGCAACCGCCGCCTGGCGCCAGCCATAGGCGACGGACTTCAGGAGCGCGATGAGCGTCGAGGGCGTGGCAATGATCACCGCCGCCTTCAGTGCGTTGTCCATGAGTTCCGGACGCTCGGCGAGCGCCGCGCTCAGGAACTGATCGCCCGGCAGAAACAGCACCGCGAACTCAGGGCTTGTTTGAAACTGGGCCCAGTAGGCTTTGGAGGCGAGCTGGCGCACGTGCGCCTCGAGCTGCTGGGCATGGCGCTTCAGCTGCAGCTGGCGTCCCTCCTCGGTCGGCGCTTCGATGGCCTCAAGATACGCATCGAGCGGCGTCTTGACGTCGATGACGAGGTCGCGCCCATCGGGCATGTGCACGACGAGATCCGGCCGCAGCACCCCATCGGGGCCTGCGATGTGCTGCTGCTCCGTGAAATCGCAGTGCGCCGAGAGCCCCGCCAACTCTACTACGCGGCGCAGCGTGATCTCGCCCCAGCGGCCGCGCACTTCGGGCCGGCGCAGCGCCGTCACGAGCGCGCGGGTTTCGCGTTGCAGCTGTGCGTGGCCTCCGGCGAGCGTCTCGATCTGCACGCGCAGGCTTGTGAAGGCGTCGCGCCGCTCGCGCTCGAGGCTTTGCACCTGCGCCTCGGTGCGCTCGAGCGCCAGGCGCAGCGGCTCGACGAGCTCTTTGATGGCGACTTCGCGCTCCTTCAACGCGCTCTCGCCAATGACGTGTTCGCGACTCAAGGCCTCACGCGCCATGCGCAGGAAAACCTCGCTGTTGGCGCGCAGCGTCTCCCCGGCCACGGAGTCAAAAGCCGCCCGCAGGCGCGCCTCGGCTTGCGCCTGCTCGCGCGCCGCGCTCCTCTGCGCGAGCAGGAAGCCTGCGATGAGCCCCAAGGCGCCGCCCGCGATGAGTGCCGCGAGCGCGACGGCAATTACGGCTCCGGGACTCACGCTTCAGCTCGCGAAATGCGCGATGTAGTTCACGGCCGGATCGCGCGTCAAACGCGCCTCCTGTGCAATAGGACTGAAATCGATGCCCGCAATCTCGCTCACATGCAGACCCGCCGCGCGCGCCCAGCGCGCCAGCTCCGCCGGGCGGATGAGGCGCGCGTATTCGTGGGTGCCGCGCGGCATCAACTGCAGGACATACTCGGCCGCGACGATCGCCAGCAGGAACGACTTCAAATTGCGGTTGATGGTTGAGACAAACACCGCGCCCGCGGGGCGCACCAAGCGCGCGAGCGCGGCAACCGTCGCCGCCGGATGCGGCACGTGCTCGAGCATTTCCATGCAGGTGACGATGTCAAATGCAGCGGGCGACGTCTGGGCGAGCGCCTGCGCATCCTGCAGCCGGTAGTCG
>Ga0302325_10001739_pt1 | contig 54706 bp, 53 predicted proteins | sample Palsa_T0_2_FD_201948 | JGI IMG/M metagenome (GOLD analysis project Ga0302325, IMG submission 201948) | Peat permafrost microbial communities from Stordalen Mire near Abisko, Sweden - Palsa_T0_2 | ecosystem: Environmental > Terrestrial > Soil > Palsa > Peat permafrost | place: Sweden: Abisko... | reverse complement strand
GTTGTTGTCGCGGTTGTTCACCGCCTTGAACTTGCTGCCGTCAATCGCGACGCTGGCTAGCGTCAGCAGGCCCATCGCGCGGCACAGCGCGACAAAATGAGCACATACTTTGCGGATGGCAGTGCCATTGTCCTTGCGGAAGTCGGCAATGGTCTTGTGGTCGGGTACAAGCCGACCCGTCAACCACATCACCTCAACGTTGCGCCCGGCCTCGTGCTCAAGCCGCCGGCTCGACTGCACCCGATTGAGATAGCCGTAAATGTAAAGCTTCAGCAGCATCGAGGGATGATACGAGGGGCGGCCGGTTGCCTCGGGAGTGACACCACCAAACCCAAGTTCGGACAGATCGAGTTCGTCAACATAGACATCGACCACGCGAACCGGATTGTCCCCGCCGATCCAGTCTTCCAGGCATTCCGGAAAAAGTGTGCTCTGACCGCGATCCGCCCCCTCAACAAAGCGCCTCATCCGATCCTCCCGCAAATAGCGCTAGAATCTTATCGCGAGAATCAATCATACTGGTGCGTTTTTACACAGGCTGGGTCATTAGCTGCCGCAGAGCGATCAAATGCAAGTGTGTGCTGTATCCCTGAACCTACCGTGGCCGACGACTTTAGGTCCGCGAGTGATCTTGTCCTCTACCGGCAAGCTAGAGCAAAAACTACTCCACGAAATTCGTTCGGCGCCATCGGTAGCCGCCGACGACGTTCATCCTATGGCCGCAGTGCTCAGTGTTGCATCAATCCATCTACGGCCATTGCATTTGTTGCCCATAGCAATGTCGCTACGATCAAGGTGGAGATTTTGGCCTAGTAGGCCATCGATTAATTCACCTGAACCTGCACCGCTTCGCCCAATTGCGTGGCGGATACTGGTACGATGACAAGGTAACGGCGGGGCGCGTTTTGCTCGCCCTGAACCACCTGACGAATAGGGCCAACGGCGTTCACGATCGCCGAGCCGGCGGAATTTGTCATGAAATCGGATAGCGCCTCGAGCGGCCCCTCGCCGTCTGCGCGCTTCGCGAGCGCGAGAACATAAGGCATATTTGATTCGAGCCCGGTGACCGCGGCCTCCAGCACCTGCGACAGCCCTTGGTCGAAAAACGTCACGCTGGTCAGAGGCTTGCCATCTGGCATTCCCTTACTGTGCACCGCTGCCATATTGAAGTGAACCGCCTGGTCCGCGACGCCGAGCGGTACTAAACCGTCGGTTCCACTACCGTCGGGCACGGCACCTGGCACATATGCAATAGCTTGGGGCGCCTGGCCAATCGGCACAGTTGCAATCACATTGTTAGTTTCCGTGTCGATCGCGGTCAGCTGGTCGTCGTTCTCTAGGCCGACATAAACGCGCGAGCCGTCCCCAGAAGGCCAAATACCATGCGGTAGTTTGCCAACCGGAATGCTTGTTATCTTCACGAAGTCATTCGTGCGGAAGACCTGCACTTCGTTAAGACCACCGACAGTGACATAGGCGAACTGCCCTTTCGCATTGCGAACAAAATTAACGTGATTGGTAATCGGGCCGGTGTCTATTATTTTAAGCACCGAGAACGGTGGCCGTGCGTCGAATACTTCGGTCTTACCGATGTCCTTCAGCGTGAACCAGACCTGAGAGCCGTCCGGTGTAGCTGCGATATTTGGGCAGAATGGACTTGCCTGCTGGACCTTTCCGACGATCGTGTGATCGGCGACTGTGATAATGTCCGTCTCTGGATTAAAAGACGAGCAGACGTACCCATACTTGCCGTCGGGTGAGAATATCTGCATCCCAGGTCCGTTCGGAACTACAATCCTGGTCTTTTCATTGTACGTCGTGCCGTCCAGGACCGACACATAATTTTCGCCGCGGACTGTGACCCAGATCTCTCTGCCGTCTGGAGTGAAGAAGGCTTCGTGTGGTGCTCGACCCACATAAGTAGTGTGCTTCACCGCATTGGTGGCTGTGTCAATGAATGTGACGGAATTCGAACCAATCGACACGACAGCGATAGTTCGGTGGTCGGGCGAAAATCCCATGCCATGGACCAAAACCTGACCTTTATAAAGCGGGCTGAAATTCGTCGGGAACGGTCCACCCAGCCGAATGACGCCGAGCAGTTTGTTGTCTACCGGATCCGTGACGGACACCGTGTTTGAGAACTGCTCAGCAGCATAGATGCGGTCATGATGGCTAACAGGAATATCCGGATCGGAAGCAGCCCCCGGAGCTTGTCCTGCCCATGCGAATGGGACTGCGGCGGGAGCTGCCGTAACAAGAACGCTAACGAGGAAGGGAATGTATTTCACGTTGCGGCTCCTTATGAGCGCTGATTCACTGTTGCGACGTCAGGAAGGCCCGTGAAGGCGTTGCCGCGTCCGGTTGGTCAGGCGAAGCGACGGACCGAGGCAGTCGTTCACCCAAGGCCAGCCGCATCGCCGCAATTTCCTGCTGCTGAGTAACGATAATCTCCTGGGCCATCCGGCGCAGTCGCTCGTTATGGCCGTAGCGGAGAAGTCCCTGAGCCATATCGATAGCCGCCTGATGATGCGGGACCATCATCTCCACGAAATCGAGGTCGACATCACCGGTGGGCCGGATCGCCATGTCTGCCATCATTTTGCTCATGGCGGTGTTGTTTTCGGTGAGGAACGGCGCCTCGGCAGGAGAAACAACGGCAGCCAACCCGCAAAGCTGAACAAAAATCGCCGGCAGTGGTTGCGGCACTAGCGCCAAGATGAGAAACACGCTGCCAACGACTAGTACGGATGTGGGGCCGAGCCAGCGCCACCAGATAGATCGCAATAATTTGCGGTTCGTGATGAGTCCGTTCGCAATATCGAAGGCTTGAGCCGTGGTCGACGAACGATTCATCGCGTTCCCACCTTTCGAATTGTTTCGCCGCGCAAATCAGCGACCGCGCTCTGACGCAAGATCGAGTGCTCGTCCTGGCGGCTCGCTGACAGCATGGCGACACGCTGGGGAGGAGCGGAACGCTGTCACAGCTCTGCCAGAGAATTCCGCCAGGACGAGGAAATGTAAAAGAGTCGCCTACCGAGGACCTATTAAACGTGAGTCCTATTCGGGCGTCGAAGAGGCGTAGGTAACTAATACCTTAGTTTTTAAAAAATAAGAAATTGAGATCCGCCAGCTAAGAGCAAATTAGCCTGAGTTTATGTATCAGCCCCATCTATACGTCAGATTAAGTTGTCAGACTTCCAACCGCCGGATTCGTTCTAATTCGTCCAAGGCGACATCAGCTCGAACGACTGGGTGCCGGCCGTTTGCCGCGATGACCCAGCGATCGATAGGGCGAAACTGCCTTCTTTCTGATCATTTCCTGATTCGAACTTTCTAAAGAAGGCCTAGACGCCGGTGCTCTTCCGTCCGATACTCTGAAATTCTATGCTCCTGTTGGATCATATCGTGCATCACACGATCTGCTCGCAGATGAAGTAATCCCAAATTGCAGAAACCAGTCGCTCCTGTCCAAGATGAAGATTTTTTTGTTTTATCGAGCCTGTCACCAGGCCCGGCGCAGAAAAGACTAGCTCTTGCTGTTGTACTTTTCATCCTAGGCGTCTCTGTTTTAATTGCGAGTGGGTTGTTCTCTAGTATCCGAGTTGGCGAGGCCGTAGGTTTTGTTCCGGCTTACACGTCAGCGATGATCGTTAGCGATTCAATCACAGCGGTCCTGCTATTCGCCCAGTTCTCAATTCTGCGCACCCGTGCCATCTTGGTGATCGCGAGCGGTTATCTGTTCACAGCATTGATCCTGATCCCTTGGGCCCTGACGTTTCCAGGAGCTTTCGCGCCGAAGGCACTGATCGGCGGCATGCAGAGTACGTCGGGTCTCTATTTTTTCTGGCACGTCGGGTTTGCCCTATTCGTAATCGGCTATGCGTCATTCAAGGATGGCGACCCCGACAACCGGATCTCGGGGACCACGGTGGCTAGGGCGATCGCCGTGAGTGTAGCCTTGACGGCGGCCGCGGTTTCGGCGGCGGCACTGTTTTGCATTTGGGGCGAAGCACTTTTACCCCGCGTGGCGAGCGATTCCCTCCATTTTAGCTCGCTGTGGCCTTATGTGGTTGGGGCGCCCGTGATGTTGATATCCATTGTCCCAATCATCGTGCTCTGGATTCGGCGACGTTCGGTGCTCGATCTCTGGTTGATGGTGGTGATGCTGACATTCGTAGTTGACCCGATTCTATCATTCTATCCTGTTCCGATTCGCTTCGGCGTCGGCTGGTATGCCGTCCGCACCTTTGGCCTCTTGTCGAGCGGCCTCGTTCTACTCGTCCTGCTGTACGAAATAACGGCGCTCTATGGGCAACTGCTCGGCGCGGTTAGAGCGCAGCGCCGAGAACGCGAAGCGCGTCTTATGACAGGCGATACTGTCGCGGCTACGATCGCCCACGAAATCAAACAACCGTTATCCGCAATGATAACCCGGGCCGATACTGGTCGCCGGTGGCTTGATCGTTCTGTACCCGATGTCGATAAAGCGAAGGCGGAATTCAGCGAGATCGCCGCTAACGGCCTTCGCGCGAATTCGATGATCGAAAGCATTCGGGCGGGCTTTAAAAAGGACTTTAGGACCAGAACTTTGCTCGATCTCAATGGCCTCATCGAGGAGGTTCTCCTCTTGGTCCGCGACGATCTGCAAAAACATCGAATACTGTTTAAAGCAGAGCCGGATTCAGGACTGCCTTGGGTGACAGCAGATCGAATTCAGCTGCAGCAGGTGCTGCTGAACTTGATCACAAATGCCATCGACGCAATGGCGTCCAAGGAAGGACGCCGGACGCTAAGCGTGAGGACAGCGAGGCACGATGATGGCGGCGTTGGGGTATCGGTTGCGGATAGCGGCCCAGGCATCGCCTCGGAAGATATGACGCGGATATTCGACCCTCTGTTTACGACAAAATCCGGCGGCATGGGGATGGGCCTACCAATATGCCGTTCGATCATCGAGGCCCACGACGGACATTTTCTGGTTGCTCCTAACGAGCCTAGCGGTGCCGTATTTCAATTTGTCCTCCATCCCGCGCAATAATTGTTAACCGACATCGACACGGCAGCTACGATGACACGAGACGCTGGTGTCTGGTACCGCGCCGAGCCGCGGTTCGCACTGCAAAGACATTCGGCAGCGAAGAAATACTTCATTTTTCAATTACCGCTGCCATGAAAACACGAGCGCAATCTCAGGTTCGCAACATTTGCCGTGACGACCTGCCGACCGGTTGCATCTCGCGCTTTGCGAATTTTGGATCGTGACGAAAACCCACTCATACATTGATATGACTCATCTGTTCCGAAGGTTGGATAGGAAGCCAGGCGAAACGCTTACAGGGTCGCTCGCTGTTACTTCCAGGCTCTGAAACGCCTTAGTCATCTTCGGCGACATGCTCGATGCGAAATACTTCCGAACCAAACGCCGCGCCATAAGCCGACTCACCATGGATAGATCAACAGTCGGAAGGTTGGCATTTCGCGGCTTGGGAGTAGCCTAAATTCTATTCGGAAAACGTTCGCGCTGGCTTGAGAGCTTTGCGCAAATCGACCTGAAGACGGTGCGCGCGTTGCGCCTACCGAATCCCGGGTAAGCACGGCCACCCTGTTTGGTGTTCAGAAAGTATTGAACGATGAAAACAAAAACACTGTTGGTAACCGCCGTGCTTATCGCCGCGATCGGTGCCCCGATTGCGGCCATTGTGGAGGAGCTACCCAATCAACCGAAGTTGGCCTCTCTTGAGAGCGCGAACGCATGGCTCAATTCACCTCCCCTGACTGCGGCGGCCTTGCACGGCAAAGTCGTTCTCATCGATTTCTGGACTTACACCTGCATCAACTGGCTGCGCACGCTTCCGTATGTCCGCGCATGGGACCAAAAATATCGGAATCAGGGCTTGGTGATGATCGGCATCCACGCACCGGAGTTCGCATTTGAAAAAGACCTGAACAACGTTCGCCGAGCCGTAAAAGACATGCGGATCGACTACCCGGTAGCGGTCGATAACGAACATGTCATATGGCAAGCGTTTAACAACGAAGAATGGCCGGCGTTGTATTTCATCGATTCGAAGGGGCGTGTTCGACATCATTATTTTGGCGAGGGCGCCTACGAAGAGTCGGAAACGGTCATTCAACAATTACTGACCGAGGCGGGAGTCAGCGGCGTCGGCCATGAGCTGGTTTCGGTTGATGCCGGGGGTATTGAAGCGGCCGCCGATTGGAGCGACCTGAAGTCCCCGGAAACTTATGTTGGGTACGGGCGCACCCAGAACTTCGTATCGCCGGGGGGCGCCGCCCCTGATCAGCCTCGCGTCTACACACTTCCTTCGCAACTGCACCTGAACGATTGGGCGCTTTCCGGGGATTGGACGGTGAAGAAGCAGGCTACCGCGCTGGACAAGCCCAACGGACGCATCGCGTACCGATTTCACGCTCGCGATCTTAATCTAGTCATGGGACCTCCAGCGCCAGGAACATTCGTGAAATTTCGCGTTTTGATCGATGGGCAACCGCCGGCCGCGGCCCGCGGAGTTGACGTTGACGAACAAGGCATTGGCACGATCACCGAACAACGGGTATACCAGCTGATAAGGCAGCCGAAGCCCATCGCCGATCGACAGTTCGAAATCGAGTTTTTCGATTCGGGCGTACAGGCCTTCTCGTTCACCTTCGGCTAATACGCTAGCTTTGCGGAAGTCGCCCAAAACTTGTTGCCGTACCTGAAGGCGGTCCGTTCGATAGCTGCGGACCTCCATTGCGATGGGCGCTCATTGAGCGCGGTTACAAGTTGGGAAGTACTCCGATAACTCAATCGCGCCGGTCGATCCTTTCCGCTGTCGTTCTCGTGGGTCGGACCAACAAGCTCATTTACAAAATCGGCGATCAGAACCGGCGGCCTGCGACCTATCTTTGCGCATATAGCGACCCTCGCCGCTCATTCAGAATGGCCTTTTCCAAAAATCACCTTTCCACTGGCAACGACGCATTGGCATATACCCGATGAAAAGGGCCCAGGCCTGCGAGCTTTTAGACACCGGGCCAGACAAAACGCACCAAAGCAACCCGGCTGACTTGGGCGGCCCCACCCCGACAAACCTTTGTATAAGCACTCCAACCGAAGACCCTAGGCCCACAGACTTACGATCGATGGCAAAGGTCGTGGTGCCGGGACATGTTGTCTGCAGAAGAGGCATGACCTCTTTGCAGCCGGATGGGACCAAAAAATGGATCGCTTTGCTTGTATGACGACCTTCGTTGCCGTCGTTGAAAAGGGTGGTTTATCAGCTGCTGCTCGACACCTTGGTATTGCTCCCCCGACGGTCACACGACAGATTCAGACTCTTGAGGAACGCATAGGAGTTCGCTTGTTGCAGCGAACGACACGAAAATTCATTTTGACCGAAGCGGGGCAGGCTTTCTACGAGCGCGGCGTCAAAATACTCGATGACGTTAAGGAGGCGGATGCCGTTGCACACGCTTATCAGACAACGGCCAAGGGAATTGTGCGGCTAAACTCCTCGCCCACGATTTCTAAGGAAGTAAGCACGCTAGTTGCGCGATATGTGGCACTTAATCCTGGAACATCGTTCGATCTGACCACTAGTAGCGAGCTAATTGATCTATTTGACAATCGAACTGACGTAGCAATCCGAGACGACCCAATTCCGGAATCGAGTCTGGTCGTTCGCCGTCTTGCGTCTTCCGAGTGGACACCCTGTGCCTCTCCCGGATATGTCGGGAGTCACGGTATGCCAATTCTTCTTGAAGAATTGGCAGAGCACAATTGCCTTGTATACGTAAGCGGTCAACGCAGCGGAGAATGGCAATTTTCTGACGTCAACGGCGTACGATCAGTACGAGTCTCAGGTAGCTTACGCAGCGGCGATCCACACGTTTTGCGGACGGCGGCTCTGTCCGACCAAGGCATAGTCTTCCTACCTGAGACAATGGTTGCCGAAGATCTGGACGCGGGACAGCTCATCCGGGTTCTTAACGGCCATTCCGCAAGCGAAAGAGTCGTCAAAGCGGTTTTTCCTAGCCGGCGGCAGCTACCCATTAAAGTACGAGCCTTTTTAGATTTTGCCGCAATCGATTTCGGCACCCCCTCACATACAGAGTTAAATGGATCTAGATCCAACATACTGCCATACGCGGACGTGGAGTGTAATCAACTGCGCAACCTTACGCATCTGATCCCGAACTCCGTCTCAACCCCCTATCAACACAGAGCCCCAAGCCAACTCGCTGTTCGGGCAACCGCACATCCCACGCGATAAATTTGAAATAACGCACAGCGAAAACCAATTGAGCCAGAGCTATGCAGTACCGCAGAGCGACTAACGCGCCAATGAATTATCTAGAAGCCATCCGGCACTCCAAGCTATTGGGAGCGGAGGAAGAAATCGGACTAATTAGGAATTGGCGCCAGCAGAGGGATCCAGCTGCAGCGGAACAGCTTGTCACAAGTCATCTTCGTTTGGTTGTGCGAATCGCAGCCGATTTTCGAGGTTATGGTTTTCCGATTCCTGAAATGATTGCGGAAGGCAACATTGGGCTGATGCAGGCTCTCTATCATTTCGACCCCGAGAAGGGCGCCCGCTTCGCAACGTATGCTGCCTGGTGGATCAAGGCTCGCATACAGGAATTCATTTTACACTCATGGTCACTTGTAAAATTGGGCACGACTTCAAATCAGCGAAAGCTTTTTTTTAAGCTACGTGGAGCGAAAAGTCGAATTCTGGCTCTCAATGGAGGCGATCTTCGACGCGATCAAGCTAAGCAGATCGCCGAAGACCTGGGCGTTAGCGAGCGGGAAGTCGTGGAAATGGACCGCCGCCTCGTAGGCGACGAGTCGCTAAATACACCAAATCAAAGCGACAATGATGGGACAGAACGCCAAGATTGGCTAGTCGACGCCACACCGAGTCCTGAACGGGCTTTGGTTGATCGAGATCAGCGCGCCCAGCTTCATAAAACTCTGACGTCATCCCTCGAGGATCTCAATGCACGAGAAAGGCGCATATTTGTTGCGCGCCAACTGATAGACCAGCCAATTGGTCTAAAGGCTCTAGCGGATGAATTCTCGATTTCACCCGAACGGGTGCGAAAAATCGAGTTACGAGCCTTCGAGAAAGTCAAATTTAGCGTTATCAAACGCGCAGCACTCTTCGCCACGGAGGAGTGTGCGTATGATTATTCATGCTAGCACTACTTTGGCAGATTTTTAGCGGCATGGGATTCCCAAATCAGTTTTTCAATGATTCATGGGTGGTCGGCTTTTGGAGGGCCGACCATGGTGGGCACAACATCGAATTGGGAAGACGAGCTTCGAGGCTGGCTCAAGCCGTTCTTGGATCGTTTGGGTCATAAGGCGCGGCGGCGAATGTGTCCGCTTTATGTGGCAGGGCTAATCGGGCCCGGCGATCGCAAGAGCGTTCAGCCAATGGCGGAGCGGCTTGCGCCTGGCGATTATGATCAGCTGCATCATTTTGTTTCGGCTGGCGTCTGGAACGCGGCGCCATTGGAGACGGAGCTGCTCATTCAAGCGGATCGGCTCGTTGGTGGCAGCGATGCGGTGTTGGTAATCGACGATACGGCGGTGCCGAAGAAGGGCACGCACTCGGCCGGCGTCGCTGCGCAATACGCTTCAGCGCTAGGCAAGACCGCCAACTGTCAGACTCTGGTGTCACTGACGCTGGCCCGCGGCGAAGTGCCGGTGATGGTGGCGTTGCGGCTTTTTCTTCCAGATAGTTGGATCAGCGATCGGCCGCGGCTGCAGCGAGCGGGTGTTCCGGCCGAATATCGAACAACACGGACAAAGCCCGAGATCGCACTGGCGGAGATTGATCGCTTGATATCGATCGGCGTACGTTTCCGCTGTGTGCTGGCGGATGCCGGTTACGGTCTCAGTGCGCCTTTCCGTCAAGGGCTGACGGCTCGCAAGCTTGCCTGGGCTGTTGGCATCCCTCGTCACCTCAAGGTGTACCCTGTTGGGGTGAAGCTGATTTGGCCAGCCACCAAAGTTCGAGGCCGGCCCCGTAAGCGGTACGTGCCAGATAGTCTATCGACAGCAGCTGAAGATATGTTGGCCGGTGCCAAGTGGAGAACTGTGAGTTGGCGCAGCGGCACGAAGGGTCGGCTCAAAGCCCGATTTGCTGCTGTCCGTGTCCGCATCGCCGACGGACCTCCGCAGCGGATATGGGATAAGGGTCAGCAGCATCTTCCAGGGGACGAAGCCTGGCTCATCGGCGAGCACCGCGCGTCGGGCGAGAAGAAATACTATCTTGCCAACTTGCCCGCCGAAATGGACCTACGCAGCTTGGCCGCGACGATCAAGGCACGATGGATTTGCGAGCAGGCCCATCAACAGCTGAAGGAGGAACTCGGTCTCGACCACTTCGAGGGAAGGTCTTGGCACGGCCTTCATCGTCATGCGCTGATGACGATGATTGCTTACGCGTTCCTCCAAAATCGTCGGCTCACAAAAGTGAGGCGGGGAAAAAAGAATCAACGGCCCACCTCCTCAACCCACGTTACCGGCGGTCCGCCACGCCATCGTCGACCTCATCATGCGAACACTGATACCCTCGATTTGATCGAGAATCTGGTGGCCCAGCCGGATGTACGTCACTTGCTACTGATTGGCGCATATCGTGACAATGAGGTGAGCTCCAAGCTTCAGTTTCGAACAGAGCTGGAGGCTACCGGCAGCTTGCCTTATCAAATGTCATGTGCCGTTCTTGACGGGCGGCTCGGGTTGGGGTCTCTCAGCGCGCAATCGCGCTCGCGCAGCGATGTCGCCAGCTTCAGTCAGCACGTTACTCATGTGGTCGATCAGACACTCGGAAAGCGCTTCGATGGTATCGTCAAGATTGCGATGAAGACCGGTGATCACCTGACTCGGGAAGCCACCCTGCCCAATGTGGACAGCGCCAGGTTAGTCGACAAATTCATCGCGCTGGTGGACGGCGCACTATCCGCCAGCCGAGCCCGAGAGATCGCAGAAGCACTGGCCTGCGGATCTTCGAGTTGGCGCGATGCGGTGGCAGTGTTGCAGCAGATCGGCTTGAACTAACTGCGCGCACAATCGTCCTTGTGAAGCAAGTTGAGTAACTGCAAAGAAAACATATTTTCATTGCAAGTTCGACGTGAGCCGCAAAGAAGCGCGACAATTTTGGTTCGCGTAATGAAAAAATTGCAGAATGCCGGCGTGCGCTGTTACCCGCAAGAGGTATATTGTTGCCCGGGCGCGATTCGCTGCCGCGGACAATGAAATCAAAAACAACCGCATGATTGCGGTGTACTAAGATTGTAGCGCCATCAGACCTCTGTATAGCGGTAATGCGGCTCTGCCGCACCAATTTCCTCTGAGGGAATATTGTTAATGTGCTGTCGGAGCAAGAGTCGGAGAGCTCTGCATTGAGGTTCAAGCAGGAGCGGTGGTCATGACGGATCGGGCGTACATGTTAGTCCAGGTTTGGACGATCATAATTCTCTTTTGGACCGATGGTTTGACGGCCGCCGTCCAACACCCCGAGTGGTTCCAGTAAGACCGCTTTGATCGGCTTCAAAGAATGCCGATCAGATAATGAGGTGTTATTGGCAGTCGGATCCGTGTACGAGGCGGTTGATGAGGAAGCTTACGCAATGGGATGTCGCCTACGCCGTGAACATGACGCTTGCCTGCGGCATTTCCTATTTCATCATCACCCAGCTTCTGGTCCAATTCGTTGACGCGCCGTCGGATCTGTTAGGCGGCATGTGGGCGGTAGCCGCAACTATTTTGGTTTTTCGCGATAAGCGATCCCTCAGTCTCAGGGCTGGATTAGATCGCCTGCTGGCGACATGCATCAGTTTCTCCCTTTGCCTTATTTACCTCATAGCCTTTCCATTTACTCCACTTGGCATGATTGTTCTTATCTGGGTTGGAACGCTTATCGTGATGTTTATGAACCGCGATGACGACATCACTACGACCGGCATTACCACGGTTGTCGTGCTTGTGGTCGCGGCTCTAAGTCCGATTGCCGCCTGGCACCAACCGCTGCTGCGACTAATTGATACTGTAGTCGGGATAAGTGTTGGTCTGTCGTGCAAGTGGATCGCTTCGTATGTCTTCTTTCGGATGGTCGGGCAGCCGATTCGCTGAGCGAGATAATCGTTCATAGAGCGGTGGCGGAGACGCGCCTCAGCTCTTAGCCAATCACCACGATAGGCCTCAGCGTGATTCGTGGAAGCCGCTATTACAACGTTCATCACGAGCTTCCTCCTCTACAAAGGATGGTGCGTATGCACGCCGTAGCCCACCTCGAACCAACGGAGTGTCATATGAGCGATAATCTGGTGCTTGCAAGTGAAGCCGAACCTCCTCGATGGATGAGCTTTGTTGTCGTCAACGATCGTGTCCCGCGCGCAAACCAACAATGCGCTCGGTGTGGCGGGAAGATCGAAAAAGGATACATCCGCAGATCACAGACCGGCTTGGTTTATTGCGATACGCAGTGCTTCCCCGGCTTAACGAAGAACCCTTTGGCCGCATTTGTAAGTCGCACCAGGAACGTGTCATGAAATGCTTTAAGTCTGATTGCGATCGCGGTATCGGCCTCCTTTCCTATCGACGTGGCTGGTTCGAAAGAATGCCGACAGGCCCGACGACGCAGCGGAAGATGTGTCAGCGCGAGCGGAAAACTGCCACCTATTTCGAGTGGCTCTGCCTGATGCCGATTGAGCAGCCAAAGCAGGTCCCTGTCGTTATCCGCGCCAGGGCGCGCTAAGAAAGGCTAAAATAAATACCTCGAAGGACGCCATTCAATCGGTGCCCGTCGAGCTATTTACATGCCGGTCAGCCGGCACGCCTTCTTCGCCGTAATCGATGCATATATGATTGTGGTCGCCATGGGCCTGCAGCGGCATAGGAGGTTGAAGGAGGTTATGATTAGGAGAGCTAGCGCGCTAGCAGTGTTTGCTGTGCTGATGATGTGCACGCAGTCCGTAACTGCAACCGTCACGATCAATAATGATTCCGGCGGTCACATCGGAACTTACATTAATAGATATAAGGCGCTTCGCATGTCCGGAGACCGTGTCGTCGTGGACGGTACGTGCGCTTCGGCGTGCACTATGTTACTTGGTGTTATTCCCCGAAATCGCATTTGCGTTACACCTAGTGCGGTATTTGAGTTTCATACGGCTTGGGATTTGTCATCGACGGGCGAGCAAGTCCCCAATGCCGCGGGTAACCGCATTCTTTGGTCGAATTATCCCGCCGATATACGTAGTTGGATTCGGCATCATGGTGGGTTGGGGGCTCAAATCATTTCACTGAGCGGGGCGACCTTGGCAAGAATGTTTTCGACGTGCAAATAGCAACCGAATGAGTTTCGCGAATTTGTAGCGTCGGTTTGCAAACCGGTTTGATTTTTAAGTTCGACCGAATAGTGTGTTTTAAATTCTCTCGATGAAAGATTGTGGCTGCGGACGTATCTCCTGTGCACGAGAGCATAACGCTCTTGTCTACATAACCAGGAGATAGATCATGCTTACCAAGTCAAAATTCGCTCTGATTGCAGTTGTTGCTGCAGTAGCCTTTGCTTCGCCGGCGTTCGCGCAGTCGTTTGATCCAGATGCTGGAACGGGCAACGTGCTGGCGTTCAGTTATGGGCCGACGAGTTCCGTACAAAACACGATTGCAAGCGCGGCTGCTCATAAGCAGGTCGCGGGAGGCCAGAACGGCTATCACGCCTTCGCAATGGTGCCCTATCGCGGTGGCACCAGTGCGAACTCTCCGGCGCTCACCGGCGGAGGCAGCGCTGGGTACAACGCTCTGTTGCTTGTGCACTAACGGAAAGTGCCAGTTCTTTGTGTAACTAAAGGGCGGGCCGAAAGCCCGCCCTTTTCTTTCGTAATGCATGCGTGGTCCATACTTAGATATTACCGATTCCTCCGAACGTTGGATGGCGACGTAATGCAATGCGCGGCAATCTTTCGACGGAATTAGAGACCTCTAATTTAACCCGTGGGCCTTCTCAGGGCAGGGCGAGGGTCCAAAGCAACAAATCAAAGGGAGATTTGATATGAATATAGCAACTTCAGGCGACCAAATGCTTGGATCTGTTGATGCGAAGCTTGAAGAGATGGGCATTGTGCTTCCGAGTCCGCCTACGCCGATTGCCAATTACGTGGGCTTCGTGCGCAGTGGAAATCTGCTGTTCGTATCCGGACAGCTATGCTTTGCGAATGGAACGTTAGTTGCTCAGGGAAAACTCGGTGCCCAGGTTACCGTTGAGGAGGGACAGGCTGCCGCGCGCACTTGCGCGATTAATTTGCTGGCGCAAGTCAAGGTCGCGTTGGGAGATCTCAACAAGGTAGTACGAGTAATACGACTCGGCGGTTTCATTAATTCGACTCCGGACTTTTTGGACGGAGCCAAGGTGATGAACGGCGCATCGGACTTTATGGTGGCTGTATTTGGCGCGAAAGGACGTCATGCGCGCTCGGCGGTCAATGTTCCGGTGCTTCCGACCGATGCGACCGTCGAGGTCGAAGGCACGTTTGAGGTCCAATGAATTAAGTCTGGCGCCGTTGGCTCGGGGTGCCTCCAATTCGAGGGAATCATATTATGACCCAGCAAGGGCGACACGATGGTTCAGTCGTTACGGATGATGTCCCGATCGAAACTTCTCCGACAATGAATGCTGCGTTGGCACTCAGACATCATTCAATTTCAGGATCTAAATGGGACTACGGCACCATCGGCCAACTCAACAGCGCGTTGCGATCCAAAGAGCTGTCCGCGGCGGAGCTCTTGGATCATACGATCGAGCGTATCGAAGCATTGGATGGGCGCATTAATGCAGTCGTTGTCCGCGATTTCGAAAGGGCACGTGAAGCGGCGAGGGCCGCTGATGACGCACTAAGTCGCGGTGAAAGGCGGCGGTTACTTGGCATACCAATGACGATCAAGGAAGCCTTCAACGTTGCCGGATTGCCGACGACTTGGGGCTTCCCGCAGTTCAAGGACTTTATGCCTGAGGAGGACGCGCTCGTCGTCTCGAGGCTGAAGAATGCGGGCGCCGTCATTGTCGGCAAAACCAATTTGCCTCTCGGGCTTGCGGATTTTCAAAGCTACAACGCCATTTATGGAACGACGAACAATCCGTGGGATACTAGGCGTTCACCCGGGGGCTCCTCAGGCGGGTCTGCTGCAGCCGTAGCCGCCGGTTTTGGACCATTGTCGTTTGGATCGGATATAGGTGGTTCGTTGCGCGTGCCCGCGCATTTTTGCGGTGTCTATGCGCACAAGCCTTCGCTCGGTCTGGTTCCTTTTCGGGGCTACAATCCGCCGCCTTTTCCGCCGCTGCCGGGTCACGGCGACCTTGCCGTCGCTGGGCCGTTGGCCAGGACTGCGGCTGATCTCGCCTTGGCGCTAGACGTAGTCGCCGGTCCGGACGAGTACGATTGTGGCATTGGCTATCGATTGACGTTGCCTGAGGCACGGCACGACAAACTTACCAGCTTTCGCGTTCTCGTCATCGATAGCCATCCGCTCATGCCGACTGACAGTGCCGTGCGCGCTGCGATCAATGGACTATCTGAGCGGCTCGCCAAGGCAGGCGTTAAGATTGCGTATGCCAGTGCATCGCTACCCGATTTTGCTGACTCGGCGAGGATCTATATGCGCCTTTTGGCATCCGCCAAGAGTGCGAGCTTAAGTTCTGACAGTTATCAGCAGACGGAACGTTCGGCGTCTATTCTTGGGTTCGATGATAGCGGCCTTGGAGCCGAGCGTACGCGTGGAACCATCATGAGCCACCGCGCTTGGCTCAAAACAGATGCGGCGCGTAGGCAACTCCGGCAGCAATGGCGCCTATTCTTCCGTGAGTGGGATGTTGTGCTGTATCCATCGGCCTCTGTTCCAGCCTTCCCTCAAGATCAATCACTGCCGATCGAGGCCCGGGAGCTCGAAATCGATGGCAAACAAGTCCCGTACTACGATGCGTGTTTTGTATGGGCGGATCCTGCTTCGACATGCGGTCTGCCGGCAACTGCAGTACCGATCGATCGTTCGACGACTGGTTTGCCCATCGGAATACAAATTATCGGACCATACCTTGAGGATCGTACGACAATTTCTTTCGCCGGACTTCTTGAACAAGAATTCGGCGGCTTCGTGCGACCGCCTGGTTTTTAACGCCATGGGAATGCAGTAGCTGCCCCAAGTTGACGAAACACTGTATCTCAGGATCAAGCGAATTCATGGGTAGTGCGCGATAGGTTCAACGGTCTGGCGACGCGCTGCGGTGATAAGGTATGGGCGAGTGGGTCTATGTCGCGCGACGGGCTATAAGACTTAACTCCACCAGAATGGCTAGATCGGGACGAACGACTGTGGATGCCAGAGCTCAAGATGATGTGGGCATTGGCGGACTCTGGCTTAATACCTTGGCGTTTGAGTGCCGCGAGTAGTTTTACAAGACCTTCGGCCCAGCCTCGTGTGAAGTCGATATATTGAATTTCGCCAATCCCGAGGACCTTTTTGTAAGCCTCAAGGCGGAGCGGAATAATGAATCTCGAATCGGGAATTTGCTTCGCAAGGTCAAGGGCTATGCCCACCTCTTCCTGAACGTTGTCCTTGGCGAGCGTGCTGTCACGACAGCAGAGCAGCAACTTCGCGCTCTTATCCTGAAGTGTTGCGGTGATTTCCTTTCGCCACCGAGAGCCCGGCTCCAATTTCAGGATGTCGGCAAAGACCGAATAACCTTCCGCCTCCAACCGTGGCGCTAGCCAGAGTGCGAACTCATCGTCGCCCGGAGTGGCTTTGCTGATAAACAAAATCTTGCGCGCCGCTGGCGCCGAAGGCTCACCAGCCGAAATGTACGGTGGTACACTGTGCTCCACCCCATGCTCCAAGGCGTCGATTCGATTCCGTGATTATCCTACAGACCGATCGCTAATGTGATTGTTGGTTGCGGGGAGCGGATTTGAACCGCTGACCTCAAGGTTATGAGCCTTGCGAGCTACCAGGCTGCTCCAACCCCGCGACATCGGAAAAGCTGACGGAATGTGCCTTGGATAGGTGACTAGCGCAAGGATAATATTCCTATATCGATCCACGGGATAGTAGCAGTGTAAAGACAATAAGGGACCACAGAGAGAGGCAAGCTTGTGGCTGATAGAGCAGCTCATAACGACACGCCGATTTCGGATCCGTCCGAAGATCGTTTTGGCATTGACCCATTCGCCAAAGCGTTAGCGTCAAGCGTCGAAAAAATGGCCGCGCCTGAGGGAACGGTACTTGCGTTGAATGGGCCATGGGGTTCTGGAAAAAGCAGTGCGGTCAATCTGTTGTTGCATCATCTGAAGGATGCGACGGCGGCCGGAGAGATTGTAGTTATTAATTTTGCCTGCTGGTGGTTTCGCGGTGAAGAGGCTCTGGCTTTGGCTTTTTTCCGTGAACTCTATGCGGGCTTGGGCGCACCTCTCGGTGATAGGTTCAAAAAAATCTTGCCGAAGATCGGGGCGCGGTTGTTGCGCGCCGGTTCTGTCGCTGCACCGGCAATTGATCTTGCCGGCGGGAGCGGCGCTGGCACGGTCGCGGCAGGAGCCATGAATTGGCTGGCCGGTCTTATTCAGGAGGATGAAACGCTCGAAAAGCTACATGTTGAACTAGCCAAGGCGCTTGCGGACCAAAACAAGCGCTTCTTGATAGTGATTGATGACATAGACCGCCTAGCACCCGATGAAGCGCTTCTCATTTTTCGCCTGGTGAAATCAGTCGGCCGCCTGCCGAACGTCATCTACCTGCTGGTGTTTGATCGTCAGCTCGCCGAAGCGATTGTTGCGGAGAGATATCCAAGCGAAGGCGCGCACTATCTGGAAAAAATCATTCAAGCCGGATTTGATATTCCGGAGCCTCGGCCAGATGATCTTCGGAATCAATTGCTTCAACTGCTGGGCCAGATTTGCGGCACACCCGAGGAGGGTGACGCGGTTCGCTTTATGAATGTCTTTTACGATGTAGTGGCGCCCGAAATCACAAAGCCCCGTGATCTTATTCGGCTTGCGAACAGTCTTGCCGTCACTTGGCCTGCCGTCGGCAATGAGGTGGATCGCGCGGATTTCATCGGTTTGGAAGTGATCCGTTTACTGCGGCCCGACACATATCGGGCGGTGCGCGCCAACAAGGACCTGCTTACTGGCATTAACAGATCTCGGACTTCTGGCTCAAAGGATGCGCAAAGCGAGGAATATGACAGAATCTTTCTTACCACCACCGATGCGCAAGAGAAAAAACGGATGCGGCGTGCACTCATGCGCCTCTTTCCGCCATTAGATTCTGTGTGGAGCAATGTCTCCTACGGGGATCATTCCGCACAGGAGTGGTCACGCCAGCGGCGCGCCTGCGCGAGCGATCATTTCGATTCCTATTTCCGCTTCTCAATTAGCGAGAACATCCTGCCAAAGGACGAAATCGACAAGCTCGTGGCGCGAGCCTCGGAGGAAACTTTTATATCAAGCAGCCTCGGCGAGGGTCTTGGTATCAAGCGATCAAGCGGGGAGACAAAGACCGCATTAATACTGGATGAGCTAAATTTACACGCCGATGCCGTCGCCGATAAGGATGTCCAGCCGTTGCTGACAACGCTCTTCAAGCTCGGCAATATGTTGGACGTTCCCGCCGACGCTCCGAAACCATTTTCAATCGGCGGCAATAATCTGCGATTGCATTGGCTTCTGCGCCGTCTCACGCAGGAACGTTTTGATCTCGCAACACGATCTTTCGCATTGGCGCATGCTTGTGAAGCGGCAGAGCTCGGCTGGCTTGTAGATTTTACGAACTCGGCTTATGGCGACCATCATCCGCGCCCTGGCAAGTCTCCGAAACCGGAAGGCCAATGCCTGATGACGGCAGCCGATGCCGAAGCACTTCGTGGCAAAACACTGGACCGAGTCCGGGAAGAAGCTCGATCTGGCAAACTTGGTTTGCATTCGAAGCTTGGCTACGTGCTGTTTCGATGGCGCGAGATGGCCGGGGATGATGGTGCAGAAGTCCGAGAATGGACCGATGCCCAACTTGCTAGGGATGAGATGATTACGTGCTTTGCCAAGGGATTTACCTCCCATGGCTGGAGTCAAACCGTGAGCGATACGGTGGCGCGGCGCATCACAATCGCGCAAGTCGATGGTCTTGACGCGATCATGGATGTACCGCGGTTGCGAGCACGAATGGAGGAGTTGTTGGCACTAAGTACATTGCCGAAGCCGGACCGCGAAGCAATTGAGGTTTTCACAACCGCTTGGCGTCGTCAGGACGAGGACCGGCACGGATGACACGACCCTATGTGGTGGCCTTCCGAGACGCCAGCAGATATTCGCCGAGTCTTGGAGACCGAAGACAGTTGCTGTCATTTGGCATTGAGGACCGGCCTGCTTCTTTTTATTGCTAAGCGTCGGCCCTGCGCGGGTACGCAACCAGAAACGGCATTAAAGTGAGGCGAAGAGCTCGACTGTTTTCAAGTCGCTTGAGATAATCTTTGTAAGTAGCGCCATCTCGGCGGCTTCCGATTTTCGTTTCCCCAGCGGCCAAAAAGACTGCTGCATCCAACCCATTCGGTCCAAATCTAAGGCACTGATCTAGCAAAGCATCAAGAATTTCGCTGCGCTGCTCAGAAGTAACATTGCTAAGAAATACCAGACGCTGACCGAGCGCGGAGTAAAAAGTCATAAGGCTGTCTGAACGTATCGCTCCGGGAGTGAGGGTCTCCGTCTCTCCGGAAGCCAAACGCACCGCGCGGCCCGACGCGATACCATTTTTGAGGCTGTCGTTTTCCGCGGCCCGGTCAAGCGCGTCTTTAACCGAACCCAGTTGTGGCTCTCCAATAGACTTCGCAAAAGCTATCGAGCCGAATGTCCAGTTATGGACGATAATCGGATCAGGGTAAGTCCGAGGCGGAAAGGAAAATTGGGCAAAAAGCGAGGGGTTATCTTTAGCGACAGTCCAGACATTGATGATTAGATCAAGAATCCCCGACAGCTCTTCGCGAAACTCACCTACCATCATTCCAGCATCTGACGCAATTTTCTCGCCTCTTTGGGAAAGCACGAGGAACGCTTGGTAGGCGAAAGGAAATGACAGTGAGGTCCGTTGCCTGGCACCGGGCTCCCCTAATGCTGACTTGAGCGTTCGCCTTATAGCCTCAAGCGCATCCGACACCCCAGGCCGGCCTGTGACGGACGACGCTACAAGGAGCGCACAAATACTTCCGATCGAAATACTCGAATTTATGGCCCTCGCCTGTTCGCGCACTTCACGAACGACATTCTGAAGCTGCTCTAACTCTTCCTCCTTAATATTTTCTCCGAAACTGAAATGATACAAATAGTACAACAACCGAATATTCTCTGTCTTCTGATTCAGGCCGAACCGGAGGACGGTAGAGACGATTCGATCGTTGAGCGCCTGATCGGCTTTTGCCAAAGTCCGGACTTCATCAGAAGTAATAAGATCGAGAGATGGCCTAACAATCGGCCAGTCCTCTCGCGCCGGATCAACACCCTCAAGCTGAGTAAGTACGTTTAGCAGTATTTCTTTTGTGTCCTGCCCCGTCATAATATCGAGATAGAGAGATGCCAGCTTGAGTGCATCTTCTCTCGCCTTCCAAAATGCTCCCTTTTGCATTTTGGAGATTATCAATTTCGCCACGTTGTCTTTGATGCCAACACGAAATTCAGGCCGTTTCTCGGCTAGGTCGCAGAGCACGGCAACGCAGCGGCCACCGAGATTAAGGTAGTGAGAAAATGACGTTGAAGCGTCTATGCCTATATCAACAATAAACTGAAGCACTCGGCGAGCGAGCGCTTCGCGCTCGACGGGCAACACCAAGCCCCAGCCGTGTACCAATTCAATAGCGACGCGCCGTCTTTCCTCTGCGGATGCTGCAATCGCATTGGTAAGAGATTGCAGGATATCGAAAGACTCGTCGTCAACATACGCCCGGACCAGCGCTTCATCCCATTGCATTTTCTCTGCAAAGCCGATGTGAACGCTTTGCACTATGAGGCGAATTCCTAGGGCGAATGAGCTCTCGTTGATTTGACCATCCGCTCTAGCGGCGAGTTCGTCAAAAATGCATCTCGAGTAGTATGCCTGGGTGAGGCGCATTTCGACGGACGACCCGAGCGCTATTTGACGACGGAGCAGCGACCAAAATTCCGAAGACGCCTCTCGGTAATCGCGGTCACTCCAGGATTTAAGCGCTGATGCAAGATCGTGCGATTTCAACAGCAGTGGCTCTAAGAGAATTGCGGCGCGGCGATCCGGTCCAAAGTAAAACGTACCGGACGCGAAGTGTTGCGCCATGAAGGTGTCGTGGGACGCGTTAAGTAGAAAGAGAGGACTCTTGGCAAGTCCAGCGTCGGCTGCTTTTGGTACGAGATAGGCAGCCGCTTGACCCGCCCCTCTAATGGTACGCAAAGCCGCTGCGATTGACTGACGAGTGATACCTTGTAGTTCGTCTAAATATTCTGCCCAAGTTTCCGTGGCTTCCTTTTCAAGACAACTTTGGCTTTGCTGGTACAATTCGAGCGCCTCTTCCCAATGGTCGTCATCAGCAAGCACATCGCCAATGTGCTTCAGCATGACAGCTTTGAGGGGCATGGCGACCGATCCACACAGCTCCGTCACCATACCTATGCCGCCCGAAAATCCCGGCGTCCGCGCAACTTGGTGCACGACGCCAAGGGCGGAGACGAGTTTTTTGACACTGTCGTTGGGGGGAAAGTCGAATTTGTTCTCCCAATGACCGAGACCATCTAGATCGGTTCGACCTAAGCTAACCGCATTTTCTACGCGCCGGGGACTGATGTGATTGGAATTCTCAGGGGCCTCCGCGTCGTAGAAGACTTCTCCATCATTCGACCAAATGAAATACCGGATACGATGTTGAAGATATTGGGGCAGCGAACCTGACACTTCGCGTGGCCGGACTGCCCAGGACGACAAGGCCCCCTCTCCGACAACCGTGTCCTCTTCAAAGAGCAAGGGAAACTGCAATTGCCCTTGACTGGCAATGTCGACCAGCAGCCAAGATAAGGTGCGAAGAAAATGGGCGGGCAGAAAGTGATGAAGCGCAATCCACGCCAAGCAGTGCTCTCTGAAGTGCTCTTTTTGCTGCTGGGAGTTTGACGACATGGGCAATTACACAAAAGCCAGCAAGGGTGGGCTTCCCTGATCCTGCGCCAATTTTAGCGTGCAGCTCGTCAATCCGAACTTTTCCTTCCAATTCGACTGATCGCGCGGAAATTGATGAACAGCAAAGCCGAACATTCGCGCAAGGGCATCAGCCTCGTAGAAAGGATTGAGTCCGGCTACATAGCCGAACGTTTCCCAGCCTGGCCGAGTAATGCAATCATCCTCGGGCGTAGACCACCGATTTTCAGCGGACCGGGTGGGACGTCCGTAACAAGATAAGCTGACGAAATTAGGAAACGCGTCCTGCCCAACCGGAATTGGAATAAAGGCGCCGGACAGTCCGGCTGGCTCCTTGTCTGAAATCATTTGGAAGTTGGAGAGAATGAACGTCGCAAAGTGATGACGGGCTAAGGAGTCATCCTTGGCGGCCCTGCAAAACGTATCCCTAAATTCGCTGTGCCACATACGATAGAAAGAACCGTCAGACTTTGCGGAGGGACTTTGCTGCTGCTTCGTGCAAGTAGGAACCGAAACAACGTCGATGTGATCCGGAAGATTGGCCTCCAGAGTGTCGGCATCTTTTTGCAACGCTTCGAGCGGCCGACTGCCAGCACGCTTGGTCGATAAGTGTAAAGCATCTGAACATAACAAGGGCTGAACTGTTACCGTTTTATATCGCTTGTCAGTCGGCCGCAGCGTCACGATTGTGAGAAGGTTTCCCTCCTCCATGTCCTTTTCGGCTAGCGGGCTGATCTCGTATTTTGATTGAACCAACTTGGGATGGAGACAGACGCGCACCTTTCGATCGGCATCAACAGTGAACAGGCAGCCGATATTGAAACGGAGATCGTTCTTTTGATTGACCAGCCACTGAGAGAATGCGTCGAGGTCCGAACTAACGACCTCGGCAATTTTTTTAATGTCGTTCAATAGAGTTTCGATCTGACTCACTAGAAATAGATGATTGAGATCATGACTCGACGGTCGCAATCCAACATGGACGCAGCCGAATTTATCCATACGTGCTACGTGTTCCAAAACCTGTACCAGACGGTCCGCCGGCAGAAATGCCTCGGGGAAGGTGACTAGATCAAAATGCTTCTCCACGGCCGTCGTTTGGTCTATGATGGGAGTGAAGGGGTCCACCGGATTCAGCAGTGGGGCGGCGAACACATTGAGAGCCGCATCAAAAATGCGCGCGTGACTTTGTGGGTCATAGCAGCGCGGCTCCACAACGTAGACCTGGAATGACCTATCGCGCCTAGCGACAGTCCAATCAAGACTGTTGCTCCGAAAATTTGGTGGATTGTTTTTCAATGTCGATGCGAGCTGATAAATTAACGGCGGGTCAGGCTATCCTAACATGTTTGTGCGTTATTCGGTAAGATGAGTTTCCGGCCCTGTCCTTTTGCGGATATGGGCTCATCGCCGCGCTCCACAATCGGGTGACGCGGCATCTCTTTAGGCCGCATGTGCCAGCACCCAATTTCGCCGCTTTAAAGCAAAAATTATTGCATTGCGCGCCGTTTGATGCCGGAGTGTGACCATGGACACGGCACGCGTTGATATTTGCTACCGACCTTTGAGAATCGCCTGGGCCATTCATTCGGGCGACCGGGAGGCTTTCCGCCGAGCGGTACGGCTGACGCATACGCTTTGGGGTGGGCGGTTCAATCCGATTGTGTTCGCTGATCGGCCGGACGAAGCGCGACAAATCATCGATCTATATCGGGCGGACATGATCGTGCCGATTGGTGACTCGGTTGAGGTGACGAATCTTCTGGCGCTGTTTCCGTACCTTATCAATCCGTTCTTTGGCGACGGACTGTTCGCGAGAGACATGCAGGACGGCAGGCGTGCGCAACTGCTCGACATTCACAACGCACTGGCTCATTGGCGCGACACCCCGGAATGGCGTGGGCTCGAAGAACAAGGTCTTCGGCGCTTCGTCTGCGCGGAAGACGACCCGCTCGCTGATACTCTACTGGTGCAGACCGGGGCCTATCCGGCGCGGGACGAGATAGGTATCGACTACGGAGAAATCCTGGCACAAGCCGCGATGTGCATCGATTGCCGGGTGGAACGTGCGCTTCCACTGCCCTTCGATCTGTTGGAGCATCCTAGCCTCGGCTTCCTCACCCGCTTTGGTCTTAGCCGCCATTACAGCGTGCGCGCAGGCTGGGACTATCCCGGCTATTATGTCGGCAACGCCGGCGACCTCGACGATCTTGTCGTGTTCTGGAATCTGCGCGCCGCCGATATCTCACTCCAATTTTTCGACCCTGCGCATGCGGACCGCTATGCTGTTGTGCGTCCCGAAAACGAGCGGCGCATCCTCGCCTCGGTCGCGCATTTGGATGAACATCGCCGCCGCATTGCCGTTTGGTCGCGCATCGAGCCAATCGAAAACGGCTTAATTCATTTCCCCGGTCAGCCGCTCACGGCATGCCGCGTCGATTCAGAATTTTTCTGGAGAGGCGGCGGGATTCGGCCGCCGATGATGATCTTGGGGGAAGCATCCTCACTCGGCGTGTTCAGTCGGGAATCCGGCAGGCCAAGAGTTTCTTTCGCCCTTGGCAATAAACCATTCTCGGAAGACCGGTGGTTCTATACGCAGCATCTGATTGCTTCGGTCGAAGTGTTGGGCAGCGATGAGCAATACACCTTTCATCCGCCCTACGTTCCTGAATGGAATGAATTCGTTTCGCGCGAGATGCATTTCCAGCACGACAAGGTGCGTATCGAACCGGACCGCACGGGTATTGTAATCAATGCCGCCGACCACAATGCGTTCCTAAACGGCCTGCCCGCCTCGACGTTGGTGGAAAAATTATTTGAATCCGCCGGACAGCGGGCACGCTTGAGCGGCGGCGGACTCATTGCGCGCCAGGTTATCTCGCGGCTCGGCGGCCTGACCGGCGCGCGCGTATTCAAAATTCCGGGCGTGCGGCGACTACTCAAGACCTATGGGCCGCGCGACCCCTTCACCAAGATATCGGCGCTGCAACTGATCGGCGGAAGGGACCCGCAAAATCCGCAAGCAAACTTCGGCGACCATAGGCAGCTTTATATCGAAGCGCGGCCATTCGGTACGGACCTGACGGCGGAGATGGTCTTTGAATATCTGGTCGAGAAGGGCCTGTTTCGCATCGGAGCCGAGCTAACCTGTCCCACATGCAATCTCGCCAACTGGATTGCGCTTGATGAGCTAAAGCAGCGGAATGTGTGTGAACTGTGCGGCAACGGTTTCGATGCAGCACGCCAACTTGTGAGGGGGGTCTTTCATTACCGCAGGACAGGCGTGTTCGGGCTGGAAAAGAACACGCAAGGCGCAGTACCCGTCGTGCTGACGCTCCAGCAACTCGAAGTGAATCTTGGCGGCACGCGGGACGACAACATTTATGGCGCTTCGTACGATCTTGTGCCGATTGCAGGAGCCGACCCGCCTTGCGAAGTGGACATGGTCATGATTGTGCCACGCGTCTATCCCGACAAGGCGGAAGTCATTCTTGGCGAATGCAAGGACCAAGGCGGCATTATCGATGCTACGGACATCGCAAACTTGCGGCGCATCGCGGACGCGCTGCCGAGGAACCGCTTTGAGACTTACATCTTGCTGGTGAAACTTGGTCCGTTCACGCCGGAGGAAATCGCCTTGGCGCAAGCTCTAAACGGGCCATATCAGCGGCGGGTCATTATGCTGACGGCACGCGAGCTTGAGCCGTACCATCTGTATGAGCGCACGGAGCAGGAACTTGGCATTCAATCCCATGGCGGCTCGCTCGCGGAATTGGCGGCGGTAACCAGCCGAATTTATTTTCAGGTAGCGAGCAGCTCGGCTGCCGCGCCCCCTCCCGCCGCGACCAATGAACATTCCGAAGCTAGTCTATAATCTATAGATTATTATTATTAGCTATTTCAATAACATATAGGTTATTGAATTTTTCATGATTTATACGCTATATGTTATAGGATGAAAGATGCCATCCGCCACCTCGATCAGCGTTTCGCCGCCCTGCGTCCGTTCGCCAAGAGCCAGCGCCCGCCCAAGGGCTGGCTGCGAGCGATACGCGACGCCCTCGGAATGACAACCACCCAATTCGCGAACCGCCTTGGCGTCTCGCAGCCGCGCGTCATCGCGCTCGAAAAATCGGAAGTCAGCGGAACCCTCACGCTGGATTCGCTTCAACGTGCAGCCGAGGCGCTCGGCTGCCGGTTCGTCTATGCCTTGGTGCCGGAAAGGCCGCTCGCCGAGACCGTTGAGAAACAAGCGGAGCTTGTCGCCAGTCGCCAATTAGCTTTCGTCCGGCACAGCATGAGTCTCGAAGACCAAGCCGTGAAGGACAAAAAGGCAGGCGACAATCTGCGCCGCCAGTTCATCGAGGAGCTTATGCGCCGTCCCGCGCGTCTGTGGGATGAGAAATGACCGATGCCTTCCACGCGGACGACGATGCCACACCCCTGACGCCGGAAGAGCGCGATGGTCTTATCCCTACGCATATTACGCTTCGGGGCGAACTCAACGAGCTGGAACAGAACAACATCGCGGAAGCCGATCGCTGGGCTTTCGAGCGCAAGCGAAATATCCTCGATGAAGCGTTCCTCAAAAATCTGCATCGCCGCATGCTCAACAAGGTTTGGCGATGGGCAGGCCAGTACCGCCAAACCGAGAAGAATATCGGCATCAATCCGCCCTTCCGAATTCAGCCGGAAATTCATCAAATCATCGAGGATGCGAAATTCTGGATAGAAAATAAAAGCTACGACTCGGATGAACTGGCCGTGCGCTTCCATCATCGTTTGGTCCTTGTGCATCCGTTCGCGAACGGCAACGGCCGTTGGTCGCGGCTAGCGGCGGACCTGTTGAGTGTCCAGCAAGGCGGCAAGCGCTTTACCTGGGGAAGCGCCAATCTTCAGCCTGCCGGCGATGTAAGGCGCGCCTATATCGATGCGCTCCACGCCGCAGACGATCACGATCTCGACCCGCTGATAAAATTCGCCCGTTCGTGAGGCGCAGGCATGACCGCTCTATCCCAGCTTCGACGCATGTAAGCCCACTCCGCCTCGCCAATCTCGCCGCGCCTCAACTGCTCGGGCGTGAAGCTGAACGCCAGCGGATGCTGCGACTGATCGACGGGGAACATAACAAAGTCATTTGAGAATAAAACCTCGCCCGCTTTGTTCGCCCCTCCAAGAATAAGACCGGGATCGTGAAATACCAATCCATGTTTCCTTTTGTTGGAGAATGTTCTTTTCGGGCCCGGTCCGCATGGCGACATTCTGCGCGCTGAAAAAATCGGCTGCGATATGCATCGCCGACAATTGATGTCCGTAAGGCGTGACATAGAATGACGTGCCTAGCCCGATCGACAGTCCCTCACGGGGCTCTTTCAGCATGCCGTCTTTGATGTCGAAGGCAAATACCGGGGTAATTGCTCGGCGCAGTCCGAACGGGTCTTGAATCAAAAAGTCAGTCTCAGATTCTGAAGTGCGCGGGTCTGGCCCGACCGGAAACGGCATGCCCAACTCATACGGCGATCATTGCAGGGAACGGAAGATTGATCTTACCGGCACATCCGGAAAAAGGGGCTCCGGGTTGTCGAGCCTTATAACGTTCCCGGACAACCATTTCGCTCCGCAGCCATCCGACCGCATCGCTTGCGGCACCGTGAACGCTATCGAGTCTACATGCCGCCGCTTACCATCCTTGAATACGGCATGAGTAATCGTGTGCAGGCCGTTCGATGTTTTTAACATCGTGTGGAGATCGGAACGGCTGATTTCGTCGATCAGATGCACGGCGACCAATGCCGGACGTGTTCCGCTGCACTGGTCGGCGGCCTCTTTAGCTTCGGTGGAAATTGCCTTGACCACGTTATCCGGCTTCGCGCTTCGGATCATGATGGCGACCACGGAATGATTTGGGCGGCCGAGAAACATGAGCGTCGCGTTTTGGATTCCAAAACGCTTCTCGAAAAACTCCAGCATATTTGGGTCGTCCGGCTCGGGCCATTGAGCGGCTCCATCAAACGTATAATCTACCTGAGCTAGTCGGCTGGATGCAGAGGATCGATTTCGCACCGCGGATACCGTAAGTGATGCGACGCCTTCTAATTCCTGAACCGATTTTCCAAGGCGGTCTGGGACCGTAATAAGGATGCGATGGCATCCGGAAACCTCAGCCGTCTCTTTCGCGATGGTTAGCAGCAAGTCCGAGAGGCGATTTGCTTCCTGCCGGTGAATTTTGCGGCCGGTGTCTCCGGAAGTGGTTTTACACTCAATCTCCACTTCGGCGCCGTCACGCCGCGCCAGAAGATCGAAACGTCCGCCTCCTGCATAATCGACAAATTCAACATCCCATCCTTGTTGCATGAAATGCGTTGCCATCGTGATTTCGTAGGCAAACGGACGGAGACCATTTGCGCTGTGGATGGCCTGATGCAGGCGACCTTCAAAAGGCGCTCTTACATTCGCCGGGAGAGCTGAGTGTATCCGGTGCGCCGGAATCAAAAAGCTGTAGAGGGGATGATACTCTTCGCCTTTCGGCAATCGCCCGGTGCTTTTGCGCCGCCGTCGGGCGCTCGCTAAGGCGAATTCCAGCGCAAAGTGTTCGCGGAAGTGAGAACCTAATAGCGGATTGACACGCTCTTGCTGCTCATATCCCGCAACGCGCCTGTCGAGCCCAGCGCCGATTAGGCCGCTCACCCAGTTGACGGCGGGCTCAATATGCTTCGGAAGGGCATCGGTGCTTATTAACATTTGTGTCCGTTGGCGATTCGCGATCGGCATTATCTACGCACCAAATTAAGGCGGCATTGCATTTTGAGATGCTGAAGAGCGCTCTCTCTCCAGGACGACGGCGTCGACGCAGGCCTATTTAGATTTAAGCTCCTTCGGATTGTGCACGTATGGCATCAATACGGGCACGAACTGTCGGAACGTCTTCGATGATTTGAAAGAGATTCGTTCCACCGACGCTCAAAACGCAGTGGACGCGCGGATCATTCACGCCGGGGTATTTAGGCAGAAGCCAACTCACTCCGGTCGCTTTGATCCTTATATCCCCGGAGAGACTGGTCAGCAGAACAAATTTGTCAGCGATCTTAAGTCTGTTCAGAAAATCGACAGGTTGTTCGGGAATCGGTAGAGGTGAGGTCACGATTCCCCACACGTGGGTCGTAGGAGGTCCGACCCTGGCTATCGTCATGTCGGGCGGAGAGTAGCGTTCCTCGAAAAGGACGCCTGCCTGCGCAGTTGCAAGCACTTTTGGAAAGTCAGGTTCTATGAGGGGAGTAACGTAGACAGCCGATACTTTGCCAGAATCGAAAACATAATTGATCGCATCCGTTCCGGTTACATCAGCGAGTGGCGGCAGCTTCGCCATTATATTTCTCCATTAAAATGACTGAACGAGTTGTAGGCAACGATCTTACAACAGAGAGGTTGTAAATAAAGGGACCGTTCAAGGTTGAGGAGGTCGTGGCGATATCGGGACTTCGGGGCCTAGCCCCAAATGGCGCGCTCGGCAGGCGGCGCGCAAAGCCGAGCCGGTGAACGTCTCGGAAAAGAAGGGGCCAGCGGCCCCTAAAAGACAAGAAAGCTAAGGCTGAATTTCTTCTTCGTCTTGACGGCGCCGGGAGCGCTTCCGGGCAGGACTACCAGCTCGCTTCGCACTCTCGCCGACTTCAGTCTCCTTGGGGGCTACGATTGACTGCCGCGCTGCGCGCGGGCGCATCACGTTGATCAGTGAAGCGTCGAGCCTGTCCTTTAGGTGTCCGGCGTAGAACTTCTCAATCATTTCGACGCTGGTTCGGCAGTTATTGGCGACCTGATGGATGTTGGCGCCTTCAATGAGGCGCATACAAATGTAGGTATTCCTGAACCTTGCCGGGGGTTATCTCGGAAAGCCCGACCGGACCAAAGAAGGGCAGGAGGTGAAGCCTTAGCCGGATGCCGTGGCCTTTGACCCATTTTGGACTGCGTTGGCCTTCGGTGATGACATCGTATTCCTTGCGGAACTGATCGGTCGCCTCGGCGAAGGTCTTTCCTTCTTAAGCGGAAGGATGCCTGCGCGGGCCTTGCCGCGTATCTCAAGATACCAGTCTTCGGCGAACTGCTGGGCTTGAGGGAGATCGTGCTCTTTAGTCGAGGCGCGAAATTGTCGGCCCTTGTAGGAGGCCGAACACTGCCAAAAGCGGCTTCTGTCGCGCCGATAAAGCTGGACTAAACCGCCGAGAATTTCATGACGCACCAGGGGATAGGATTTGAACCTATGACCTTCAGGTTATGAGAATGAATTTTCTCATTTCCTGGTCATTCCCCGCTATTCCTCCTGATGCCTAACCTCTTGTAAAAACTACATTTCACGATTACGTCGATAGCTGGCGTTGCCGCCAGTTTCCTTTCCGGTGGCGACATGGTGGCGACACGGAATCCGGGCGATGCCGGTAGCAAAACTGACGAAACGCACGATCGATGCGACCAACGCCGGCGACCGACCCGTCATTATATATGACACCGATCTGAAAGGCTTCGGACTGCGGGCCGCAAAAGGCGGGGCCAAAAGCTGGTTTATCGAATATCGGCCCGGTGCCCGTGGCCGCGGTGTTGCAAAACGACGGATGGTTCTTGGCTCCGTCGGTACGCTGACCCCCGACAAGGCCCGCGCTGCGGCAAAAGAAACCCTCGCGGCAGCGGCCCTCGGCGACGATCCGGCCGCAGCACGTTCACGCGCGCGAAAAATACCCATTTTCCGCGAGTTCGCCGAGCGCTACCTGGCGGAGGAGGCAGCTTCCAAGCTGAAGCCGAGAACGCTGGTTAATTACCGGATCTACCTTCGCAAACACGCGGCTCCCGACATCGGCGGCATCAAGGTCGACATGATAACGCTGTCCGAGATCGCAAAACTGCATCGGCGTATCGGACAGACAAAACCGATGACGGCTAACCGTGTCGTCGAATGCATCGGTTCAGTCTACCGCTATGCGGCGACTTGCGGCTTGGTGAAGCGCGGCGATAACCCGGCTGCCCATATCGAAGCCTTTCGTGAGCAGCGCCGCGAGCGTTTTCTGACCTCGGAAGAACTTGCCCGTCTCGGCGATGCCATTCGTGAGGCCGAGACCACTGGGATTCCGTGGCAGGTCGACGAGAAGAAACCGAAAGCCAAGCACATTCCGAAGAAGAACCGCATCACCAATATTGGACCGCATGCTGCGGCCGCTCTTCGGCTCCTTATCCTCACCGGCGCCCGCCTGCGGGAAATCCTCGGGCTCAAATGGAGCTATGTCGACTTCGAGCGCGGTCTGTTGCTGCTGCCGGACAGCAAGACCGGTCGCAGAACCATTGTGCTCAATGCCCCGGCCTTGGCCGTTTTGTCTGAACTCCCGCGGATGGGCGCCTATGTGATCGTGGGCGACCATCCAGATATGCCGCGGCACGATCTTAATCGCCCTTGGCGCCTCGTGTCTAAGCGGGCCGGCCTGGATGGCGTTCGCCTTCACGATTTGCGACACACCCATGCAAGTGTTGGTGCAGGATCTGGCCTTGGTCTTCCCATTATCGGCAAGCTGCTTGGCCACTCGCAGGCGACTACGACCCAGCGTTACGCGCACCTCGATGCGGATCCGCTGCGGCGAGCTTCGGAGCAGATTGCCGGTCAGATCGCAGCCGCAATGGGAGATTTGGTGGCCCAGCCTGCAAAAACTGCGACCAATGATGCTGAGACGTGAACCAATAAGCGCCCAATTGCTGGAAATGCGCCTCGATGAGCGATTTTTGCCCCGATGGATATTTGCCAACAAAGGGAGCTATCGCCAGAGCTGCGGCACCCTGGTTTCCTGAGCGATTCAATGAGCCCGAAATACCTAGTACGCCTCAATCAGCAACAAAGCCGGAAAGTCACATTGAGGAGGCGGTGCGAGCATTCTCCCAGCCGCAAATTCCAAGGGTTTGGCAAGATGCCTTTGAGAAAATCGCAAGGCAGACCGTGGAGCGGCTGCGCAACTTACTGCATCAAGGCAAACTCAACGCCTATTACTTTTATTGTGGTCGCCACGCTGTACCGTGCGAGTTCTGGGCAACAGCTCCGGCGGATGGCGTTCTAGAATCTGGTTGTTATTCGCCGTCTGGCCCTCAAACTCGCACACTTGAATGGCGGACTAATTACCCCTTGTTCCTGCTGCAATCAGAGTTGGACAGGCTGCTGAGTGGAGAAACTTCCAAGAAGCGGCCGTTTCCCCAGTCCAAAATGCAAGCTCTTGTAGCGGCTCTACGCAAACTCGATCATCTTCCCAACCGCAAGGCTCAACTGAAAGCACTGCGCGAAGCGCCAGAATTTCGTGAGTACAAGATCACCGATGGTGTCTTTCGCGAGGCGGCAAGGAATTTGCCTCGCGAGGCAGGGCGCAAATCGCGCGGAGAATCATGACGGCAATCGTCACGGAGAATTTTGACCGTTACGATTGTCGGCATTTTAGCAGTTCCGCCAAGCGCGTATATGAGAGTGCTGATGCACATCTCATGTGAGAGCGTAGCCAATGCCAAACAAAACTTATGGAACGGGAGACGGCGTAGAGTTCAGTGCGCTGAAGGAGAAGAAAACCGCGCGGGCCGAACCAACTGACACATCGGTTGGCGTGGTGAACGGTCTTGAACGCCCGCTGACCCCGAAGGAGACAGCCAACCTGCTACGCGTCAGCACTTCCTGGCTGGCGAAAGCACGTATGCGGGGTGACGGTCCGCCCTACGCCAAGGTAGGACGTTGCGTCCGCTATTTCCCGAGCCGCATGTACCCCTGGCTAAAGTCGCGTCAGCGCTCCTCGACCAGCGAGTAGAAGACGCTTGCCGACAGACAGAGTCCAAGTCCGACTCGAGAATAAACATCCCTTTCAATACTTAGATATACATCGAGAAATACTGTAAAGCTCCAAGATTAGGATGAAATACAACTCTATAGCCTCGATATATACTATTGACCATATCCCAATTTACTACCATGTACATCACCAGCAATCCCCATCCACCTTGGGGATATGAGGAGGTCTCCCAATGACCACCGCCACCACCTCCGAGACCGCCGCCACCACCACCAGCGCGGTTGCCGGGAAGCTCTTGGAGCCGTCGTTCGCCGATCTCGTCACGGCCGTGGAACAGACCGCCGACTTGCCGGTGCAGACCCGGCGGCATTGGGTCTGCTCCGTGCGGCAGGTCGCCAAATGGCTGGACCGCCCAGCGGTGGAGCTTCCCGCCCGCTGGAACGCCGTTCGATTGTCAGTCGGCCACCTGCATCACGCCCGCGTTGGCGTCATGGCCAAAACATTGGCGAACCACAAATCCAATCTGCGGGCGGCGCTGCGCTGGTTCGGCAACGAGCACAACGTGCCGCAAATGGGGGCGCGGCTGACCCCCGAATGGGCGCGGTTCCGCGACGGCTTGGAGCGACCTATACGAGACCGGCTGTATAACTTCATACGCTACTGCTCGGCCCGCGAGATCAATCCATCCTCCGTCAACGACGCGATCTTCCAGGACTATTGGACCTACCGCACCGAATTCACCGGAATGGCTTCCGGTAACGCGACACGGCGCCCAATGGTACGGGCCTGGAATACCTGCGCGGCCGCACTCCAAGGCTGGCAGCCGCTCACCGAGCCGCCGATCAAGGTCGCCAAGCCCGCCTGGGAGGAATTCCCCGAAGGTCTGCGGCGCAACATCGACAACCATCTCGCCGGTCTTGCCAAACCGCGCCGCTCCGCGAACGGCAAGCGCGTTCATCCCTGCAGTCCGACGACCATCGCGAACCGGCGCGCTGAGCTTGCGGCGGTGGTCCGGATGGCGGTTCGCCTCGGCGTCCCGATCGAGAGCCTTACCTCGCTCGCCGCACTTCTAAATCCCGACATCGTCGAAAAGGTCATCGACGGCTATTGGCGGAAAAACGGCGAGGAGCCGAAGACCGGCACCATCGACCTCAGCTGGAAGCTGCTACGCATGGCCCGTGAAATGGGCTGCCTCGATCTGGCAGCGCTTGGACGCCTTGAAGACATCAGCGCTGCGCTGGAGGAGCATCGCCACGAGGGACTGACGCCGAAAAACTCGCAATTAATACGACAGGTATTGACCGACGGGGTCTGGAGCGAAGTGGTCAGCCTGCCGCACGTGCTGATTCGGGAGGCTCGCGCGGCCAGGGATCACGCCCCGATCAAAGCCGCCGTCTCGGCGCAGCTCGCTGTGGCAATCGCGATCCTCGTCGTCGCACCCATCCGCCTTCGCAACTTGATTGGCATCGAATTGGGAAAGAACCTCATCAAGCCGGGCGGGTTGAACGGTCCTTATTGGCTCACTTTCCCCAAGTACGACGTAAAAAACAGGGTAGATCTGAACTTTCGATTCGATCAAGCACTGACTGACTTGATTGACGAATATGTCCACGAGTTCAGACCCGTGCTGCTTCGCGGCGCGAATGCAAACTGGCTCTTCCCGGGCGAGGGCGGTCAGCCAAAGATGAAACTCTTTTTCAGCAAGCAGGTCACCGAGCGAATTCGGAAGACGACCGGACTTCGCATCACGGTGCACCAATTCAGGCATGCCGCAGCGGCGATCTATCTGAAGCACCATCCCGGAAACTACGAATACATGCGACGCGTTCTAGGGCATCGCAACCTAACCACAACCGTCAAATTCTATTGCGGCCTCGAGACGATTGCAGCCACCGATGATTTCGCAAAGCTCATTCGTGGCCACATGAAGTTCGATTCTGATGATTGAGGACGAATATGATCTCAAATCGAAAGCCGCGTTCCCTGCCACTGGACTTGTGGCCCCAAGCCGATCGCATGGCATGGACTGCGGCTTGCGAGCCGGCGCAGCTTCTCAAGGCTGGCGGTCGAGCTGGGCACCTTAAGACGGTCACGCGCGATGCCCACCGCGCCGATTACGGAAACTTTCTTGGTTTCCTCGACCGCAGCAGTTGGCTTGAACGAAATGGACCGGCTGCTGCAAACGTCGTCCCTGAGAAGGTCAATGCCTACATCGCCGAGCTTAAGGACCGTGTCGCCTCGACGACGCTATATGGATCGATTTCCAATTTGCGCAGGGTCGCCCAGTACATATCCCCTGGTCACGACTTCACTTGGCTCGCCGAGATCGACAAAGACCTCGCCCTCGTGGCGCAGCCGCGCTCGAAGTTCGACCGTTTCGTGCTCCCCGAAGTCCTCATCGAAGCCGGTCTGGCGCTGATCCAGGAGGCTGAAGAGACGCGCTGGCTAATGGTCTAAGCTCCGATGAAAATCGTCGATTAAGTGCAACACACCGGCCGAGCGAAATTGCCGCGCTCATTAGTCTTGGCTTAGGTCGGAGATTCGCAAAATCCGGCAGATAGCTTTGTTTTTCTGTTGCAATCGGGTTGGGCCGAATAAACCGAGGCCGTCGCCGACTTGCTTCAATCCGCCGATTTGAATTGCAGCATGTTCTAATCGTAAAAAACGAAAGCAAGCTGCATTAAGCTTCTAAATTTGACAAAGTTTAGCAACGCTCGGCGCGTTACCAGTCATTGCGGCAGAGCTGACGGTTAGACCGAGTAAAATGCACTCGATCTTCGTATCCGAGTGCGCGTATGCCTGCCGCCAATGACCATCAACTATCAATCGTCGAGCGCATGGAGCGCGCCCTTCTGATGCTCGCCTACGTTATGCGGAACAGCCCTGACTCCGGTTATTTAGGCGACCAGGTAGGCAGATGCTGCAGGCCTTGCTCAGCAGCCGATCCGCAAGTGCCAAAAACGGATGCTGCCGGGCAATTTGCGGCGGTTACTCTTTGCGGGTCAACTCGAAAAGGAACCAACTCTGCCGCTCGGCCTTGCCATATGGCCGCGCAAGTCTGCGCGGCCCGATGATCTTTTGCGGCCTGCGGCAGAGTGAGAGTTACGCGACCGGCGCTTTCGGCATGCCCGCTGGCGCAAAATTTCCATCCAGCGAGGCCGCAGCCTCAATAACAAAATTGGCGACCTTTTCCGGCTGCGAAAGCATGGCCAAATGGCTCGTTGGAAGGGTCAAGGTCTTCGCGCCCATTCTCTTCGCTGTGTCTTTCTCTTGATCGGGCGAGATCATTCGATCGTTCGCGGCGATGACGAACCAGCTTGGCTTGCTGTGCCAAGCCGCGGTCTTGATCAGCGTTCCGAGGACCGCGCCGTTGGTTGCCCCCTGGGTAGCGAACACGAGACTTTGCAAATCGGGTGAAAGGTCTTGCCCGAAATTCTCAACGACGCCCTTTCGGGTCAGGAGGAGGAAGCCGTCTTCAATCGGTTGAATTGTACTGAAGCCGGGCGGCGTAGGGTACTTCTGCCCCATGCCGCCAAGAGTCTCTCCGACGTCGGGCGCGAAAGCCGCGACATAAACGAGCCCCGCGACTTTGGCATTATTCCCAGCTTCGGTGATTACGGCGCCGCCGTAGGAATGGCCGACCAGAAGTACCGGGCCGTCCTGCGCGTTGATGATGCGGTTTGTCGATGCCACATCGTCGGCAATTGAATTTAAGGGATTCTGCACGGCTACGGCGTGCAGACCTTTGGCTTGCAGCAACGGAATTAGCTTAGACCAACTTGAGCCATCAGCCCAGGCACCATGGACAAGCACAACGTTTTTCACGGTCGTCATAAATACCTCCTATGTTACAGCAGCGTTCAAGATTGCGTCTCCGCAATCACATTTTCTTCAAGTCTCGACACTGGGAAGATAGACGGATCGATCTTGCCCTTTAGGCGGCGGCCACAAGCCGGGACTTGCCGCGCATCCTCCAACGTGCATTTGTTTATGCGTAGTGGCTAAGCCGTAAGTTACCCTGTGTCGAACATGAAGTGGTTGCAGGATCAGCGAACTAATTTCTCCGCGAGCCGTCTGGTTCGTTCTGAGCGAGATGGATTTGGATTGAGTGCGCATATGATACATATGGAAACGACATCATAGCGATTGAACCATGAATTCCGAAACGTTGGGTGATTTCTCCACCTAGACTTTGCACAAGTGAGCGAATGATCTTAGTGCCTCGCCCGGGTTGCCATTTATTCGCGGCGCTACCGTTGTCGGTCACGCAGCATTTGACCCAATCGCCGCTCTTCAAGAGTTCAATCTGAATCACACCGCGACCGCGACCGCGACCGAATGCGTGTCGGGACGCATTCGTTACGAGTTCAAACAGGATCATTCCCAGCCGCCAGGACTGCTCTGCCCTCAAAGTTAGCTGATGTTCAACAAAAATAAGCTCAACATCATGCACTCTTAATTTTGACAGGCTGATAGCCTCACAAAGCTCGCGAACATACTTCGCGGCATCAATGAATTGATCTTTCGCAGGCATTTGCAGTGCCCGAAGCACGCGCGCATGATTGTGTAGGTGTTCTATCGCAGGTACGAGCGCAGCCCGCACCTCGTTATTGAGGGACCGCGCCGCGGTGAGTGACAACATTCCGATGGCCGCGGTGAATTCGTTGTTAACCCGATGTGTTATCTCCTCGAGCAACAAGTTTGCTGTAGGTGGACTGCTTTCAATGGCTCTAGGCATCAAAAAACCTCCGCCGTGTTTATACAACGCCCGATGCCACGGATGATTGCAGCATAGTTTCACGCGCACAATCCGGAAAAGGGTGGTGCGCTTCATTAGAAGTGCGATCTGAAAAGAGGAGGGCGATCCAGAAAGATCAGTTGCTACTTTCGGATCAGGGTGTTCGAGCCAATTGGCCGTTCAGAGGCATCCACTCGAGGCCCCATCTTTATGTCCGCGGAAACCGTCACGACAATCGGCTATGCTGAAGCTGGAGGGGCGGCCTCGTTCGCACTCTCATGGTGTCGCGCGCTCTCTGAGCGATGTAGCCGCGACAGCACAACGCAATTGGGCGAAGCGGTCTAGGTTCAAGCGAACTGATCGATGACGTTGCCGCCGAAAGTTTTCGCATTGATCGCAGCGGTATGACTATGGAGAACATGCAATGGCCGCTGATGGATTGATAACGATACCGAGCAATTACGGGTCGCGGGACACGATGAACCGGCTTGAGACCGAAGTTAGATCAAAAGGACTTACTGTATTCGCACGCGTCGATCACGCGGCAGGGGCAGCGACGGCTGGACTCCCGCTGCGGCCAACCGACCTGCTCATTTTCGGCAATGCCAGAGGCGGCACGCCGCTCATGCAATTAGACCAAACGATCGGTATCGATCTGCCGCTCAAGGCGCTGGTTTGGCAGGATGAAACAGGCAAAACGTGGCTTTCCTACAATGATCCGAGTTGGCTCGCCATCCGGTACGGGCTGGGACATGATGCCGAAACGACGTCAAAGCTATGACAGCCGTACTTCGAGCGATTACCTTGTCCGCAACGGAGTCGCACGAGTGAATACTTAGGTTACATACCCACCGTTATGGGGCGGAAGAAGCTCTGGCATCAGGGAATTCCAATTGCAAGTCCGTCGATGATCGCCCTAGCAGAGCACATATCCGCTGTTCCGAAACCCTCCGTTACCCTATCGTAAACCGACGTGAGCGCCTGCCGCGCTTCGGCCGGCTGCTCTTGCCTAATCCTCACGCGGGCGAGGCTCAGGGCGATCCGCAATTCCCAAAAAAGTGCGCCTTGCCGTCGGGCCAGCGTGAGCGCGTCGAGGAAGCAGTCGGCGGCCACCGAGAGGGCCTCGCCTGCCGATTCTTGGAGTATTAGCTCGCCTTTGACACGAAGAAGTTCGGCGACGTGCCAGCGCACTCCATCACGGTCAGCTCGTTCAAGAGCTTCTTCGATGGTGCTTAATCCTTCCGCAAAGTGTCCAACGCCGCCTAGAGCTTCAGCAAGGGCTCCGACAAATCCCGAGCAATGAAGCATTTGACCGGCCTGCCTGAAGGCATCGAAGGCTGAGCGCAACAGCACGACCCCTTTTGAAACATGGCCGCCCTTGATCAACAGCTCGCCTTCCATCCAATTGGCGAGCCTCGTCCAAAAGGTAAAACTATAGGCGGTCGCAAGATCACCTAGCATCGCGATCGATCGCTCGGCGGTCGCGTAATCACCGGTCATGAGCGCGATCGGGCAAACGGCTTCGCCGAGGGCGTAGCAAGCCCCTAGCTTATGGTCCGCGGTTAATGCCGCTTCCAAAGTCACCTGAGCATTATGCCTCGCTTGATCCGCGAAGCCTTGCAGGCAGACCGTGCGCGCCAGCATGGCGCGGGCGACAAGACGCTGGTCGTGATGGAACCAAGCTGTATGGCGTTGATCAACAGGGGCAGTATAAAGGTCGATCACACGTTCCAGATGGTGCCGAGCCACTACCTGATCACCCGCGTAATGCATCGTGGTACCGAAAAGGCGGTTACCGATTAAAATATCAGCAACTTCTTCCGTGCGACGCGCGACACGCGAAAACCGTTCCGCGTAGGATCGGGCTACCTGATTTGCACCTTTATAGAATGAAAAGCTCCACAGGGCCCACAGCGCACGAAGCTGCGAATTCATGTCATCCGCACGCTCAGCGACCTCAAGCGCCGTAGCGAAGCCAACCAAAGTGCTTTCCACCATTCCTGTCGTATAAACCAGCACAACACCCAGCGCGGTCAGTAACTGTATTCTGAGATTGGTACTTAGGTTCGCCTCGGGCTGAAGGTTGTCCAACGCCCTTTGGGCACGATCGCGGCATTCGGTCATCAATGACATGTTCAACCATGTAGGTACGTACGCGGCCGTCAGGACGACGCCGACCGCCGTGTCTCCCACTGGTGAAAAGGCCCAGTCCAGTGCCGCACTCACGTTGTCGATTTCTCGGCGATAAAAAGCTATAAGCGTAGGCCGGAACTCCGACGCCGGGCCTGATACAAAAAGGTCTCGAAAGAATTCCGCGTGGCGTCGCGCCGCCCGTTGGCCCTTTCCGCTTTCTTCGAGAGCCTCAAGCGCATACGCCCGCACTGTTTCAAGCAGTCGCCATCGTGCGGGCGAAGCCGAACCATCGAGAACCACGAGCGACTTCGCGACAAGATTCGTGATACCGTCCGCGACAGCCGACGCGCGGTAGCTATCATCCGTTATGAGTGCGATTGCGGCCTCGAGCGTGAACCCCCCCGCGAAGACGGCTAAATGGTTGAGCAATCGCTGTTCCGCATCGGGCAACAGGTTGTAACTCCAGTCAAGCGTTGCACGCAGCGTCTGGTGGCGTGGAAGTGCTGTGCGATGTCCGCCCGTCAACAATTTGAAGCGATCATCCAGGCGCAAAGAGACTTCCAGGATCCCGAGGGTCGCGGCACGCGCCGCGGCAAATTCTATTGCGAGCGGGATGCCGTCTAGACGACGACAGATTGCCGTGACGGCGGCGATGTTCTGCCGGTCCACCACGAAGTCCATTTGTAACGACCTAGTTCTGGCTATAAAAAGCTGCAAAGCGCTGTGCTGCAGTCCATTTTCGATATCATCTCGATCGTGCGATGGGACATCGAGCGGTGGTACGCGATACACATGCTCGCCATCGATCCGCAATATCTCTCTGCTTGTCACGAGAAGGGACGCGCGGGGACATATGCGCATTATTGCGTGTGCCAGTGCAGCTGCGTCATCGATGACATGTTCGCAATTGTCGAGCAGCAGAAGAAGCTTTCTTCCTCCGATACTTCGAGCAACGGATACAGGGGAGATTTCATTTCCGCCTAGTTGCAGACCAAGTACGCCAGCTACTGACGATGAAACGAGCTTTGGGTCCGACACTGAACCGAATTCTACAATGCAACAGGCATCCTCGAATTTGGGTAGGAGACTACGGGCAACTTCCAACGCTAATCTTGTTTTTCCGATGCCACCTGTTCCGGTCAACGTTACCGCTCGGTACGTGGAAAGCAGTTCCTCCAACTGCAGCACCGCACTGGCTCTGCCGATCAAATCTTCCGCAAGAGGTAGATTACTGACGAATGGCCGTTCGGGCGAAGATTGAGAGTCGCTACGATCACCACTGCCGGATATGTTATTTTGAATCGTCCAGTTCCCGAGAAGGCGATAGCCGCGACCAGAAGCCGTTCTGAGCATGTGGCGGTCTGCGCCGAGAGCCTTCCGGATCGCCGAAATGTGGACCTGGAGTGTGTTCTCCTCGACAACGGCGCCGGGCCATATTCGGCTTATGAGGTCATTCTTGGTGACAAGCTCACCGGCTGATTGAGCAAGAACCTCGAGAATCTCGAATGCGCGTCCACCAATGAGGGCCGGACCACCATTGTATAGCAGTTCGCGGCGAGTGGCGTCGACCTCCCACTCGCCACACTTATAAATACACCGTCGGCCCTGCCCAGGCACCGTCGTGAATCCTTTTCAGGCTTTAAGGGTATTGGGAACGCCAACCTCACGCAAGAATCGACGACAACCCTCACGAACCCGTCATCGCGATTTAACCCGTTCGAACTGATCGCGCCGCCCGTGATCCCGCGGATTCAGAATTATTCAGCATTGTTTCAAGGAATCGATGCCCGGATGGGGGCATAACTTACGTCGTGGAGGCGCCCATGCACATGACGAACGAAAAGGCGATTGCGGCTCCAGACCTAAGATACGATCCGCAATCTGCGACCCGCATTGAAGAAGAGCGGCAATGGCGATCGCGGCCCCTTGGCGCCGCAGCGAACCCGCCAACTCCGAAAGTTCTTGCCACGCGATGGCGTGGCTTCGACACCGCGGTGCGACAAGTATGCAGCGAGACTCCGACTGACTGCTACATTATAGGTATCTCACTACGAAGCATGAATGTTCGCGTTTCGATATCCGGCCGCAGCGCGCTGACCGGTGTCGCGATGCCGGGAACGTTGCTTGTTACCGCGCCGGGCGTGGCCGCTGACTGTATCTTCAGAGGACCATTCGACGCGCTTCATCTGCATGTCCCGACAGATTTCGTCGACGAGTGGGACCACGAGATTCCCGGGACCGCGAGCCTGCGTTCCGAGGTCACTCCGGCTCCTGATGCTACGATCGAGCGACTTGGACAATCTCTTTTAGGCACCGAGGATCTCGGCGATTCCTTCGATCAGCTCTATATGGACGGTATCAGCACCGCCATCATCGCACGGCTTCTCGCCAAATCGGCCCCAACCATCCAGTCGGAGCGGCGGAACGCAAATCAGCTGGTGCGATGGCGGCTGAAGCGGGCGACCGAATATATAGAGGCGCACCTCGCTGATTCCATCAGCCTGGGAGATGTTGCTGCTTCGACCGGTCTTACTCGCATGCATTTCGCGGCGCAGTTTAGAGCCGCGACGGGTCTTCGCCCTCACCAGTACCTGCTCCGCCGCAGGATCGAGCGCGCCCAACAGTTGCTTATCGAAACCGGCATGCCGATTGTCGACGTGGCGCTTTCGGTCGGGTTCCAGACCCAGGCCCACTTCACGTGCGTATTCAGCCGATTCGTCGGGGAGTCGCCAAGCGCATGGCGCCGGTTACAGATTGATCGGCGAGGGCATGCCGGGCAACCCGCTCTGTCGAATATCATTTCGCATAAATTCGGCCCCACCGCAAAGAGCCCATTACTGTAGCCGAATCATCAATTCAGCATTCAACAGAACGCCTGTCGCGAGACCAGGTCCAGAAAGCCAGTAATCGGAAAGTCGAGCATATTCGCAAGCTATCGTGCAATTCAGAAAGACCGCTGCAGCTTACGAAGCGATCTTATTACATGTGTTATGCGAAGTTCGGGCCTGTGATTCAGGTCGGGTCACGATGGTCTTCATTCTAAGAAATAGGGGATATTCGGTGGAAAATGAATCCTCAACCTCGGCAAGGATGGCGTCGGCGAATGCGCCACCAAATTTAACGCCTAAGGGCGTTAGCGATATTTCCGCTGCGCTCAACATGCTGCTAGCGGACGTGTTTACTCTGTATCTCAAGACCAAAAATTTCCATTGGCATATGTCGGGCCCTCACTTCCGCGACTATCATCTTCTTTTGGATGAGCAGGCCGCCCAGCTCTTCACGATCACCGACCCAATCGCAGAGCGCGTCCGCAAGGTTGGCGGCACCACACTGCACTCGATAGGCCATATTAACCGTCTCCAACGCATCCTGGATAACGATGCGGAGTTCGTGACCGCTGCAGACATGCTTGCGGAGCTGCGAGACGACAACAAGGAACTTATCACACAAATGCGCGAAGCACACGATCTCTGTCAGGAGCAAGGTGACGTGGCCACGACGAGCCTCCTCGAAAACTGGATCGATGAGGCGGAAGGCCGCGCGTGGTTTCTGTTCGAGACCGGCCGTGGCGAATAGACTACTGGCCAACATCTTCGACAACATTTCAGCGGTCTTGGCTTGGCCATTTTCGGTGTTTTTCGCAGCGGCTTAAAAATCGCCGATTGATTATCACGGTGGTAAGTCGACGCACTTGAGCCGGAAGCAGCAAAGTGGTGCGCGCAGCTCAGTTGATCAATCCTCACCCAGAGAAAGCGCGGATAATGACAATTACATATCAAGCACTCACGATAGGCAACGCAGACGTTTTCTATCGGGAAGCCGGCAGAAGCGATGCACCCGTGATCCTCCTCCTTCACGGGTTTCCAACCGCCGGCCACATGTTCCGCGATCTGATACCCATACTTGCCGACTCCTATCGGGTGATTGCTCCCGATCTCCCGGGCTTCGGCAATACAAAAGCCCCGCCGTGCGGTAGGTTCGATTACACGTTCGATGCTCTTGCACAAGTCATCGCCGGTTTCATCGAAGCGCTGAAACTTGACCGCTACGCACTTTACGTTTTTGACTACGGAGCGCCGGTTGGTTTTCGGATCGCACAGGCGCATCCCGAGCGGGTAAGCGCAATTATCAGTCAAAAAACGGCAACGCTTATCTCGAGGGGCTTAGCGGCGCATGGGGTTCGTGGCAGACCTACTGGCGCGAACCGACTACCGAGCACCGTGAGGCGTGCCGCGACTCGCTCGCGCCGAAGACGATCCGCGACTGGCAATATCTCTATGGTGCCGATCCAAGCCGGGTTTCGCCCGACGGCTACAAGCTCGACATTTTCTACATGGCCCGTCCCGGAGCGGACGAAATACAGCTCGATTTGATTCTCGATTATCGCAATAACGTAATTCTCTATCCGTCCTTTCAATCGTATTTCAGGCAATGGCAACCGCCCTTGCTCGCGGTGTGGGGCAAGAACGATCCGGCGTTCCTTCCTGCCGGAGCGAAAGCCTACCGGCGAGACTTGCCAAAAGCCGAAGTGCATTTGCTCGATACCGGTCACTTCGCTCTTGAGACTCACGCGGAGGAAATTGGCGCGCTGATCCTGAAATTCATTAGTTGCGCTATTTCCTAGCCCCCGCGCGCCTCGGATCGGCGGCTGAGTGGCAGTGTGCCATCTCTGTATTGATTTTCGGGTTGATCATCGCGCCGCCAGGACCGATCCAATTTCATTTTCCGATGCGCAAATCGATCATCGTGCGATTTAGAAAAACTCGTGCAAGGCTAGAAGATTGCATCGGAATGATCGTCCAATTTCGTTGAACGCTTAGTCCAAATTGCTTTAGCAGACCAACAAAAGGGCCAGTCAGATGCCATTCGTCAACGTCAAACTTGTTGAGGGAGTTTTCACCACCGAAGAGAAACATGCGATGGCCAAAGCCCTCACCGAGGTGATGGTAAAATTCGAGGGCTCCGAGGCCTTTCGCGAAGTCGTATGGGTCTTGATCGAAGAGCTTCACACCGATGGCTGGCATATTGGCGGACGGCCGTTCGCAGGCCCGAAGTCGTTAATGGAAACGCTCGGTAACTCAAAGGCAATCTACGAAACCATTGATGGTGCGCCGACAACGCGCAAAGAGTGGGCGGCCGCCTCGCCGGTGCGCCCTTAAATGCTTGCGGAGTCCGAGCCGTTGCTGGCCGGCAACTCCCTGAAGGGAATGAACGGTCGTTCGCCCCGATGGATGCAGCCGAGACACGATAATATGGAGAACCTACATGTCGGTGATCCCCACCACAGACGGCGTTGAGATCTTCTACAAAGACTGGGGTAAAGGACAGCCGATCGTGTTCAGCCACGGCTGGCCATTGTCGGCCGATGACTGGGACGCGCAGATGCTGTTCTTTCTCGATAAGGGCTATCGCGTAATCGCGCATGACCGCCGCGGCCACGGTCGATCGACCCAGACCGGCGACGGTCATGATATGGATCACTACGCCGACGATCTCGCAGCGTTGACAGCGCATCTTGAACTGAAGAACGCCATTCACGTCGGCCACTCCACCGGCGGTGGGGAGGTGGTGCATTATTTGGGACGGCACGGCGAGAGCCGGGTGGCGAAGGCCGCCATTATCAGCGCGGTGCCGCCGCTTATGGTGAAGACAGCCGCCAATCCGCTCGGCCTTGCCAAGGCGGTGTTTGACGACCTCCAAGCCCAGCTCGCGGCCAACCGTTCGAAATTCTATCGCGACCTGCCGGAGGGTCCCTTCTATGGCTTCAACCGCCCGGGCGTGAAGTCATCGGAGGCCGCGATCGGAAACTGGTGGCGTCAGGGCATGATTGGTGGCGCCAAGGCGCATTACGACGGCATCGTCGCTTTCTCACAGACCGATTTCACCGAGGACCTCAAGAAGATCTCAGTGCCGGTGCTGGTGATGCACAGCGTGGACGATCAGATTGTCCCATACGTCGCCGCCGGACCGCTGTCGGCGAAGCTTTTGAAAAACGGCACGCTGAAAACTTACAAGGATTTCCCGCACGGGATGATCACCACGCAGGCGGAAACGATCAACGCCGACCTGCTGGCTTTTTTCTGTTCGTGACGTTGATTGCGAGCGCGAGGACCAAAAAAGGCAGGGTGCCGAGTGACCGACCGATCTGCAAAATATTTTGCGAGTGTCGTAACCGCTATCGGGGAAGTGCCGATCTTTGAAATCGGTGACCGCGTGAGGGTGATGACCCGGCAGCCGGTCGGCCACTACCGCGTACCAACCTACCTGCGGGGCAAGGTGGGCGTGGTCGACGCGGTGATCGAACCCGCCGCTGTCGATAATGAGGAAGAGGCCTATGGCCGTAACGTCGGATCGAGGCGCCACTACTACCGCATCGCGGTGCCAATGCCTTCGATATGGCCGGACTATGCGGGATCGCCGCGCGACGACCTGCGAATTGAAGTGTTCGAGACCTGGTTGGAAAGGATTTAGACGATGTCGCAGCGCGATCACGATCATGATCAAGATCATCCGCACGCCGAGATAAGTCACTCGGAGCGGCCCGGTTATTACGACGTGATGGAGACCGCGGTTCGCGAACTCCTCGTCGAGAAGCGACTGTTCGGCGCCGACGAAATCCGCCGTCAAATCGAGGTGTTGGACTCGCGCACTCCGGCGCTCGGGGCCAAGGTTGTGGCCCGCGCCTGGGTCGATCCCGAGTTCCGCGCGCGGTTGCTCACGAATGGCCGCAGCGCCTGCGAGGAACTGGGGATCACTTTCTATGACGATACGCAGCTCATCGTTCTCGAAAACACAGACACGGTGCACAATCTCATCGTCTGCACCCTGTGCTCCTGCTACCCGCGGCCGGTCTTGGGGCTGCCGCCCGATTGGTACAAGCTCAAGGCCTATCGCTCGCGGGCGGTTTCTGAGCCGCGGGTCGTGCTCGCCGAATTCGGCACGAATATACCCGATGACGTGGAAGTCAGGGTCAGCGACTCGACCGCGATCGTTCGCTACCTGGTCCTGCCAAAGCGTCCGGACGAAACTGACGATTACAGCGAGGAACAGCTCGCCACACTGGTCACGCGCGACGCGATGATCGGCGTCATCCCCGTCACAGTTGGGAGCGGCCGATGAGCGAAACCAAGCAGCTTCTGAATCGTCTGCCGAACGACATTGGCGGCCTGCCGGCAGACCCGATCCAACGTACCGATCATGAGCTTGAACCGTGGGAGAAGCGCTGCCACGTCCTCGCCGACGTGCTCGACTTTCACAAGATCATCAATACCGAGGAAAAGCGGCGTGGGGTGGAAGCGCTCGGCGCGGAGATGGTGGGCAAACTGACCTATTACGAACGCTGGATCGCTGCTTTCGCCAACATCCTGTTCCAAAAGGGCATACTGACGCCAAGTGAGCTTGCGCGAAAAATGGATGAGGTGGCGGCGCGGTGGGAGGATGACAGCTTGGAGCGAGTGCCGTGACCGAGCGGGAGCAGCGGAGCCGAGCCGAGTTCGATCCGCCCAGCATCTCCGCCCCAGCGGTGCAGGAACGGGCGCGCCTCGTTGTTGCGCCCCCGCTAGCCGATGCGCTGGCGCGCGGCTTAGCGGTCGTTCAGTACCGCGCCGACAACCTCCGTATCGTACCGGTCTACGGTCCGGCTGCACTCAGCGTGGTGCGGCGGATCGGTCATATCCACGTCACTCTCGATGATGCCCGCTGGCGTTGGGTGGATGCAAGCGGCGAGCCTCTGATCATTCAGGGACTGGCCCCAGGCCCACATCGCATTGTGATTGAACTCGCCGATCCCATGCACCGCGTGATCGACAGCAAAACCGTCAATCTCGAAATTCCACACGATCTTCACCGTCAGGCCACCAGCTAGCGAGGGCAACATGGACAGTTCAAAGAGGCATTTTATGTCGCGACGTGGCTTTTGCCTGTGCTGCATCGGCGGGGCCGCCATGGCGACGAGAGGTTGGCTCACACCTCGCGAGGCTTTCGCGGAAGCCCGGGGGATTGTCAGTCTGATCAAGGACAGCGCGGCAACCTCGCCCATCGTCATCCACACGCTGCGCGACAATGTCAGCGTGCTTGAGGGCTCTGGCGGAAATGTCGCCGTCGTGACGGGCCCAGACGGCAAGGTGCTGATCGACGCCGGCATCGGGGTATCCCGCCCACAGATGACCAAAGCTCTTGCCGGGCTCAGCGCCGACCCGGTTACGCACCTCATCAATACGCATTGGCACTTCGACCATACCGATGGCAATACGTGGCTGCACGCGGCGGGCGCCAAGATCATTGCCCACAAAAACACCCGCAAATATCTGACTGAGGTTCAGAGGGTCGAAGAATGGGATTACAACTTCCTTCCGCTGCCTGCGGGCGGAATTCCCAGTGACGTCTTTACTGCTGAGCGCAATCTAAAGCTCAACGGACAGTCAATCGCCCTAAAGCATTATGGCCCGGCGCACACCGACAGCGACATTTCCGTCACGTTTGGTGAAGCGGACATTCTGCATGTGGCGGACACGTTCTGGAAAGGGATCTATCCATTCATCGATTATTCGACTGGCGGCAGCATCGACGGCATGATCACGGCTTGCGACGCCAACCTGGCGGTGGCAACCGACAAAACCATCATCATTCCGGGTCACGGAAAGCCGGTCAGCAACAAGGCCGAACTCAAGGACTTTCGCGACATGCTGGTCGCAATCCGGGAGAATGTCGCCGCGCTCAAAAAACAAGGACGTTCGAAAGCCGAGGCGGTCGCGGCGAAGCCGACCGCAGCATTCGACGAGACCTTCGGCAACTTCGTCATCGATCCCGGCTTTTTCACGAGGCTGGTCTATGAGGGCGTGTAACAGCGCGAGCCGTACGCTCGACAACCGAGGCGGTTCGGTCCCGTGGAGTGTGGCATTTTCGAACGGCGGCGGGGAGCAATCGGACAAACGTCATGAAGCAAGTCGCTGAACATATTCCTGGATATTCGTATGGAGGACCTGACGTCGCTCAGTCGCCAGTTTCCGTCCGAGATCTGGAAGAGTTGAAGGTAAGCGCCGGATTTACGGAAGATGACGAGCGTCATCTGCGGCTCGCCGGCGAAGTGCTCGCCGATCAAGTAAAGAAAATTGTCGAATATTGGCGCGGCGGGATCATCGCGGGCATTCCGAACCTCGCTCGGCATTCTCGCGCGCCCGATGGGGCGCCCATCCCCGAATATTTGGCCAGGAGCAATCTTCGTTTTGAGCAATGGATTCTGGACACCTGCCTGCGGCCGTACGATCAGGATTGGATCAATTACCAGCAAGAGATTGCCTTCCGGCACACCGCCGCGAAGAAGAACATGATCGACGGAGTGCGATCGACGCCGTACGTGCCGTTGCGAGACGTCATGGCTTTCATCGCGGTGATGAACATAACCATGAAGCAGTATCTCGCAGCGAAGGGCCATTCGGCGGAGCTGGTGGATAAGATGCATCGGGCATGGTGCAAGTCAGTCCAGTTCCAATTGGCGCTTTGGATCGGACCCTACACAGATGCCGGAACGGCGCCCAGTGACTGGTAATTCGTTCGCCCGAAGAGTGCGGGCTGCGGGGTAACACAATGGGTAATCAGATGGACTCGCGGGCTCGTCGTTTAATCACCCTGATCGCCGCGACACTTACGGTAGCGGCGTGCTCCGAGAAAACGACTTCGCTCGCTGATTACATCTCTTCGATTTGCGCGGCACCGTTTCGTTCTTCATCTGCCGAGGAGGCTCCGTTCCTGAGCGATAACATCAGCGCGATGACGAGGATGATGATCGACATGGGCATTCGACCCTCAGGAGACGTCGACATTGATTTCGTCGCGATGATGGCGCCGCACCATCAAGGCGCGATCGACATGGCAACCGCAGAACTGCGTTACGGCCGCAACGAACGCCTGAGGCGCATGGCCCAGGAGATCATCGTCACTCAACAGCAGGAGATTGCCGCCATGCGGCTTGCGGTCGGTGCGACCCTGCCACCTTCCGTGCCTTCACCGACACAAGTTTCCGCGCAGACGTTCTCCGACACCCGATAGTCGATACCGCGCTGATGCCGAGGTTCGCCTAGGCGCAAATGTAAAACAGGAGATGGACATGAGACACACGTTCTTCAAGGCAATGTTGCTCGCGAGTGCTCTTGTCGCCGCCTACGCTCCAGCACGGGCCGGTCAGGCGCCCGGCAAGGCGTCTGACCCCGACGTGCCAGTGAGTCATCGCGACCGGGTATATGCCGCCGAGCAGTTTTCCAACACGGTCTCGGTTACCGACCCCGTCGACAATAAGCTTCTCGGCGTCATCCGATTAGGCGAACCGCAGCCTGGCAATATGAGCCCGCTCTACCACGGCCAGGTGCTCGTGCACGGCATGGGGTATTCGCCCGACCACCAGACCCTTGCGGTCGTGTCGATCGCCAGCAACTCAGTTACATTCATCGATACGGCGACGAATACCGTAAAGCACACGACATATGTCGGACGCTCGCCGCACGAAGCCTTTTACACGCCCGACGGCACCGAAGTATGGGTCACGATACGGGGCGAGGATTATGTCGCCGTGCTCGACGGGCGCACTTTCGAGGAAAAGACGCGGATCAAGGTTCCGGCCGGGCCGGGCATGCAGATTTTTTCACCGGACGGCGTGTACGGTTACGTCTGCTCATCCTTCAATCCCGAAACGGTCGTGATCACAGTCGCTGACCATCAGATCGTCGGCCACGTGAAGCAGGATAGTCCGTTCTGTCCCAACATTGCGGCAACGCCGGACGGAAAGCAGGTGTGGATGACGCTGAAGGATACTGGCAGGGTCCAGGTGTTTGACGCGCGACCCCCTTTCTCAGTGCTGAAGTCTTTCGATGCTGGCCCGATCACAAATCACGTCAATTTCGTCAACAACGCGAACGGTGCTTTTGCGTATGTGACGATCGGTGCGCTGAATGCGATCAAGGTTTTCCGTGTCGATACCTTTGAGCAGGTCGCGACCATTCCCGTCGGCAGTCTACCGCATGGGATATGGCCGTCTGGCGACGGAACGCGGGTCTATGTCGGACTTGAGAATGGTGACGGCCTCACCGCCGTCGACACACTGACCAACAGGGCCATCGCGACCATTCCGATTGGACAAGCGCCACAGGCTCTTGCCTACGTTTCGAATGCCGTGCCGGACGGCGGCGGAATGCAAAACCTGCAACCGCTCGGGGTGGCTGGACAAGCTGCGCATCTCGCTCTCGCGTCGGCCGGGGCCGCCAAGAACGCAGGCAAGTTGCCGACAAGCGTGGCGTTATTCGATCAAGGCCTTTCGCAGGTGCTGGAGGCATCGGTGTCGGGGTTGCTCCCCAAGCAGCCTTACGTGCTCGCGCTTGCCGCCAAGCCGGACGGCCGAGGCTCGATCGAACCGCTCGCGGCCTTCATGACCAATCCGGCGGGGTCGGCAATCGTCAACGCCGTGGGACCGATCCGTCAGATCGTGGAAAACGCCAATAGCTCCGAGCGCCGCTATCTAGTGATCGTTGCGGGCACAACGGACAAACTTGGCGCGCTGGTGCAAGTGCAGGCCCAGTAAGCAGCAACACGGCCTCTGTCGGCTTGCCGGCGCATGGAGAGTAGAATGCAACGCGAGACATTATCCTATCAGGCCGACGGCCTTACAATGAATGGCGAATTGTTCTTCGAGCGGAGCGGCGCTCCACGACCTGGCGTGCTGGCGTATCCCGAGGCTAGACTCCTCAATTTAAAAAACAACAGCGCCGGCAACCACTATTGGGAGAAACTAATAGAGAAAACAATTCTCTGCGCTCTTGACTCGCGCACGTTTTCACACGGCCTGTCGCGGCAGTCTTTCTTTTTGTGTTCGGCCGATCATGTTGCAATGCGTGAGGCAGGTTATGGCCCTTTTCGACATTCGGTAGAGGTGCTCGTCCATGTCGGTAGTTGGATGAACAGCAGACGTTAGGCCACCGTTTGCGCCGTGAGGCGCGCGATCGTCGGTGCCAGATCATGTCCGACGTAGTCGTTCTTTTGATATTGAAGCAGCCATTCAATCGGCCAGGTATTGAAGAAGAATTCCCAGATGCGACCGGTGGGTGTCTCACGAGACTCGCCGCAGGAAACGGCAAGATATCCGCTTGGGGAGATCCAGGTTGCGAATGCCGCGCCGACATCAAGTGAAGAATTGTGATTGCGAAGACCTTCGATGAAGGCCGCTGCGTCGGTTAAATTCATTCCCTTGCCCCACCCCCGGTTTGAATATTTCTTTATACGAGTTGCGTTCGCATTAAACATTTTACCGTGCACGCGGCTCAGCCAGCGAGCAATTGGCAGAAACCGCTCCTATCCAAGCCCCTCCAATTGGAGAGGTGCGCAAATTTGTCGTGTTCCCTATTCATCTAGGCGGGCCATTTTTGACTTTGTTTTGCGCATTGTCCCGCACAACTTAAAGGCGATCTGAATATCATTTGCGCTTCGCGATGAGTGATCGCAGTGATATTTATTGTTGAGTGGAGTTCACAAATTCAAATTGAGTGTTGCAGGTCATGTCGGCCCGTTCGCGCGGGGTCGCTGTAGGCTACCTATGCGCCGGCTGATATGAGGAATATTGGTGCACTCCCGAGCTGTCGACGTTGGGCCTTCCGGTAGATCTGCGCACCTTCCGATGATCGCCGCGCACTGGCGTTCAATCGTATTTGTATTCCTGCCGTTCGCGCTCGGTTACTTCCTCTCCTATTTCTTTCGTACCATTAATGCTCTTCTGGCGGCTCCGTTAACGACGGAGCTCGGCCTCGATGCATCGCATCTCGGGCTAATGACGTCGGTTTATTTCCTGACGTTCGCCGCCATCCAGTTGCCGCTCGGCGCTCTTATGGACCGCTACGGACCGCGACGGGTTCAGAGCGGGATGCTCCTCATCGCAGCGGTCGGCGCCGTGGTGTTCGGCACCGCCGATCGGTTTGAAACACTTGTGATCGGGCGCGGCCTTATCGGTCTTGGCGTTGCCTGTTCGCTGGTCGGCGGGCTCAAGGCGATCGTGATGTGGTTTCCCAAGGAGCGCGTATCGCTGCTCAATGGCTGCTTTATCATGCTGGGCACGCTTGGCGCGGTCGTCGCCACCGTGCCAACCGAGTGGCTTCTCAGCCATATCGGCTGGCGCAGTCTCCTCGAACTGCTGGCCGCCGCGACCGCGATCGCCGCCCTCGTCATCTTCTTGGTCGTTCCGGAACTCGCTCAGGCCGCGCCAACGGCGTCAGGCGCGCCGGCCGACCGGCTGCGAGATATTTTCGCCGACCGCCGGTTTTGGCGGCTCGCGCCCCTCTCGACCATGTGCATTAGCACTGCTTGGGCCGTCCAAGGTCTTTGGGCGGCTCCGTGGCTGACGGACGTCGATCGCCTCGATCGCCCTTACGTCGTCGCGCATCTATTTGTGATGGGAATCTCGCTCAGCGTCGCCGCCCTCCTGTTCGGCATTTTCGCCGACCGCATGCGCAGCCGCGGCGTCCAGCCGCAAACGATTTTGCGTAGCGCCGCGCTCCTGTTCGTTTCCACCGAAGCGGTCTTGATCCTTGATGTTCATTCCCTTTCCTATGCGCTTTGGGCCGTGGTCGCCGGCATGGGAGGCGCGACAGTTCTGAGCTCTTCGATCATCGCCGAATACTTCCCCAAGGAGATAACCGCGCGCGCTAATGCGGCGCTGACGATGTTCCACATCGGCGGCGCATTTATTCTTCAAGAGCTGATCGGCTGGATGATCAACCGGTGGCCGAGCGAGGCTGGGCACTATCCATCGCTTGCCTACAAAACGGCGCTCGCTCTCATCCTGGTTCCGCAAGTCGTTGCGCTGCTCTGGTTTGCCGGCTTCGATCGAAAGCTGCGCGCGCTTGTACCCAAATTTTCCCCCGCCCCTTGACCAGGAGATTCTGTGCCATGCCAATGCGAGGAACTTTACCGCTGCGGAATTCGTCTCTGAATGATTTTCGTGAGACCAAGAGCGTGGACGACGCCGTCCTGCTGCTAATCAATTCGCCCGACTTCATCGCCATCGCTGCCTTTGCGGCGGTCGGAATTCTGGCGTCCCTGTGGCTGGCGCTGGCGCAGCCGGGTACCATTGAGACTATGGCGTTGTTCGCGCAAACCACGTGACGCAGCACGATCGTCACTGATGGACGACGACGCGGTTACGCAGTGTTGCGGCGGGATCTTTGACTTGACGACGGCGCGACGAATTTCAGCCAAAACATGCTAAGGACCTTTCTCCGGGCAAGAGAGAGCGCCATAGATTTGGGGCGCTGATATACAGTTTTCTTCTCGAAATTTGTGCAGTGCATGAGTCTGTCTTTGTGCAGGTTTTCGGACGCCGGAATGCCGAGACTATCGGCGCGCGCTGGCGGCCGGCGTTCGAAAAGCGCCAAGGCACGAAATCGCGGTCGGTGGTGAACGGGTGGTGCGGCGTGCGCTATGGGGATTTTGCCGCGGGGCTGGGCTTGAAGAGGTTGGACAGGGGCTGCTGCTGCGGTCGGTTTGCTACAAACTCGAGACGAGCGCATGGGGCGAACGAGCGGTCGGCGCGTTTCCCAACGGGATTTGCGACGCCGACACGGGCCAATCCGGAGGACGGACGCAAGTTTGGTCGCGGCCGGCGGGGAGCCAGCGGGGATGGCAAGGGTTGTAGCTGTCGTCGATCGGCGGTGACGGCCTCATGAGGAGTCGATCCTGATTGCCGCTGGAGGTGGTGCTGGTCGGTGCTTCGGCTGGCAGTCGCGCGCGAAGGTCTCGATGACGATCATGCGGCCACCGCAGCATGGACATGGACGCGGCAGCACGCGGGGTTCA
>Ga0302325_10001738_pt1 | contig 54733 bp, 52 predicted proteins | sample Palsa_T0_2_FD_201948 | JGI IMG/M metagenome (GOLD analysis project Ga0302325, IMG submission 201948) | Peat permafrost microbial communities from Stordalen Mire near Abisko, Sweden - Palsa_T0_2 | ecosystem: Environmental > Terrestrial > Soil > Palsa > Peat permafrost | place: Sweden: Abisko... | reverse complement strand
GCCGACCTGGATCGGGCGGTCGCCGGTGTTGGCGACCGTGAGCGTCACCGTCTTGCGGCCCTTGTTGAGCTCGATGTCGCCGTCCGCCGTGATGATTTCGCCGGGGATCATGGGGTGGGGCCTTTCCGACATCTCCCTCCCCCTTGTTCAGGGGGAGGGTTGGGGAGGGGGTCCGCGGACTCGCCGCATGCGCAGCCCGTGCGGCTCGCAACCCCCACCCGGACCCTCCCCCTTTCAGGGGGAGGGAGAAGGAAGCGCGCTCTGTTCATCTGATCGGCTCATGCACGGTGACGAGCTTCGTCCCGTCGGGGAACGTCGCCTCGATCTGGATTTCCGGGATCATCTCGGCGATGCCGTCCATCACCTGCTGGCGCGACAGCACATGGGCGCCGGCCTGCATCAGGTCGGCGACGGTCCTGCCGTCGCGCGCGCCCTCCATGATGAAGTCGCTGATCAGCGCGACCGCCTCGGGGTGGTTGAGCTTGACCCCGCGCTCCAGCCGGCGGCGCGCCACCATGGCGGCCGTGGCGATCATCAGCTTGTCCTTCTCGCGCGGTGTCAGGTGCATGGTGGCGACATCTGTATCATGGCGGCGGCAGAGGATGATCAGTCAATATCAGTTGAGCCAGAGCCGGGGCAGGGGGGCACGACCGAGCGCGGACAACAGTATAACGAGGTCGTGCCGCAAGGCCGCCCCGCCGGGCGCCGCCAGCCGCGCCAGCGCGATGCCGCCCGAAGGACCGTTCCAACACGAGACGCCTACCTCGCCGCGGAACTGCCCCGTGACGGCGCGCACGGCGGCGACGCCGGCGTCGTCGCCCGGCACCATCAGCACGGTGCCCAGCGCGACGTGGCCGGCGGTGACGGCGGCCTCGCCGAGCCGTTCGGCGATAGCGCCGTCGAGCCGGAAATTCTCCGCAAACACCAGCCTGCCGTCGCGCCGCACCCGCCAGCGGTCGGCGAAATGGCCGTCGCGGACCGTCTCTCCCATGGCGGAGCGGCCGAAGATGACGGTCTCGGCGAACAACAGGCGCGCAGTCGGCGCCATCGCGATGTCGACGGTGCGCACGAGCCGGGCGCGGTCGAACAGGATCGTCTCCTGGGGCAGCCAGGTCAGCTCCGCCCCGGCGGCGAGCGCCGCCGTGACCGCGATCGAAGCCTGCGGCCCGTCGGTGCGGTAGATCTTCTCGGCCGCCGCGGTGGTGACCACGAGCCGGGCGTCTTGTTCGAGCGTGACGTCGATGTCCAGGCGGTCGCCGCCTGCGATGCCGCCGGCGGTATTGACCAGCACCGCCTCCTGGGCGCCGGCGCAGGCCCCGGGAAAGCGCACCCGCAGCGAGCCCGCCTCGGCGACGCGGCTGCGCCGGGTGGCGCCGCGCCGTGCCACCATGGTCAGGCAAACCTGCCCGTGGGCGCGATTGGCGGCGAACACTTCGGTTCGATCGGTTCCCGCCACCGTCACCACGGCCCCCTGCGTCCGGTCAGATCGCGAGCGCGCGTTTGAGGGCGGCTTCGTCCATCTCGGCGCGGGTCGAGGAATAGACGACCTGGCCGCGGTCCATCACCATGAAAAAATCGCCGAGCTCCTGGGCGAAGTCGAGATACTGCTCGACCAGCACGATGGCGATGTCCCCGAGCCCTCGCAGGTAGGAGATGGCGCGGCCGATGTCCTTGATGATCGAGGGCTGGATGCCTTCGGTCGGCTCGTCGAGCAGCAACAGGCGCGGGCGCATCACCAGGGCGCGGCCGATCGCGAGCTGCTGTTGCTGGCCGCCGGACAGATCGCCGCCGCGCCGCCCCAGCATGCTGCGCAGCACCGGAAACAGCGAGAACACCGTGTCGGGCACGGTGTGGTCCTTCCGCTTGAGCGGGGCAAAGCCGGTCTCCAGGTTCTCCTCGACGGAGAGCAGCGGAAAGATGTCGCGGCCCTGCGGCACATAGGCGATGCCGCGGCGGGCGCGCTCATAGGGGCGCAGCGCCGTGATGTCCTTCTCCTCCCAGTCGATGGTGCCGCGGCTGACGGGATGCTCGCCGATCAGCGCGCGCAGCAGGCTGGTCTTGCCGACGCCGTTGCGGCCGAGCACGCAGGTCACCGTGCCCGGCACCGCCTTCATGGAGATGCCGCGCAACGCCTGCGCCGCGCCGTAATGTAGGTCGATGGCCTTCACATCGAGCATTCTTCACCTGCCCAGATAGACATCGATCACCTTCTCGTTTTCGGAGACCTGATCGATGGTGCCTTCGGCGAGCACCGTGCCTTCATGCAGCACCGTCACCTTGACGCCGAGGTCGCGCACGAAGGTCATGTCGTGCTCGACGACGATCACCGTCCGGGTGCGGTTGATCTCCTTGAGCAGTTCCGCGGTCTGCCGCGTCTCGGCGTCGGTCATGCCGGCCACGGGCTCGTCGACCAGCATGAGCTTGGGCTCCTGCGCCAGCAGCATGCCGATCTCGAGCCACTGCTTCTGGCCGTGGGACAGGCTGCCGCCGAGGCGCCCGCGCAAGGCCGTGAGCCGGATGGTTTGGAGAATTTCATCGATCCGCGCGGTCTCCGCCGGGCTGCCGCGCCAGAACAGCGTGGCGCGGGCGCGCCGGTCGGCCTTGAGCGCCAGGCGAAGATTGTCCTCCACAGTATGGCTCTCGAACACCGTCGGCTTCTGGAACTTGCGGCCGATGCCGAGCTCGGCGATCGAGCTCTCGTCGAGGCGCGTCAGGTCGACTTCGCCGCAATTGAAATAGACGTCGCCCTCCTGCGGCCGCGTCTTGCCGGTCACCACGTCCATCATGGTGGTCTTGCCGGCGCCGTTCGGCCCGATGATGGCGCGCATCTCGCCGGGTTCGACGGCGAACGAGAGGTTGTTGAGGGCCTTGAAGCCGTCGAAGGAAACGTTGACGCCGTTGAGATAGAGCAGCGCGCTGGTGGTCTTCATGTCCATCCGGCTACTCCGCAGGCATCGGTTCGCCGACCGGCTGCGGGTCGGGGTCGGTAGAGTCCGGCTTGCGACGCTCGGCCCAGTAATGCTGGATGGTGCCGATGATGCCCCGCGGCAGCAGCAGGGTGACGCCGACGAACACGCCGCCGAGCACGAACAGCCAATAGGGCGCGAGCGCGCCGCTGGTGAAGTAGGTCTTGCCGTAATTGACGACCACGGCGCCGAGGATGGCCCCGATCAAGGTGCCGCGGCCGCCGACCGCGACCCAGATGACCTCCTCGATGGAATTCGCCGGCGCGAACTCGCCGGGATTGATGATGCCGACCTGGAGCACGTAGAGCGAACCGGCGACGCCGGCGATGCAGGCCGACAGTGTGAACACCAGGACCTTGTAGGACTCCACCTTGTAGCCGAGGAATCGGGTGCGCGATTCGGCGTCGCGGATCGCGATCAGCACCTTGCCGAACTTGGAGGTGACGATGTAGCGGCACATCAGGAGCGCGAGGGCGAGCAGCACGCAGGAAATCGCGAACAGGGCGGCGCGGGTGCCGCCGGCCTGCACGTTGAAGCCGAGCACGTCCTTGAAATCGGTGAGGCCGTTATTGCCTCCGAAGCCGAAATTGTTGCGGAAGAAGCCGAGCATCAGGGCGAAGGTCAGGGCCTGGGTGATGATGGAGAAATAGACCCCGGTGACCCGGCTGCGGAACGCGAACCAGCCGAACACGAAGGCCAGCGCTCCCGGCGCCAGCACCACCATCAGCACCGCATAGGGGAACCAGTTGAAGCCGTACCAGTAGACCGGCAGCTCCTGCCAGTTCAGGAACACCATGAAGTCGGGCAGGTCCGGATTGGCATAGACGCCGCGGTCGCCGATCTGGCGCATGAGATACATGCCCATCGCATAGCCCCCGAGCGCGAAGAATGCGCCGTGGCCGAGCGAGAGGATGCCGCAATAGCCCCAGATCAGGTCGATCGACAGCGCCAGCATGGCGTAGCAGGCATATTTGCCGAACAGCGACATCAGGTAGGTCGGCACCTGGAACGGCGATTGCGGCGGCAGCGCCAGGTTGAGCAAGGGCACCACGATCGCGAGCGCGACGAGGATCACGACGAACAGCACGGTGCCGCTGTCGAGGCGGCGTGCGGGGGCGGGGCTCACGCTTCCACCGCCCGGCCCTTGAGCGCAAACAGGCCGCGCGGGCGCTTCTGGATGAAGAGGATGAGGAGGATCAGGATGGCGATCTTGGCGAGCACCGCGCCGGCGATCGGCTCCAGGAACTTGTTGGCGATGCCGAGCGACATGGCGGCGACCAGCGTGCCCCACAAACTGCCGACGCCGCCGAACACCACGACCATGAAGGAGTCGATGATGTAGCCCTGGCCGAGATTGGGGCTCACATTGTCGATCTGGGACAGCGCAACGCCGGCGATGCCGGCGATGCCGGAACCAAGCCCGAAGGTCAGCGCATCGATCCGTCCGGTGCGGATTCCCATGGCGGAGGCCATCGCGCGGTTCTGGGTCACGGCGCGTACCTCGAGCCCGAGCCGGGTGAAGCGCAGCATCGCCTGCAGCGCGAAGAACACCGCAAGGGAGAAGCAGATGATCCACAGCCGGTTGTAGGTGATGGTGAGATGCCCGACCTCGAAGGCACCGCTCATCCAGGACGGCGCCGAGACCTCTTGGTTGGTAGGACCGAAGATGGTGCGCACCGCCTGCTGGAGGATGAGCGAGATGCCCCAGGTGGCGAGCAGGGTTTCGAGCGGGCGGCCGTAGAGGAAGCGGATGACGGTGCGCTCGATGAGAATGCCGATCAGGCCCGTGAATATGAAGGCGAGCGGCACGGCGATGACGAGGGACCATTCCAGCAAGGCGGGATCGTTGCGCATCACCTCCTGGACGACGAATGTCACGTAAGCGCCGAGCATCACCATTTCGCCATGGGCCATGTTGATGACGCCCATGACGCCGAAGGTGATGGCGAGCCCGATGGCGGCGAGCAGCAGCACCGAGCCGAGCGAGATGCCGTACCAGGCGTTCTGCGCTGTGGTCCACAAGGCGAGCTCGCTCGAGATCGAGCCGGCCGCGGTGGCGGCGAGGCTGGTGACCGAGGCCGGCGTGTCGGCCGGGAGCGCGGACAACAGCGCCACCGCGTCCTGATCACCGCGCCCGCGGATCACCGTGACGGCATCGATCTTGTCGGTCTCGCTGGCGTCGGAATTGAGGATGATGGCGGCGCGCGCTTCCAGGAGCGCCTTTTTGATGCGGGGGTCGGTTTCCTTGGCGATCGCGGTTTCGAGCGCCGGCAGGGCGCTCTCCTCGCGCGATTTGAACACTGCCTGGGCGGCATCGTAGCGCTTGTCCGGATCGGGCGACAGCAGGGTCAGGCTGCCGATCGCCGCGTCGATCGAGCGCCGCAGCCGGTTGTTGATGCGCACGGCGTCGAGATCGGCCGGCGGTGTGCCGTCGGCTGCCGTGCCGGTGACCGCATCGAACAGCTTGCCGGCAGCGTCCTTGTAGAAGACCTTCTTCTGCTCCGCGCTGAACAACAGCCGGCCGTCCTGGAGCGCCTCGATGATGGTCGCTGCCCGCGGATCGCCGCTTGCCGCCACCGCGCTGATGCCGGCATCGGTCTCGCTGTAATCGTCTGCGGTGAAATGGGCGATCGCCTCTTCGAGGGTTGCCGCGTGCACCGGCGGAGCCGCGAGCAGGAATACGAACGCCAACAAGACAACGGCGAGGCCATCCCTCAGGCAGTGCATTGCGAAACGTTCCCCGCATCGAACCGGGAAGGCGGCGCAGGCCGCCCTCCCGTTTTGGCTGCATCTAGCGGCCTGACCCCGGCATTTGGGAACCAAATGCCTAGACAAGTCAGCCCACTGATTTATTGAAGTCGTAGAGCGACTTACCCAAACAGATGGGAACCATCTGTTTGGGCCGCACCACCGCTGCGAAGGCTATGACGCGCCGCCGCACTTCTTCGTGACTTTGTTGTAGTTGCCGCATTTGAGGTTGACCCAATCGGCTTCCAGGTCCTTCGATCCGGGCAGGAAGTCGGACCAGGCGTCGCCGGGGACCAGGCCGGGGCTCTTCCACACCACGTCGAACTGGCCGTCGCCCTTGATCTCGCCGATGAACACGGGCTTGGTTATGTGGTGGTTCGGCAGCATCTTCGAGGTGCCGCCGGTCAGGTTCGGCGCTTCGATGCCGGGCAGCGCGGCGATGACCTTGTCGGGATCGGTGGACTTCGCCTTCTCGACCGCCTTCACCCACATGTTGAAGCCGATGTAGTGAGCCTCCATCGGGTCGTTGGTGACGCGCTTCGGATTCTTGGTGAAATCATGCCACTCCTTGATGAACTCGTCATTGCCTTTGGTCTTGATCGACTCGAAATAGTTCCAGGCCGCGAGATGACCGAGCAGCGGCTTGGTGTCGATGCCGGCAAGCTCTTCCTCGCCGACCGAGAAGGCGACGACGGGGATGTCCGTGGCCTTGACTCCCTGGTTGCCCAGTTCCTTGTAGAAGGGCACGTTGGCGTCGCCGTTGATGGTGGAAACCACCGCGGTCTTCTTGCCCGCGGAGCCGAACTTCTTGATGTCGGCCACGATGGTCTGCCAGTCGGAATGTCCGAACGGCGTGTAGTTGATCATGATGTCCTCGTCCTTCACCCCCTTCTGCTTGAGGTAGGCTTCGAGGATCTTGTTGGTGGTGCGCGGATAGACGTAATCGGTGCCGGCGAGCACCCAGCGCTTCACCTTCTCGTCCTTCATGAGGTAGTCGACGGCGGGGATCGCCTGCTGGTTCGGCGCGGCGCCGGTGTAGAACACGTTGCGCTCGCTCTCCTCGCCTTCATATTGGACGGGGTAGAACAGGATGCTGTCGAGCTCCTTGAACACCGGCAGAACCGACTTGCGCGACACCGAGGTCCAGCAGCCGAACACGACCGCGACCTTGTCCTTGCTGATCAGTTCGCGGGCCTTCTCCGCGAACAGCGGCCAGTTCGAAGCCGGGTCCACTACGACCGCCTCGAGTTTCTTGCCGAGCACGCCGCCTTTCTTGTTCTGCTCGTCGATCAGCATCAGCATGACGTCCTTCAAGGTCGTCTCGCTGATCGCCATGGTGCCGGAGAGCGAATGAAGGATACCGACTTTGATGGTGTCTTGGGCTTTGGCAGGCAGAGTCGCCGCCAGGCCCATGGCGAGCCCAGCCGCGGCCGCGAGCCAGCAGCGGTAGTTCGGTCGATCCGCGACCGCACGGATAGGGTTGAGCATCGCAATGTCCTCTGTTGACGTCAGCGAGCGGAACACCGATCGCGCCGTGGCCAATCGCAAGGAGCGTGCCAAGCAATGAGCGAATGTCGACGGGCTGAATATCCGGCCGGATTCGCGATTAAGGCCGCGCCAGCCGCCATTCCTGACTCGTGGGCGACCAGGGCTTGATCATTTGCATAAATTTTGTGCAATCTGGCGCCATGCCGTCGCCACCCCTAGGGCGCAGACCAAGCCCTTATGCGGCACGCGACGCCCGCCGATCGAGCAGCCCGGCCTCGATGAGTGCGAGCCGTATGCGCTCGATCTCGGCGGCGCCGAGCTTGACCAGCGGCGGACGCACCGCGGCACGCGGCAGGCGGCCCAGCAGCACCAGGGCCTCCTTCATCCGGTTGTGCATGTCCACGAACGGGTCGGCATAGAAGGCTCGGGCGAGCGGATAGATGCGGTCGTTGACGGCGCGCGCCGCGGCGAGATCGTTGTTTTCCACGGCGCGGAACAGGGCCGCCTGCAGGTCCGCGATGACGCTGCCGCTGCCCGACAGCAGGCCCTTGCAGCCCAGCACCAGCGAGCTCATCAGCCAGGACGAATGGGTGGACAGCACGTTCACCGGCCGCGGCAGGCTCTGCAGCGTGCGCACCTGCCACTCATGGAGTTGCACGTTGTTGGTCCAGTCCTTGATCGCGCGGATCTGGGGAACCGCGTCGACGAGTTCGAGGAGCGTCTGCGGCGGGTAGCCCTGGCCGGTCGCGAGCGGATATTGGAATGCGATGACGGGTAACTCGGGCGCCGCCTCGGCGATGCGCTTGAAGTGTACGATCGCCATCGCGGCATTTTGTCCGAGCGTGAACGGCCCTGGCGGGAACACCAGCAGCGCCGAGGCGCCGCCCGCGGCGGCGGCCCGCGCGATGCGCGCCGCCTCCAGGCTGCCATCGGCCCAGATGCCGTGCACGATGGGCAAACGATCGCCTACTTCATCGGCAGCGATGTCCATCACCCGGCGCTGCTCCTCGAAGGTGCAGGACGCGACCTCGGTCGAATGCGCGTTCACGGTGATCGCCGACAGTCCTTCGGTCGCGCCGACCTGGCGCAGATGGGCGCGCAAGCTCTTCTCGTCGATGGCGAGGTCGTCCTCGAACGGCAGTAGCACCGCCGGAATGACCCCGGCGGGGATGAAGGCGGGATGGCGCGGCATCGGTGGTCTCCTGCGCCGGCCAAGAGCTGGCCAAGCAATGGCGCCGCCGGGCAGGCGGCGCTTTCGGCCCCATTCATAGCCGATGCGGCCGCGCCGGGCAAAACCGGACGCACAGGATGTAGCCCGGATGGAGCGGCAGCGAAATCCGGGACGACGTCGCAGTGATGCGGAGAGGATCGCCCCGGATTACGCGCCAGCGAAGATGCCGTCACTCCATCCGGGCTGCGCTTGCCATCGAATGACATCTCGCGGCATGGTCCCGAGCTGCGATGCGGGTGGTCGGGCTTTGCAGGCGACGCCTGCCGGTGATTTCACACCCGTGGCGCGCAAGATCGCCACGGCAGCGTGAACGGAGCGAGCGGATGCTGTCTCCCTATCTCGTCGAAAACCGACACGTGGCGGTCAAGCGCTGCAGACATGGCCTGTTCATGTACAATCGCAACGACACCTTCATCGGACGCGGCCTCGACCTCTACGGCGAGTGGTGCGACTTCGAAATCCAGCTGCTGAGGCGGTTCATCAAGCCGGGAGATACGGTCGTCGATGTCGGGGCCAATATCGGCACCCACACCATCGCGTTCGCGAATCTGGTCGGGCCCGCCGGCCTCGTCCACGCCTTCGAACCGCAGCGCCGCAATTTTCTCATGCTCGCCGGCAACGTCGCCCTCAATGCGCTCGAAAACGTCGTCTGCCATCACAAGGCGGTCGGAGATTCCAGCGGCGAGATCAGGCTGCCGCCACTGCCGCCGCCGGATACGAGCTTCAATTTCGGCGCAGTGCCGATTTCGCAGCATTCCGGGACCGGTGAAAAAATGCCGATCATGGCGCTCGATTCGCTCGATCTGGCCGAGTGCCGGGTCATCAAGATCGACGCTGAGGGCATGGATTCCGAGGTCATCGGCGGTGGGCGGGCTCTGATCGGGCGCTGCGGGTCGCTGCTGTACGTGGAGAACAACGATCAGGAATCGTCAAAAAAGCTGAGCAAGGTTCTCGACGAGCTGGGCTATGCCGCCTGGTGGTCGATCTTCCCGTATTTCGATCCGCGCAATTTCTATTCCAACACGGTAAACGTCTGGCAGGAATTCGTGCCGTCGTGCAATCTGCTGTGCGCGCCGAAGCAGGCGAAACTCGATTTGTCCGACCACGAGCCGTTCCTGGGCGCGCACGACGATTGGAAGGCCTGCGTGCAACGCATCCGCAACCGCGCGAAGCGATGACGCCGGGTCCGCCCGCCGCCGTCAATGCTGGTTCCGGGCGCGGCCATTGTGCTCACAGGCGGGACAGGAGCTCGGCCTTCTTGGCGGCGAACTCCTCCGGCGAGAGAATGCCTTTCTGCTGCAAGTCGGCCAGCCGCTCGATCTTGGCGAAAATGTCGGTGTCCTGCGCAGTCTCTCCACGGTAGGGCTCGGGGTTCGGCGCAGCGGCGGGAGCCGCGCGTGGGTCCGGCACGCCGATCGGCACGCCGTCCACCGACACGATGGGCAATTTCGAAACGCTCACGGTTCCGTATTGGCTGGTAAAGGTGAGCGAGCCGCCGCTGCCCTGCTGTTGCGAGACCCCGCCGATCTGGTGGTCGAGCGAGTCGTAGACGGTCACGTGTCCGTTCAACTCCACGGCCAGCCGGTGCGCGGAATTGAAATAGGCGTAGCGGACCTGGTTCTGCGCGCCGCTGCCGTTCGGAAATCCCAATTCTGCCGGCCACCATTGACCCGAAGCACGGCCGGGCGCCTCCGGTACGAACAGGCTGACCGAATCGGCACCCACGTAGCCGCCCTGCTGCTGACCGCCCCCTTGCGACTGCGACTGGAAGCTCGCCGGCGGGAATGCCACGAACGGTTGCTGGGCCAGGAGCTGCGACAGCTCGGAACAGAGGCCGTCGACCTTCGACTTGAGACCGTAATTGAACATGTCGCCGACCATGGTCATGCCGCCCCGCATCCACTGGCCGCCACCACCCAATTCCCAGTGGTTGAACTGCGCCATCGTGCCGTTGCTGTTCACCAGTGCCTGCAACAACGTCATCACCGCGTCGGTGCTGACTGCGTAGCGCCGAGCCAGATCGTCGATTCTCTGCCGGCCTTGTTCGGTCAGCTGTTGCAATGGAGTTGCTCCCGAGCTGCCGGCAGTTGTGGCACGAGGTCATGGCAGTTCCACCATCACGCTATCATTTTCGCCGGTCGCTCGGAAGCCGACCGGCGTGGCGCGCGTGGAGCGCGGCGGAATGCGGGCCGTTCGAAGATGTCACCCGGCGGCTTGTCCGCGACCGGCGAAAGTCGACGGCGCATCCGCTCGTCGGGCGATGTTGCTCACCCCTGCGCGCGCCGCTCCGTATTGGCGATCCGCTCCGGCACGCCGAATTCGCGGCGGCAGACGTCGGCGAGCGCCGCGACGCCGTCGCGGATGGCCTGGTGCGACGGGTTGCCGAAGCACAGCCGCATGCGCGGGCGGCCGTAGGCCTTGTCGGGCGACCATTCGTGGCCGGGATTGATGGCGATGCCGGCCGCCGCCGCGGCCTGGGCGAGCTTGAGGGTGTCGACCTCGTCGGGCAGCTTGACCCACAGGAAGATGCCGCCCTTGGGGTCCTCGAATTCGGCCGCGGTGCCGAACTGCTCGGCAAAGGCTTCCATCATCGTCACCAGCTTGGCGCGCAGCGCGCGCGCGAGTTCCGGCACGTGCGCGGCGAAATGCGCGCTGCAGTATTCGGCGAGCACCATCTGCTCCAGCGCGCCCGAGCCGGCATCGGTCTTGAGCGGCAGCATCCGCGATAAAAGCTCCCAGGGCGCGACGATGAAGCCGACCCGCAGCGCCGGCGCGATCGACTTGGAGAACGAGCCGATATGGATGACGCCGCCGCCCTTGCTCATGGCATAGATCGCCGGCGGGCGGCGGCCGTCCCAGATGAGGTCGGCGTAGCAGTCGTCCTCGAAGATCGGCACGTCGTAGCGTTCCGACAGCGCGAGCAGCTCGCGGCGCCGCGCTTCGCCCATGATGGTGCCGGTCGGGTTCTGCACGGTCGGGATGGTGTAGATGTATTTGGGCCGGATGCCGCGCCGCTCGTGGTCTTCGAGCGCGGCGGCGAGCGCATCCATGCGCAGGCCTTCCCCGTCGAGCGGAATGGGGACCGCCTTGACGCCGAGCCGGTTGAGCCGGTTGAGCGAGCCGAAATAGGTGACCTGCTCGACCAGCACGGTGTCGCCGCGCGAGAGCAGGAGGCCGTTGATCAGCTCGATGCCCTGCAGCGAGCCTGACGTGATCAGGATCTCGTCGGCGGCGCAGGAAATTCCGGCGTCGCGCGCGAGCTTGGCCACCAGGAATTCGCGCAGCGGCCGATAACCGAGCGGGCCGCTGTCGAGGCCGTAGGTCGCGAGCGTCCTGCCCTCGCGCGCCAGCACCGCCGTCGCCGCGGCGACGAGGTCGTCGACGGGAACCTGCTCGGAATCGTTGTGGCCGCCGACGAAATTGTATTTCGGAAATCCGGCGTACTTCATCGCCGGAGCCGGCAGTCCCGGCGCCAGCAACGAGGCGTAGTCGAACGATCCGGAGGTCATGAATGCTTCCTTCCCTGCTTTTCGTTACCAGGGACATACAATGACCGGGGAATCAAGCTCGGGCGCGCAAGTCGTCGCTAAGCAGAATGGAATGGCCTGACCAAGGGACACTGCCTCTCGCGGACCATGTCCGCACCCGGCCTCATGGGTGTTCGCATCAGCCTACGCGGTGGTCGATCAGGTTCAAGATCGCTGCATCGAGGCTGTACGGTCCCGCACCGGCCGAGATGACCATGATCAACATGAACGCATATAAGGTTTCCGGCAGATAGAGCCAATCATCGATCCGGTCTGCTTCATCGATCGGCTTGAATGCTTTGATTCGCTCTCGCCCCGATGTCGCGCTGGCGACGAGGATGATGACAAGAAGCCCAAGCGCAGCGAGCGGTGCGACGAGCCCGATGACAACGGCGCCGCCGGCGGAGAACTCGACGAGCGGCACCCGCCATTGGTTGATCCCGACTGCAGGAACGTGCAGGGACCTTAGCTCGTCCGCAAACACACGGCGTCGCTCCGCGTTGAATAGCTTGTGGTACCCGGAGAACATGAAGAACATCCCAACCGCGACACGGTTGAGAGTGAGCGCGATGTCGGTCCACCCGACGCCGTTGAATAAGATATGGATCATTGCAATTCACCATGTGTCTCGAACACCGCTTGCTCGCACGCGACGGCCACGCCTCGGCTCGGTCGGAGGCTGGGGTGTCGATGCCGGCTCTTTAGACCCTTAAGAGTCCTGCCGAGTCCGGCGCACCATTTTAATTCACCTTCCCCGCCCTGTCAGGTTGGTTGCTCCGGTGACGACGGGGGCGGTGCGCGGCAGTCCGCTCGAGAAGAGTCGACCGAGCCCGCCGCGGAGCGGCCAAGTCGAGGCGAGAAGTTCCTCGCGCCCCTGGCCGAGGAAATCCGCACATTGCCGGCGTGTGCCACAACATGTCCGCAGCTGGCGAAAGCTGACGGAGCATCCGCAGCCCATCCGATCAGGAACTGCACAGGCCGCATTTCGCCACCTGGTCGTTCGCCGCCCTCACCTTCTGCTGCTCGAACATCGCGAGCGACAAAATCTTCGCAAACGCCTCGCAATGCGTCCCCGTCGATGACGCGGTCATGCGGCCGCGATCGATCGCGCTCCTAATCGATGTTCCGGCGCACGGCTGGGTTTACTCGCGACCAAAAACAGCGGCGGCCCGAAGGCCGCCGCGCCGGATCGCAAACCGTGAGAATGCCTGCCGGTCAGGCCGTCCGGATGCCCTGATGCATCAGCGGGATCGAGCGGATGCGCTTGCCGGTGGCCGCGAAGATCGCGTTGAGCACGGCGGGCGCCGCCACCGAGATGGTGGGCTCGCCGACGCCGCCCCAGAAGCCGCCGGACGGCATGATGATGCTCTCGACCTTGGGCATCTCGTGCAGGCGCAGCATCTGGTAGGTGTCGAAATTGGTCTGCTCGATGGCGCCGTCCTTGACGGTGCATTCGCCGTAGAGCAGCGCGGTCAGGCCATAGACGAACGACCCCGACATCTGCCGCTCGATCTGCGCCGGGTTGACGGCGACGCCGGGATCGATCGCGGCGACGATGCGGTGCATGGTCAGGGCGCCCTGCGCGGTCACCGAGACTTCGGCGCAGGCGGCGACGTAGCTGCCGTGGCCCATGTACTGGGCGAGCCCGCGATAGACGCCCTGCGGCGCCGGCGTGCCCCAGCCGACCCTGTCGCCCACCGCCTTGAGCACGGCGGCGTGCTTGGGCTTGAGCATCTTGAGCCGGAACGCGAGCGGGTCCTGGCCGAGCTCATGGGCGACCTCGTCGATGAAACACTCGGTGTAGATCGCGTTGTGGTTGACGTTCACCCCGCGCCAGAAGCCGGCCACGATGTGCGGGTTGCGCATGGCGTGGTCGATCAGGAGGTTCGGGATCTGATAGCCGAAATTGCCTTCCGGCGAGTTCGGCGTCAGGCCCTGGAACACGATGGGGTCCATGCCGGACTTGTCCATGCGCTCCGGCGCCAGCGAGGCGGCGATCGACTGGCCGGAGATGCGCATGTGGAAGCCGGTGACGTGGCCGTCGGCGTCGACGCCGGCGGTGAGCTTGCACTGCGTCACCGGGTGATAGGCGCAATGGGTCATGTCCTCCTCGCGCGACCACATCAGCTTGACCGGGGTGCCCGGCATCTGCTTGGCGATCAGCACCGCCTGGCGCACATAGTCGACCCGGCCGCGGCGGCCGAACCCGCCGCCGCACAGCACCTTGTGCACGTCGCACTTGCCGACCGGAAGGCCGGACTCCTCGGCCACCGCGGCGAGCGCGGCCTCGGCGTTCTGGGTCGGGCCCCACACCTCGCACTTGTCGGCGGTATAGAGCGCGGTGGCGTTCATCGGCTCCATGGTGGCGTGGTTCTGGTAGGGGAAGCTGTAGACCGCCTCGATCTTGCGCGTGGCCGCGCCGAGATCGGCCTTGGCGTCGCCCGCCTTGTTGCCGACGAAAGCCTGCTCGGCGTCAAGCCCGCCTTCGAGGAACTGGGCTATGGTGGCGCTCGACACCTTGCCGGCCGCGCCGGGATCCCACACGATCGGCAGTGCTTCGATCGCCTTGTGGGCATGCCAGTAGCTGTCGGCGATGACGGCGACGCCGGAATTGCCGACCTGCACCACCTTCTTCACGCCGGGCATGCCGGCGACCTTGGCGGCATCGAAGCTCTTCACCGTGCCGGTGGGGACCGGACAATCCTTGATGGTCGCGATGAGCATGCCGGGCATCTTGAGGTCGATGCCATAGACCTGCTTGCCGGTCAGCTTGTCGAGGGTGTCGAGGCGCTTGACGCCCTTGCCCGCGATCTTCCAGTCCTTCGGGTCCTTGAGCTTGATGTCCTTGGGCGGCTCGAGCTTGGCGGCGGCTTCCGCGACCCTGCCGAAGGTGGTGGTGCGGCCCGACGGCTTATGGGTGATCACGCTGTTGGCCGCGCTGCATTCGGAGGCCGGCACTTTCCATTCATTGGCCGCGGCCTGGATCAGCATCTCGCGGGCCGCCGCGCCGCCCTCGCGGACATATTGCTGCGAGGTGCGGATGCCGCGGCTGCCGCCGGTGGACATGTCGCCCCATACCCGCTTGCGGGCGAGGTTCTGGCCGGGGGTCGGGTATTCGGTGGTCACCTTCGACCAGTCGCATTCGAGTTCCTCGGCGACCAGCTGGGCGAGCCCGGTGAGCGAGCCCTGGCCCATCTCGGAGCGCGCTATGCGCACCACCACAGTATCGTCGGGGCGGATGACGACCCAGGCATTGACTTCGGGCGAGCCGTCGGCGGCACGCACGATGTCGGGCCCGAACGGAATGCGCAGGCCGAGCGCGAGGCCGCCGCCGAGGGTGGCGGTACCGACCACGAAGGAACGTCGATCGATGTTCTGAACAAGATTCTTGGGAACATAATTCATGGCGGACCTCCTCACGCGCTGGCTGCGGCGTGAATGGCCGTGCGCACCTGCTGGTAGGTGCCGCAGCGGCAAATGTTGGTGATGGCCGAATCGATGTCGGCGTCGGTCGGCTTCGGCGTGGTCTGGAGCAGCTCCGCGACCGCCATGATCATGCCGGACTGGCAGTAGCCGCATTGCGGCACGTCGTTGTCGAGCCAGGCCTTCTGGACCTTGTGCAGGACGCCGTTGGCGGCGAGGCCCTCGATGGTGGTGATCTGCGCGCCGGCGACCGCGCTCAGGGGCACCGAGCAGGACCGCGTCGCGACCCCGTTCACGTGCACGGTGCAGGCGCCGCATTGCGCGATGCCGCAGCCGTATTTGGTGCCGGTCATGCCGAGCGTGTCCCGCAGCACCCAGAGCAGGGGCGTATCGGGCTCGACCTCGACGTTGTGGGATTGGCCATTGATGATGAGCGTTGGCATCCTCGTGCTCCCGTTGCGTCGCCCGCAAGATCGGGCGAATTGGCTGGCGCGCACGCGGTGGGGTGACGGCGGTCTGCGCGCGGGCCGCGACTATAGATTGTTCCTATTCCAATGAAAATTCGCAAATGCGGGTATGCCGGAGATTTGAGGCCCGCAGCGGCGAGGCCTCACGGCACTCCCTGAAATCCCGCTGGCGCATGGACAAAATATTGTGGGCCGCACGGCTCCCGACGCCTCGCGCCGCCGATCCGGATATATTAGATTGCCAGCCGCCTCGGCCCATAAAGATTTTTGCGAACAACAGGATCGGCCAGGCCGGGAACGCATTCCGAATCGGCAGCCAGACGGAGGAATCCACAATGACACTCAAGAACATCGCGCGAGGTCTCGCGCTCGGCGTCGCAGCGGGAGCCGTGCTCGCCGCCGGAGCCGCCCGGGCGGCGGACGACAGGGGTTCGGTGCAGGGCGTGGTCAACGATGCCGCCGGCAAGCCGGTCGCAGGTGCGATGGTGAAATTGAAGAACGCCGATCGCCGCCTGACCTTCATGGTGGTGAGCCGGGACCAGGGCCGCTTCGAGGCGGGCGACCTGCCGGCCGGCCAATACACGGTACAGGGCGTCGGCGCCGGATTCGAGAGCAACGTGTCGCCGCCGGTGAGCGTCGCCTCTGGCCAGAGCGCCAAGATCGATCTTGCGCTCGCCAACAAGCAGGGTCCGACGCTGGCTCCGGCGTGGCCGCAGCGAATCCCCGAAGAGCAGATTGGCGGTGTGTCGCTCGACCTGCCGGCCGGCACGGGCCAGGCGCTGGTCGAGGCGCGCTGCACCACCTGCCACGATGTGCAGCGCATCGTGGTCAAGCGCACGGTCCACGACGAATGGCAGCACATCATCACGCGTATGCGCGGTGCCATGGCGATCGCGCAAATCCCGGATATCTCCAACCAAGACGCCGCGACCATCGCGGACTATCTGACCGCGAGCTTCAAGCCGGAACATCCCACTGACCCCAACGGCCGTCTGCCGCGGGAACTGCTTACCGGCAAGGCCACGAAATACCGCGCGGTGACTTATGATCTCGCCGATCATTTCGCCGAACCGCACGACACCGCGGCGGATCCGACGGGCAACGCCTGGGTGGCGGAACGGGCCGGCAAGCTCGGCCGTTTCAACCCCAAGACCTACGAATTCGTCGAAATCGCCCCGCCGCCGGGACCGGCATCCGCGAACCGCCAACGGCTCGGCAATCCGCAGATCGACAAAAACGGCATCTTGTGGGTGGCCGATGGGCCCAACGGCCGCTGGCTGAGCTACGATACCAAATACGACAAGTTCGCGAGCTTCCAGTGGCCGAAGGGCCACGGCAATGCCGGCGGCAACAGCATGGCCGTTTCGCCCGACGGCAAGATCTACGCGACCGGCCTCGGCAAAGAGGTTCGCGTGCTCGACCCCGCCACCGCAGAATACAAGTTCTATGAGTCTCCGAGCGCAAAGGGCAAGAAGGAGCCCGGCGCCTACGGCCTGACCGTCGCCGGCGACGGCTCGGTGTGGTGGGCCGAGGACAACATCGACATGATGGGGCGAATCGATCCCGCCACCGGCAAGATCGACGAGTACAAGATTCCGTACAGCGAGGGACATGCCTTCCCGCGCCGCATGGGCGCCGACGCCAATGGCGATGTGTGGGTGGCCTTGTGGCAGGCCGGCAAGCTGATGAAGATCGATTACAAGACCAAGGAGATGAAGATCTTCTCGCCGCCGACCGCCAATGCCGGCGTCTATTCGGTGGTGGTGGACAAGAAGAACGATCTCGTCTGGATGAGCGAGCATAAGGTCGACAAGATCGCCCGGTTCAATCCCAAGACCGAGGAGTGGGTCGAGTTCCCGCTGCCGGAGGCCCAATCCGATCCCCGGCGGATCGATATCGATCCCACCAATCCGAATCGGATCTTCTTCAGCGGCGATACCGCCGGCCGCATGGGCTTCGTCGAAATTCTTCCGTAACGGCGTGCCGGCGCGCTTTCGGCGCAATCGAAATGGTCATGCGCGGGCTCGTCCCGCGCATTCCGCTCGCGGCGAGGCACTGTGCCCATAGACCGTGGCGTCGCAAAGTCTTAGCCGCAATCGAAACGCCGACGTGGCTGCCGTTAACAATCCGGCAATCACTTCGCTCGATATTTACAAAGCTTTCAACAAATTTCTGCCAAATTGAGCGGCTCGATTGTAACCGTGAGAAGAATCTGCCGGCCGCTGCCGGCCGCTGCCGGCCACGGGGCTGCAATTACGCGCAGGAGATCTGGGCAGACGAAACTGCCGGGGGAACCGTCGAAAATTTCGGCAGAACACAATCGTTCAATCATGCAATCGGACGGTCGCGGCGCGATCGTCTTATGACGAGGTATGAACATGAGGACAGTGACCGCTATCGCCGCAGCAGGCGTGTTCGCACTCGCCGCGGTCTCGATCCCGAATGACGCGCAGGCGCAGTGCCGCGGTTGCGGCCTCGGGCTGGGGATTTTCGGTGGGCTCGTGGCCGGCGCCGTGATCGGGGGCGCGATCGCCCGCTCGGCCTATCCGGCCTACGCGGTGGCTCCGGGCTATGTACCTTATGCCGCCTACGCGGCGCCCGTTCCCGTCGCCTGCCCGGGCGGCTACTGGGCGCGCCGTCCGCTGCTCGACCAGTGGGGCAACGTGGTCAGCTATACGCCGCCCCGGTTCTTCTGCCCGTAACGCAGGGCTGACGCCGGACACCCGCAGTCCGTCGGATCAAATCTGCTCGTCGCCTTCGCCGGCGCCGGGCCGGTCGAGCGTGCGGAAACTGCCGCCCGGCCGGCCGCGTTCCGGGCCTATGTCCGGGTGCCACCATGGCAGGCGGCCGCGGCCGTAGTCGTCGCCAAACCTGCGGCCGAACTCGCGGCGAAAGCGGCGGCCGAAATCACGCTCACCGAAGCCACGCTCACCGAAGTCGCGTTCACCGAAGCCCCGCCGTCCGCCATAGCCGTCATCGCCGTCGCGGCCGTAGCCCCGGGGGCCGAAGCCCCGCCGCCCCTCGAACCCGTAACGGTCGCCGTCGCGGCCACGATCCTCCGGCCCAAAACTCCGCGGCCCGCGACCGTAATCGCCGTCGCGGCCGGGACCGTCGTAGCCCCGCCGGCCAAAACCCCGTTCTCCTCCAAACCCATAGCGCTCGCGGTCACCGTCGCGGCCCTCCGGTCCAAAACCTCGCGGTCCGCGGCCATAATCGTCGCCGCGGCCGAAGCGCCCGAAACCGCGTCGCTCGCCATAGCCGTAATCGCCGTCGCGGCCGGGACCATCGAAGCCTCGCCGGTCAAATCCCCGGTCTTGCCCAAAACCATTATGGTCGCCGTCGCGGCCGCGGCCCTCGGGTTCGAAACCCCGTGGCCCGCGGCCGTAATCACCGTCGCGGCCCGTGCCCCCGAACCTGCGCGGCTCCCCGTCACGGCCGCGTCCGTCCGGTCCGAAATCCCGCGGCCGGCCGGCGAAACCGTCCCGGTCGCGTTCGCCGCCGAATCGACCAGGCTCGCCGCGGCCGTTGGACGGCCGCACCAGCGCCGCGAAACGGCTCTTCTGGCCGTCATCCAAGCTCTGCCACAGCGGCGCTGCCGCATCCGCAAGCGTTTTGACGGCGGCGCCACGGCGCGTCAAGGCGTCGGCGCGGCGCTGCATTCGCGCCACCGGGTCGTCGGCAGCCGACGGCTCGCCGCCGCGCTGCGGGCGCAGCTTCGCCAAGTCGCGATAGGCTTTCTCGAATGCCGGCCACTGGGATTCCTGCTCCGGCTTGAGCTGCAGCCTGGAATGCAGCGCCGAAATGCGCGCATCGAGGTAGGGGTCGGTATCCGTGCGCGCGGGCGCCGCGGGTGGCGCCGACGCCGCGGGCGGTGTGGACGCCGCGGGCGGCGCGCTGTTTCCGGGGTCCGGCGCCGGTTGAGCACAGACGCTCGATGCGCCGAGGACCGCAAGCGCCGCGGTTGCGATTGCAAGCCTGTTCAACATTGGGAGCTCCTGAGTTTTGTGCCACCCAGGGTTATGGACCGCCGGCGCCATGCCGCAAGTTAATCCTTTTTAACCATTGCCCCTCGACCCAGCGCACAGTCCATTTCAGCCGCGGTGCACCATTCGGCAGCGATCGAAGCTCGAAGCGGACACCTGCGCCGAGCGACGGCTTTGCAACTTTGGCGTTCACTTCCGCGGCTTGAAATAGCGCAGGTCCGGCGGCGGCTGATCCTTTCGCGACGGCATCAGGTAGCCGTCCCCGCCAACGAAATAGTCTTCCTTGCCGACGATGACATGGTGATTGTCCTCGGTGCAGTTGTCTTCGTACCACAGCACGTCATGGAGGCGGCTGTAGCGCTTGTCGACCGTCCACGGACGGGTCAGCGCATGATCTTCGACGGTGATCTCGTTGTGCAGGATTCCGCGATCCGCCTTGTCGAGATAGATGCGCTCCTTGATGACGGACTGGTTGTCCTGGTGCAGCGGGATGCCGCTGGGCTCGTAGGTGCGCGGACCCTTGAAGTTGCGGGTCTCGACTTCGAGGGTGTCGAAGCGGCCGTCGCCGTCGGTGTCGAGCCATTTGCCGATGGAATAGCCCATGTAGCCGGGCTCGCCCTCCCTGGGGAAGTCACGCCCGTCCGTATAGATGCGGCGTGGCATGAAGACTTCGAAATGCACATAGGTGACGTTGGGCAGGATGACGAATTCGATCGGCCAGGCGACCGACATCATCCGCGGCATGCCGTTGGTGCGGCAGGTCACGAGGTTGTCGCCGCCCTGTCCGCCGGCCGCCTGTTCGGCGAGGCTCGCTTCGAGAACGGCCTGATATTCCGGTGTCAGCGGCGCCTGCTGGCCGAGACCGGGCGGCTTGGTCTGGTCCCATTGGAACCCGACCCCGTGCGGCCGCCACCACTGTCCCGACCAGTCGGGATATTTGGTCTCGTCGAAGGCTGCGGCGCCCACAATCGTCGTCGCCAGCGCTGCCAAGAACGCTGCATATCGGGTGAGATGCCTGGCGAGCATGATCGGCGCTCCTGTAATCGCGAGGTCGACGCCATCCCAGGATAGATCGTCGTGCCTCGATAGGGTAGCCCGCATGCGAGCAACCGCCGGCATCATCGATTGGATGATTCCGACGAGACGCCCCATTCTTCTTCGACAGTGTGAGCGGCATCACACCGACACTCGGTGGGGAACGGTAGTCCTTCGATTGTGGATCGCGATGTCGCTTGGAGATACCCGGCGAAATCGAGTCGAGGAGGCCGCCATGAAGCAACTGCTGAATTACGCGCTTCGTATAAGACGTTCCGCGAACACGTCTTACGACCCGACGCTGGTTCCAACCTTGATCTTGATCGCCATCGGAATCATCATCGCAATCTATGCGATCGCGTTAAACCCGAACGACGCCGCCACGCCGATCCCATATCCTCCCTGACCGCGCCGGCAAGTCCCGTCTTTTCCTGTGCCGCCATCGTTACCCTTCAGTTCGCCGGAAAACGGCTGCCCGCAAGGGTCTGGGCTTGATCGGCGATACCCGATCGCGCAGGAATACTCCCATGCCGATCAAGCTCGCCGAAAACTTTCGCGCGGTGTTCTATGCGCCGTTCTATGCCACCGGCACGCTCGGATTTTTCGCGCGCGAGGGCGTCGATGTCGAGCTGATGGAGTCGGCCAATCCCGGCGGTGCGGTGTCGGCCGTGCTCGACGGCAGCATCGACGTCACCTGGGGCGGACCGATGCGGGTGATGCAGGCGCGCGAGCGCGATCTCCGCTCCCCGCTGGTGTGCTTGTGCGAAGTGGTCGCCCGCGATCCCTTCTTTCTGATCGGCCGGGCTCCGACGGCGCCTTTCAAGCTGACCGACCTGCCGCGGCTGCGCTTCGCCGCTGTCAGCGAAGTGCCGACCCCCTGGATGTGCCTCCAGCACGACCTGCGCGAGCAGGGCATCGATCCGGCGCGGCTCGACCGCATGCCGGATCGGCCGATGGCGGAGAATGTCGCGGCGCTGCGGCGCGGTGAGCTCGACGTCGTGCAGGTGTTCGAGCCCTACGTCACGGTGGCCGTGCAGGAGGGCGTCGGCGATGTCCTCTATGCCGCGAGCACGCGGGGCCCGACGGTGTACACGACCTTGATCGCGACGCGCGACGGCCTCGCCCGCAACCGCGCCGGTTTCGCCGCGATGACGCGCGCGATCGGCCATATGCAGGACTGGCTGGCCGAACACGAGGCCGCCGAGCTCGCGGAGGCCGTGGCGCCGTTCTATCCCGACATCGCCGGTGATGTCCTGGCGCGCGCGCTCGCGCGTTACCGCGAGGCCGGCCTGTGGGCGCGCACGCCCGCCGTGTCCCGCCAGGGCTTTGCAAGGCTCGCCGACAGCCTGCTGTCGGGCGGATTCATCGCGCAAACGCCCGTCTACGAGAACTGCGTGGCGATGCCGGGCCTCGACTGATAGTGCGGGCCGGGCATGGGGTCAGGCAAGCCTCTCCCCAATCCGCGGCATTGATGCTAGGTTCGCCGCATGTCGCAGAGCAAGGGAGGGATTCAATGGATCGCAGATGGATACTGAGGGTGCTGGGCGCCGCCGCGGTGATAGTGCCCGTGGCGAACCGCAAAGCCGACGCCTATGAGAAGTCGAGCGAGAGGCACCACAGGCTCGCCATCCATGTCGACGTGAACGATCCGGAGGTGATGAAGCTCGCCCTCAACAATGCGCGCAACTGCAACGAATTATATACCGCAGCGGGCGAGCAGGTCGCGATCGAGATCGTCGCCTACAGCCAGGGTCTCCATATGCTGCGCGACGATACTTCGCCGGTGAAGGAAGAGATCAGGGCATTGCGCGAGAAGGTGCCGCAAGTCGCGTTCGGGGCCTGCAACAATACCAAGAAGGGTATGGAAAAGCGCGAGGGCAAGACCATCACGCTGATTCCCGAAGCGACCCTGGTTCCCGCCGGTATCGTGCGGCTCGTCGAATTGCAGGAGCTCGGTTACAAATACATCAAGCCGTGAGCCGGCTCTTCTCCTCCCCCGCCTGCGGGGGAGGGATACCACACGCACCCCGCGTGAAACCTACTTCGGCGCCGCCGCCGCCGCCGCGATCAGCTCCCTGACCTTGGCGCGGATCGGGCCGAACGGGCCGAATTTGTGCTGCTGCCGGTCGAAGCCGTCCGCATAGGGTCCGTAGGGCGTGTCGATCGGCTTCTGCAGGCGCTTCGGAAAATCCTTGTCGAGGCCGGCCTTCGCCGGCCGCTCCTTGCTGTTGATGTAGCCGGCGACGTCATAGGCGTCCGCGTCGGTGAGCACGGGCGCGGCGAAGCTGGTGCCGAGCGGCATGTTGTGCATCACGAAGGCGGCCGCGTTGAGCACACGAGCCATGCCGGCGCCGTCGTTGTAGCTGTCCGGTCCCCACAGCGGCGGGAATTGATATCCATTCCCCGTTGCGGCGCGCTGGCCGAGGCCATCCTTGCCGTGGCAGACGGCACAGGTCTGCGCATAGACCTGCTCGCCATGGCCGAGGTCGACCGCGCGGTCCGGCGCCTTCACGGCCATGGTGCCCGCGCCGGTGAGCTTGGCCCCGTCAGGGATCCCGGTGGAGAGCCATTTCATGTAGGCGAGGTAGGCCTTCATCTCGAGGCTATCGAGCGGCAAGGCGCGGCCACTCATGCTGCGTTCCATGCAGCCGTTGATCCGCTCCTCCAGGGTGCCGACTTCGCCCTCGCGGCCGCGGTACTGCGGAAACTGGCCCCACACGCCGGTGACCGGCATGGAATAGGGCTGGGTGCCGGCCTGGAGATGGCAGCTCTGGCAGGAGAGATTGTTGCCGGAATAGCGCTTCGCCGGATCGGCGGCGGCCGGACCGATCTGGTTCGCGGTGTCGACCATAAGCGTGCGGCCGTACTTGACGAGCTTGCCGAACGGGTCGTCTGCGAGGGTGCGGATGCCGGGCGGCGCCCAGTCGGTGAGGTCGACCTGCGCACGCTCGGCGGCCTGTGCGGTGCCCATCAGCGCCCGGCCGGCGCCGAGCGCCAGCACAACCCACAGGCTTATCGTACGTCTCAGATGAATCGGTCTCTTCATCGGAAAATCCTATCGAATCGAGCGCCCGACCATCGGATGCTCCGTCGGATGCTTCGGCGGCCCCACCGGCAATATTGTACTGCCTTATACCAGCGACCCCTTCTCGCAAAAAACGAAATGTTGTAGGTTCTGCGGCAACTGTCCCGCAAATGGGACGTTGGCGTCGGCCGCGGCGCGAACATCCGCGGCAATGTCATCGGCTATCGGATAATGGGGAAACGCATGAAATCGCATTTGATTATGCTGCTCGCAAGCGGCGCGCTGGTCCTTTCCAGCGGCGCGGTTATGGCGCATCACTCCTTCGCCATGTTCGACCAGGAACATCCGGTCGAGGTCAACGGGGTCGTGAAGGACTACAAATACACCAGTCCGCACACCTTCATCATCCTCGACATCAAGGATAAGGACGGCAGCGTCGAGAGCTGGAACCTCGAAGGTGGCAGCCCGAGCGCGCTGGCGCGGGACGGCTGGACCAACAAGTCGCTCAAGCCCGGCGACGAGCTGCAGCTCACCATCACCCCGCTGCGCAGCGGCGCGCCCGGCGGCGCTTGGAACGTGAACAAGATCAAGTTCAAGGACGGTTCGCCGATCGCGGCTCCGACCCACTGAACGCGACAGGCGCAATCCCGGCCGCTGCCTGACCTGCGCTGTTTTTCACGAATGGCGCAGGCGGGGTTTAGTTGCGCATAAGCAATCGCACCATGAGCAGGCAAGGCGCGATTGCGCGCGCGCAGCGCTATTTCGACAGCGGGGCCTTCAAGGCCGATCTTGCGCGCCGGGTGGCGATCCCGTCGGAAAGCCAGGACTCCGCGCGTGCCCCGGAGTTGCGTCGCTACATAGAAGCCGAGATGACGCCGGCGCTGGAAGCGCTGGGCTTTGCCTGCCGCATCCTCGCCCATCCCAAGGCGCGGGGCCCGTTCCTGTTCGCCGAACGGATCGAGGATCCCGCGCACCCCACCGTGCTCGGATACGGCCATGGCGACGTGATCCGCGGCTTCGAAGGCCGCTGGAAGCCGGGCATCGCACCGTGGGAGCTGGTCGAATCCGAAGGGCGCTATTGGGGCCGCGGCACCGCCGACAACAAGGGCCAGCACACCATCAATCTCGCCGCGCTCGGCGCCGTGCTGGAGGAGCGCGGTGCGCTCGGATTCAATTCCAAATGGCTGATCGAGATGGGCGAGGAGACCGGCTCGGCCGGCCTGCGCGAGCTGTGCGCGGAGAACCGCGAGGCGTTCCGCGCCGACGTGCTGATCGCCTCCGACGGGCCGCGGCTGTCGGAGCAGCGCCCGACCATCTATCTCGGTTGCCGCGGCGCCTACCCGATCGATCTCTGGATCGACGCCCGCGAGGGCGGCCAGCATTCCGGCAACTGGGGCGGCCTGCTCTCCAATCCCGCGGTGCAGCTCGTGCATGCGCTCGCGGCGGTCGTCGGGCCGACCGGGCAGATACGCGTTGCGGAGTTCGTCCCCGACCATATCCCCGCCGCGGTCGAGCATGCGCTCGCCGACTGCGAAGTCAGTTCGGGCCCGGGTGAGCCCGCGATCGATCCCGCCTGGGGCGAGCCGGGCCTGACCCTCGCCGAAAAGGTGTTCGCCTGGTGCAGCTTCGAGATTCTCGCCATGAGCGCCGGCAATCCCGACAATCCCGTCAACGCGATCCCACCGCGGGCCTGGGCACGCGCCCAGATCCGCTTCGTGACCGGCGTCGACCCCGCGGAATTCCTCCCGGCGCTGCGCCGGCATCTCGATCGCCACGGTTTCTCCATGGTGAAGATCGCCCAGGCGCGCGACGAAATCTTCCACGCCACGCGCCTCGATCCCGAGCACCCCTGGGCGCTGTGGACCGCAGCCTCCATGACGGCGACCTGCGGACGCCGGCCGGCGGTGCTGCCGAGCACCGGCGGATCGCTGCCCAACGACGTTTTCTCCGACCTCCTGGGGTTGCCGACCGTGTGGGTGCCCCATTCCTATCGCGGCTGCTCCCAGCACGCCCCCGACGAGCACCTCCCCACCGCGCTCGCCCGCGAGGCGCTCGCCCTGATGGCCGGCATCTACTGGGACCTCGGCGAGCCGGGGACGCCGGGGCGGGCCATAGGGAGTGGTACAACAGCCGCTGTTCCCGGATTGCGCCGCGCTCCATCCGGGCTACGAGCCGCGCGCTTCCGTAGCCCGCATGGAGCGAAGCGGAATGCGGGGTCTCGTGAGAGATTCACGTCTTCGATGTTACCCCGGATTCGCTTCGCTGATCCGGGCTACGGGCCGCGCCCTTTTACTCCAGCAGCGCCGCCTCGAAGGCGCTGGCGATCGCCGGCCGGCTCTTGCCGGCGCGGACGGCGTCGCCGATCACGACGACTTTCTGGCCCGGCCTGGCGAAGCGGCGGAAGTCGTCGCCGGTGGCCTTCCGCGCGCGGTCGTAGAACCAGTTGCGGAACGCCGGCATCTTGAAGATGCGTTCCAGGCCGGCCCAATGGCCGGCGCCGCGGTCGAGCAGCATGGCGGGGAGGGGGCCGAGGCCGAAGCGATAGCGCGCCCCGGTCGCGATCACGATGCGATCGAAGTTGGCGAGCTCGCGGGGCGAGCGGGCGATGTCGATGCGGTAACGGAAGGTCACGCCCTTGTGGACGCAGGCGGAGACCATGCGCTCGATGTAGCGGTCGAACGAGGCCTGGTTCGCCACCACGTCCTGGAAGAGCGGCGCCTTGCCGGCATGGCGGAATGCGCCGCCCGGCACCGCCTCGCGCTCGAACACGGTGACCGCGTTGCCGTCCGCGACCAGCGCGGCGTAGGTGAGGCCGGCCGGCCCGGCGCCGATGACCGCGATGCGCTCGCCCCACGGCGGCGCCGCCGCGAGGAAGCGGGTCTCATGGCCGGCGGCGCCGTTGACGACGCAGCGCAACTGCGCGCCGCCGCGCATCTCGTTGACGCAGGTATTGCAGGCGAGGCAGCGCCGCGCCGGCTCACCGCGGGCGAGCTTCGCCACCCAGTCCGGCTCCGCGATCAGGGTGCGCCCGAGCGCGACGAAATCCGCCTTGCCGGACGCGACCGCATCGATGGCGACCGCGGGATCGCCGAGCCGGCCGACGGCGATGACGGGAACGGCGACGTCCTTCTTGATGTCCGCTGCATAGGCGAGGAACGTCGCGTCGGGATAGATCATCGGCGGGATCATGCGGGCGGCCGAAGGCAGCGAGCGGTAATGCCCGGCGGCGATGTGGAGCGCGTCGGCGCCCGCCTGCGCCGCCCACAGCGCGACCTGCCGCCCCTCCGCAAACGGCGACCCTTCCGGGAAATAATCCTCCACCGACACCCGGTAGATCACGGGAATGCGCACCGCGGCCTTCACCGCGCGCAGCACCTCGAGCCCGAACCGCGCCCGGTTCTCCAGGCCGCCGCCATAGGCATCGGTGCGCCGGTTCTCGAACGGGGTGACGAATTGGGAGATCAGGTAGCCGTGGGCGCCGTGGATCTCGACGCAATCGAAGCCGGCCTGTTCCGCGCGCACTGCCGCCGCCGCGAAGCCGGCGATGGTGAAGGCGATGTCCTCGCCCGTCATCTCCTTGGGGATGATGGTCTCGTTGGTGATCTCGAACACCGGATGGGGGATCGCCGACGGCGCCAGCGGCGTCTCGCCGCAGATGTCGAGGCGGGTGTGGCCGCCGCCGTGGCCGAGCTGGATCGACGCCTTGGCCCCGCCGGCCCTGATCGCCGCGGTGAGCCGCGCGAGGCCCGGCAGGAAGCGGTCGTCGTAAATGCCGAGCTCGCGCCGGCGGTGGCGGCCCGCCTTGGTGGGCGAGGCCATCTCCACGGTGACGAGGCCGACGCCGCCCTGCACCCGGGCCATGTAGTAGTTCACGGTATCGTCGGTGACGTGGCCGTCCTCATCCGACAGCCGCGTCGTCATCGGCGGCATGACGATGCGGTTGCGGATTTCGACCGTGCCGATGCGCGCCGGCGTCAGCAGCACGTTCATGCTACACCGTCGGCACTTCGCCGCCGTCCATGTCGATGGTGGCGCCGTGCAGCCAGCGCCCGCGCGGCGACACCATGAAGGCGATCATGGCGCCGATGTCCTCGGGGGTGCCGATCCGGGTGATGTTGATGTCCTGGCGGTGCCATTCGCGCACTTCGGCCTCGCTCTTGCCGGTGCGCTCCATGTCGGCCTTGATGCGCCGCTTGAACCGTTCGGTGTCCACATAGCTCGGATGGATGGTGTTGACCTGCACGCCGTCGGTCTTGCCGAGATCGGCGAGCGCCTTGGCGAAGGCGGCGCAGGCGGCGTTCACCGAACTGCCGATGGTGAAGGCGGCGATCGGGATGCGGCCGCTGGTGCCGCCGATGGTGACGATCGCGCCGGCGGTGTCCTTGAGCAGCGGCCAGGCGGCGCGCGACAGCCGCACATGGGCGAAGAATTTCAGGGCATAGCCGTCCTGCCAGTCGGCGTCGGTGAGCGCGAGGAAGTCGCCGCGCTTGGTGGCGCCGGCATTGTTGACGAGAATGTCGAGCCGCCCGTAACGGCGCTTGACGGCATCGACCAGCGCCGCCGCGGCGCCGTCGGCGCGCAGGTCGGTGATCTCGAAGGCGGCTTTGCGGCCGCGCTTTTCGACCTCGCCGGCCACCTCACGCAGCGCCGCCTCGTCGCGCCCGGTCAGTATCAAATCGCAGCCCTCCTCGGCGAGCGTCAGCGCGACGCCGCGCCCGATGCCGCGGCTCGATCCCGTCACCAGCGCTACCTTTCCGGTCAATCCCAGGTCCATGTGAGCCTTCCCATGTGAGCCTCTCCGTGTGAACTTTTTGATTCGAGCATTTCAGTTCCGCCGGCGATGCCGGGAACCTCATCCGCGATCGGCGCCGGCTTTGCAAGGGGCGGCGGACCGCCCCCGTCCGATACGTCACAAAAGCTCTATCAGCCGCAATCGCGAATTGATAATCCCTTGGAAACCTTTCCATAATGGCGCCGCCGGGTGGTTTGCGCCCGCCGGGGAGACGACATGAACGCCAAGCGAAAATCCGTCGCTCGTGTCGGCGCGGGCAAGCCCGGCGCGCCGCGGCGCAAGCGCAGCATCAGGCTCGCGGCGCCGGCGGCGCCCGACCCGGCGCGCGACACCCTGCAGCAGCGCGTCTATCACGCGCTGGCCCGCGGCCTGATGGGCGGCATGTTCACGCCCGGCGAAGCGGTGTCGCTGCGCACCCTCGCGGCCCGGCTCGGCACCAGCGCCATGCCGGTGCGCGAGGCGGTGAGCCGCCTCATCGCCGAACGCGTGCTGGTGATGCTGCCGAACCGTTCGGTGATCATCCCGCGCATGAGCCGCGAACGCTTCATCGAGCTGTCGCGGATCCGCCAGAAGCTCGAGGGCATGCTGGCGGAGATGGCATGCATCAACGCGCGCAAGCCCGACATCGAGGCGCTGGCGCGGATCAATGACGGTCTGCGGCAGTCGGTCAACGACGAGGACCCCCGCGGCGCCATGACCGGCAACATGGTGTTCCATTTCGCGCTCTACGAGTTCGCGGGCTCCCAGGTGGCGCTGCCGCTGATCGAAACGCTGTGGCTGCAGGCGGGCCCGTTCGTCGCGCTGTCGGCGAAGCTGCCCAATCTGCGCTGGACGCTGCGTCATCACGTCCGCCTGCTCGCCGCGCTGCGCGCCGGCGACGCCAGGGCGGCGCGCCAGGCGATCGAGGACGACATCGAGGAGACGCTGCAGCAGCTCCTGAAGAAGGCGAAGTTCGAGGATACGAAGCCGGTGCGGTCGTGAGCATCGCTGGGGCGCGGGTGCCCTGCGGCCGTCACCACCTACCGCGGTCATCACCGGGCTCGTCCCGGTGATCTCGATTGGCAGGGCACTGCGTTTCCACACTGAGGCATCCGGTCGCTTCGGCTGACATGGTGCCTTGACAATCGAGATGACCGGGACAAGCCCGGTCATGACTTTTGTGGGAAAACGGTCGAACTGTGATCACAGGTTGACGCTGCGAGCCGCCGTCCCTATCGTTTTTCACGCCATCATTCAGCGAGCCGACATGGATGCCAATGAACAGATACACGCCCAGCTGGTCAAAGCTGGCGTGACGCTCGCGGCGAGCCTGCCGGACGACTGGGTCAACGGGCTGATCCGCCGGGTCACCGCGGGCAACCAGATCAAGCACATCCCGGTCGGGCGCGAGGCCGAGACCATCGCGATCTGCGCCGGCGCGTTCTTCGGCGGCGTGCGTTCGGTCGCCATCATGGGCAACACCGGGCTCTTCACCTGCACCGGCGAGATGGCGACGCTGTGCCTGCGCCACATGATCCCGGTGTTCTGCATCGTCAGCGCCCGCGGCTCGATCGACGACCACAAGGTCTATCAGGAGGTGCAGGGGCGGCGCACGGTGCCGCTGCTGCAGGCCTATGATTTCCCCTACCAGGTGATCGACAAGCCGGAGGAGATCGAGCGCATTCCCGACGCCTATGAATGGCACCGCCTGCAAAAGCGGCCGTTCGTCCTGTTCCTGACCAAGCGGCTGCTCGGAGTGAAGAACGCATGAAGACGCGCGAGGCCCTCACGGTGCTCGCCCGGCACCGCGGCGACGCGATTGTGGTTTGCGCGCTCGGCATGGCCGCGAACGAGTGGTGGGCGGTCACCAAGAGCGAGGACAGCTTCTACATGCATGGCGGCATGGGCTTCGCCGCGAGCTTCGCGCTGGGGCTCGCGACCGCGCTGCCGCGCGTGCCGGTATGGGTGCTCAACAGCGACGGCTCGCTGTCGATGAATCTCGGCTGCCTCCTGACCGAGGCCGGTCAGCAGCCGGAAAACCTCAAGCATTTCGTGGTCGACAACCAGAGCTACCAGACCGTCGACACCATGCCGATGGTCAACGAGGGCAATGCCGACTATGCCGCGATCGCCAAGGGCGCCGGCATCCGCCAGGTCGCCACCATCGACAACCTCGCCGACCTCGAGAAGGACATGCCGGGGATTGCCGCCGCGCCGGGCCCGTATTTCATCCGATTGCGTGTCGAATCCGAGCCCGACTACCAGCGCGCCCCGCCCGCGACCTATGAAGGCCCGGAAATGAAATACCGCTTCGGCCGCGCGCTGGAGAAAAAGCTCGGCATCAAGGTGTTCGGGCCGAGGGGGTTTTAGCCATCGCGGCCGATCAGCGCGGCAGCCTGCCCGCGGTCGTCAGCAACTGACGCAGTCCGGCGAAGTGCGAATCGTGGATGGCCGGATTGAATAAGGACCAGCGCTCGGCGATTTTGAGTACGGTCGGCAGCGGCGGAGCGGCCAGCTTGCGGTAGTTCTGATATTCGGCGGCAGCCTCGTCGAAATTGCCCGCCGAAGCGGCGACCCCGATTCGGCGCACGACGAGCACCAGGTCCTTGAGCGCCTTGCGCGCACCGAGGCGTTCCTCGCTGCCGCCCTGTACCGTGGTGTCCTTGCGGTCGGGAAACTGCTCGACCAATTCCCGCAGCTCATGGCCGACGGTTTGCACGGCCAGCGCGATGACGGCGGCGTCATGGCCGGGAATTGCGATCGCGAAGACGCTGGCGAAATCGTTGATCTCCTTGAGTTGGACCGTCACCCCGTCGCGCTCATAGGGCTGCAGGCCGCCGCCCACGGCGCCGAGATAGGCAACGAGATCGGAGCGATCCTGCGCAGAGAGACCGAGTTCGAACACGCGATCGAAATGCGCGACGACCTGATCATAGGTGTCGTACCGTCCGTCGTGGAAATAAGGCGCATTGAAATTTGCGTTAATCAGAGTGGGCGTCTTGAACAGCCCGCCGGAGCCCACGGTATGCTGCTTATGATCCACGAAAGCGGCGGTCGGGATATGGCAGGCGGCGCAGCTGAGCTGCGGGTCATGTGGAAACGGCTTGAAGAAAAGCGCCTCGCCCCGCTGCTCGGCGGCGCTCGATCGCGCCGTCAGATGGCCGCCGGAAGCGAGGTTCAGATTCGGCAGGAAATCGATGTCTTCGATGTAGGCGACCAATGCGTCGAGGATCGCCGGCGACGGCTCCGGCCCGGCGAACTCGTTGACGATGACATTGCGCACGAAATCGCGCAGCGACGATATCCGCCCGTCATTGCCATAAGGCGCCAGGAATCGCGCGCCACGCAGGCTCGGTATCCTGACGGGATCGCGGGCACTGTTATGCGCCTTGGGATTGAACAGCGGGCCGGTGGTGTCGAAATTACCGGGACGGGTCGACATGCCGGGGACGTAGAGCTTGCCGTTGCCGACGCCGTTGACGTGGCAGGTGCCGCAGCTCATCCCGGCCCGGCGCGCAGGATCGCCCATGAGGGAGGCGGAATTGAATGCCATGTCGCCGAGATTGACCAGGTAGGATTTGGCACCGCCGATCGCCTCGGACCGGAAGACCTCGCGCGGCCGATCGAGCGATTCTTCGTTCAACTCGGTGCCGGGCGGCAATATCGTCTGGTCGCCGCTCAGCGGAAACGAGCCCGCATTGTGAAGCGGCACGGCGAATAGCAGACCGAGCGCTGCCGTCCACAGACCTCGTCGCAACATTGCCGTTTGGTTCTGAAAAGCTTTCAACCAACGGCGGCTGCGCAGCGGCGCCGAGCGGCGAAGATGGCGCAGCGTCATTGGGTGGTGCTTTCTTCGAGCGTGGGCCGCTCGAGCTCGATTCGGGGCGCTGCATTCTGCAGCGTCAACACCAGCTCCTCGCTGATTGCGGAGAGCTTTTCCGGGTCGAGCCGCCTGATATCCCGGGAGCCCAGCATCGCCTTCAATTCATCGATCTTATGCCCAACCTGCGCCGCGTCCTCCGGATCGGCGGCCTCGATGGCGGACGCGAAAATGGTGCGGTAGGCGAGCTCGATTCCGTCGAGGTTGTTGCGCATGTCGTCGATGGAGGTGCCGCTCACACGCGACTCACCGCCGTCCACCTTGCTTTCGCCGACCTCATAGGCGAGCCGGGCTATGCCGTTGAGCAGGCCCTGCGGCGTCAATCGGATGTCGCGAACGGTCATGCTCAGCGCCGAGAGGCTCAGCAGCAATCCATCGACCTCGCTCGCGACGCCGGTCCCGTCGGCGCCGAACAGCTTGGCCTCGATGGCATGGAACCCCATGAGGCCGTCCGGCCAGGCGTCGATGTCCTTGTCGAGGTCGGGAACGAATCCGCTGGTGAAAACCTCGGAACGCTCCCAGCCGATCCGGGCATCGATCCACGCCTGCTTTGCCCCGGCCAGATCGTTGGCGGCCACGCTGACGCGCAGCTTCCGGACACTCGTCACTGTGCGGTCGACATCCCGGATGAGGTATGAGCGGTACCGTTCAGCCGCTTCGTCCAGGGTTGCCGCATGTCCCGGATCGGCCATGGGGGCGACAAGCCCGATCACGACGACCACCACGCTCAGAAAGGATACGCCTCGAGCGGCCGGCGGCGCATCCGCTCTCGGGAGTTTACCGCAACACATGAAATCCATTTAGTGCTCCGGTATTCGGCTCGCGTGTCCCACCGTGCCATTGACTGACCTGTTGGCGTCATTGCCCGGCTTGACCGGGCAATCCAGTACTCACGGCCGGTGTTTGCTGGATCGCCTGGTCGAGCCGGGCGATGACAGCGATTTGTGAGTCTAGTGACCGCCGAACATGACGTTCATGACCTGCGAGGTGTTGTCGCAAGAATGGTTGAGGCAGGGCAGGCCGAAGCCCGCTTGCAGCGATCGCAGCAGGGAGAAGTGGTCGTAAATGTTGGCATCCACCTTGCCGCTCTTCGCGTAATTGGGCTCGACCAGCAGCACGATACGATTGGCCGTGTTCGAGTAATCGTTCTCGTCCCAGACCAGGACGATGACGTTGCGTCCTTCCTTCCACGCCTTCGAAGCGTGGATTCCATTGACGAGCTTGGCGACTTCCGCGTCGCCCTGGGCCAGGAGAAGCTGCTCCTCGGCATCGGTCGCCGTGGAGCAAATCGGCGTGCCGCCCGATACATAGCCGTGCTGGTCATGGCACTGGTTGGGCACGATGAAAGCCAGGTTCGAAACGTTCCCGGTTTCCAGGTCGGCCCATAGACCGGTCGTGCCATCGAAATCCTTGACCCGTGCGAGGCTCAATTCCGGATTGATGCCCGCCTCGACATCGTAGAAGTAGACGAACGGGTTGTGCTTCACCGCATAGAGCTTCTGGATCGGGCCCGGCACGAAGTCCGCGGCGGGGCTCAGATTGGAAAGCTCGCCGTCCGAGTAATTGATGCCCGCGACGCCGGGTATGACGGCCGGCAGGTTTTCCTGATAGCTCGTCCAGGTCTTGTGTTTGGCGACGAGCTGATCGGCGATCATTTGCGGGGTGAATGTCGTCGCCGCGTAGCCGTAATATGTGCAGTTATACAGGGCCGGCGGATTCCCATCCACGGTGATTTGACCATTGCACTGGGACGATCCCGGAGTGGCCGTCGAGACGACGGCGTTATCGGTGCCGGGGGATTGGATCGGTGTGAACGCACCACCGCAGCCGCTCGAGGGGGCATTATCGATGCATCCGCCATCCACCCAGTTCGGCCAATAATCACCCGTAAGGCCGAAATTGGAGCCTCCGACGATCTCGAGGTAGTTCGGGGCGCTGGGATGCCCGACCGCATAGTAGTTGGTCGCGTGATTGGCGATCGAGGCATATTCGTTGATGAACGGCGCGTTCGGATTTCCAATAATGTCGGTGCTGGTCTGATTTTCCATCATGATGAGAAACACATGGTCAAGTGTTCCAAAATTGCCTTTCGGCGCTTGTACCTCGACCGCGGGAGCCGCGCCGGTCCCGAGTGCTGCCGCCCCAAGTACTGCCGCGCCGGTAACCGCAATCAACGTCCGTCTCATATCAGTCCCCCTGCCCATCTGTTCGAAGGAACCCGATACCGCGCGGGCATGACCGTTGGATTACGGCTGTGTGTCATTTCATTCGTGACGGACAGATTACGGCTGCGTGTCACTACATCTCCACGTCCGTCTCGGGCGCGATGCCCTCATGCAGGCGCGGAAGAATTCACGTCGCGCCATCGGAGGCCGGGCGGCGACGGCGCTCGCCTCGGGTGCGCCCGCTCTCGACGTGGGACGTCTGGTGCTGCGATCCATCGCCGCACGCCCTTAGTCCCCGCCACCAATCCGGCCTCATTGCGTTGAGATGACGTACGCGCACCGCGCATTTCGTCTGCGACGGCGCGGCCAGACCGCGGCGAGGGCCGCAATGCGAGCAGAACTCCGACGAAGGAGGGCGTCATGAACACGCCTGCCCAATCGCCTGACAAGGTTTCGGATCGTCTTCATCCGCTGGTCCACAAGGCCGCGGCGGGCTTGCTGATCTGGTTCGTGGTCGCGGCGTGGCTGCTGTTCGGCAGCCCGGGCTACATCGACTTGGTCCTCGCCATGATCAGCGTGCTCGTGTTCATGGCCCTTGCCATACCGGCCACGTTATGGCGCGCCGGCGTCGCGGCAAAGCGAAGGGGCGCCGCGGATGCAAGCGAGCCGGCCGACACGGCCGAGGAGCCTGCCGAAGCCTTCGACACCTGGTTACGGGGCCGGTTCGCCACCTGGACGGACCAGGAAAGGCCTTCGACGGCCGCCGTCGAGGTCCTGTTGCCGCTCGCCGCCGTCGCATTCGGCCTCACGGCCTTGGGCATCGTGCTCCAACTGACCCGTGCGGGCGTCGTCTAGCGACCGTCGTCCAGTTCCATGGCCCGCGAGGCATTCATGGCAAAGCGCAGACCCGAAGCGATCCTCGACGTCTATACCCTCGTGCTCGGAACGGCGCTGTTCGTGTCGCCGTGGCTGTTCGCGTTCGCGCATGGCACGGCCGCCGTGGATGCGCGCGCCGGCGGTGCGGCGATCGCGGCGGCCTCCATCGCCGCTCTGCTGGTTTTCTCCGAATGGGAGGAGTGGGTCACCCTCCTTGCCGGACTCTGGATGGCGGCGTCCCCCTTCGCCCTCGGATTCGAGCACACGACCGCGATGCACCTCTGCATCGGGATCGGCCTTGCCGTTTCGTTCATCGCCGCTCTCGATATCTGGCTCATCCACTATCGGCCGAGATCGATGGAGCGCGGAGGAGGGCGATCTTGACCCGCGGGAATCCCGCGGGAGACATTTTCGTACCGAAAAACGCGAGGTCGGAGCCACGAATCCTACTTTGCATGGGGTTGTTTTTCAAAAAAATGAATCGCCCCGCCCCCGGCGCCTGTTCTCACCCCATTTGTTCTCACCCCATCTTCGCGTCCGCCTCGTACAGCTCGATCATGTTGCCGTCGGGGTCGGCGATGTAGATCGTCAGCCCGTAGATGCCGTCATGCAGGTCGCGGAAGAATTTCACGTCGGCCTGTTTGAGGCGGGCGGCGATGGCGCGCACGTCCGATGCGGTGAATGCCATGTGATCGATCTGGGCCGGCTCGCGCGGGCCGCCCGAGGTGAGCGCGAGTCCCTGGTGGAACGGCACGAAGGGCCGCCCGTCCGGCAGGGGCTTGGCCGGCCGCACGGTGAAGCCGAGGAGATCGACATAGAAGCGCTCGGAGCGCGCGATGTCGGCGACCTTGAGCAGCATGTGGGCGAAGCCGGTGGGGCGGCCGCCGGCGGGATGGCTTTGTGCATCCGCCATGGTCAGACGTCCTTGCGCTCGTCGCCGAGCACGCCGGCGAGCGCCCAGTCCTCCTTCGGCACCTCCTGCAGGATGACGTGGAGATTGGCGGGCTTGGCGCCGGCATGCTCCACCATGGCGTCGGTGATGGCGCGCACCAAAGCGCGCTTCTGCTCGCGCGAGCGTCCGGTCCACATCTGCACGGTTACCACGGGCATGTTCGTTCTCCCTCGCTGGATCGTGCGCAAACTAATGGAGATTTGAGCGCTATCCGATTCAATTCGAATGGATGGCGCTCTCGCCCAGGCCCCCCAAAGCGAAACGGCGCCCCGGTCTGAACAGGACGCCGTGGAACATTCGTTGCGAAGTGCCGAAAAGCGCGAACTCCTCTATTGCTGCTGCGGCGGACGGGTGATCTTTGCAAGAGCCCTGTCGGCTTCCTCCGCGGTGATCAGCGGGATCAACGTGACGCGGGCAAATCCCGCGGCATTTGTCGTCATTTGTGCAGCCGTGGCAGCGATTTCGTCGGGGTAGTCGATGATCGCCCAGCCGGTGGATGCGGCAAAATCGAAATACCAGGATTCCATCTTGCCGCCGACGGATTCGGTGAATTTGGCGATGCCCGCCTTCAAGGCCGTGGGCGGTTGCTTCTGGAGGTTTTTTATCCCTTCGGGGGTGAGAACCGCGCGGCTCAGGTATTTGTGCATTGTGGGCCCGGTCTGCTGAGCCATGGCGCTGCTTGGCAGACAGGCAAGTCCAAGTGCAGTCAATGCAGCGATCGTAAGAATGCTATGTCGGTTCATGTCGTTCCTCGCTCCGATGTTTGAGATGTTCAACGCGTATGCGCAAAGCGGGTGCTGAAAGCATCCGCGACAAAAATCTCCGAACTTTTAGAAGGTTCGCCCGCCGACGGCACCAACGCTGCCTTTGAAATTACGGGACCACGGCAAGCCCCGCCGGCAGCTCTGCAATCAGTTTTACACGATAGCCGAGGCACTTGACAGGTGCATGATGGCTGCTCACGGCCCCTGGCCGTCGAGCCGTCTTGGTTCAAGACGAGGCGGTCGGTTCAGTCCTGAAACGGAACGGCATCTTGCGCCGGCGCCGTGATCCTTACTGCGGAGGCAGTGAGCCGAGATATGAGGCAATCGCGATGATGTCGTCATCCGACAGCTTGGCGACAACAGGCTTCATCAACTCCGCGGCTTTCCCCGCGCTCGAGCCATAGCGCATATCGAAGAGCTGTCGTGCGATAAACAGCGGTTGCAGTCCGGCGAGCCGCGGGACTTCGCCCAGGCCTTTCAGCGCCTCGCCGTGACAGGTCGCGCATTGCATGGTCTTCTCGGACGCTGCGCCTTTGACCAGTGCTTCGCCTCTGGCGATGCTGCCGGGCGGCACGTAGGCGATGAAACCGGAATGCGGGTCCCGGATTTCCGTGCGGAACGGATCCGCGGGGATTTCAAGGATACGATGCCCAATCGGCTCGGTGCCTCCGTCGGGATGGAGCTGACGATGGCGGCCCGCGGTGGCGATGAACGTCTTCGGCGGCGTGGCGGTCTCGATGACCTTCACCCATGGGGCGGGCTTCAGAGCGGCGAAGTATTCGGCGGCCTCGCGAATGTCCTCGTCCGACGTGGTCTTGGCGATCGGACCCATGCGCGCGTCGTCCTTGCGCGTGCCCGCCTTGTAGTACGCCATCTGCCGGATCAGGTACTCGGCGGGCATGCCGGCGATGTCGGCGGCTTCCGGATGGCCCTGGCCGGACATCAGATGGCACGAGCCGCACGCAAATTTGGCTCCCGGGCCGCCTGCTACCGATCGCGGCGCGGCTGGGTGTTCATTGGGAAACCAGTCCGGCGGACTCGCGTTCCCGGCGATCTTGGCGGCGTCGTACTCCTTCGCGCTGCCGGGCGCTTTCACGACGCCTTCCGGCCGCACCGCGGTCGGCTGGATCTTGTCGGGGATGTTGAATGCCCAGTCGGGAAGCCCCGCCGGGACCGTGAGACCTTGCTGCGCGTTGAGCGCCCGCACGGTCAGGAGCGGAGCGAGCGCACACGCGAGGACGGCGATGCCGACGGACGTGCGCACGGAGGTGTTCGTTCGGAGGATTCGGCGGATCACGGCGGGTCTCCTCTCCCATTCTCGACGAGGTCTCCCATTCTCGACGAAGGGACGAACGTCGGTGTTATCGCGCCGAGGGTAACGACGTCTGCCGAGAGCCGCAAGGCCAGGACGATCCGGATCTAGCGCGGCGAACGCAGGATGGCCTCGATGCGTTCGCGGATGCCGCCCCACTGGCTGGCGCCGACGGTCACGGGGGCGCGGCTGCCGAGGCCGCGGCCCCAGATCGCCTTGAGGCCGAGCCGTTGCGCGGCGTCGAAATCGATGCCCCCGGGCGGTGCGGCGAGATCGACCAGGAGCGCCGATTTCCGCAGCCGTTCGAGAATGTCGATGCCGACCACCCGCGACGGCACCGTGGAGAACACCATGTCGAGACGGTGCGCCAGCGCCGGCAGTTCGTCGAGCAGATGCGGCGTCGCGCCGGCCACATAGGCCGCGGCCCGCTGCTCGGGATTGCGTGCCGCCACATGGGTATGCGCGCCGAGCGCGACCAGGTAGCGCGCCAGCACGGCGCCGATGGTGCCCTGGCCGATCACGCAGACGGTGGCGTCGTGGATGGTGATGGCGGTGTTCTCGATCACGATCCGCAGCAGGCCCTCGATGATCGCGGGGGTGCGGCGAAGCATCAGGGCGCGGTCCCACTCGTATTCGTGGATGGCGATGCCGAGCGCGTCCGCATGGGCTTTGAGGTTCTTGTCCGCCCAGCCCAGGATGATGTGGGCCGGTGCCGCCATGCCGGCGAGCATCGCGCGGGTCGGCATGATCGGCGCCGGCGCCGCGGGCGCGAACAGCGCGCCGCTCGCGGCGATGCCGGGAATCGGGAACAACGCAAATTGCGCGCCTGCGAGCACGGCGCTGGAATCGTCGAGATGCCGGACCCCCGCGATGCCGCCCTCCGGCCAGGGAAAGCCGTGCGCGCGCACCTGCGCGCCGGTTGCCGCCGCGAGCCGGGCGATCTCCTGCTCGCGGCGGTCGCCGCCGAGCATGCCGATCACGAGCTTGGTCCAATCGATGTCCGTCATGTCAGCCGCACGCCGTATCACTCCGATCGCGATGGCAGGGGCCATGTCGATGTTTGGGGGATCAACCTGCTTTAGCCCGCCGCCGTCGGCCTTGGCAATCGGCGCGGCTCATGGTCGGTGACGGCCGACGTCGATTCGCGGTAATGTCCGCCGCAGACGACGCGCGAGCGCCGCGGGCCGGCAATCCGGTTCCCGCAGCCGAAGGCAGCCGACTAAACGTTCAAGGGAGGAATGTGATAATGGCGATCAGGACCACCGTTTCCGCAATCATGATGGCAGGCGCCATGTGCTGCTCGGCGAATGCGCAGTCTCCGAAGTCGGACCCGCTGCCGCGCGCCAAGCCGGAGGAGGTGGGACTGTCGTCGGAGCGCCTCGCCGACATTGCCAAGACCCTCGATGCCGACATCGCGCGCGGACAGATTCCGGGCGCCGTGCTCGCCGTCGCCCGCCACGGCAAGCTCGCCTATTTCGAGGCGTTCGGCTTCCGCGACAAGGCGGCCGGCGCGCCGATGACGACCGACGCCATCTTCAACATCGCCTCCATGACCAAACCGATGACGGCGGTCGCCGCCTTGCAGCTCTACGAGCAAGGCAAGCTCCTGATGGACGAGCCGCTGGCGAAATATTTCCCGAAATTCGCGGACATGCGGGTGGCGGTGCTCAACGCCGACAAGGACGCCATCATCGACAAGGTGCCGGCGGCGCGCAAGATCACGATCCAGGACCTGTTCCGCCACACCAACGGCATGAGCTACGGCGGACGCGGGACCACCGCGGTCCACAAGCTCTATCCGGAAGGCAGCGGACAGGCGGCGGCGGCCTATACGGGAACCGAGTTCGTCGACCACCTTGCCACCCTGCCGCTGTATTTCCAGCCGGGCTCGACTTGGGACTACGGATTCGGCATCGATGTCCTCGGGCAAGTCGTCGAGCAGCTCTCGGAGCAGACGCTGGGCGGCTATCTCCAGGACAACGTGTTCAAGCCGCTCGGCATGGTCGACACCTCGTTCCTGATCCCGGCCGACAAGGCGGCCCGCTACGCCAAGGCGTTGCCGGTCGATCCGGTGACCGGGCGGCCCCAGGCGCTGACGCCGCTGACCCGGCCGGCGAAGTTCGAATGCGGCGGCGGCTGCGCGGCCTCGACCGCGGGCGACTACATGCGCTTCGCCCAGATGCTGCTCGACAAGGGCAAGCTCGGCGACACCCGCATCCTCGCCCGCAAGACGGTGGAATACATGCTGTCGAACCAGCTCGGCCCCGATGTCAAGAACCTGATCGGGGTCGCCGACCCGACCCGCGCCGATTTCGGCTTCGGCCTCGGCCTTGCGGTGCAGACCACGCCGGGGATCGTGCGGATGGCGGGCGATGTCGGCAACTTCTCCTGGCCCGGCGCGAGCGGCACCAACTGGTGGGCCGATCCGAAGGAGGATCTCGTCGTGGTGTTCATGGCGGCCTCGCCGGGCCCGATCCGCTGGCACTACCGTCAGGTCATCGACGCGATGGTCAATCGCGCAATCGTGGATTAGTCGTTTGGGTTGAAGCCCACCTGTCATCGCCCGGCCCCGACCGGGCGATCCAGTAAACACCGACCGGGCGTACTGGATTGCCCGGTCAAGCCGGGCAATGACACCAATAGGGTCAAGGGGATTGTGGTCATGAACATCACGCTGGCCGGAGCAGTGCCGTCGCGCCGCATGTCGCCCGATTACTTCACCGGGACCGTATGGCAGGACCCGATCATCGAGGCGCCGGCGCCGGCGCGCATCCGTGCGGCCCTGGTGACCTTCGAGCCCGGCGCCCGCACCGCCTGGCACACCCACCCGCTCGGCCAGACCCTGCACGTGACCCGGGGCAGCGGCCGGGTGCAGATCTGGGGCGGCCCGATCCGCGACATCCGCGCCGGTGACACCATATGGTTCGCGCCGGGCGAGAAGCACTGGCACGGCGCGAGCCCGACCTCGGCGATGGCGCACATCGCCATGCAGGAGGGCCTCGACGGCGTGGCCGTGGAGTGGCTCGAGCACGTCACCGACGCGCAATACGAGGGCAAGGGCGGGTGAGGGGCGGAACGGCGCCTCGGCGCGAGTTCGGCGCTATAAAACCGCAATGCCCTGGATTTCGATCATCATGTTCGGGTCCGCAAAGCCCGCGACCGTGATCGCGGCGCTTGCGGCAAAATCGTTTCCGAAAATCCCGCGCCGGATCTCGGTCATCACTGTGGTGTATCGCGCGTCGATCAGGAACACTGTCATCGTCACCAGGTCGGACAGCTTCGCGCCAGTCTCGGCCAGCGTCTTCTCGATGTTGTGAAAGGTCTGGCGGCACTGAGCTTCGAAGTCGCCAGCAAGCGACCTGCCGTCGTCGTCGACAAGCCCGTGATGGCCGGCGAGCCAGATGATCTTGTCGGCGCCCTTTGTGATGACGGCGGGCGAGTAGGCACGCTGCTGGGGCCGCGTGCCGCGAACAAACGACTTTTGCATAGTGTCCCTGCCTGTTGCGTCGGGGTTCGCTATATCCCCGGCGTCAGCACCCTCACCTTGTAGATGCCGGTGCGCGCGGCGATGTAGAGCGTCTTCTTGTCGGCGTCGCCGAAGCCCACATTGGTCGCCTGTTCCGGCGCGCGGATGGTGCCGAGGTGCTTGCCTTCGGGCGAGATGATCCAGACGCCGCCGGGGCCGGTCTCGTAGAGATTGCCCTTGGTGTCGACCCGCAGCCCGTCGGTGATGCCGCGCTCGGTCTCCTTGCTGAGGTCGATGAGCAGCTTGCCGTTGGCGAGGGTGCCGTCGGGGAGTACCTCGTAGCGGTTGACGTAGTTGTCGCGGCTGCCGTTGACGTAGAGATATTTCTCATCAGGCGAGAAGGCGAGGCCGTTGACCATCGGCATGTCCTTGACCAGCAGCGCGAGCTTGCCGTCCTTCCACATGAACACCCCGGTGAAGTCGAGCTCCTTGCGGGGGTCCTTATCGCGGAGGCGGAACGAGCCATAGGTGTCGGTGAAATAGATGGCGCCGTCGCTCTTGACCACGACGTCGTTGGGACCGCCGAAGCGGTGGCCCTGGTAGCTGTCGGCGAGCACGGTGCGCTTGCCGTCCTTCTCGACGCGCATCAGCGAGCGGCCGGCGAAGGTGGCGAGGATCAGGCGGCCCTGGCGGTCGAGGGTGAGGCCGTCCGCCCCGATCATGGCGAATTCCTCGAAGCGCGGATCGTTGCGATCGAAGCCGTTGGTCTGGACGCCGCCCCAGCGCCACACCTCCGGGCCCTGATAACCGGTGTGTTCGAGATAGACCGACGCCTTGCCGTCCGGCGTAAGCTTCCAGACCACGGCGCCGGGGATGTCGGTGAACAGGAGATAGCCGCTATTACCCTCCTGAACCCATACCGGGCCTTCGGTGAAGCCGAACCCGCCCTTGACGAGCTCGACCTTGGCATCGGACGAGACCAGCGCATCGAGCGCGGGGTCGAGCCGCACCACCGCCTTGTCGCTCGCGGTTTGGGCGCCGGCAATTCCGGTCGAGAGCAGGCACGCGAACGCGGCCAGCGAAAGCTTGGTCATGGCGTCTTCTCCCTGCAGCCCGATCCCTGAAAATCGCAGGCTTTGCGGCCGGGATCATGCTCGAAATCGGATCGGTCCGATAGGGGCCGCCGTTATTTTCGTCGCGGCCTCATGTTCGTCCCGACGGTCGCATCGGCGTCGGCGGTCCCGACGAGATTCGGCGCAATGCGATGCGCGCCTCTTCGCTGCCGGGCCTGATGCTCAGTGCGGCCTGGAGGTCGGCGATCGCCTGCTCGCGCTGGCCGGTCGCCTCGTTGAGCCGGGCGCGGTCGACCAGCGCGGAGAACCCGCGGTCGGCGGAGAGCGGCACCGCGGCGGTGAGATCGGCGCGTGCCGCGTCGGGGTTCGACTGGCGGATATAGGCGTTGGCGCGCTGTCGATAGATCGTCGCGATCAGGTTGGCCGCGCCATCCGCCTGATAGACGCCCACCAGCGCGGTGTTGAGCGTCTTGTCGTGCTTGTAGGCATCGAGGATCGCGGTGCACTCGGCGATCTCGTTGTCGGGTTGCATCTTGGTTTCGTAGATGTTGGCTCGGCTGCGCCGGGCGTAGAACAGCTCCAGCGTCGACAGCCGGTTCGGATCGATCTCCGCGAGCTGGATCGCCTTCGTGAGGTCGGTGAGGGCGAGCTCGGTGGCGCCCCGGTAGAGGTTGGCCATGGCGCGGCCGCGCAGCGCCGGGCCGAAATTGGGGTCGCGCTTGATCGCAGCCGAATAATCGGCGATGGCGCGGTCGGTCTCGCCGAGCTTGAACAGGGCATTGCCGCGTTCGGTGTAGCCGCCGGGATAGGTGGGATCGATGCGGACCGCCTCGGTGAAATCCTGCACCGCTTTTTCGAGGTCGTCGGCGTTTGCGGCCTTCTTGCCGGTTTCAATCAGTGCGGCGACTTTCGGCGCAGGAGTGCGCAGCGGAGGAAGTGTGATCTGCGGCCGGTCATCCGACAGCGCCGCCATTGAATTGGCGGTGGCCAAGGTGGTTGGCGCGACGACGTTGGGTTCGGCGGGTGCGGCCACGGGCGGGGTTGCGGCCGGGGTATCGGGCGCGCCATTGCCCGTCGCCGGCGGTGTCGGGGCGCCTTTCAGCAGGTCCGCATAGCCCGCGACCCATTTGGGTATTCCGTTCAATGTGCTCGTCGTGGCGGCGTCGACAGCGGTCGCGACCGCGGGCGCAGCCGGCCGGGCCGGCCCGCCGGCCGCATTGGCCTTGGCGGGCGGTGCGCTTGCCAGGCTACGGCCATGGGACGACGCGGTGACGCGCGCCCGCGCCGGGACGGCGTGGGCCGGCGCGGCTCCCGACGCCGCCGGCGGTCCGGCGAGGCCGGCGACACGATCCTCGTCCTTGCCCGCAGCCGGCGGGGCACGCCCGTTCAGCCAGGAGTCGACGTGCTCCAGGAATTGCGCCGCCCGCACGCTCGCGGCGCTCTGGAAGCCGGTGTCGGTATCGAGCAGGAAAATCGTGGTGACCAGCATCGCCGTGATCGGCACTCCGGCGGCGAGCCCGACCGGGGAAAAGATGGTCCGGGCAATGAACCGCAGCGGTGCGGCGGCCATCCATACGGCATAGAAGACCGGCCGCAAGCCGAGCACGATCATCAGCGAGGTGAAGGCCTGCGACACCTCGGCGAGCGCCGAGCCGAACGAACGCACGGCATCGCTGACCGTCGGCTCGGCCGCTTCTTCGTCGGGTTCTGCTTCCCGAACGGCCTGCTCGGCGCGGGTCTGCCGCTCGATCTTCCTGATCGTCAGGTCGAGGGCGAGCTTTTCCACCTCGATGATGGGCTCTGGCAGCCGCATGAGCTGGAGATGCCGATGCACCACCGCGCGCGCCTGGGCATAGACGTCGCGGCGGGCGTCGGGGGTGTTGTTCGCGAGCCCCGCGACCGCGTTCGCGACAATGGAGCGATAGTCGATCGAAACCCACCGCGCCGCAGGGACGATCCTGCTCTTGCGCGGCTCCGGGCCGTTAGACAGATCAACCATCGTCGTATTGAGGGCGTCCATTGCCCCACCATTTGCGCCCGGCGGTTGCGTTCGCGTCCACCGGCCCACATCCCTTAGTGAAAGCTTACCCCAACAATTGGGGGAAATCACGTCCCTTGACGATCGTCCGGCGCCCGAAAGCAGGCCAGCAAAGGCCGCAAAAACGTCCAGATTACAGCAGGGTAGGGAGGGTCATACATGCGTCGCTCCAGACGCATCATGCGCCGGAAACGGCGTCGCCCGGCGGGCCGTTACGGGCTATTGATGGTCGTCCCGGGGCTTTCCGTCGCATTTTCTTCAGCGAATCGGTGTCCTCTTCCGCAGGACATCGAACCGGCGGAACACCAGGAAAGAACGTGCCAATGCTGATCGACGGAAAACCCAGGCACAGCATCTGGCTGGAGGCCGACGGGCGGTCGGTCGGGATCATCGACCAGACCCGGCTGCCCCACGTCTTCGCGACGCTGCGCCTCGCCACGCTCGCCGATGCCGCCCATGCCATTTCGTCCATGCAGACGCGCGGTGCGCCGCTCATCGGCGCGGTCGCGGCCTACGGAATGTGCCTTGCCCTGCAGGAAGATACGTCCGACGAGGGGGTGGAAACCGCGTACCGCCGCCTGGTCGCGACACGGCCGACCGCGGTCAATCTCAAATGGGCGCTCGACGAGATCGTGGCGGTGGTGCGCAACCGGCCGCGCAGCGAGCGCACCGCCGCGGCCTACGCCCGCGCCGCCCAGATCTGCGAGGAGGACATCGCCATCAATCGCGGCATCGGCCGCCACGGCCTCGCTTTGATCGAGGACATCGCCGCCCGCAAGCCGCCCGGCGCCCCCGTCAACGTGCTCACCCATTGCAATGCCGGCTGGCTCGCCGCCGTCGACCTTGGGCCGGCCACCGCGCCGATCTACCTCGCCCACGAGAAGGGCGTGCCGCTCCACGTGTGGGTCGACGAGACCCGGCCGCGCAACCAAGGGGCATCGCTCACCGCCTTCGAGTTCGTCCACCAGGGCGTTCCCCATGCGGTCATCCCCGACAACACCGGCGGCCACCTGATGCAGCACGGGCTGGTCGATCTCGTCATCACCGGCGCCGACCGCGTCACCGCCCAGGGCGATGTCTGCAACAAGATCGGCACCTACCTCAAGGCTCTCGCGGCCGGCGACACCGGGGTGCCGTTCTACGTCGCGGCGCCGTCGCCGACCATCGACTTCGCGCTCATCGACGGGCGCGACATTCCGATCGAGCAGCGCAGCGGCGACGAGGTGGCGACGGTGACCGGACGCACCACAGATGGCCGCATCGAGACCGTGACCGTCGTGCCCGACGGCTCGCCGGTGGCGAACTATGCGTTCGACGTCACCCCGGCGCGCCTGGTGCGCGGGCTGATCACCGAACGCGGCGTGCTCGCCGCCACGCGCGAGGCGCTCGCCGCGGCGTTCCCGGAACGGGCGGGGTGGCTCGGCCGATAAGGGGGCGGGCTACCGGCGCGCGCGGCTACCGCCAGCACCGCTCATCCCGGTTCATTTCTTGACGTACCGCTCTACGGTCCCGGTATCGTACTTTCCGACAAAGACATTGCCCGCGTCATCTGCGGCCACGCTTTCTCCCCAGGTGTTGCTGGCGGCACCGGTACCCTCCTTGGCCGGAGCTGGATCCGGAATGAAGGCAGTGACTTTGCCATCCTTCACGCTTCCAATCCTGACGCCGCGTTTGAAGCCTGGATTCTGCGCCATGTTGGACTCCGAATCGGTAACGTAGAGAATGTCGTTCTTGTCGATGAAAAGGCCGCTTGGGCGGCCGAACTGCTTCCATTCTGCGAGGAACGCACCGTCCGGGTCGAAGATCTCGATACGGCTATAGCCTCTGTCGGCGACGAATATGCGGCCCGTCGAATCGATCGCCAGCGAATGGTTGACCCCGAACTCGCCGGGGCCGGAGCCCCGCTTGCCCCATGCTGAGATGAACTTGCCGCCGCTGGTGAACTTGACGATCCGCGCATTGGTCTTGCCGCCATGCCCGTCACTGACGATGATGTCGCCATTGGCGGCGACCGCGACATCCGTCGGAGCGTTGAACATGTCGGGACCTTCGCCTGGGACACCGGGTTTGCCCAGCGTCAGCAGTACCTTGCCCTGCGGACTGAACTTGATGACCTGGTGGCCCTTGCCGTTGCCGCCAGTGTTGTCGGTCGTCCACACGTTGCCCTGGTGATCCACATAAAAGCCATGTGGGTGGTTGAAGAGACCCTGGCCGAAACCCACCACGAAATTTCCGGAGGCATCGAATTTTTCGATAGGATTAAGTGGAGAGTTGACACAGTCTTTTACTCCGCACCGATCGAGGACCCAGATGCTCTTGCCGTCGGGATCGATATCGACGCCCGGCACCTGCCCGATCTTGCGGCCATCGGGTATCTTCAGCCAATTCGCGTCGAGACGGTACGGATTGGGGGCTCCATTCGGGTCGGCCGGCGCTTGCGCGAACGATTGGGCGACAGGCCCGGTGCTCGCAGCCGCGATGATCCCGAACAGCAACGTCATTGTACTTGCGCGGAACATGGATAGTCCTCCCTGAAAAGGCGCCTGGCGGTGGTCCCGTCAATATTGCCGCATTGTATCCGGAGTGACCTTCGATAGAAGCCCCCTGGCGAGCCTCATCGGCCAGCAAGAGCGGGGTACAGCGCTTGCGCGGTCTTGCCGAAGATCCATTCTCTATCCGAATCCTTGGCGAACGAAAACGCCCTTCTTGCCGCTTCAAGGATCTCCGACAGGGTGCCCACCGAATTGGGAAAGTTCGAGCCCCATGCGATCCGTGGGGCGCCGAACGTATCGATCATTTTCCCGAAGAAAGTTTCCGGCGTGCCTTTGCCCCAGGTTTTTGGCGTCACGTTGATCGGCGTGATCTTCAGGTAGACCTGCTTGTACTTGGCGAGCGCGAGGAAATCGGCCGCCTGGCCATAGGGCGGCCCGTCTTCGAACGGCGTGCGCGACAGGTGGTCGAGGATAATGATCACGTTCGGAAACTTGTCCATGACCTGACGCAGCAGGGGAATTCCCTCCTGTTTCATCTGCACGCAGACCGGGATGTTCTTCGCTGCCGCATGTTCCCAGAACGGATAGGTCTTCGGATCGGCAAACCATGTGGCCTGATCCGGCAACGTGCTTCCCGTGGTGAACAGGCGCATCCCGGTGCAGCCGCGGTCGAGCCAGTCATCGAACGTCTGCACCGTATCGGGGGCCATTACATCGATCGAATACACGCCGGTGAAACGCGACGGCACCGCCGCCACGGCATCGGCGACGTAACTGTTGTCATATCCGTACGCCGTCGAGGAATGCACGATCGCGGCTTTGGCGACACCGGCCTCGTCCATCGCCTGCAGCAGCGTCTGATATGTCGTCGGGCGCTCGTTCGACCACGCGGACTGTGTTCCGCCAAGGGGCGCGAGCGGATATCGTTTCGTATCGGGGGAGACGATATGGGGATGGATGTCGATGATGTCTGACATGCTTCTTCCTCGAACGGGGGCGCTCAGGGATCGATCGGGACGAAGACCTGACCGAGCTGAGGCCGTGACGGGATCAGCTCCTGCTGCAAAGCGTAGGTGACCAACGCCTCGATGCTCGCCCGGTTCGCTGAGAATCCATAAGGCAACGGGTCGCTCATCAGCGACAAGAACTTGCGGTAGCGCTTGTCCTCGACGCTGTGGCCTTTGCCGAGAGCGAGCTGTTCGAGATAGGGCTTTTTCGACGCGACGAAGGCATCCATCAGGGCCCGCGCGAGCCAGGGATAGTTCTTGAGATGCTCGTCCTTCACGACGACCAGCCCGTGAATCGGGTAAATCCGCGTTCGCCGGAACCAATCGACCTCGACCTGTTCGACGTCGGCGATCAACTCCGGATAGGTGTCGGCGGTCGCCTTGGCCTGGCTCGCCTGATCCCAGCCGCTGATCGGCGGTCCGGACCGGCCCACGCCGGCGGGGCCGGAGAAGCCGGCCTGTATCTCGCCCGACGCCATCATGCTCTGCAGCGATTTGCCCGGCTCGGTATGGATGACGTTGGGCGGCAGTTTCAGCGTGGCGACGTGCTCCTCGTCGTCGACCACCCAGGTCACCTTGGAGGAATCGAGGCCGTACTCGTTGATGAAGATGCCGCGGGTCCAGACGCCGGTGGTGACCGAATAGGCGCGCACGCCCACCTTCTTGCCTTCGAGATCCTTGGGTACCCGAATTTTGGCGTCCGGCCGGACCACGAAACCGCCGTGATGGAAACGCCGCATCAGGAAGATCGGCAGCGCGGTATAGGGAGCGCCGCGGGTGCGCGCGATCATGTAGGTCGTCGGCGCCATTTCGCAGACGTCGAATTCGAGGTCGCGGACCATGCGCCGGAACGCGGCGATGATCGGAACCACTTGAACGAAATCGGCGTCGACGCCCTTGATCTGGACTTCTCCGGATTTCACGGCGCGCGTATGCCCATAATCTGCGATCGCAAATTTCAAGCGCGGCTGATCTGCCATTTCCTGCTCCGGCACTTTTTCGAAAGTTAGGCCTCGCCCTGCAACGGCTTGATGCCGTGCTGTCGCGGGCCGTTCAATGCTTGGGAATTCCAGCCTTCTCGATGACCGCGCGCCACTTTGCCGCGTCCGAGGCCATTCGATCGTGCATCTCTTCGGGCGTGCTCCCCCCGGCATCGAGTCCGAGGCGCAGCATCCGGTCTTTGAGGTCCGGAGAGGCCAAGGCCCGCCTGATCTCGGCACTGAGCGCGGTGATGATTTGGGCTGGAACGCCGGCGGGCGCTCCAACTCCGTTCCAGCTGGTCACCACATAATCCGGCAGGCCGCTCTCCTTTGCCGTCGGCACGTCTTTCAGCACGGGATCGCGCTTCTCTCCGGACGTGGCGATGATGCGAAGCTTGTCCGGACCGATCGTGCTCTCGAAACCGGCAAAATAGTCGAAGCCGAGATCGACATCACCGCGCAGCAACGCCGTTACCAGGTCCGGCGTGGTGCGGTAGGTGACGATGGTGAATTGCGCGCCGCTGACCTGCTCGAACAAGTGCGCCGAAAGGTTCTGCGTGCTGCCGGGGTTGATCGCCCCGAGGTTGAACTTGCCGGGTGCCTTGCGCGCCGCCTCGACCAGGTCCTTCACCGATTTGTAGGGCGAGGTGGGCGGAACCGCCAACAGCATCGCGAAGCTCGCCGCAACGGAGATTTGCGTAAAATCATTCAGCACGTCGTAAGGAAGTTTCTCGAACAAGCTCATGCTGATCGTCTGCCCGTTTCCGATTTCGCCGAGCGTGTAGCCGTCGGCGGGAGCGCTCAGCACCGCCCGCATCGCCGCGATGCCGCCGGCACCGGGCCGGTTTTCGATGATGAACGTCTGCTTCAAATTCTGGCTGAGCTTGTTCGCGAGCAGCCGGATGGTCATGTCGCCGGCGCCGCCCGCCCCGTAAGGCACGAGGATCTTGACCGGCCGGCGCGGATAATCCTCGTCGGCCGCCCGGGCGTGATCGCCCAGAACCGCTGCGCACAAGAGCACGATGACGGCCGCGGCGCAGCGAAGCCGACCGGTGACGTTCAGCATTGCCCGCTGGGGAAAAATCTGCGCCTCCCTGAACGTTCTTATTGTTGCGCGAGAGCATCGTATCCCGCCGGCCAGCTCGCCGCTCACCGGAATCGTACCAGCCGTTTGCCACGGGTATGGCGTGAAGGCCAATCGAAATTGCGCGCGGGGTCATAAGTTTTTGCTATAAACGGCTCAGCCAGGCATTGCCTGAGAGCCCTGTAAAACCATGCCGCCGGACGACATCCCTTCGCTTCGCCAGCTCCGTATTTTCGCGGCGGTCGCGGCGGCGCAAAGCGTCAGCGGGGCCGCCAAGGCGGTCAATCTGTCGCAGCCGGGCGTGACGCAGTCGGTTCGCGCTCTGGAACAATGCGTGGGCGCCGAGCTGTTCGAGCGCCGCGGCTCGGGATGCTACCTGACCGCGGGCGGCGCGATCCTGCTGCCCCGCATTCAGCGATTCATCGACCAGCTTCGCCTCGCGCTCGGCGACGCCGGAGCCGGTGCGCCGGACCCCGACGTCGCTGTCCACCGGATCACCGGACCTCATATCCGAAGCCTGATCGCCGTTTCTGAAAACAATTCATTCGGCGCGGCGGCGCGGTCGCTCGAGATCTCCCAACCTTCGCTGCACCGCGCAGCAAAGGGTCTCGAGGGTGAGCTGCGCCGGCGGCTGTTCCAGCGCACCAGCCAGGGAATGACCACGAACGTGCAAGGCGCCGAGATCGCACGGCGCTTTCAGATCGCGCTACGGGAAATCGCGTATGGGATCGAGGAGTTGCAGGCGGCGCGGGGTCATGTCGTCTCTCGCATCGTCGTCGGCAACATTCCCCATTCGGGAGGTCAAATCCTTTCGTCGGCCATCAACGAATTCTTCGTGGCTTACCCCACCGCCAGCGTGCGGGTCATCGACGGCCATTACGAGGCGCTGCTGGACGACCTGCGCGCGGGAAAGCTCGACTTTCTGTTCGGCGTGCTGCGCCGGCCGGCTTGGGCGCAGGACGTCTCCGAGGAAGCACTGTTCAAGAACCCCTATGTCGTCGTCGCTCGCACCGGGCACCCTTTGAGCCGGTCGAAAACAGTCGGCCTGCGCGAGCTCAGCCGTTACGACTGGATCATGCCCGGCCCGATGACACCACGGCAGCAAGCCTTTCGGCACATATTCGCGGGCCTGCCTTCCCCGCCCAAGATCAGCGTGGAAACGACCTCCCTGCAGATCCATCGCGACCTTCTCGCGACGACGGACCGGCTGACCCTGATGTCCACGCTCGAAGCGCAGCTGAATGACTGCAAGCTCGCCGTGTTACCGTTCCGATCGCCCGGATTGCGCCGCACGGACGGGCTCGCCACCCGGACCGACTGGCAACCCACCCCCATTCACCGCCACTTCCTGGAAGTGTTGCGCACCCATGCCCGCCGCCTGACCGCCGGCGTCAATTGCGAGCCGGCCGCGCGCGAACGACCGGCCAGCCGCCAAAGTGAGCACGTGTATTAGCCTTCGCAATGCATCGCGGGATGGACAAGACTTGCGCCCAAGCGTAACTGCCGCCGTCGAAACGCGATGGCGACGGCCCTCGGGAGTGCGACAATCGTCGATGCATTCGTGACTGGAGAAGCAGAATGGGCAAGGCCACTCGTTCCGGACCGGGCATCGCACGGATCCTTGCCGCGCTCTCCCTGGTCTGGGCGGCGCTGTCGGCGCCGCTTCTCCATGACGCGGCGAGCGCCGCCGACGCCTATCCTTCGCAAGCCATCCGGATCGTGACGCCGCTCGCCGCGGGAGCGGCGTCCGATGTGGCGCTGCGGATTCTGGCCGAGAAGCTGTCGGAGCGCTTCGGCGTGCCGGTGATCGTGCAAAATCAGCCGGGTGCCGGCGGCGTGACCGCCGGCCGGATGGTGACGAATGCCCCGCCGAACGGCTACAACATCGCCTGGGCCGGGAACAACAACGCCATCGGCGTCGGTCTGTTTCGCGACGCGCCGGATCCACGACAGGAGATGAGGCCGATCGTCGGCGTCAGTGAATTCGCTTACGTCCTGGTCGACGCCGCAACGTCCCAATACAAGACGCTGAAACAATGGATGGACGCGGCCAGGGAGAAGCCCGGCATGTTGAGCGTCGGTACGTCGAGCGCCGGCACCAGCAATCATCTGGCTGCGCTGTTGTTCAAATCTTCGCAGAAGCTGGATTTTACCGTCGTGCCCTATCGCGGTCCCAGCGAGTTGGCGGTGGCTCTGTTGCGCAACGACGTCGATCTCGTCATCAACGCCTATGGCGGCCTGCGATCGGCAATCGAGGCCAAGCAGATTCGTTCGCTCGCGGTAACCTCGGGCGCGCGGGTCGCGGAGCTGCCGGACGTGCCGACCATGGCGGAGGCCGGCGTTCCCGATTTCGAGGTGACATCGTGGAATGCGCTCTACGGCCCGAAAGACATGCCGCAACAGGCCGTCGACACGCTGGCCCGGGCGGCGACCGAAATCCTGCAACGGCCGGACATCATCGCTCAATACAAGGCGATTGGATTCGATGCCCGGCCGATCGCAGCCGATTTGCTGGACCGGCGCATGCGGTTCGAGATCGATCGATGGGCGCGCGTGATCGCGGATGCGGGCATCGGCAAACAATAAAATCAGCGCTTACTGGCGACCGGAAATAGATCGGGAGAGAAAAAGGGCACGCTCGGCATCCGGCGGACGCTTCGTCAGGCTGCAATGCCGTCCCGAATTGCGCTTCGAGCGAAATCCGGGCGCAAGAGGCTGGACACCGACACTCCGCATTACGCTCCGTTCCAGGCGGGCTACGGGTCCCTGCCGGCCCCTGCCGCCTGCGCGCGGGCCAACAGGCGCAGCGCCTTGGTCAAATGCGGGCGGTCGTACATCACGCCGGCGATGCCGACCACGCCGACGCCGGGCTGGCCGGCGAAGGCGGCGACGATCGCCTTCGCCGCGGCGATGGCCTGGGGCGTGGGCGTGAACACGTCGTTGATGGTCGCGACCTGGGCGGGGTGGATAGCCATCTTGCCCTGGAAACCATCGCGGCGGGCCTCCTCGCATTCGCGGCGCAATCCCGCCTCGTTGCGGAAATCCAGGTAGACGGTGTCGACCGCGGAGACCTCCGCGGCGGCGGCGGCGGCGAGGCAGAGCGAGCGCGCCAGGCGATAGGGGTCGAGGAAATGGCCCTGGGCGTCCCGGTTCGCCTCGGCGCCGAGGTCGGCGGAAAGATCCTCCGCGCCCCAGGTCAACGCGGTGAGCCGGGCGCTGGCGGCGCGATAGGTGCCGGCGAGGAACAGCGATTGCGCGGTCTCGGTGGCGATGGCGACGATCTTGATGTGCCCGTCGGGCAGGCCGTGCAGCGCCTCGCGGGCGGCGAGCTTGGCGTCGGCATGCATGATGCTGGCTCCGCCTTCCGCCTTCGGCAGCATGATGGCGTCGGGCCGCGCCGCCACGACCGCGTCCAGGTCGGCATCGGTGAGGCCGGTGGCCAGCCCGTTGACCCGGACCAGGAGGCGGGGCCGGGAAGGGCGCCCGGCGTTGGTGGCGAGAAAAGCGGCCGCCGCGTCGCGTGCCGCCGCCTTGCGCTCCGGCGCGATCGAATCCTCGAGGTCGACGATGATCGCATCGGCCCCGCAGCCCAGCGCCTTGTCGAGCTTGGCCGGGGCGTCGGCGGGCACGAACAGCAGCGACCGCATGTCAGGCCGGCCGCATGCGGATGAAGACGCTGCGGCGGCATTCCGCCACCAGCTTGTCGTCCTGGTTGAAGCAGCGGTGCAGCAATTCGACGATGCCGGCGCCCGGCCGCGACTTCGAGGCGCGCTTGCCGACGACTTCGGTGGTGGCGTGGAGGGTATCGCCCTCGAACACCGGATGGGGGAACTTCACCTCGCTCATGCCGAGATTGGCGATGGTGGTGCCGGTGGTGATGTCGGACACCGACATGCCGATCATCAGGCCGAGGGTGAACAGGGAGTTCATCAGCGGCTGGCCCCATTCGGTCTCCTGCTCGCAGAAATGCCGGTCGATGT
>Ga0302325_10001737_pt1 | contig 54800 bp, 43 predicted proteins | sample Palsa_T0_2_FD_201948 | JGI IMG/M metagenome (GOLD analysis project Ga0302325, IMG submission 201948) | Peat permafrost microbial communities from Stordalen Mire near Abisko, Sweden - Palsa_T0_2 | ecosystem: Environmental > Terrestrial > Soil > Palsa > Peat permafrost | place: Sweden: Abisko... | reverse complement strand
CAAGAGGCGCAGTATCCGGGTTCGACCGGCGCGACGCCCGCGACCTGCTCGGCCGCGAACTTCGCCGTCAAGACGCCGCAGTTGGCCGACCCGATCCAGTCAGGCCCAGGCAACATCATCTACCAGAACGCGCAATGCCCAAATGGCGATACACCGCACTCGGGCAATCAGTGCCCGATGCCGGTCAATAGCACGCAGGCGACGCAGTGCTTCAACACGCCATCGAACAAGCCGTTCGTGTTCAACAGCCATACCGGCCTCACCCCTTCGCCCAACCAGACGCTGGGTTTGGTATACAACTCGCGGCTCCTGACGAGCACCAAGACGTTTCAGCAAGACGTATTCAGCAACGCGATCACGGGCGCGTGGTACCGCATTCACCAGAGAGACGTCATCGCGGGGTCGGGGGCGTCGCTTGCTGCTGGCGCCAACATCAACGGCGGCACCGGCAACGTTCCCGTGACCGTGTCGTACGCCTTCTCGGGAACGGGTGCGTACTGCCAGCTGGTGAATCCGGACGACCAAATAGGTTGCTTGGTCCAGGCGAGCCCGTGCTCCATTGGTGACGCCGCCGGCGACGGGCTCGTGTGGAACGGAACCACGTCGAACTCCAACAACGGCCCGCTCGAGGTTAACAAGCAATTCCCCGACCAGGACTGCCTCTTCACGTTCCAATATCCGATCGCGCGCAAGCTCTATCTCAACAGCATCCAAGGGTGGGCCTCGGCTTCTACGCCCGAGCAAGGCCTTGCGCAGTGCGAAGCGAGTGAATCGACGATCGGCGCGATCATGACGAACGAGCACTTCTTCGATCTGAACCTGAACCCGAGCGCGCCGACTGGGTACACCAGCCCGTTCGAGGAGGACTTCAACGAGACTCTGATCTGCCCGACGCAGGCGCCCCCGGCCAGCATCGTGAACAGCACCACATACCCGGTGACTGCGCCGGCGAATTTGCCGCAAACCGGCACGACCTGCGGCAACGGCATCAAGGAAGTGTACGAGGACTGCGACGACGGCACGCCTGGCGCCACGACTGGTGCCGGCTGGCCGGCGACCGCGGTTCCGAACGGCGCAGGCTTCGGTGACGGCGCGTCGCCGACCAGCGCGCAGCAGACTACGGCCGGAACCAACGAGTTTTGCTCGAACACCTGCCGCTGGACGAACGCCGGCTTCACGGCGGACACGTCGAGCGGAGCCGGCTGCTCGACCGCGGCGGCAGGAACGAACTGCACCACGTCGGCGTCGTTCACTCCGCCGAACGCCTTCGGCAAGTGCCAGAACACCGTGTCGGGTTTCGGTTGTTTGCCGAACTGACGCAAACGGCGGCGACGCGAACGTAGAAACCCACACCCGTGATGGCGCGCTCAGCGACTGCGCGCGCTCACGGGGCGCGGCCTGGGGGGGCCGGCATCATTGCGCCGGAGCGTCGTCGGCGCTCGCGTCGATGCAGCCCTCGCAAATCGTAACGGCGTCGATGTCCGCCGGTACGGCCGAGTCGGTGGGGATGACGCAAGTCACCGCGAGCGCGACTCCGTTGACGATCGATGCAGCGACCGTGAATGGCGACGACGTGCCGGCGCAGGGATCGCCGCGTGTATCGGTCGCCTGAATCGTGAGCACGTATCCGGTGCCGGACGCGACCCCGCCTTCGATGAACGTCACCGGCCCAGTGGTCGACGCGTCTCCGAGCGGTACGAAGCCCTCGTAGATGTACTGGCCATTGGAGAGAGTGTATTGGCACGAGGTCAGGCTGACGTTCGGCCCGACGAGCAGTCGAAGGCCAACGATCCCGGTTGTCGGAGCCTGGCCGCCGCTGCCTACGGAGCCGACGTGGTTGCCGCTGCCCGAGCCATCCACGGTCCGCCCGCTCGGGGGAGCGGCCTGCGAGCACGCCGTGACCGACGCGAAGAGCGCTGCAAGGCACGACCCGGACGCCACGCCCGCCCAGTGCGGTCTATCTCCATCCTTTGGTGATGCGTGAGTCCAATGCATTGCCCGCACACTCGAGCCCAACTACAAAACGCTAGCATACAAAGCTACTAGCCACCCAAGTTCCGCGCCGCGGCCGCGCTTGGCGAGCGGGAGCGAGCACGGCGCCAAACGATCAGCAGCGAGCGCCCAGCCGGCGCCGGATCGCGAGACACAGCAGCCCGAGCGCGTTGAGCGAGTTGAGCGCCCATCCATGGCGACCGTGGCGGCCTCCGCGGCCGAGCGAGCAGCCCCAGAGGTTTTCGGTGAGCGGCCCCGGACCCGCGTCGTCGGTGACCGCTACGCCGCCGCTGTCGGCTAGGATCGAAGTGCCCCCACCCCCGTCGACCGTTGGGGATGTCGAGGCCACCTGATTCTCATCGGAGAAGCCGTTGTAAACGATGCCGGAGTCGATCGAGCCGCACGCGTCTAGGAAGCCGAGGCGCGGCGCAGGATTGCAGCTCTCGGCCGCCTGTGGCCCCGCCAGTGTGTTTCGTGTGCCAATCGGATAGTAGACGTTGCAAATCCCCTGGACATCGTCTGGCTGAAGGGTCGTAGAGCCCGGACTGTAGAGGGCGTACATCACGGCTTTCTGCGTGGTTGCATGGGCGAGCCCGAGGAAGTGCCCCGCCTCATGCGTCAAGATGCTCGGCAGGTCGTACGCCCCTGCGGGCGGCGGGCTGGTGGGCACGATCGTGTGCCCGGGCGACGTGTTGATTTCAATCGTCGCGCCGAAGATCTCACCCGTGTCCAGATCGATGGTGAGCGTCGTGTAGCCCAGCGCGTTTTGACTATCGTACGGCCAGGAGTCGTCGCGGAAGATGATGGGGTTGTTGTGCTCTTGCGAGGGCGTTTCGTCGCACGACACGGGTGTCAGCTCGCTGACGAAGAAGCTCGGCGGACCCGAGCCGGTGTCGCCTATCGTGGGGCTGACCGTGTTGGTGCACTGCGCCGCCTCCCATGTGGCAAAGGCCTGCGCCGCGACCACTCGGGCCTGCGCAAGGGTAATTTGACGGCTAGCGTTTTTCTGCAGACTGTAGCCCAAGCACCAGTTTCGCCAGAACAGCGTCGGAGCTGCTGGAGTGTTGCCGGCCCAGCAACCCTGAACTGTGGGGTCGTAGTTGGCCGGAGGAGTCTCGGTCACCTCCTGACAATACGCTTGCGCCCGGTTCGCGAGCAGCCCCACCGCGAGCGCCGACGTCAGCGCGACACCGCTCGTGACGAACGAGGTCGTACGCCTGGCTGGCCGCGGTCGGGAGGCGAACATTAGAACGTTTCCGTATACCATCCCTATTTGACCCGGCAATCGATCGTCCCCGAGATCGACGTAAAGCGGACGCCGGCGCACGAGCCCCCATCGGCCAAGCCAGCAGTCGCGGTTACGGTCACCGGGCCGGGACCGGCGCACACGAACGTCGGCGTCAGCGAAGTCGCGCTCGAGAAGACCCCGCGGTCGGCAGGGCTCGCTGTCCACTGCACGACGGCCGACGGCCCCGCGGTCACCACGTCGAGGTAGGCGGGCTGCCCGGGCCCTAGCAGCGCTGGCGAAATCGAGAATACGGCGATCCCAGGGCACTGGTAGCCCTTCGCGACCTCCCATTCGATGCTGGCCTCGACGATCACACGCGTCGCGCGCACGCCAACGTCCGAAGCGCCGTCGGAAACCTCGGCGCTTGCGCTGTCGCCGGCGTCGCGGCTCGTCGGCGCGGCGTCGACCGAGATGACGTCCAGCTCGCCCGAGTCGACAATCTCGCCCGCTTCTCCGTCAAGTCTGCCCGCATCTTCGAGCTCGCCGTCTTTCTTCGATTCGCCGCCGTCGCGCGGCCGCCCGCCGCCCGGACCGCCACCGACGAAGCCGGTTGGCTCCTCGCTGACCAATATTCCGCACCCGACGGCAACGAGGTCGAGCCCCAAAGCAAGTAGCCACCGTGCCGCGCGCGCGCCGCGAGTCGCCACCCTGGCGACGTCGCACATCGCTTTCGCGCGCACCCGATCAGTCACTACTCGACCTCGCTGCTCTCCGGGGCAATTACACAGATCGCCAGATCGTTACCTACCGCAGAGGAGAAGGCAAGACTGCACGATGTGCCACACGGACCAATCCTTTCCAATGTTACATGCGCGAGGCGAAAGTGTTCCGCGCTTGTCAGGACGCTGCGGACGTGAGGTGGGACGCCAGCGGCGGAGCGCCCGCGCGGCGGCGGCGGACCATGAACACGCCTGCCAGCGCCACCAGCGCGATGACGCCTATCGCAGTCAGCGCTTGAAGCAAGTACCACCGCCGAAGCTCCGCAGAGGTTTCCTTTTCCATCTGAGTGAGCCCCTCGCTCGTCATCCGTGCGGCCTTCGCGCGGATGATGAGATCGCGCGCATCGCTGAAACGGTGCTCGATCATCGCAAGCGACCACTGATAGGTGACCGTCCTGGGATCATTCGCAGCACTTTCCGAGATCACCGAAATGCAGCGCTTCAGGCGCGCGGCGTCGCGCACCTTGACCGCGATGTCGCAGTCGAGGCGAGCCGCGAGAACGTTGCCGCCTTCAGGGTCGGCGCGCACGTGATCGACCACGTCATTGAGCGTCGCCAGATCCTTCGCGCTGAGGCGACCCGGCCGGCGCAGGACGAGGTCCACATAGCGCAGATAATCGCGGAACGCGGCGCCGCTCTGGAGCAGGGCCACGGCGCACGACGAAATGGCCTCGTTCGTTCGGCCCAGCACTTCATACTCCTCGCACATCCTGCTGTACGCGGTGGCGCCGTCGGGAACGGCGAGCACGAGCGCCTTGAAATATTTGACCGCCTGCTCGTGATCGCCGCGCTTCGACGCGCCGAGGCCTCGCGAGATGACCTCCTGGAGCCAGTAGCCGAACTGGATGGGATTGCGGTTCTTCATGCCGTCGCTGGGGACGTTGCTTTCCGGATTCGCGTCATCGATCCGCCACTTCTCGATTTCCTCCGGAGTCGGCTTCGGCGGCCGGCCCGGCGAAGCGGAAGCCGAGGGGGCTGCGGCCGTCAGCTCGTCGGCCCGCGCTGGAGCGCTGCTCACGGTGGCTGCGAGCAGGATTCCGGCCGCGGCCGCAACGACCTTCGGCCTTCTCACCCATTTGCGCAGCCCTATCCAACATGCGTGCGCCGCAGTGCCGAGCACGGCGGCCGCGATCGCCACCCAGCAAGCGACGACCCACCACGCGGGTCTCAGCAAGGCGAGCGCGTGCTTCGTGGACGGGTCATTTGGCGCGACCTCTAGCAGCTGGCCAGAGCAATGCACAAGCATGGACTCGTCTCCAATTCGCTCGGCGATATCACACAAATCGGCGTAGCCCCACATCTCGAGCGGACGTTTCTGCACCTCGGCATTGGCTGCCATCAAGGCATGTGCCAGATCCTTGGCGTCGACGGTGGGACGCGACGTTGTGAAGGCCCGGACCAACGCTCGAATTTCGAGGGGCGAGGCAAAGTTGGCCTGCCGTGCGGCCAGGCACGCCTTGATGGCCTCTTCGTGTTGGCCGAGCATCGTGAGCACCTCACACCTTCGTCGGTTGACCACGCTGCTGAAGGGGTATTCGCCCTTGGCCAGCTCGAGTAGCGATAGCGCTTCGGGCAGGTGGCCGGCCATCGCTGCGGTCTCTCCACGCTCGAGCAGCTCGGCCACGTGCGGACGCTGGGTCCGCAGGATTTTGAGGTCTTCTGCGTCCCATGGCCAGCGAGCAAGGTCCTTGGCGGTTCGTGTGACCGAGCCAGGGGCTGCCGGCGCGCTTGGGCGCGGATCGGCCTGCGCGCTCGCGCATGCGAGGGACGAGGCAGCGAACGTCGTCGCAACCCACCCGAGGCGGGCGAATCGACTCTTGCGCGCGCGGACCATCGGACCTGCCGACCCCTTCACTTGAAGCACGCGTTGCAGTTCGCCGTGAGCGCGCAGTTGAGCACCTGGTTGCCCACGCCACCGGGGGAGAGGTTGGGCGCCGTAAAGTCGGCCAGGGTATCGGTCACGTCAGACGCACCGCCAACGTAGGCACTGACGTCCGTCGCCTCGTTGGCCTTACACACACCAATCGGGCCGAGGCTGGGGTTGATGCAGTCCGCCCCCATGTTTGCTCCGCAGTAGCAATTGCCGACGGTCGCGTTGGGGTCGGTCGACGCCATGTCGGGGGTGCTGGTCGTGCACGTGACGTTCGACCCGTTACCCGTCAAGGTGCAGCTGAGGGCATCGAGGCATTGTCCCGGGTTCATGGCCGCGATGTTGTCGGCGGTCATCGGATCCCCGCATTCGAGGCCCTGAGCGTTCTCTGTGATGACCTTGACCCCGTCGACCTCGACGCTTTCCTTGGGAAGAGAATCCAGGCAGATCCCGGCGATCATACAGTAGTAGCAGGACGTCGCCTTGCTCGGCGGCGCGGTGGCAGTAAGCGCATTTTTCAAAATGTCGTAGTTGATGACGAGAGCCTCGGTCGGAGTGCAAACCCCGGTCGTGCTGCTTCCCCAACACGGAACGCAGTTGTTCCCACAGGGAGCCTGCGTGCACGCTTCGGGCATCGGGCAGTCGACGCCTGCTCCCGAGTCTAGTGTTGCGTCGACTCCCGTGTCGGGCACGGACTGGCTCGCATCGCCGGCGTCCGTCTGAGCTTCGGTCGAAACGTCGGGCGAGGCTTCGGGCACGCTCGTGTCCGATCCCACGTCTTGTCCCGCGTCGACGACGCTGCTCGTCTCGGGTTGGACAGCGGCCGAATCGACAGGCGCGTCGGCGGTGCTCATGACTGCGTCTTGTTCGGTGCCGCCGTCCGAGCCGGGGACCCCCGTGTCTGCCGCGACTCCAGGCTCTTCGCCCAACGCGCCGCTGTCCTCGGTCCCGGAGCTCGTGGTCGAATCTCCAGACACCGTCGAAGAGGAGCCCGTCTCACCGGAGTCGTCGCCTGACAGAAAGGTGGCGTCTTCCCCGCTGCCGGCTTCCCGGCCCTGACCGGGGACGGCCGAGCTGTCGCCCACGTCGCTGCAGCCCGCGGCGAAGATGACAGCCGACCCGACGAGAATGGAGGTCGCGAGCAGAGAACGCGCTGCGGCCACGAATCGAGCGGGAGGTCTCGACGTCATGGGAAGCACATATCGCAGAAGTCTGTGAGAGCACACTGATAGAGGGCCAGGACCTCCGCCCCCGTTTTGGCCGTCGACAAATCGACGCCTTGCAGATCGGTGAGGCTCATGACGATCTGGGTCGCGCTGATCGACGGTCCCGCCTGCATCGCGCTCTCGATTTCGCCCTTGCAGGCTCCGTTGCCATTCCCGTTCAGACAATCCGAGGACGAAGCCGTACCGCAATAGCAATTGGCGACGGTCGCGTTCGGATCCGAGCCCCCGTCGCCCGTGCAGCCGCTGGTCGAGACGCACTCGAAGAGCGCGGCGCAGAGCTGAAATAGCGGCTGACCCGCGGCAGGTCCCTGTACCGCAGTCGGGCCTCCTCCATCTCGAGCAAGGTCACTGCAGGGGGGAAATGTGCCTCCACCGACTTGGCCATTGGTTGCCGCATAAACGCCGCATTTATTGCACCGCACGCACTCGTCGCACGTCCGCGGGATAGGACCGGCGTCGGTTTGGATCGGCGAATTGCACTCGTTCCGCGACGAGATGCCCGAGTCGAAATTCGTCGTCCAGCCGAACGTCGCGCAAGTGCCCGCGTCGTCCGGCACCTCGTGCTTGCCGACATACGCATCCGGGTTGCACACGGGCCACGAGGCCCATGGTGGCGGGGGCGCCGCGTCCACGGTGGACCCCTCGGGGACCGCCGCCGATGCGGCGGCCTCGAGGGCGAGAGTCAAGCGAGCCGCGTCGGCGTATTGAATATCGGCGTCGAAGCCGCTGTCGCCACTGGCTTCGCCCGCGGTCGTCGCGTCGGTCGTCCCGCCCTCGTCGCTGCCGGACACCGTTGCGTCCGGCACGCTTGACCCCGCGGTAGGCAGGTCTTCTCTGCCTGTCGTCCCTCCGCAAGAGACAGGCCCCGACCCGAGGAAAGGCCCCAGGATTCCTAGCGCCGCGACTCGGAAACGCCGACTCGCCGGGACGATGGTGGCTCGCGACACGGACTGCGTCTAGCAGCCAGCGGGCGGACGCATGTGAATTCTGTGCGACAATTCGTCTTGTCGCGAGAAAGCGCCGAGAAATAGCGCATTTCATGATATTCGCGGTAGGGTGCGACCTGGCGCAACAGGCGTTGTTGTGCTGGTCTTGGCCGGGACCCCCTCGTGCTCGGGGATGGTTACCGGCGTTAAAATCGCATCCGACGCCGCGACCGACTCCGGACCCGACGACGCACTGGCCGACGTCCCGACAATCGCCGTGCCTCTGAGCTGGAGCGCCGTCAACGCCAACATCGTCGACGGCGACATCACGGCGGTCTGGGGCGCAAGCGCGGCCGACGTCTATGTCGGTACCGACCTGGGCACCATCTATCACTTGAGCAGCGGCATCCCCGCTACCCAGCCCGTGGCCGACGGCACTGTCTTCGGTGGAGGCTGGGGCAGCGATCCCCAGAACGTCTATGCGCCCGGAGCAAACGCGTGGCTCGCGCAGGCAGGCCTGTCGTCGGCCGGCGGCCTCTACCAGCTTGGCGCCGATGGCTTTTGGTACGAGTCGGACCGCGGGACGTATTACACGGTGTGGGGCAGCTCGAGCAGCGACGTCTATGCCGCGGGACCGGGCGGGGTTTTCCACTCGATCGCCGGGGGCCCGTTCGCTCAGGAGGCTTCGGCAGGCACGAACGCGCTCGCTGTCGCAGGCAGTAGCGCGACCGACGTCTACGCGACGACGACCACGGCGGTTCTTCACTCGGCAGGCGATGGCAATTGGCAGGTCGTCGCCTCGCCGAGCGGCCTCGCCTGGGCCGTGTGGACCAGCGGATCCGGCGACGCGTTCGCGCTCGATTCGCCCGCGTCGGCCTCGGGAGCCACCGGCTCGGTGCTCCATGCACGAGCCGGATCCCGTTGGGTTCATGAGCCCGTGAGCACGACGTTCACCAAGCTCGTGACGCTCTGGGGCAGCGGACCGAACGACGTCTACGCCGGAGGCTGGCAACAGGGCGCCACGGGAAAGAGTGGCGTGCTCTATCACTCCGCCGGCGACGGCCAGTGGAGCCCTGTCGATCTGCCGGGGAGTCTTTACGACGTTCGAAGCGTGTGGGGCAGTAGCGCGTTCGACGTGTACGTCGCGGTCTTCGATATCGATAGCGGACCGGTGCTGCTTCACGGGCAGCTCTGAGCGAACCAACGAAAAAGGGCGCGCCCCTTGCGGGACGCGCCCTCGTTCGATCGTGCCTTCACTCGGGCCTTCCCGGGCCGCGTACGGCCAGCCCGGGTCGAGCCCTCGCTAGGACACTAGTTCGGCAGGCAGGCGCTCGGTGAGCCCTGGCACTTGCCGGCGGTGCTTGGCGCTGCAGTGAACCCCGCTGACGTGGTGCAGTTCGTTCCTGCAGCCGCGCTTGCCGCCGCACAGGTCTGGCCCCCGCTGACCGTCCCGGCCGGGTCGGCCTTGAAGCCGGCGTTCGTCCAGCGGCAGGTGTTCGAGCAGAACTCGCCAGCAATGCTCGCGCCGTTACCGAAGCCCGTGCCGTTCGGAATCGCCGCAGCCGGCCAGGTGGCCGTGCCCGTCCCCGCATTGAGCGTGCCGTCGTCGCAGTCCTCGTACACTTCCTTGATGCCGTTGCCGCAAGTCGTGCCGGTTTGCGGCATGTTCGCCGGCGCAGTCACCGGGTACGTGGTGCTGTTCACGTTGGTGCCGGGAGGTGCCTGGGTCGGGCAGATCATCGTCTCGTTGAAGTCCTCCTCGAACGGGTTGGTGTACCCAGCCGGCGCGTTCGGGTTCAGGTTGAGATCGAAGAAGTGCTCGTTCGTCATGATCGCGCCGATCGTCGATTCACTCGCTTCGCACTGCGCAAGGCCTTGCTCGGGCGTAGAAGCCGAGGCCCACCCTTGGATGCTGTCGAGATAGAGCTTACGCGCGATCGGATATTGGAACGTGAAGAGGCAGTCTTGGTCGGGGAATTGCTGGTTGACCTCGAGCGGACCGTTGTTCGACGGGTCGACCCCCATCGAGGTGTTACCGTTCCAGACGAGCGCAGAGCCACCGGCGTACGCGATGCTGCACGGGCTCGCCTGCGCGAGACAGCCGAGCTGATTGGTCGCGTCCACCATCTGGCAGTAAGCACCCGTTCCCGAGAAGGCGTACGACACGGTCACGGGGGGGTTGCCGGTGCCGCCGTTGATGTTGGCGCCAGCAGCGATTGACGCAGTCGATCCCGCGATGACGTCCCTCTGGTGAATGCGGTACCACGCGCCCGTGATCGCATTGCTGTATGTATCGACCTGGAACGTCTTGCTGCTCGTCAGGAGCCGCGAGTTGTATACCAAACCCAGCGTCTGGTTGGGCGAAGGGGAGAGGCCGGTGTGGCTGTTGAACACGAACGGTTTGTTCGATGGCGTGTTGAAGCACTGCGTCGCCTGCGTGCTATTGACCGGCATCGGACACTGATTGCCCGAGTGCGGTGTATCGCCGTTTGGACACTGCGCGTTCTGGTAGATGATGTTGCCAGGGCTCGACTGGATCGGGTCGGCCAACTGCGGCGTCTTGACGGCGAAGTTCGCGGCCGAGCAGGTCGCGGGCGTCGCGCCGGTCGAACCCGGATACTGCGCCTCTTGGCCGGCTTGGGTCGGGCTCGCGTCGTTGTTCAAGAAGTCCGTCGGAACGACGGCGAGAACCAGGCCGAGCTGGTTGTCGCGACCGCAAACGTCTTCGAGGGGCTGCGTCGGCGAACCGTTGTTGGCGCAAGGGCGCCGGACGGGATCGAGGTCGCGGTAGTTGGTCGGAATGTAATCAGGCAGCCCTGTGCTTGCCGCCCCGAGTCCCGGGGGCGCAGGAAGAAGGACCATCGCGTAGCCGCCGCCCACGTTGCCTCCGCTGGCCGGAGGCGACGCCGAGTTGCCCACCGTGCCGTCGACCGGCGATGTGCTGCAAGTCGAGTCCGCATAAAGTTGGAACGTCGTGTTGGTGACGGCGCACGCGTAGAAAATGCCGTTGGCGTCGACGTTGCCCGTGTTGGCGACCGTCGCCGCCCCGTTGACGTAGAGAGTGCCATCGACGTTCAAGCCGACGCCGACAATCTGCACTTGAGTTCCGCTGCTCAGACCGTGCGCGATGCTGGTCGTGATGACGACCGGCTTGGCGGCCGTCGCAGCCTTAATGTTGACCACGTTGGCGTTGCAGAAGGGCGTCGTGCCGAAACCGAAGTTCGACTCGGCTACGGGGCTTGGCTTCGTCCCGAGAAGGGTGTTGACGGCGTCGGAGGTTCCCGAAGCGTCGTCACGTCGGAAGGCATGCTGCAGAATGGTACAGCCATCAGGGCTCGTGCACGACGTCTGGAAGAGGTTGCCCCACGTGTTCGCGACGGTCTGCCGCAGCACGCTGCCGCAGCCGGCCAGCTGCGGGCTCGACTGAGCGCTCGAGAGCTGCGGCCAGCCCGTGTAGATGATCGAAAGAACGTCCTTCCAGTTCTGGAAGGTGTACGTCGTGGCGGCATAGGTTGTGCCGGCGACGACGACCTGCGGGACGGCGACGGACGTGCTGTACGCCAAGCCGCCCACTTCGTTGGTGCAGGCGTTGACCGTGTGCGTCGAGCTGTTGCAGGCCGTCGACGTGCCCGGCGAGGTGGCGATGACGATGCCGTCGATGCCAATCACCAAACCGGTCGCGGTCACGAGGGGGCCTGGGACACCGGTCGAGCCGACCGCGCAGATGTTGTTGTTCACGAAACGGGACATCGGGGCAATCTTCTGCGTCGTGGCGAAGAGACCCGCCGTGATGCCGTTGGCCGTCGCAATCATGGCGGCCTCACCGTTGCCCGAGCCGGTGCCCTCGTAGTTGATTCCAGCAGCGCCCGGGCACACCGCAAGAACGTCGGTCGTGACGTTCAAGAGAGTGTCCGAGCCCAGCATGTTGAGCGTCGCTCCAGCTCCCATGGCTGAACCGCCGGCCGCGAAGAGAGCGGCGATGGCTAACGATTTTCTCATATTCGAATCCTCCGGTTTTACTTCGGATGGTTGCGTTGTCGTCAGTTCCGGACGCCGAAACTCACGGCCGCCATAGTTCAATTACCGGGCCGACGGTACGGAAGGCGGGTCGAGCCTCGCGTACCGCGGAGTTTCCTTTTGGTATCAGGCCCTATCGCTCCGCCGGGGTGGCCACGTAGGCCGGGCCTGCGTGCATGAGTCCCTCCGATTCTCGGAGACTCCCCGCCGATTTTCGGTCGGCCTAGCGACCGGGGGTGGTCGAGGGGGCTGGCGGCTCGTCGAGAGGAAACGCCGTGGGCGGTCTCCAGGTGAGAAGCGCACGCCGCGGTCGCAGGGCAGCGGCGCCCAACGCCAACGCCAGCAGGCAGCCGACCGCAAGACAGAAGTAAGCGGATTGAGTGCGAGGGCCGCGAGTCGCCATCGGTCAGAAGCTCCCTTGAACCGGGCGAGGCGGCGGCGGCACAGGCCCACCCGGAGCGGGGGGATGCGTCACGCTCGGTCGGTCCCTGAAGCACTTTGCAATGCCGGCCTCAATCGGCGCGGGGTCGTAGCCGTCCGCCCAGACGCGTGGAATGGACGCGTCGACCGGACGAAGCGCGCGGCGCCAGTCGGTTCGCCCGTCGAGATGTGTTCCCACGAGAAAGCGGTCGACGCGCGCGCGCACAGCCGAGAGCGGTGCGCCGGCGCCGTGCCCGCCATTCCACGTCCGCGAATCCAAGCTGTTACTCCGATTGTCTCCTAGAACGAACACTTCGCCGGGCTTCACCTCGTACGTATCGGTGAAGGGCTTCGTCGCCATGTGGACCGTCAAGTACGCCTTGTCGTCGAGAAATTCGACGAGGAGCCGTCCGAGGACCGCTCCGCCCTCGCCATTGGGCACGAGGTAAACATACTCGCCCGCGTCGCAGGTCGGCACAGGCCAGCCGTTGATGATGGGCAGCCCGGCCTGCATTTGCACTTTGTCGCCGGGCAAGCCGATGACTCGCTTGAGGAGCACGGGCGGGGCCGAGGGCTCGTTGAGTGGCACGAGCGAGGTTTGCAGCACGACGATGTCGCCTCTCTTTGGAAGCTGCCCCCCTTTGTATGCGAGCTTGTTACCCAAGACCTGGGCCCCAGGCTCGAGATTGGGAAGCATCGAGGCGGTCAGCACACGCAGCGGCTCGCCGAAGCGCCATCGGGCGAGCAGCGTGATGGCGACGACGGTGGCTACCATCAGCGAGATGACCGCCGCTTCGCGCCACGGCGTCGCTCGCGCGCTTCGCACCGGCTCGGTCGGCCCTCGCGCAGGCAACCCGAGGCGGGGGGCCCAGTAGCGGCCCACGAGCGCAAAAAGTACGAAAAGGAGCGCTCCGGCCACCAGGGGGAAGGCTCGTGCGGGGCGCACCAAGGCGCGCAGCGCGGCCGGAAGCTCGGGCGAGGGTGCGGGTACGAGATAACGAAGGGCGACGACGGCCAGAAGGGCCGGCAGGGCCGTCAGCCACACACCCCTGGACGCCCGCGTGGCGAGCGCAGGCCAGCTTCGCGCGCTCTTAGGGAAGCTGTTGGCAGGAGTCATAGGTGGGCCGGGGCGTACCGCCCGCCGCGAGGGTCTTTATCAGCCCGTCGACGTACGTGTAAACGGCCAGGCCCGCGTTGATCGCGCCGCGGGTGGCCCAGCGGTCGATGTCCGCGCTCGCCCAGCACGACGTACCGCACGAAGGAAAGAATTGGGACGGGCAATGAGGCAAGCCCGCCGTCTCGATGAACGTCGCTGCCCCGGGCACTCCGTCGTCGGCAACGCACCACGGCATCAGGTTCGAGGAGCCGAGTGCACCAATCTGGGACGGAGAGAAGGGATCTTGGTTTCCGGCAGAGATGCTTGCGCCGTACGCGGCGGGATCAATGAGCTGAATGATGTTGCCGCTGGTGGGCGCCTCGCCCGGATCGGTGAAGTTGGTGTTCCAATTCGGATGAACCGCCCGTACGGGCTGCGGATTGTTCATGCTGCATAGGTGGAGCCAGAGCTCGGCGTCGCCGATCTCGGGAAGGAGCAAGCCGAGATTGTTGAGCGTAGGCTGGTCGTCGACGATCGATACATTGAACCAGCCCTTGGTCCAGTCCCACACCGTTGCAGCAGCGCCACCGTTTCCTTGGACGATCTGAGCGCATATGGCCTTTGCTGCGGAGAGCATGTTCGCGGAAATCGACGACTCCGACAGCGTGCGCTTGAAACCGAGAACGCGCGTGTCGCCCACGATGGTGAGAATCGAAAGCGGGATTTGCACCTCGGTTCCTCCGAGTGCCATGAACGAGAGGTAGCGACACACGCGCGTGTCGATGGATGCGTCGGTCCAGTTCGTGCCGACGCCGGAGGGGAGCATGGAGTCGGCGAACGCTTCTTGCCGATGCAAACCCGGAGAGCTCAAAGGACCAAAAAGCCCATCGCGGAAGTTGGCGACGAGCGCGTTTCCGCCGGTCATCGTTGCCAGGTTGACCGCAAGCCGGCCGTCGGCCGCTCCGTCGGGACCGTGGCAGTTGATGCAGATCATCTGGAACACCGACTGGCCGGGCGAGGCCATGAACACGGGGTCGGTGGGCGCCGGCTTGGCCACGCCGAGCCAGAGAGGCGGAGACGGGCCTGCGGAGATCTCCGCGACGGTGGGCACCGAGGAGAAGTTGCAGCCGGGCTTTTGCTCCCAGAGGCCGAACGGGACCTCCGTCGTGGCAAATGTGCGGAAGTTATCGTCGAGCGAGACGTTCTGCAGGAGGCTCACGGTGAGCTCCACGTCGTCCTGAGCCAACTGGGCTGCCGTCTGGCTCTCGCTGCAGCTTGCCACTGCCGGTTGGAACTGCTGCTTGGCCAAGACCTGGGGCCAGTCGGGCCTGCGGACCGAGAAGGTTCCCGGCTTGTCGGGTGCCTGCGACAAATCCGTATTCACCCAGTGCGGATGCGCCGGGGTGATCAAGTCGATTGGATTGGCGTCGTCCTCGGGTGTCGGCACTTCGTGGCACACCGGATCGAGCTCCACCTCTGGATCGAGGATATCGCTCGTGTCAAAAGAGTGCTGATAGACGCTGAACGTCTGGTAGGCGCTGATGTCCGGGTTGACGCCCGTGTGAAGGATATTCAGGCGCTTCTGCGCCTCTGTAACCGCCTCGTCGTATTGCGGGGAGCCGGCCAGGACTTCTACATACGGCTGGAACGAATCGTCGACCGTCGTCCCGCCGAACACCTCGTTCGGCGCCGGCGCGACGGCGTATTCGGGAATCTCGGGGTGCTTGCGCAGCGCGGGGATGCTGACCATCCAATCGGACATGATCTGCTGGGCTCGGGAGTCGTAGCCCGGCATGTTCATCGGCATATGCGGGAAGAGGGCAAGGTTGTCCTCGTACGAAAATGGCGTTTGCACATTGCGGAAAATCAGGCTCCGCCAAGGCGCGTAAAGAATGTAGCTGTAGTTGTTGGCGCTATAGACGGCGATGTTTTGGTCCCAGTCGTCGTCGAACCCGCCTTCCTGGAATTTCGAGTTCCACTCGCCCGAGGGCTGGTCCATTAGCGAGGGCGTGATGTACGGAATGAGCTCGCCTTCGCCTGGACCGCGACCGATGCGGGGACTGTAGCGCTCCAGAGGAAACTGGAAGACGCCTCCGATCGGCCCCGGCAGGAAGTTGAGAAGCGGGACCAGCACGGGGTTTTCGACCGACGGGTAGCCGCGCGGATTGTGGCAGTGCGAGCAGTTTCCGACCATGTACGCTTGAGCAGTGAGCTCATAGTCATTGCGAGGCGTCCGCGGGGCCTGGGTTTGCTCGAGCGGCAGTATATCGTCTGTCGATTCGATGCCCGTGATGACGCCATAATCGATCAGGCGTTGCAGCTGGGTGAGCTCGTCGGCCCCTGGAGCCGTCTGCCCGGGCTCGATCATCGTGCCGGATGTGCCCGCGGGGAGGCGCTTCATCTGAAGGGGGCGAAAGCCGAGCACGAAGCTCGCGCTGTTGCTGCCCATGTGGCACTGCGTGCAGCGGTCAGAGGATGGGAAAGCGTAGTGGCGCGCAGCTCCGCCTTCCAGAAGGGCCTCGAGCGGCAGCAGCGGATTGCTTGCAAGGATCGCTGAGGCGAGCTGTTCGTCGGTCGTGTACTGGATGAGAGTGTCGGAGAAAGGAAGGCCGTCCCTCAGCGGAGTCTCGATGAGCGTCGCGTCGGTCTCACCGGCATTCCACTGATATGTCCCGAAAATGGCCTGGGGCGTCGCCGAGTTATCAGCGTCGACCAAGTCCGGCCGCGAGACGATGAGGCGCGTCTCGATCTTCTTCCATCGGAGACTGCCGTCTGTGTCCGCGATTTGCTTCATGAATGTCTTGTAGAAGCGGGTGTTCGGCGGAATCGTGAATTCTTGCGTAGCTTTGTTGAACTGGATGGATTGCCCGACGGGCACCCGCACGTACCGAAGCTTTCCGGCGTTGTCCGTCCAGAGTGGGTAGTTCGGCTGAAACGCAATGACGCGGGATTGTGCCAGAAGCGCCGTGTCGAGCGTGTAAAGGTCGGTGTCGCCCAAGTCCTCGGGAAGGCCGATGAGTTGCGCAGCTGTGACGCCGGCTCCGGGCGTCGCCGTCGTGGCCGCGGCAAACTGCGCGTCCATCATCTTCATCCGCGCGGTATCGGTGCCGACCAGGCCTGGGTCGGGCACGCAATAGCCGATGTTGGTCATCGTGTTACCCGAGAACGGGGTCAGCAGGTACGAGCTCGCCGATGAGCCGCCGTCGGTCCCGGCGTCGGCCCCCGAACTCGTCGATGGCTCCGCGAACGACTGCGGACTACCGTCCGTCAGCCAGGTCTGCACGAGGTTGGCGAATACCCGGATAGGGTCGGTGGCCGAGCGCTGGGAGAACGGCTCGCCGTTCGGGCTGCTGAGAGGCGGCATCGGGTCGTCGGGGTCGGTCGTCGGGCTGGCCGGATTGCTCGGGCCATTCGACTCGATGTGCCGCAGCACCGTGGCGTTCATCTTCGTGGCGAAATCGCTCGCCGACTGAATCTGAAAATTGCCGAGCCCCGGCGGATCGACCGCCGCGCCGTGGCAGCTGCCACAGGTTTCCTGGAAGATCTCGTTGAGCGTGTCGATGTAAATGAGATTGGTCCCGCTCGCGGCCTGCGCCGACATCGTCGCGAGCCGCTGCGGCAAGGGCTGCGCGGATGCACTGTGGCAGGCGGCCGCTGGCCCGATCGAGCCATCGGGCGGGGCGCCCCCGTCCGCGGCCAACTGCGGGTGCTGCGTCAAATAGAGCGCAAGGGGGTACTCCTCCTGGGCGCAACCGAGCCCGGCGATGGCCAGAAGGGCCAGAGCGGCGCCGAAAATGGCTCGAACCGTCAACGTTGTCTCCGCCCAGCCCGGTGCATTGGCGTGCAGCCGCTCCTAGTTAGTTCGCGCGGGAATCTCGTGTTAGATGGCGCGGGAATCTCGTGTTAGATGGCGCGGGAATCGTCTTAGACGGCGCGGGAATCGCCTTAGACGGCGCGGGAAGCGTGTAGCACGGTGGCTTAGCGCCGATAGCTACAAGATCGTGAAATCCGACCGGGCGCTGAAACCCTTCCGGAAGCCCTCAAAGCCACGGCCGGCGCCCCAACGATGGCCACCCACCATCCGGAAACCGAGTGATCACTCCGAAAATCGTAGGGTTTCGCTGGTTACATTCACGGCTTTGGCACACGCAGAAGTTACATGGAGTTCGCAGTTCTCCGGGGAAAACTCGTCTAGGTTGCCGCCTGGCTCGGGTCTTGAAGAGAGAGCCGCGCAGGAAGTGCCCCCGGCCCCCCGGGGGACGTGGGCACAGAAAACAACTCTCCTTTGGAGGTCTCGTGATGAAATTCATCCGCAACGCAGTCGCAATCGGCGCCCTGGCCGGGGCGACAGTCGTGGCCTGTTCGAGCCAGCATGGCGCGACGCCGGGCACGGCCAGCAATACACATCAGGTCGGCAACGCGCCGGCCGGCGACAACACTGGCTCGGTCGGGATGAACCTGATCACGCCGAACGGCGCGCAAATCTTCTCGGTAAGTTGGTCCATCACCGGGACCACCCCGTATCCGAGCTACCCCGGCGGATCCGTGAACTTGGGCGACGCGGGCATCGCCGGCAACGTCGAGTTCGTGGTCGGCGGAATCGAATCGACCACCTCCGGAACACCTTACACCTTGACGGTGACCGGCGCCGACACCAACGGCGACCCCTGCTCGGGCACCTCGGCCCCCTTCGGCGTCGCCGCGGGCGCCGACAACTACGTCGGCATCAACATCACCTGCGTCATACCCACGGATGCGGCGGTGGCCACGGATGCGAACACCGGCTCGGTTCAGATTGACGCCGGCATCTCGTACGTTACCCAGGGCGCCATCCAGTGCCCGGGCATCCAGAGCGTGTCGGTTTATCCTGCGCTCGGCTTGGTACAGAGCGGCGCGGCGGCGAGCGAGGATCTCCTGAGCGTGACCGGCGTCTCCACCAACCAAGCCCCGGGCGGGACGCTGGGCACTTTCGCCTGGACCACGAACGCTCTGCCCGGGTCACTCCCCGCGACGAGCACCAGCGGCACCTCCATCCAGTTCAACTGCAACGTGGCGGGTCCCGGCACCTGGACGATCGGCGTGCAGCTGCAGGACAACACCATCCCGGTCGGCGCGGATGCGTCCGCGAATGTGTGCGCGGGCCAGACGGACACGACGCTCACTGGGATCACGGTCAACTGCGCGGGGTCGGGCTGCTTCTTGGCGCCGGGCCAGATCAACTGCAGCGCCACCGCGGACGCGGGCGGTTGCACTCCAACGGCGAACAACACGACGAGCAACTGCGGCACGTGCGGCAACACCTGCCCGCCGGCCGCAAACCCGACCTTCACGCAATGCACCTCCAGCAGCTCGGCTCCGGGCGGCTTCGCCTGCAGCGCGCCTCCGGCCGTCCCCTGCACCGGCGGTGTCGCCGGGGCCTACACGCCTGCGGGCTGCGTGCCCTGCTTGGGTAACCGCAACGGCGGTGTCTGCACGCCGACGGAAGCCCTGGTCGTGAACTTCGACATCTTGACAAACCACGTCACGGCGTCCACCCCCACGACCAAGGCCGCGAGCTGCTACCTCTGCATGGTCGCTGGGGAGTGCCTCGACACGACTGCGGGCACGATCGGCACCGCACCCAACACCGTCACCGCCCACAACATCACCGGCGCAGAGTGCGGTGATACGGGCATCGATGGCACCACGGGTGTGACGAACGACTCGAGCGCCAGCGTCACCCAGTGCTCAGACGCGCTGCAGTGCGTCTTGACCGGTGGCGGCACATACTCCGACCCGAGCACGGGCGCAGTGCTCACCGGCGGCACCGGCGAGTGCACGACCGGCACGCCGGGCGCGGCCAGCTCCGACCCGAGCGCCACTGTCGGCAACTGCTACTGCGGTGCCAACCAGGGCTCGGCCTGCACCAGCTCGGGCCCCATCGGTCCGTGCCATACGAACGAGGCCACGGACGTCAGTGCCTACGTCGGCGGCGCGACCGACTACACCGACACGCTGGCCGACTTCACTGCGCCGAACCTGTCACCAGGTGGCGTGGGTAACCAAGTCCTGAACTGCGCACTCACGGCGAACTGCAACATCTGCTTCACCGGGACTGCGACGCCGGGCACTCCGTAAAACCCGTACGTAAAGCGCCTCAAAGCGCGAGCAAAAGGGCGCCGGCTTCGGTCGGCGCCCTTTTCTTTTGTGCCACGCGCTCGGCGAGGTCCTCTATCGAAAGTCCTCGCGGGCGACGCGGGTCATGCGTGGCGACTTGAGTGGAGCGAATTCGTCACACTCCCGTAACGCACTCCGGGGGATTTCTTCTTATTTTCTAATAATCGGAGGGCATGTCTGGCGAAGGGTGGGATATGGTGCCGGACCACACGGGCGGGACGGGCCTCTATGTTCTCTATGTTTAAACGAATCCCGGGGGCAATGGCGCTGAAGCTGGCCTTTGCGTTCGCTCTCGCGAGCGTCCTCGCGATGGCGTGCTCGACGGCGAGCACGGTGAGCAACCCCAACCAAGTCCCGAGCACGTCGGCTGCCAGTAACACCGGCTCGATAGGGATGAACCTTGTTACGCCGAACGGCACGCAACTGTTCGCGGTGACCTGGAGCCTCACAGGCAGCGGCGGCGCCCCGAGTTACCCCGGAGGAACCGTCAACATCAGCGACGCAGGTATTGCGGGGAACGTTGAGTTCGTGGTGGGCGGAATCGCCGCGACCGGCATGGGGCAGTCCTACACCATGACGATCACCGGCTACGACACGAACAACGACCCTTGCTCGGGCACGTCGGCGCCGTTCGGCGTCGTGGCCGACGCGGACACGTATGTGTTGCTCAGCGTCACGTGCGTTGTGGCGACCGACGCAGCGACGGCCACGATCAACAACACCGGCTCGGTCCAAGTCGACGCGGCCATCAACTACGTGCAGCAAGACGCCTTCGCCTGCCCTGGCATTTCGAGTGTGTCGATTCTTCCGGCGCTTGGCGAAGTTGGCGGGCCGCCCTTGGCGCTTGCAGTGACCACAATCGGTGGCGACGTACCGCCCACGTTCGTCTGGAGCACGAACGCGCCCGCGGGCTCGCTCACCAGCACGACGGGCGCGTCCACCGTCTTCGAGTGCCTTGCAACCGGAACGTGGCAGATCACGGCGCAGGCGGAGGAGCTCGAAGTCCCCATCGGCTCCGACGCCGACGTCAACGTGTGCCAGGGCGTCGCATACACGACGATAACGGCGCTTGCCAACTGCGATCCGCAATGCACCACGGCCAGCCAATGTCCCAGTGTCGGCACGACGTGTGAGCCGACCGCGTGCATCGGCGGCCTTTGCGTTCCGCAGAGCGCGCCCGAAGGAACGCCGTGCACGGACGCAGGCGCGAACGAGATTTGCAACGGGATAGGCAGCTGCGTGCCGTTCACGTTCGACGTCGTGCGCATTGGCAACCCGGCGGGCGCCGCGCTGGGCGTTGCTGCGGCGCCGGTGTTCATCGAGCAGCGAAACGTCACCGACGGAGGTCTCGCCAGCCCGCCGATCGCGTTGCCGCCATCGGCGCCCGGCGGCGCCAACCAGGCGTTCGTCGAGACCGGCACGGCCCTCGGTGTGGGGCTCAATCGCTCGACCGATGGCCACACACTCTCTCTCGTGGGCTATGCCGCCGATGCAGGCACAGGCAACCCTGCCAACAACGCTTCCGCCCCTGCTGTAGTCGCGCTCGTGGGCGCATCCGGAACCGTGGACACGTCGACCGTGGTGCCTTCCGCCTCATTCAACACGCTCAACGCCCTGCGCTCGGCCGTGTCGGCGGACGGAGGGGCATTCTGGGTTTCCGGCTCGGGGGCAACCCCGACGGGCGGCGTCTGGTACGTGCAGTACGGCACGGCCCGCACGGGTGCGCAGCTGTCGCCGACCAACGTGCGCACCGTCGGCATTTTTGGCGGGCAGCTGTACGGAACGGGCGAGACTGCCAGCGGTGGAGCCCCCGAGCTGTTCACGGTTGGGAGCGGCGTTCCCACAAGCGGGACGCAAGCGCTCACGGCTCTCAGTGGGCTTCCTACGTCGGTCGGCGCGGGCACGGTGAGCCCGTGGCAGTTCGTCCTGCTCGATATGGTGCCTTCGATTCCAGGCCTCGACACTCTTTACATCGCGAACGACACCGCAGTCGCAGGAGATTCGGGTGTGCCCATGGGCATCCAGCGCTGGAGCTTGAACACGGCCGGCACGAGCTGGTCCCTGACGGCGACGCTTGAGCTGCTGAACGGGACAACCCAGGTGGGATTCCGCGGGCTGACGGGCATCAACGTGGGCGGCACGGCAACGCTCATCGCCAGCACCGCCGAAACTGCCAATCGTGTTGCGGTGTTCACCGATGACGCCGTGTCGAGTCCGTGGGCGGGGACAGTCAGCGTGGTTGTGGCGGCGCCGGCAGGCGGCGTCGAGTACTTCCGCGGCATTGCGCTGTCCCCGCATTAGGTCGGCGCCTCGACGCGGCACTTGCGGTGCGAGGCACGCTCATGGCATTTCGAGTCGGAGAATGAGCGCTTCGATAGCTCTCGCGGGTCCGCGCACTTGTGGAATGCTGATTGGGGTCTCGTGATGCATGGTCAGCGCCAATTGGCTCAGCAGGCGATGCGATGGCTCTCCGCCAGCGCTTTGGCGACGGCGGTGGCCGTGATTCCGGCGCGAGCGGGCGCCGAGCCACCCTCGAACGAAAAACGCGCCGACGCCCTCTTCAATACCGCTATGCAACTTCAAGACAGCCGCCAATACGCCGACGCGTGCGAGCTTTTTGCCCAGAGCAAGCAATTGGCTCCCGGCGTCGGAGTCTCTCTTCACCTTGCCGACTGCTACGAGCGCATGGGGAGAACGGCGAGCGCGTGGCAGGAGTTCGATGTGGCCGAAAAGTTGGCGCGCGCCCGAGGTGACGACAAGCGCGCCAACGTGGCGCACGATCGCGCGCAAGCGCTGGTGCCCAAGCTCGAAAGGCTGACGCTGGCGACGTCTCTGGCGGTGTCGCACGAGGGCTGGCAAGTGACCCTCGACGGAGCACCTCTCACAGCCGATCATTGGAATGCCGCGATGGCGATCGATCCGGGGGATCACACGGCCATCGTGAAGGTGCCGGGACAGCCCGAGCGCACGTTTCGCACTCACCTCGACGGGGGCACCAACGCTGTGACCTTGCAGCTCGATGATGCCGCGGCTCTCTTGCCGGCCTCGAATCGAGCGGCCGTGCCGAGCGTACAAACGGCGCCGGATACGCAGGCCGCATGGCCCGTGCACTCGGCCGACGTCCCCGCAAGCCCCAGCGGCGACGGGTGGCGCCCGTGGGCCGAGGTGGGACTCGTCGCCGTGACGGCTACGGGGGTCGGCTTCGGCTCATTCTTCATGATCCGTCGGGGCCATTTCATTCAAGAAGGACCACCGGCCGATCCCGTGCTGACCAATCAGGCCACCACGGCCGCCACGATTTCCTTCGTGGCGAGCGGCGTGGCACTCACCTCGGCGTTCGTTCTTTTTTTCACGACTCCCAGCGCGAAAAGCCAAGTCGGTATTGTCGTGGCGCCCACGGCGCTCGTGGGAGGAGCAGGGGCCATTGTCCGCGCGACCTTCTGAATCGCTGGCATGTTGGTGGGCGGGGGCTCGCCTTCTCGCCCTCACTGCGGCTCTGTGGGTCGCCATGGGCGTCGATGCCCGCGCTAGCGTTTCGGTGAGCGTGACGTTCGAGGACCTTCTAAAGAGAGCCAGCGCGGTGGCCGTCGTCGTTCCCGTCGATCGGCACGGAGTCTGGGAGGATGGCCGAATCGTCACGTACACGCACGTTCGGATCGAGCGGCTCGTGGCTGGCCGTCTGCCCGGCGACGTGTGGGTGAGAACGTTCGGAGGCTCGGTAGGCCATATCGGCCAGATCGTCGAAGGCGAAGCGACGTTCGGCCAGGCAGAGGCGTCGCTCGTGTTCGTGCATCCGGGTGGCATGGGTGGTTCGCCGGGCATATTCGGTGTCGTCGAGGGGGCGCAAGGGCAGTTTACGGTCGTAGCGAGCGCGGGCCAGTCGCCGAGCCTTGCTGCGGCGCGAGGTGTCGGAGCGTTGGTGCAGCCGCCACCCGGAGCGGGGCGGCTCGCGACCGAGGCGCTGGTCGGTCGCTCTCTGGAAGATGCGGCTCGTGAAATTGACTCGGCCTGGTCGCATTTCCACTCGACGAGCGAGGCGCGATGAGAGGGAAACTTTCGACGTTGGTGCTGACGCTCCTCGGATCGAGCACCCTGGCTTGCGGTTCGGGCGGAAGCACGCTTGCCGCAGCCTTGACCGACGGAGGCGACGCCGCGACGAGCGTCGACGGTTCGATCAGCTCCGACGCGGGGTTTGACGGCTCCTCTGAGGGCTCCACCGACGCGTCGCTCGATTCGAGCGCTCCCGGGATCGATGCAGGCGAAGGCTCCCCGGGTACGGAGGCGCAGGCGGCTAGCGACGCGGCGAACGAGGGCGACGCGGAGCCCTATATTGGATCCCTTCCCATGCCGTCCACGATGGGTCTTCTTCGCTTCGCCAACTGGTCTCCAGATGCACCCGCGTTCGATATGTGCATCGCGCCGCACGGCACGACGTCGTTTCAGGGACCGCTCTTGTCGGCCCTTGGCGCGGCGCAGAGTGACGGAGGATCCGCGGGCCTGCCGTTTCCGTTCGTGAGCGCCTACACCCTTTTGACTCCTGGGCAGTACGATGCGCGAATCGTCGTCGGGGGAGCCGTAAGCTGCGCGGTCGGCATCCTCGCGGATACCACGGACCTCCCGGTCCTCGAAGTGGGCGACGCTGAGACGGTGGCCCTTGTTGGCGAGGTCGTTCCGAGCGCGGCTGACTACAAGCTGCATGTCTTGGGTTTCCGGGACGACGTCTCGGCGGGGGGGTCTACAGAGGTCCGCGTGATCAACGCGGCGCCAGCCATGCCCTTCATCGATGTCGGCACAGGAAGCCTGTCCGGCAAAGACTTCTTGGCGATCTTCCGAAAGGTACAAGTCGGTCAAGCCAGCGCGCCCAATGAGGGGTGGATACCGCTTCTCGTGGACGCCAACGGCTATAACGCCAACCAGCCGATCTCGAGCGCAACCTTCAGCGGGCACGCGTCGGGAGCGACCATGGACGCGGTCGTCGGCCCGTCTTTCTCCGTGCCGAGCGGGGTGGTCATGACCTTCGTTTTGGCGGGGGGTACTTCGAGCACATCTCCCGCTCTCGTCGCATGCGCCGACAACGCCGGGACTGCGGGTGTCTTGTCCGACTGCACCGTGCTTGTCGCTGCCGGGATGTGAGCGTTCGCTACTCTAGGGTCATGCAGGACGTCGTCTTCGAGTCGACGCGCACGATGACCGCGGACGCGTTCGCGCAGTGGATCGAGAGACGCGATCGGTCCGACTCCAACCACTACGAGCTCTTGCACGGGAGAATCGTGATGACGCCGCCCGCGGGCTATCCGCACGGGGAGATCGAGAGCAAGCTTCAAGTGATCGTCGCCGCGGCCGTGCGCGGCCGAGCGTGGGGCCGGGTGTTCGGCTCGAGTCAGGGCTACGAGATGCCGGACCGCCGCCGGTCGAGGGAAAGTTCCTACGCGTCGTTCCCGACCTGGTCTTCGAGATCCTTTCGGCTGCCACCGCGTCACGCGACCGGGGGGAGAAAAAGGGAATCTACGAAGCGAGCGGCGTTCGAGAATACTGGCTGATTGAAGCGCGAGCGCGCGAGGTTGTCGTCTTTGCGCTCGAGGGCGGCCGCTACAGTGAAGAGCGGGTCTTCGGCGAATCCGACCGCGCGACCTCGCAGGTGCTCCCAGGGCTCGAAATGCCGGTCGTCGACCTCATGCCGGCATAGTCCGTTCGGCGACCTCAAGCTCGCCTCGTCCATCTTGAAGTCTCGCGCTAAGCTCTGCGAGGTCCCCGATGGCCGCCGCAACCTGGGTCCAACCGAAAGACCTCTCTGCCGCCCTGGAGGACCAGCGGATGGTCATCCGCGGCGTTTCCTGGAAGGACTACGTCATCCTGCGTGAGGCGCTCGACACGCCCGGTCTGCGGATGACGTACTGCGAAGGGGTCCTCGAGCTCATGAGCCCATCACGCAACCACGAGCTTTGGAAGAAGACCAGCGCGCGGCTCATCGAGCTCTACGCCTTTCTCGGGCGCCTGCCGCTCGTGGGTTACGGCTCGACGACGTTCCGCAGCGAAGCCAAGGAGCGGGGCGTCGAGCCCGACGAGTGCTGGCGGGTCGGCACGCAGATGCGAGATGGAGAGATCCCGGACATCGCCCTCGAGGTCATTTACGCGAGCCCGCTTCTCGACAAGCTCTATGTCTACGATGGGCTGCAGGTCCCCGAGGTCTGGCTCTTCAAGGACGGCGCGTTTCACATTTTTCGGCGACGGGTCGAGGGCGGCTACGAGCCGGTCGAACGAAGCGCCTTTCTGCCCGAGCTCGACTTGTCTCTCGTCGCTCGCTTCGTGACGCGCGAGGATCAGGACGTTGCTCTGCACGAGTTCGCCGCCGCCGTGTCCAAGGGCTGACGTAGTCGCAAGGATTGCGCATGCGTCCGGTCGCGCGAGCCTGTACTGCTCTCGGGGCACTCGTCTGGCTTGGCTGCTCGGGAACGAGCCCCGATAGAAGCATAGGGCGAGGACGAAGGGTAAGGCCCGCTCGTTCATGCGTCTTGCCGGGGCGGTGCGGGCCCCGAAGAGTCTCTCGATGAGGAAGGGTTTTTCCAGGCGCAACAAGCGCGAGGCCATTGCGCTCATCTGCCCGCCCTGATGCGGGCGTGTCGGAGACTTCCTAGAAGCTGCCTTGAAGGATCGCGCCCCCGCCCGATGCCATCGGGGTCGGAGAAAGCGTAAGGGCCGCGCTTTTATCCTTGGGAGCCGTCAAGTAGAGCACGATGGCGGACGCGAAGGCTGCGCCGGCGATGGCAAACGAGACGCCCGAGAAGGTGCCGGCATTCGACGACGTGTGCCCCTTGGTGATCGACCGGTTTTCGAGGTCGAGAAGGCCCGCGCCGACGACCACGGCCACGACTCCGCCGCCCATGAGCCCGTAGCCGATGTACGTGCGCACGTTGCCCCCCGACTCGGATGGGGGCGCGGCCTCGGCCGGTGCTTCGGTTGCCGGCGCAGCTCCTGCGGCCGCTGCTGGTGGCGGCGCGCTCGCAACAGTCGGCGCGCTCGCAGGAGCCGCCGCGCTTGCGCCCTCGAAGACCGGAATGGTGAGAGCCGCGCCTTCGTCCAGATGAATGCGCGTGGTGCGTTGGGGCTGCCCGGGCTCGTCGATCTGCACAGAATGGTCGCCGGGATCGGTCGGCAAGGCGCTGTTGTAGTGATCGGGCAAGATGCGCGTGCCGTCGACCGCGATCTCCAGGCCCGGATGCTTCGCGAGCTCGGTCACGGCGATGGTCACTCGAGTGAGCTTCGCTTCGAGGGCGTCGGCGCGCGCCTTGGCGACATCCGCGCGTTTGTCGTTTCGGTCGCGCGCCAACCGCTCGGCTTTGCGAAACTCCGCCCACGCGTTGGCCGACCGACCGGTGTGCTGGTAGCAGTCGGCCAGATAGAGCGTCACGCCGACGCCCGGCTCGAGCTGCGCGGTCTCGGCGAACTTGGGGCATGCGTCTTCGTAGTCGCCGGCATCCCGCAGCTGTTTGGCGGCCGTGAACAGACCGTCGGCGCGAGTGGGGGGCGGCGCGGCCGGATCCGCCGCGCTCGCATAGGGCGAGGCGCTCAGCGCCACAGCGACGACGGCTCCGGGGATGGCGGCTCGCAGGGTCATTGGCGTCCTCCGAAGTCGTCCGAGGTTGCGCTTGCTGGAGTGCTGACGGGTGGGGCGGGTGCGGTCGCGGGGGTCGTGGCTGCGGAGGTCGCGACCGCGGAGCTCGAAGGTGTCGACGAGGACGCCGACGCCCCATCCCCTTGGCTTGACGCCGTGCTTTCGCTGCTCCGCGCAACCGGAGTGTGCACTTTGCTGACCTTCGAGATCGGAATGACGATGGGCGCACGCGTCGCCGCCGGGGCAGCGACCGGAGCCGCGGCTTGAGGCGTCGGCGTCGTCGCGACGACGCTCTCGCCGCTTGGGGGCGTGATGTCGCCGGCGCCCTGTCGGACTGCCGCGGGCGCCGGGCCGAGCAAGTCCGAAGGTCTCCTTCCGAGAAGGGTCGCCGTGAGAAGGACAACGGAAATAGCGGTCGTGATCGCGGCGAGGACCATCATTGGGCCTCCCCATGAGCGCGGGGCCGCGGCTAAGGTGGCGGCCGAGGGAGCCATCGAGCCATTGCTGTGCCGGCTCTGGGCTGCGCCGAGCGGGGGAACGAAGGGAGACGGGGGCGGGTAAGAGCTCGGTTGAGCCGAGGCGAGCGGGGAGGGAGCGGCCGCTGGAGCCGGCGGGATGAACGACGCGGGCGCTTGCGAGGGGGCTGGCGGAGCCACCGCTGTGTGCGCGTCTGCTGCCGAGCCGCCGTACTGGGTGGGCGCGAAGGAAGCCGCCGGGGCAAAAGGGGAGGGCCCCGCGGAACCGGTGCGGCCGGCGGACTCGCGAAAAGCCACGCCATTGAGCGGCTCGTACATTCTTCCGACAGGGGGCGGCGTCGGCGTCGGCGGGGTGGCTTCACGCGGCAGAGGGGGTGGGGGCGTCTGTCGCGCGGGCAGGCCTTCTCCAAGCTGATTGGGCCCGGATCCTTCGGCATGCGGTAGCGACTCGCCCGAGCTCTCGTCGAGCATCCACTCTTCGCCACTTCTCGCCGAGCCTGCGTCGAGCGCGTGGCGCAGCTCTGCGTGTCGCCTCACGGCGATGGCATAGAGGCCATGGAGCGTCGCCGGACTCTCGCGCACGAGCGCGAAAAACTCCTCGGGCGGCAAGAGCAACGTGGCCGTCGACCGAACCGCAATGGCGTCGACGTTTGCCCTCTGGCAGAGAACGAGCTCGACTTCGCCAACCGTCTCGCCCGCGATGCGCGTCGCCAGCATCACGCGCCCGCCACCTTCGCGCGCGACGACAGCCACCTCGCCAGAGACGATGAGATGCAGACCTTGGGCCTCTTCTCCATGGGCGACGAGCTTTTCGCCCCGCTGGAACGTCCGCGTCTCGAGGCGTTCGACGAGGCTTGCGCACTCGGTGGCGGGCACCGCGGCGACAAGGGTCGAGGCCCACCCGAGGTTGGCTACGGCGTGGCGGCGACAAAACGCGGCCAGCTCGATCCCCAGCTCGGCATGCCGGGCCGCGACCGGCTCGACGGCGCTTCGTCGCGCCACGAGCAAGATCGACGCGGTCGTGGCCGTTACGGAAGCCGCGCTCGGCAGGTGCGACATGAGCGCGACCTCGCCGACCAGCGCGCCGCTGCCTACTCGCCCGAGGACGGTGCGCGGCTTGGTCGCGCCGTCGGGCGAGCGACGAGATATTTCCAGGCTCCCCGTCGCGACGATATAGGCGGCGCCCGCGTCCTTGCCTTCTTGAAGCAGGCGATACCCCGAAGGCACGAACGTCGTCTCGAGGGCCTCGAGAAACTCCCGCAACGATTCTCGCGAGAGTGCGCTGAAGAGGGGCAGGGGGGCCACCGCGGCGAGCTCTGTTTCCGGAGCGCTCGTCGCGTGTTTGGCCGACGCGAGAATCTGCGCGGCTTTGGCAGCCAGCGGCTCACCCGTCAGCAAGGGGCTGAGCGGTTGAAAGTCCATGCTGTCCCGACCCGGAGCGACGGGCTTGGCGTGCAGTCGGCCCGAGTCGCGACAAAAAGCCCCCGCCACGTCGTCGAGGGGCTCGCTCACCTTCACGCCGAGCCCACGGAGCTGATCGATCGCCACGATCGCCAGAGGCAAATCGCCCGAGTCGATGGCTCGAGCGACGGCCAAAAGCAGCCCATCGACCGCCGCCCGGCTCCGCCCCATCTGGCTGAGCACCCGCGAAGTCACGATGATGGCGCTTGGGGACCAAGGATCCCGCTCGAGCGCGGCGGCGCTCCAGCGAAGGGCTTGCTCTGGCTCGTCGGCCAAAAGCAGGCTCAAAGCGTGGTCGACCGGAAGGTCGCTCGAACGCGAGCCGAGCGATTCTGGGGGCGAGCTGGTACGCGTCGACAGAGAGGGAGCCATCCAAAAAACGCTCCGGCGGCTGGAGGACGCGGGCGCGCCCGAGCTTGGGCGAAGTGCCCGCAGAATCCCAGGGAAATCCCGGGGATTCGGAGGAGGCCAGGTCTATATCATTGGTACCCGGCCCGACTGTGACATCTGGACAACAAAACGCGCTCGGAGCGAGCGGGCAGGGCAAGCCGCGGGCTGCGGTGTGCCAGGCGGCTCTAGGGTTGAGGGGCAAAAGCCCCGTAATAGCGAAGACTTCGTCAACCGAGGAGCTGGCCCGGGCTTGCCGTGTATAGAGGTACGATCCATGCGAATCCACACAGTCGCGCTGGCAAGCGCAGCGGGCTTCGCCGCTCTTTCGGTCCTCGCGGCTTGTGCGGGCGGGCCCCCTTCTCCGGTCACTTCGGCCGAGGTCGCGGCCACTCCGTCAGCGGCGCCCGTCGACGTCAGACCGACGAGGTCGCCCACCTCGACATGCCCGGCGGCTTGGTTTGCCCTTCCGAGCGACGACCCGTTCAAGATCGACGCGGGAGCGGTAATCCTGCACGCGAGCGCTGCCGGAACCCAGGACTATGAGTGCAAGGCCGTGCCCTCGGGTGGCGCCGCCTATGCCTGGACGTTTCTCGGTCCCGAGGCGGAGCTGAGTGACTGCCACGGCGTTGTCGTGGCGAGTCACTTCGCGAGCGACGCCGGGGCGAGCTTCCCTGAGTGGTCGGCCAGCGACGGAACCTACGTGATTGGCCAGAAGGTCGCCGCGTATACCCCCATCGAGGGCGGCGCCTCCGTCCCCTGGCTATTGCTCAACGCGGTAGCCAGCGCGGGGGGCGACGGCGGGGGCCTGAGGCTCACTCGCTACATCGAGCGTCTCGATAGCGATGGCGGCAGCGCGCCCCCAGCGGCGTCGTGCGAACGTGCCCGTGCAGAGGTGACGCAAAAGGTCCCCTACACGGCGGACTACTACTTCTTGGCGCGCTGATGGCCTGCCGCAGCCCTATTCGCTGGCCGCGTCGCTCGCGTCGGCCGTCCCCGCGTCTCCCGCATCCGCGCTTGCGCCTGGGGACGATCCCGGGCACATCGTCGTCGGCACCAGGTTGCTGACCGGCGCCAAGCTCCGCAGGGCCTCGACCACGTTGCCCACCGAAGCGTCATCGAGCAGCGCGGCCGCGTCCCCCTTCGGAACGCCGAATTCCGGCATGAGATGGCAAAGCATGCCGCCATCGGTCGTCGGGTCTATCCCAAAGAGAATGGCGTTGGCGATCTGATCGTTGGTCCAGCATCCGAGGCCGGTCGCGGGATCCGACGTGAGGTTCGGCGGGAAGACCGGGCCCGCATCGGTGATCGAGTTGTTGTTGCCGGAAAGGATGATCCCCGCGTCGGGGTTGGACTGGTGGCAGTGGGTGCAGTGGCCCGTCGAGACAATGAACTGAAGCCCCGCTGAGACGGCCGCGTCGTCGAGCGACCCGGCGTCGACGGCCATACAGATCGGGGCGACCGCATCGTTGGCCGGTCCTGCTTCACCGCCTTCACTCGCAGCCTCCACCGAAGAGTCCGGTCCCCCATCGAACGAGGAGTCCGGCCCTCCCTCGGGGTGGCCACCCTCAATCGTGGAATCTGGGCTTCCCGAGTCGGTGGTTGCGGGGTTCGCTCCGTTGTCGTCGCCATTCCCACAGCCGGCTGAGAACGCGCCAAGAGCGCCAACTACGATGAGTAATCGCTTCATGCAATTCGGGCTCATATTGCGACGGCCAACATCAGTCAATACACAAGACAACGACGAAGCCAGCCCAGCTTTTTCGAGCGCTGGCCGCGCCACCGAGTCCGTCGCCCCACGGGCTTGAGTTAGAGTGGTCAGCATGGGCGGCGGGCGGGTCGGTGAACTGTTTGCGGCGCTCCGCCTCGCCGCGAGCACTGTCCTGGCCGTCGCAGCATGCGGCGACCGTACCGGCCTGTCGCTCTCGGCCCTCGGGGCTAGTGGCGATTCGGGCGCAACCGGCGGCGCGATATCGGGCGCCGCCTCCGGGTCGTTCAGCGCGGGCGCGACCAACAGCGGCAGCGCGGGTACGATGAGCTTCAGTACGGCAACCTCCGGTACGGCGACGTCCGGGTCCCTGTCGGGGTCGGGATCCGGATTGGGCCCTTCGCCCTGCGGCGCCGGGGCGTCGCCCGCCGCGGTTTCGTTCTCGAGTCAGCTCATGCCGATCCTCCAGAGCAATTGCTCGGTAGGCGGGTCGGGCCCCTCCGCGCCGTGTCACGGAGACCCCTCGGTGGCGACGGTCACGGCGCCGGGCGGAGCTCGCGAGTGGTTCGGACCCCCTGCGCCCGCGACGATCTCGCCGGCAACGCTCACGCTGATCCACGACGGGTTCGTAGGTCAGCTTTCGACGGAAGACGTGCTCATGGACGTCGTCGAGCCTGGAGACCCTACGCAGAGCTTTCTTTGGTACAAGATAAACAACACGCAGAGCTCGATCGAGAGCGAGACTCCGGATCCGTGCAACCGGGGGGACCTGGGATCCTGCGGGAGCCCCATGCCGCTTCCGCTGATCGGCCAGGAGATAACCCTCCTCCCACAGGCGAACCTTGATCTCTTCTGCAACTGGGTCGTGCAAGGGGCACTGAACGACTCGCCGTGCCCCCCCGGAGCGATCGATGAGAGCGGGCTTTGCGCCCCGTGCCCGAGCAGGGAGACGCTGTGCGCTGACCGCTGTGTGAACGAGGAGGCCGACCCGGATAATTGCGGCGGCTGCGGAGTCGCATGCACGGTTCAGGGGTCGCTCTGTCAGGGCGGAGTCTGCGGTTGTCCCTCAGGCGGGTCCGCGTGCTCGTGCGGGCTTGGGCAATGTTGCGTCGACGAGCAGACTGACCCGAACAACTGCGGGGCGTGCGCGACGTTTTGCCAGGCGGGGGCCACCTGCAATCTCGGAACGTGCAGCGGCGGTCCCGAGGCAGGTATTCCCGCCTTCCCCACCCCCACCAACATCGCATGGCTGGGTACGTGCAGCGCAGCCTGCGTGCCCGCCATCGGTTGTCCCGCGTCTCCTTGCCTCGTGCCCGCAGCGAATCCCGTACCTCTGCCCGGGCTGGACGGCATCCCTGACAATCAGCTTCTGCCGCCCTATGCCGTCGATGGCGACCCGACGACCCGCTATTCGACCGGACAGCCTGCGGTAGGCGGCGAATATTTCGCATTCGACATGTGCCAGTCGGAATCGATAAACGCAATCCACCTGCTCACCGCGCCGACGGGCGCCGCGGACGTCACGGACGTTCCTGCCGCTTACACCGTGCAAGTCTCTGTCGACGGCATCGAGTGGACGCAGGTCGCCGCATCGTCGACGCCGCCGTTCAACGACGCGATCATCGCGTTTGCACCCATCGTGGCCCGCTACGTTCTTCTCACGCAGACGGGTGTCTCAGCCGGGCAGTATTGGTGGTCCATCCACGAGGTTTCGCCGCTATGCGGCAACTAGTGGTCCGTCCCGGAAGTCGCAAGTGAAGTGGGGCGGACCACTAGGAAAATCGGCGGGAGCCGATTTTCTGGGGGTGAATCGACGAGCGAAGCGAGGAGAGAGGGGCGGCCAGCCGCCCCTTGCAACCGGGCTAGCGCTGCGTCCGCTCGGCGAAGCCGAGCAAGTCATGTCTCATGACTTCTGGGACGCAGCACTAGTACCCCTTCGCGACTTTCAGGATATTACCGGTCCCGTGGCTCGCCCAGTACACGCTGACGCTGTCCACGGTGATGGCCTGCGGCGTGTCCTGGCCCGTCGCCAGAGTGTACGGAGCTCCACCCTCTGAGGGCCCTGCCAGCGCGACTTTCTGCACCGTTCCGTCGTTGAAGTTCGTCCAGTAGACGTATTGGCTGTCGACCGCGATTCCTGTGGGACCGCCGAGGGTAGTGGCGAGCAGCGTGGGCATCGCGCCGCCCGCCTTCGGCACGCGCTGGACCGAGCCATTGGGGCGCTGCGCCTGGTTGACCCAGTAGACGTAGGCGTCCGTGCCGGAGGTCGCGATGTCGATGGGCTGACTCTGGCCCGTCGCGAGCGGGACGACCTGCGCATTGTTGCCCCCGATAGGCACCATGTTGACCGTCCCCGTGGGGCTCTGTGTGCTTCCGAAGTCGACCCAGTAGACATTCGCGGAATCGACCACGAGGGCTGTGGGCTGGTCTCGCCCGCTCGCCAATACCATCGGTGGGGTCCCCCCGTCGGCATCCGCGGGCCCAAGCATCGCGCTCAGCGGAAGCTGGTTCACCGTGCCGGCCACCCGGTTCACCCAGTAGATGTTGTGAGTATCGACGGCCACGGCGATGGGCCCGGCGCTGCCCGAAGCCGGCTCGAAATAGAGGGGAATCTGAAAGTTACCGTTGACGATCTCGGAGGTGCCTACGGCGCCGCTATTGAAATCGACCCAATAGACCGCGTTCGACCCCAGCGCGATCCCACTCGGGATGTTCTCCGACGTGCTGATCGACTGCGCATTTGCGGCGGAGGCGAAGGGTTTGAAATAGACGGCGCCCGCGCTCATGCCGTTGGTCCAGTAGATGTTGGTCATGTCGATCGCGATGTCTCCGCCGAAGCACGATCCGCTGACAATCGTGGTCGGTTGGCAAAGGCTGCTCGCGCACGCACCTCCCTGGCAGCCGTAGCCGCAAAAGCCGCAGTTTGACGGGTCGCTCGTGAGATCGAAACATTGGTTTTGCTGCGGGCACAGCGTGAAGGAGCCGGCGCAGGCGCAGGTGCCGGCGTTGCAGGTGCTGCCGGTGCCTCCGCACAGATGCCCGCACGAGCCGCAATTGTTCGGGTCAGCTTGAAGGTCGACGCAGCGCGAGCCGCAGCCGGACAGCCCCGCCTCGCAAGAGTCGGCATCTTGGGCGCCATTCGAGGCATCCGAGGCGTCGCCCGCGGGAGACGCCGCCTCCATCGCGGGCTCGCTGCCTGGGCCGACGCCGACGTCGGGCGTCGGGGTCGCCGTCGTAGCGGCTTCGGGAAGCTGGACGACCGATGAGTCAGGGGTGGGTCCCTGCAGCGAGTCCGACAGATTGGGCATGCTGCTGCCGCAGCTCATGAAGACAAGCACGGGCACGATCGAGAGCGCGGTCGCGCCGATCACGCGGACGAAGCGATATTTCCCCATGGGGAGATTGTCGCCGGTCGCCGCCCCAGGGTCCAGCCCTACTCGGCTATCTGGCGTGCTACCTCGGCGATCGACAGCACTTCGTCGGGCGTGAGGTGAATGGATCGCGACGCCCAGTTTTCCTCGAGGTGCTCGGGTCGGCTGGTGCCGGGAATGGGGAGCATGATGGGCGAGCGGGCGAGAAGCCATGCCAGCGCAATCTGCGCGGGCGTGGCGTGATGGTGCTTGGCCGCAGCGGCGACGGCGGCGCCCGGCTTGGCGTGCGCGCCAACACCAAGCGGGAAAAACGGCATGAAGGCGATCTCGCGCTTCGTGCACATCTCGAGCACCTGCTCGGGGGATTCGACCTCCGCGTGGGTCAGCCGGGCCATGGCGCCCCCTCCACCGGATACGCTGTAGAGGTTCTGCACGGAGACGATGGGCGTACGCTCGAGCGCGAATGCGAGCTCCGTGGGACCCACATTGGAAAGGCCCAGGTGGCGAATCTTCCCTTCCTTCTTGAGGGCGATCATGGCCCCGAGCGATTCGGCGAAGGGCACCGGTGAGGCCTTGCCCATGTACCGCAGGTGGACGACGTCGAGCACCTCGCGGCGCAGCTCGCGGAGATCGGTCTCACACCCCTCGCGGAGCTGCTCGGGGCGGCTGAAAGGCGCCCATCCCTTGTCGGGAAGGCGCTTGCCCCCAAGCTTGGATGCGATGACGAGGTCCTTGGGATACGGGTAAAGGGTCTCCGCGATGAGGCGGTTCGAGACGTGAGGGCCGTAAAACCAGGCCGAGTCGATGAGGTTCATGCCGAGGGCAATGACCCGGCGGAGGACCTCGCGTGCGCGGGCCGGATCTTCGGGCTCGCCCCAGATCTCTGGGCCCGGAAGGCGCATGGCGCCAAAGCCGAGGCGTACGACTTCGAGGTCGCCGAGGCGCAGGGTCGAAGGGGCGTGGGCGAAGGCGGCAGGCGGATGGGTCGTCATTTTGGTCCTCCCTCGAAGCGCACCGTGGTCCACTCTTGGCTCTTCGTCCAGAGCCGTTCGGCCAGATCACGATCCATGATCCACGGACGGACGCCGCGCCGCTCCGTGGAGTCGGCGGGAAGTGGCTCTCCGATGTCGACGTCCTCGCAGTAGACACCTCCCATCCCGTCGAGCGCGGAGCTCGTCGCACACCACACACTCGTGGCGGCTCCTTCGGGGGGCATCTTCCAGGCTCGTGGATCCCCGGCGCGAAGAGCCCGAAGCTCCTCCTCGGGGACGCTGCGCGAGAGCTCGGTGCGGACAACCCCGGGGTGCACCGAGAAGGCGCGAACGCCTCGACTCTCCCCGTGAGCGTCGAGCGCGAGGGCAAATAGCGCGTTGGCGCTCTTCGACTGACCGTACGCTTTCCACTTGTCATACGGTCGCCGCTCGAAGCTCGGGTCTTCGAGGTCGACCGACGCAAAGGCGTGGCCTCGCGAGGACAGCGCGACGACGCGCGCTCCCTCCGCCCTCACGAGAGCGGGCCAGAGTCGCGCCGTGAGCTGGAAGTGGCCAAGGTGGTTGGTCGCAAACTGCAGCTCGAAGCCCTGAGGAGTCTTCGCGAACGGGACCGCCATGATGCCGGCGTTATTAATGAGCAGGTGAAGGGGGCGGCCCGACGCCGAGAAGCGGGACGCGAAGCCGTCGACCGACGCGGGGTCGCTGAGCTCGACGCTCTCGAGCTCCACTCGATCCATCCCCGAGAGCGCCGCGCGCGCCTTCTCGCGGGTTCGCGCCGGGACGATCACCGTGGCGCCCGCGGCTGCGAGCACACGCGTCGTCTCGAGGCCGACGCCCACGTAGCCGCCAGTCACGATGGCGACCTTCCCGTCGAGCCTCTTGTCACCCATCACCTCGCGCGCCGTCGTGGTGGCTCCGTAACCGGAGTGAATCGGTGCTTGCTTCGTCGTCATGATGGAGCGCTCGCGTGCGCTACGCGCCACCGGGCGGGTGTCGTCCCTTCCCAGGAGTGAAACGCGCGGGTGAACGAGTTGAGCTCCTCGAAGCCGAGCAAGAAGGCGACCTCCCCTGGGCCCAGATCGGTGTTCGCGAGCAGGCGGCGCGCCGATCGGTGGCGAACCTGGTCGAGAAGCTCTTGGTAAGTTGTTCCGAGCTCCCCGAGGCGTCGCTGCAGCGTGCGAGGGCTCATGCCGAGAGTCTTCGCGACCTTGTCGACGGCAGGGCGCTCGCCGCAAATCTTCTGGTTTAACGCGCTCCGAACGTCGTCGGCGAGCGTGCGCGACCCACCGGCCTGCTCCAGCGCCGATTCGAGACCCGGAAGGAGCACTGCGAGCAGGTGGGCGTTGTGGGTGACGAGAGGGAGGGTCAAAAGGGCCTCGTCGAACACCATGACTTCGAAGGCAGCGTCGAACTTGATGTCGCACCCGAAGTGTCGGCGGAGCATCGCCTCATGGGCGCGACGCCGTGTCAGCTCTAGGCGAAGAGGTCGTAACGGCGTCCCCGTCCCACGCTGCGCGAGGCCGACGACTCCGGCGAAGATGCAGTCGATGAGCCTCGGCGGCGGGTCGCAGTCGGCGAGCATCCACTCGAAGCGAAGGCGTGCTTCGCCGCGATGGACGTCGATGGTGATTTCTTCGGGGCAGACCAGGCGCTTGTAGCGCGCGAGCTTCGCGAGCCCTTCGCCAAGGGTCGGCGAGTGCAAGGCGGCGAGAGACGCGATGTTCTGGTGATGAGCAGGCGTCTCGCTCCCCATGCGGAGCCCGAGGTCCTTGCCGCCTCCGCACTCCTCTGCGGAATGCCAGAGCGCGAAGAGCTCGGCCGTTGTCCCGAGAGGCCTCGCGACGCTGAATCGCGAGCCGGCGATCTCGGCGCGCCGCAGAAGCTCGTCGACGTCGACGCCGAGCCGCGCGAAGCGCTCGAGCAGGTTTGTCGCGAAGGGAACGAGGTCGGGCGTCATGGACTTTGCGCCACGGTCGCGGGCGCTTTGGATACGAGAGAAGCTAGAGAGCTTGCGCTCCCTACGCCAATCCGATCGCGCCAACTACGCATCGGATCGCGCCAGGGCTCCGCGCTCGGATCGCGACCGATAGACCGCGATGTCTGAGCCGACGGCGAGCACCGTGGACTCGGGCGTCGCCCCCTGCATCACGGCCTACTCGGGTCCGTACACGGCGCCCCAGTCGAGATCGATGTGGGCCTCGCGCACGGGGTATACCGCCCAGACGGGGTGCCAGACGTGATAGCGCAGGGTTCGCCCGCCACGGGTCTTGCCATAGCCCCAATGGTGCTCCTTGATGAAAGCCTCAACGCTCGTCGAGTCGGGCACATAGGCCGGCTTGTCGCCGACAGCGCGCATCGTGTGGGTCTTGCCGGCAAAGGACAGACGATGCTCCACGCGGATGCTCTCCGGTGAATCGGTGACCGTGCTGCTCATCGCCGTCGCCAGATAGGGCTCGTTGTAGAGCGTGCGCGCCATCCAGGCGACCCAAGGTTGCGGTACGAACTCGCGCACGAAGACCACGCCGCGCTCTTGGCCGAGCCTCGCGTAGAAACGGAGGTTTACTTCGGAGAAGTTTCTGAAGCCGGGCCAGGGGATGCCGAGAACGCGGGTGTCGTGGAAGTCGAAGCCGACCAGGCTGGCGAAGGCGCGTCCGTCGCGAAGGTCCAGGTCGAGCCCACGCGGCAGGTGAGGGAGCAAGAGATCCGGAGGCACGACGAACGTCGCCAGAAAGAGGTTATTCCAGCGAGCCGTGAGAAACGGCCAAGAAGGACGTGCAATGTGGGCTTCAGCGAGCAGGCGAGAGCTCATAAAATCACCGCGTCAAACCCCCGCAGTCCATCTAGGATGGGGCCGTGAGGTTTTCCCTTCTGGCCTTGTCGATCCTGGTTGCACCCGCGTGCTCGTCGGCTGGCTCGGCGGGCGGCACGAACGACTCGGGCTCATCGGTCATGAATGCGGCCGGCTCAGATGCGAGCGACGCCGTTGCCCCCGGCACGCAGGATGCGTCAGCGCCCGATGGGTCTAGCGACACCTGGGCCAGTTGGGCAATGGGTTTCTTTTCGACGTATTGCGTCGAGTGCCATTCCGCGAGCGATCCCACCGGGCTCGACTTCACGATGCAATCTGTCGTCGCTCAAAACAAGCTCGCGATCCGATGCGGCGTGTGCAATGTCCAGGATCCGAGCTGGGGCTGCCCGGCGTCTCCCCACGCGCAGCAGTTCCCCATCTCCAACGCGACGGGGTCGAATCCCAAGCCGAGCGCCGCGGACCGCGATCGCGTGGTCGCCTGGATCGCGGCGGGGTGCCCGTAGCGACGCGCTCCTTGAAACCCCGGAGGCTCAATATGGGTCCGCAGGCGGGGTTTCAACGCCTCACACCCCACGCCTGTCGCTCTCGATCCCTGCGCGCAGCGCCAGCTGGGCGGTGATGAGAAGCAGCGCCATCAGAGTCGCCAGCGCCCACCGAGGCAGCGCGGGGACGACGGCCTGAGGCGGCGCGGCAACGACGGCCTGAACAGGGTCACATGTGATGAGCGCCGACATGGACTGCGGGGGACAGCTTCCGGCGTCGTTGGCCAGCGGAGCGCTCGTCGTGGCTATGAGCGCTAGTTGGCCCGGCGCTGTGCACGTGAATGTCTCTCCGGTCGTCGTAAGCGTCGGCGTGCCCATTGCGGACCCGGTCCCCGCCGACTCCACGGTATAGGTGACCGAGGCGCCGCTCGGATCGGTGGATGCGCTGATGTTCATCGGCGTCCCGAGGACCGCTTCGGCCGGCGTGACCGAGAACGAGGCAATGGTCGGGCAGACCGTCGTCGGATCCAGGACGGCCTTGACCGATGCGTCGACCCCCAACTTTCCCGTCTGAGTGAGCAGCGGCAGCCCTAGCGCTTCCAGCGGCGCACCCTCCATGGGCCCACTCTGGAGCGGGCTGCTGCCGCCTCCCGGCGCAGCACCGGACGAGCAGGACGCGGCGGCTGCGGCCAGCATCAAGACGCCCAGCGTGCGCACGCACGTGCAATTGCGTTCGCGCTGCGTCCCGGTCACCGAACGGCCATGGGAGTCAGAGAGTTGGTCCACGTGCCGTCTCCCACCCGGCCAGGATCCACGCGCTCAGGGTGAACGCCGCTCCTCAGGGAGGAGCGCGCAGCGGTGAGCCTCGCCTGTCGAGATGGCGAGCGCCCCAGTCAATTGGTCCCGCTGTCTGGCTGGGCAGCGTCGCAGGTGATGACCGCCGAGGCCGACTGCGGGGGGCAGCTTCCGGCGTCGTTGGCCAGCGGAGCCGTCGTTGTCGCCGTGAGCAGCACCTGGCCCGGCGCCGCACATGTCACCGTCGCTCCCGTCACGGTGGGCGTGACGGTGGCTGATGCTTCGCCGCCATCGTTCGCGTTGGCCACCGAGTAGGTGACGGCGGCGCCGCTCGGGTTCGTGGACACGCTGACGTCTATCGGTGTCCCGACCACCGCTTCGGCAGTGGTGATCGAGAGCGAAGCGACGACCGGACAGACCGTCGTCGGATTCGCGAACGTCGTGACCGAGGCGCCGACCTGCACCGAGCCGGCCCCGGAGTCGGGGAAGACGTAGCCGCCATCACCCACGGTGCAAACGAGGTTCAGCGTGAGCTGCGTCGTCTGTTCGAGGCCGATGCTGAACGGCGCGGGGGTGCTCGCGCAAGGGTCGCCCGCCGTGTCCGACGCGCTCAGCGTGATCGAGTACCCCGATCCCACCGTCAGCCCGCCGACCACGAACGATGCAGCGCTACTGGTCGCGCTCACGTCGACGGTGTTGCTCTCCGGAGTCGGACCGGTGATGACGTAGCTGACCTGGTCGATCGTGATGCCGCTAGGAAGGCTCAAAGCCAAGCCGACCGAGCCCGTAGAGGTCGGGCTGCTCGCATTCTGGCCAGGGAGACTCGGTCCACCGGATCCACCGGCGCCCGGGCCGGCCGAGCAAGATGCGCCGGACCCGACCAGCAGAAAGGCGCCCAACGTGAAAACGCAGATTCGGTTCGATCTCATTGGAGTCTTTCCTTCGCTCGAGTGGCGATGTGCTCACCAGGCGGCGTGCTTCATCACACGAATTGAATTGGGCACGTGTAAACATTCGGTGACATGCTCGCTCCCTTTTGGACGGGCCTCCGTCCTCGTTCTCGCTTGCGTCTTCGTTCTCGCCATATGTTCCTGACTTCGTACGCGCTCTTGCGCTCGCTTGAGGCCGCTTCCGAGCATCGCGAATGAACAAACCAGGAGACGCGCGAACCGCACGAGGTCGCCGCGGTGGCGCGTGAGGGCGGCGCAAACATTCACTCGCTCGTCGCCGACGTGACGCGCGAGGAGGACTGCGCTCGCGTGGTGGGCGCCACTCTCTCTCACTTCGGCCGACTCGACATCCTCGTGAACAACGCCGGGCGCGGGATGAAATACGGGAAAGAGGATTGTCGCCACACGGTGGCGGGATGACGAAACGGGGCCCGCGGCCGCGATCGAGGACGCGGGGTGGACGCCGTCCTAGCCAAAGGCACTCAGCGATCTGCGGCGATGTCTCGCGCTGTAGTTCACTATGGCGCATCGTGAGCTTGCGGTGCGATTGCGCTGTCAGGCCAGGGGGACTCTGCTCGTCCGCTCAGAACGACGGCTCGTCTGTGAACGGCGTGGGCAGAGCCGTCCGGTTTCGCGCGACGCCGCTCCCGCGATAACCATACGGAGGGATGCGGCAGGCCGCATCGTCTTATAGGGGGTGCGAATCGAGCATGGCCACGAACAGCGACCCTTCGTCGGAGCGTCCACGGAAGATCGTCTCTGGAATCTCCGAGATCGCAGGCGCCCGGGCGGCGGCCAAGATGGGGGCGGCGATGCTCCAGAGCGCGGGCCAAGTCGCACCGGGCGCCGCCATCGATCCGTACGCGTACAGGTGGCGTGAGCTTCGACGAAGGCAAGTCCGAGCTCTGTGCGCCGCCGCCGCGTGTCTGACCGCTGGCATTCTCGGGGTTTGCTTCTTGCCGTCGAACATCACCAGGTGCGGCGTCATCATGGTGGCCATGGCGATGACGGTCCCGGTTATTTTTGCTCTCAATGCGTATCCTTGTCCGCGCTGCAAGAAACCTTTCTTCGAGCGGTCGGACGAAGAGCGCCTCAACTACTTTGCGAGGCAGTGCGTCCACTGCGGGTTGATGATTGGTGCTTCGAGGGCCGACGCGGTTGGCGTGCTCGACGAGCCCGAGATCCGAATTATCGGATAAGCCCCCCCAGTGTTGCACCGATGTCGCCGAAATGTCGCACACGGGCATTTTGAAGGTCGCGGCAAACGGCACATCTACGGTCCGATTCTCGTTGCGGTTGAGCTCCGTTCGCCGGACTATGCGAACCGTGCAGGAATCAATGAAACAGCTCGGGTTCATAGTGGTGCCCCTATTGGTGTCCGCGTGCGGCGTTCAAGTGCGCGCCGAAACGCCCCCGCCGCCGGTCGTCACGGTCGACGTGGCCGCGCAGCCGCCCCCAGAGCCCGCCGCCCCCGCAGGCGCGACCGTCAATGTCGACGTCGAGCCCGTACCCCAGGGGAACCCGGAAGAGGTCCAGGCGACGACCGAGCCACCCGATCCCGTGTACGAAGAACAGACGGACTCGCCGAATGTTGGCTACGTCTGGGTGGGCGGGTATTGGGGTTGGAACGGAGTGGACTGGGGTTGGAGCTGGGGGCGTTGGGCGCAGCCACCGGAAGGCCAGATTTACATCGAGCCGTACTACGAACGGGTCGGCGGCAGGGTCGTCTACGTGCAGGGCTCCTGGGGCGCCCCCGACGCCCCGCGCCGCAGCTACGGTGGCGAGCGCATCCAGTTTACTGCGGCAGTACGGCCCGCCAACTATCATCGGGGCGAGCACGTCGTCGTGGAGCACAGGGCTGGCCCGCTACCGGGCAAACGCCCCGGCGGCGCTTACGTGAAGGCGACGGGTACGGCGCGCCCCCTTCCGACAGCGACGGCGCCAGCGCACCGCGTAGCCTCGACGCACGACACGGTCGCGCCCCGCTCCGAGCCAAACAAGGAGCCCCTCAACGCGCGTGGCGCGGCGACCGCGCACGAAGGCGCAACGGGCCACGAGCCCACGCCCGCACACGGAGCCACGACGCCCGCGCACGAAGCCGCGACGCCCGCGCACGAACCAGTGACGCCCGCACACGAAGCCGCGACGCCCGCGCACGAACCAGTGACGCCCGCGCACGGGGGCATCACCGCACGTGAGGCCGCGACCGCACACGAGACCAACACCGGCGAGGCGCCGAAGAAAGACGTGGCCGCAGAGACGGCTGCACACGCTCCCCCGCCAGCGTCGCATGCGGCGCCGCCTCCGGCCCAGCCGAAGAGGCCTGCTCCCGCGCCCCCGCCGAAGAAGAAGAAATAGTCGCGGTATCCGACCTCGGCGCCCGCCAGAGCGACGAGGGAGAAACCCCGCCCCTCGAGAGGTCTTGCATCGGGGTGGCGCGGGCGTCGTTCGCCCGCCCCCTGAAGGCGTGCCGAGGCTTGGTGCTTATAATATGACTTTACGGGAATATAAACGCTCGGCTATATGTCGGTCGTGGAATCATCGTTTGCCATCATCGCGGAGCCCAACCGACGGGCCATCTTGAGTCTCCTCCTCTCGTCTGAGCGCTCCGTGGGCGAGATCGAGCGCAAGCTTCGACTGTCGCAGCCGTCCGTCTCCAAGCACCTGCGGGTGCTGCGAGAGGCTGGGTTCGTGGAATCGCGAATCGAAGCGCAGCAGCGCCTCTATCGACTGACGCCGGAGCCGCTCATGGAGCTCGACGCGTGGCTCGTGCCCTTCCGGCGCTTCTGGTCAAAGCACGTCGATGCCTTGGAGCAACACTTGGACAAGATGGCGAAGGTCCCCTCCGCGAAAGGAAAGAAAAAACATGAGCACTAGTGAGCAATACGCGCCGGGTGCCGCTACAGGCGCCGAGGTTCGAAAAGATGGAGAGAAGTGGACGCTCGTTCTCGTCCGCGACCTCCCACACCCTCCCGCAAAGGTTTGGAGCGCGCTCACCGACCCCGAGCATCTCCGCCAATGGGCTCCGTTCGATTCTGACCAAAACCTCGGTACCGTGGGCACCGCAAAGCTCACGACCGTGGGGGCGCCGAAGCTGCATGTAACCGAGACCCAGGTGAAGCGGGCCGACGCGCCCAAGGTGCTCGAGTTCAGCTGGGGGGAACAGGACATCCGCTGGGAGCTAAAGCCCCTCGGAGGCGGCGGCACTCAGCTCACGCTTTGGCACAACATCGACCGTCGATACATATCGATGGGGGCCGCGGGCTGGCACATCTGCCTCGATGTGCTGGAGCGGTTTCTCGCCGGTCATCCCATTGGACGCATGGTCGGCCCCGAGGCCATGAAGTTCGGCGGCTGGCAGCGATTGAATGGCGAGTACGCAAAGCAGTTCGGCGTCGAGGCCCCCGGTTGGCCCGCTCGCCCGAGCTGAGCATGCCCCGCTCCAAAGGCACGGTCATCGGCTTCTGGATCGTCACCGCGCTCTTCTGCGTGCAGATAGGCTTCACCGCCTACGCGGAGCTGCGCCTGCCGCAGGTGGCGGAGGCGTTCACCCACCTCGGCTTTCCCGCCTACTTCCGGGTGGAGCTCTCGTGGGCCAAGCTCCTCGGCGTGGTGCTGCTCGTGGCGCCCGTGCCGGCACGGCTCAAGGAGTGGGCCTATGCCGGCTTCGCCATCGACCTCGGCTCTGCGATCATCGCCCACCTCGCGGTGGGTGACGGCCTGAATGCGTGGGGCTGGGCGGCGGGCACGGGCGTGCTCTGGGGGCTCTCGTACTTCTTCTGGCGCCGTCTGCAGGCCACTGCTCAGGCGAGCGGCTAGAAACGCTGTCTCACTCGAGGCCAGGGGGCTTGCGAACCGCTCGGGGCGTCCGCTTCCGTGGCGGCAAAGGCGCTTGACCAACCCGGCGCGGACGCTCATAAAGCTCGGGTAGAGGCACGCCCCCATGCATGCACGCTGGCTCAACCTGCTTCCGTGGACGGCTCTTCTTCTTGCCGTCGCCGCATCATGTGGGGGCGCGGGAGCCACCGGTGTCCCAGTCGGGTCGGGGTCGGGCAACGCCGAAAGCGGAGCCACGAGCGTCAGCTCGGGCTCGTCGGCGCCTTCTGGCGGAGCCGGCGCGACGAGCGGCGGCGCGGCGGCGACAGGGGCGATGGCAGGCTCGAGCACCGGCGCGGCCGGCGCCGGTCAGAACGCGAGCGGCAACGGCGGCACGTCCGGGGGGGCCACGAGCGGCGCGGGCGGTTCCGGTGCTCAGAGCGGCGCTTCGACCGGGGCCTCGATGAGCGGTGCTGCCACGGGCTCGGCGAGCGGCTCGAGCGCCAGCGGCTACGCGATGCCTTTCCCGAGCGGCATGAGCAAGGGTTGCGGGACGGCGCCGCCGGCTGGAGGGCAATACTTGCTCCCGCTCCCGACGTGCCCGGGGACGTGCAACTGGCCCTGCGAAGCGGGGACGAGCGGCTGCGCGACGGATCCCGAGCCGCCCGATTGCGTGTCGCCTTGCTTCGCGCCCGGCGGCATCGCGGGCGTCACGAGCGACGACGGGGGCAACGCCGGAAAGTACAACTTCGTCAAGCGAAGCTACTCCCTGCAGCTACCCACCAACTACGACCCCACCAAGGCCTATCCCCTCATGCTGCAGGGCGGCGGGTGCGCCGCCGGCTCCACCTCGGCCGGGGGCGGCTTCACCGTGGCCGCTGCGGGGGTGGAGAATCCAGCCGTCATCCAGATTGGGCTGCAGTACGTGGCCGCCAACAACGACGATCACGGCAATAGCCGCGCTCCGTATCCAGAGTGCTTCGCGGACGGCGCCGCGGTCTGCGCGGCCCTGCCGCAAAACCTACCTCTTTGCGTCAACAACCCGGAGATCCCCTACATCAACGGTGTCATCGCCGACGTCGAGTCGAAGGTCTGCGTCGCCAAAGACCAGGTCTTCATCGGCGGCTACAGCAGCGGAGCGTGGGAGGCCATGACGACGGGTTGCGCTCTGGCCGACCAGATCCGCGGCATCGCCACGGTCTTCGGCGGGCTTCGGATTCATCGCCCCGCCTGCACGGGGCCCATCGCCGCAGTCATGGTGACCGGTACCGCCGACTCCACCAATCCCATCGGGCCTCTCGTTGCAGACACGCCGTATCCGGCGACCGGCGCGCCCCTGCTGACGGGACCCCAGGTCACGCAAACCATCGGCTGGCTCGACAGCTACGGCTCGGCCCCCGAGCGCGACGACATCCTGCAGCGCAACGGCTGCGTCGGCACAGCCACGGCCATGTACGATCCAGCGTATCCGCAGTGTTTGAGTTACACCGGCTGTCCGACGAACTATCCGGTGGTCTGGTGCCCCCTCATCGGGGTGACGCACGGCTACGAGCTTGCCACCTCCCCCCCCACGAATGGCATCAACTACGTTCTCGGCTCGAACAACAACCCCCTTCTCTGGGGATTTCTGCGAGGCTTACCGCCGCTCTGAGTGGGTCGCTTCGCTCGCCGCGCGCTCAGAAGCGTGTCGACAGTTGAATCCCGCCTCGCCCCGGTAAAACGCTTGGGAGCACGCTCACCACCGGCCTATCGCCGGAACCGCTCGAGTCGCCGAACCAGAGAAAGGACCCGAGAGCCAGGCCGACGAGACCGGCCGCGAACGTCGCGGTGGAGGCGTCCGCCGCGGTCGCAGCCTCACCCCTCACCGAAGAATCGCACGGGAGCTCCGTGCACGTCCCACCCCCGGGCTCTCCGTGTTTGCGGAAGGCGAGCACACCGAAGTAGCTGCCGACGCCGAGCCCGACGACCCCGACCGCAATCGATACGAGCCCGATCTGTCGGCGCGTCGATGTGCCGTGGTGCTCGCGGGTGCGCAACGCGACCAGGGGTGCCGGACCTTGCGCAGCAGGCATGGACTCGGGCGTAGCGGGAGGCGGAGAAGCCTGCGGCGGGGCGTCTTCGAGCGGCGCCAACGCCACGGTCTGGACGTCCCCGGCGGGGGACACTTTCGACGCGACCCTCCACGGCTTCTTGTTCGGCGCTGACGCTTCGATGGCGTGCTCGCCCGGGTCGACGGGTATCCGTGTGCCCCAAACCGCTCGCCCCACGGGATTGCCATCGAGCTGAATGAGCAAATCCGGCAGGTCGGCCAGAGGGCCCACGATGATGACGAGGTTCGAGACCTGGGATTCGAGCGCGCGCAGATGGTCGTTGGCCAAGGCGACCCGATCGCCGCGCTTGTCTCGCTCGGCCATCGCGCGCGCCTGGTAAAACTCCGCCACGGCGCTCGCGGCGAGCCCCTGCTTCTCGTGACAGACGGCCAGGTTGAGCACCGTTCCGGGAAGGGGGTCGAGCCGCCGGCTCTCTTCGAGCTTGGGACAGGCTTCGGCGACCTTTCCGGCCGCCAGGAGCGACCGGCCCTCGTCGAATAGCCGCAGCGCGAGCGCCTTCTGTTGATCGGTCGCGTCTGCGCGCGCAGGCGAGGAGGAGCCGATCGTCATCGCGATGAAAGGCGTCGCGATGAAAGGCGTCAGCGCCGCCAGCCGTCCCCCGGAGCCCTTCCACATCGAGCCTCAAGGCTGGCAGAACACCGAGGTGTAGGTCAACCGGCTCCTAGGCGCGGCGTGATGAAACATGGATTGACCGCGCCGCAAGACCCCCGGTACCGTTCTTTCATAGCGGCAGAAGATCGATCCTCTCGGATATGGACCTCCCTTCCCTGATCGGTAGCAAGTACCGCCCCCTTCGGATGATCGGCCAGGGGGGTATGGGTGTGGTCTACGAGGTCGAGCACCTGCACACCGGCCAGCGCTTTGCGCTGAAGGTGCTCACGCGCCAGCCGGGCGCATCGGTGGAGCGCTTCAAGCGCGAAGCCCGCGCTGTCTCGCGCATCCAGAGCGACCACGTCGTGCGTGTCACCGATGCCGACGTGGCGCCCGAGCTCGGTGGCGCTCCCTTTCTCGTCATGGATCTGCTCGAAGGCGCCGATCTCGAGGGCGTGACCGGCGATCGTCCGGCCGCGCCGGCCGACGTCGTCTGTTGGCTCCGACAGGTCGCGCGCGCTCTGGTGAAGGCCCACGAAATCGGGATCGTGCACCGCGACCTCAAGCCCGAGAACATCTTCCTGACGCGGCGCGAAGATGGGTCCCCGCTCGTGAAGCTCCTCGACTTCGGGATTGCAAAGATGACTGCCGAGGGGACGGCGCTCACTCAGTCGAACAGTTTCCTCGGAACGCCCGGGTACATGGCGCCCGAGCAGACCGACACCCGCGGGCCGCCCGTCACGTCGCGCGCGGATCTCTACGCACTGGGCCTCATCACGTTCAAGCTCCTGATGGGGCACATGTACTGGCAGGCCGGCAGCCTCAGCCAGCTCTTCGTGCAGATCCTCACAGATCCGATGCCTCCGCCGTCCGAGCGGGGCTCGACGTTGGGCCCTGCCTTCGACGTTTGGTTTTCTCGCGCTTGCAACCGCGATCCAGCCCACCGATTCTCGACGGCCGACCAACAGGTCGAGGCCCTCGCCGAGGCCCTGGGCGTGGGGGAGCCGTCGCGCATGTCGGATCCCTACCCGAGGGCGCTGACTCCCTCGGTGAGCCGGATGCCGACGGGAAGTCCCTCGCTCAGCGCGTCCTACACCGATCTCAGGACGACGAAGAGCAAGCGGGGGAGGCTCTGGCTTGCAGGGGTGGGCATCGCGGGGGCTGTCGCCGCCGTCCTTGCCGCCGCTCTGCTCGCGCACGGTGGAGGGCACGGACAAGAAGCGATCCGCGCCGCGGCGACCCATCCAGGGCTCTCGATGACCGCGCAAGCTTCACCCGAGCCGAGCCCTCCACCCCAAGCTCCCAGCTCGGTGCTCGTCGCACCCACGCCGAGCGCCGATTCGAACGCCGCCGCGGCCCTCCTGTCGTCGCCGCTCTCGTCGGCCCGTACGCCAAAACCTGCCGGCGTTGCTGCGATCCAGAAGCGGGCCGCCTCTGCGCCGCCCGCGCGAAGCGAGACGCCGAAGGTTCGAGACCCGCTCGAAGGGGCCTACTAGTGGTCCGTCCCGGAAGTCGCAAGTGAAGTGGGGCGGTAGTCGCGCGCGGCCGACGGGGCCGACATCGAAGGGCGGGGCTTAGGGCGTCGGAAACAAGTTCGCGCCCGTGATCCAACCTGCTCGGACTTGGACGGTCACCTTGCTCGACGGTGCACCGAGGGCGAGAGGCGTCGCCGTCACATTGACGTTGCCGACCGGCACGTTGGTGAAAATGGCGACCCCAGTTTGGTCGGTCGCGGTCGGCATGAGATTGCCGATGCCATAGAACTCATGGATTGCCGGGTCGTGGTCATCGAGGGTGACCTGCACGCCGGGCGCGGAGTTGAAGAGGCAGTCCTCGACGTTCGCAAAAATCTGGCCTCGCGTGGGATCTACGGTGACGCCGAGAGCCGCTGCCAGCTGTTCGTCTTCCTCGACCGTGATGTTCAATCCGTAGGCGTCCATAGGCAGGGGATTGTTCGCCTCGCTCATCGGATATCCCCAGTAGACGATGTTCGGCACGTAGGTTTTGTCGGGCGAGCTCACCTGGAAGTATCCGTTGAGCCCAAGCCCGTTGGAGTCCGGCGGGTTCAGCAGATTCAGCACCACCGTTCCCGTGGCGTCGGTTTGGCCGCTCGCCAGCGGCCTGGCGCAAGCGAGGTCGAGCGGATTGCAGACCGAGATGTTGAGAGAGGCGACGGGCGCGTGCGAAACGTACTCGAACCCCGTGTACGTCACGGTGACCGAAGGTGACTTCGGGGCTGGCCAGCCGACATGGCCGACGCAAGACCAATAGTCTCCCGACGCACACGCTGTGGCGCACGCTCCGGACCACTCTCGGATAAACGACGTAAAGGGCCCCCCATCCGGGTCGGACCCCGGCACGACGGGCGCACCGTGCGCAGTCCGGCAGGTTTCCGCGCAATCCCACGTCGGGCAGGCGAGAGAGCACTGCTGAAAGGCCGCTTCACAATCGACCGACGATGCGCAGGCCTCTGCGGGGGCGCAGGCGCTGGTCGTCAGACAGCTTTGACACGCCGCCGCCGCGTCGGGCGGGGTCTCGCTGGAGGCGAGGCCGCCGCATGCGAGGTTGCACTCCGTTTCGCATTTCGACGCCAGGCACGCGCTCAGCGACGCGACGGGAGCCGCGGTGCCCGAAGGGAAGTCGACTACGCACCGCGATCGGCAAGCGGGGTCACCCTTGCAGCTCTCGAGACACGACTCGTACGGGGCGCACGCCGGGTCGGCCGAACAAGCCGCGGACTCGTTGCAGCAGCTCGTGGCGGCGCACTCGGCGCACTCGTTCGTACCGTAGGGAAGCCCGCAAGCGCGCGTCGGATCGCCCACGCCGTCCTGGATGCCGACAATCTGGCGGCACGCAAACAAGTCGGCTCCAGCAGCCACGGCCGCAACGCACCCAACCACACCCACCCATAAGCGCACGATGGCCGGCGAGCATACTCCAAGAGCGCCGGATCGGGGGGCTGGATTCGCGCCGACGTCCTTGTCATGGCGCGCCCCTCATCGTACCGGCGGGGGCGGGACTTGGGCCCAGTTGAGCAAGCCCTGATACGCGGGCTCGAGGCCGGCGGCGTTGAGGATGGCAGGAGGAACGCCCGCAGGTCCGGTGATCGTCGTGTTGCCAGAGATCTGGCAGTGCGCGTCGGGCGCGTTGCCGGCGCCGAATCCGCCGAGCGTGGGGCTCCCCTGCCAGTAGTTGCCTTGGATAATTTGGTTATCGAGACCGCCCCCTTCGCCCGGATAGTGGTCATTGTGGCAATAGCCCCACGGCATCCCGCCGGACGGATTCCAAACGGCGTTTCCGGTGACCGTGGTCCAATCGGCGCCGTTGTCATTGTAGAGCGACCAGAAGATGTTTTTCTGGTCGTGGATGACGTTGCCCGTGACGGTCTCGCCGGTGGCGAACGACTGGCTCGCGGAGGTTTGGCCGTTCGTGTAAATGCCCCCGCCGTCCACCAGCGTCTGCATGTGATCGAAGATCAGGTTGTAGGAGACGTCGTTGTTGTGGGAGTAATTCGTCAGGCCGGGCATCGCGCTTTTGTCGGGCCACCCACCCCACCCGATCGAGATGGCCGTGTAGGGCGTGTGGTCGATCTGGTTGTGAACGATGCTCGAGCTCGCCGCATAGCCGACGTCGATGCCGATTCCACCAATGTATTCGACCGGCGCGTTGAAAATGTGATTGTCCTGAATCGTATTGCCGAGCGTCTGGTCGGCGCCGGTGGCGCCACGCATGTCGTCGTTCCCGAGCTCGATGGCGTTTCCGGAGGTGTCGGTCACCACGTTTCCCTGGACCAGGCAGTTCTGCGCCCCGTTGCCCAAGCCCAGGCCTGCGCCACCGAGGTGCACGAACACATCGTCGGTGAACTGGACGTTCTGGGCGTAGGTCAGAGAGACGTTGGCGGGAATCTGGTACCAAGAAAACTCCGCGTTGCCCGCGGTCGGGCCAGCCGTGCCCCAGACGAGATAGTTCGCTTGGACCTCGGAAAATCCGTTGGGACCTGAGGGCCCCATCCAGGTCGCGTACGAGAACTGAAGGCCGCGGAAGACGACGTTGTGCAAGGGCATCGTCGCGGTGCCGCCGCCCGTCACGAGCGCCTCGAGAACGGGCGCCTCGACGTCCAGGTTGGCAATCGTCTGGCCTGCGAGGGGGATGTAGTAAAACTTGCTGCTGCCGACATCCAAGTACCACTCGCCGGGCGAATCGAGGAGCTGGTACGCGTTCTCGGCCCGTGTCGGCGCGCCCACGCTGCCGGGCCCGACGTTGTTGTTGCCGCGTTTGGTGGAGTTGTCCCAACACGGCTGCACCATGTTGATGGTTCCTCCGGAGACCGACGCGACAGGGCAGAGCCCCTCGGTCCAAGGCCCCCAGCCGCCCACGTAGACGAGCTCCACCTCGGGCGGGAATTGGCCACTCGGGTCCTTCCATCCGGCCAGCGTCGCCGCCGTGGGCACCGCCCCGGTGGCACGCGTCGCACGCACGCCGTCGACGTAGAGATGGCGGGTCTGGATGCCCACGGGGCCTTGAGCGACCCAAACATCGTTGGCTCCGGCGACCTGCGACCAGCCGGTGATCTGCGTCGAGCCGACGATCGCCGGATGAGCCCCGGCTGCGGCGGTCCAGACGACGTTGTGACCATTGGCGCCCGAGTCGGTCGCGTCGAGCGTGAGCGGGGCGGTCATGCGGTAGTAGCCATCGGCCAGGGTGACGGTGATGTCCGACGTCATGCTCGAGTTGGAGCTTCGGACGAGCTGCTGCGCCCTCTGGAGAGTCTGAACCGGGCTCGCGGCCGCGCCGGAGTTCTCGTCATTGCCATTGGGAGAAACGTAGAAGCTATCTCCGATCTCACCGCCATCCCCGCCGACGCTCGGGCTCCCGGAGCTCGTCCCGCTCGAGCGCGTCGCCCCGCTGCCGCTGGCGCCGCCAGAGCTAGGAGAGCCGCTTCCGGTGGGGCTTGCAGAGCTCGTGCTTCCCGAGCTCGGGCTTCCAGAGCTCTCGCCGCTCGCTCCGCTTGAACCGTTGTCGCCGCTCGAGGAATTGGCCTCTCCAGAGCTCGCGCCCGACGCTACGCCCTTGGCCGAAGATCCGCTGGGCGCATCTGCGCATGCACAGACGAGGCAGCACGCAGCCGCGCGCCACGCCGAACGCAGGAGAATGGACGCCCAGAAGGATTGCCGATTCAAGCGGTGATGAATAACTGCAGAGATACGGTCGCGGGGGCCCGGCGAAGCGGCTCGAAGGCGGAAGCGGTGGGCCATCCTTTGATAGTTGAGGCCATTCGCCTTCTCGATCACGCTCTTCAGCTTCGCGCCTCTTGCACTTGCAGGAATCGGGGCTCGAGGCACGCACGAGCGCCATGAAGACTCCTAGGTACGGAACATGCGCCGGTAGCTCGTCGCGTACCCAAGCGACTCGTAGAACTTTCTGGCCTCTTCGTTGAATTCCCAAACCGTAAGCTCGATCTGGTCGACCTTCCGCTCGCGCGCCCACCCCTCGAGCGCGTGCATCAGGGCCCTGCCCACGCCGAGGCGCCGATGATCCGATGAGACGACGACCTCTTCGACGTAAGCGAAAACGCGGGGCCGGTACATGGCGTCACCGGGGGGACGGCCGAGCTTGACGCGGGCGAAACCGACGACCGCTCCGCCGATGTCGGCGACAAACACGGCCGCGTCCGCCTCCGCGAGGCGCTCTCGCGGAAACGCGATTGACCGAGTCCGTGGCGGCCCCTGAAACGCGTCGGGGCGGCTGTGCACGTGAAGCGCGTCAACTTGCGCGCACAGCAGGCTTATCGCTTGGTGGTCGGCTGTCGACGCGTTACGGATGATCAAGTCGGACGGATTGTAGACCCGGACGCCTTCACTGGCCGCACGTCGAAGACGACGAGCAAGTCGTCTGGCATTTTCCGCAGGCGTCACATAGGTTCGAGTTGATCGGCTGGGGAGAGGAGCTGGTCGTGTCCGTGGAGACGCCCATGCACCAGTTCCAGTAGGGAATGGGGCTGTGATTGTCTTTGAAGACGGAGTCGTCGATGATGATCTTGGCGGCGGAGCCGTCCGCAGTGAGAAACGCTCCGGCCCCGAATTCGGTCGCCGAGTTGTTCTGGACGAGGTTCCCGCAAAGGGTCAGGTTGACCCCGTCGCCGCCGTCCTTGTAGATGGCCCCGCCGTTGCCGCCGGAGCCCACCTGGTCGCCGTTGCCGTCGTCGCAGCTACACTGAGTCGAGTCGACGCTGTTGGCCCCAGTCCCCACCGCACGGTTGCCGTCGAACAAGCTGTCGTAGATCGACGCCCCGACCCACAGCATCCCGATGGCGCCCGCATTGCTCGCGGTGTTGTTCTGGAAAGTGCTGTGGGCCACATACGAAGGTGTGCCCGACCCGAACAAATAGAGGGCGCCCCCTCCGGTGTCGGGCCCGAGCATGGCCGCCTGATTGCTGGTGAAGACGGAGTCGATCACGCGCAAGCTTCCGTCCTGCATGTATACGGCCCCGCCCTGGCCGTCGGTGTAGCCGGTCGAGCATTGGGCGTTGGGTTTGGTGTTGCAAGCGGGGATCATCTTCGTGCCGGTGGCCTTGCCGTTGCTGAGCTGGATGTGTTGCAGCGTCAGCGTGTCCTGGCTGGTGCGCCACGTGGCGTGCGCCCAAGCGATGATCCGGACGGCCCCACCTCCGTCGAGGGTGATCTTGCTACCTCCGTCGATGACGATGTGCACGGGGGTCTTGCCGGTGGATATCGGGGGGTTGAGCGTCGACGTGACGGAAATGGTTGCCGGGGCAGGGCCGCAGTTGAACGTAACGATCCCGCCGCCGCTCACCGCGCTGGACAGCGCTTGGAACGTGCAGCTCGCGGGTGTGCCGGTGCCGACCACGGTAGTCGGCTGGCTGGTGTCGACCGGCTGCGCCTCGGCCGGCAACGTCAGCGTAGTGCAGGAGCCACTTGGATTTCCGGCGACCGGAAGCGTCCCGGGGGATCCGATGCCACTCGACGCTCCGCTCGAAGCACCTGATTCGCTGGAGCCGTTGCCCGAGGCTGCACCTGCGCTCGTCGATCCGGAGCCTGCGCTGCCGCCACTGGCTCCTGCGCCAATCGACCCGCTGCTTGTGGCCCCCGCGCCAATCGACCCGCTGCTTGTGGCCCCCGCGCCAATCGACCCGCTGCTTGTGCCCCCCGCGCCAATCGACCCGCTGCTTGTGCCCCCCGCGCCAATCGAGCCGCTGCCGCTACCCGCGCCGCTTTGCGAGCCCGCTCCTTCCGACGAGGCTCCTGCGCTCTCGCCCGAGGCGCCTTTCAAGTTCGAACCTGTGCTGCTGCCGCAACCGATGCCAAGCGCGATGAAAGAAAGGGACAGCGAAAGCAGGGTTCGTCTTGTGCGCATCGCCGTCCTCGCTTCGAAGGTGTTGCCGTCTAAACAGGATCTCGTAGCCCGAGATCCAATTGTGTTGACGATCGATCCGCCGAGGATCAGGGTGCCGCGATCATCGAGGAGGTGGTCGTGGGTCGATCGAAGACGGGAGAAGCGATCAGCGCGAG